>Ga0157290_10000077_pt1 | contig 22865 bp, 20 predicted proteins | sample NitcycUS149409B1_FD_108389 | JGI IMG/M metagenome (GOLD analysis project Ga0157290, IMG submission 108389) | Soil microbial communities from Arlington Agricultural Research Station in Wisconsin, USA - Nitrogen cycling UWRJ-S149-409B-1 | ecosystem: Environmental > Terrestrial > Soil >...
CCAGGGTGGAGTCTTCCTCTTCTTCTGTGCCGACGACGGCGACGTAGACGTGTCCGGATTTGCCTCCGGGCGCAAGGGCCACCTCGGTGACGGTCGTCGATCCGATCCGAGGGTCGTTGAGCTCACCTTCAATGATGATGGCGATCTCTTCGCGGAGGGTTTCGGCGAGGCGGTTACGGTGGTGCTCTCTGGCTCTGTGTTCGGGCATCTCTCGTTTAAGGGTATCGCAATTGAGAATTCTTTGTCGGTGGTGGCTGGTCTTTCCTTTGTCATTCCGAAGGGGACCGCAGAGGTCTGCTGTTTGGTTTTCATCCGCGTCGCTCGGCGAGCGAACCATGCGCTGGGTTACTCCAGCAGTTCTACGGAGGTGTCGAAGACCTCTGCGCCCAGGCCGACGCCGATACGCGTGGCGGCACGTTCCACCTCTTCGAGTAGACCCAGCAGGTACTCCGTGGAGTGGGAGATAGCGGCGACGCCGAGGGTGACACGGTTGTAGACAACCGCCTCGTCCATCTCCGCGATGGAGATGTTGAAGGCGTGGCGCAACTTGTCTTTGAGCGAGCGCACGATCTGGCGGCGGTCCTTCAGGGAGTGGGCGCCTTCGATGCTGAGTTCGAGGGTGAGTCTGGCAGTGGGCATAGGGGTTTCGATGGAGAAATGGAAGTCTGTATTGACAGCGCCAACCTTTCCCCGCAAGATGGGTGGCGCAAACAGAGTAACGCTTTGGAGGAGATCGAATGCGGCAGATGGCGGCGGTGCGTGGTTTGGCGGTGATGGCGCTGAGTCTTAGCCTGGCAGGGCGGATCCTGGCGGCGGAGATCCCGGAGTTTACGAACTGGCCGAAGGACATGAGTCCGCAGGCGGTGGGCAAGCGCGTCTCGGAGCACTTTGTTCCGGTCGAGCACCAGTACACCCCGACGATCCACTATTCGGAGATCTGTACCTGGTACGGCGCGATGACCTTCGCCCAGTTGACCAAAGATACCGATCTTCGCGACCGGCTGATTAAGAAGTTCGAGCCGCTGCAGGTGGGTGGAACGGAGGCTGCACGCATCCCGCTGCGACGCCACGTGGACGATTCGATCTTTGGTGTCGCCCCCCTGGAGTTTGCGATTCAGACGGGTGACGCAAAGTGGCTGGCCCTGGGAAAGAGCTGGGCGGACAGGCAGTGGGAGAATCCGCAGCCGGATGGCCTGAGCGCCGAGACCCGTTACTGGATCGACGACATGTATATGCTGACGATTCTGCAGCTTGAGGCCTTCCGTGCGACGAAGGACAGGAAGTATCTGGATCGCGCGGCGGTCGAGATGGTCTCGTACCTGGACAAACTGCAGCAGCCGAACGGGCTGTTCTATCACGCGCCGGATGTGAAGTACTTCTGGGGACGCGGAGATGGCTGGGTCGCGGCGGGAATGACGGAGATGCTGATTACGCTCCCGCAGGATCACCCGCAGAGGGCGCGCATCATGAAGAGCTATCAGCTGATGATGTCGTCGCTGCTGAAGTATCAGAATAAGGACGGATCGTGGCGTCAGCTGATCGACCGCGAGGATTCCTGGCCGGAGAGCTCGTCGACGGGGATGTTTGCGTTCGCGTTGATCTCGGGTGTGAAGAACGGCTGGCTGCCAGCACAGGGAAATGCCGCGGCGGCTCGGCGGGCTTGGCTTTCACTTGCAGGATTCGTGGACCAGAACGCCGATGTGACCCAGGTCTGCGAGGGAACGGGCAAGCAGGACAACCTGAGCTATTACTACGAGCGCAAGCGCCGGACCGGGGATTTTCACGGGCAGGCGCCGGTGCTTTGGGCTGCTTCCGCATTGCTGCGGTAGGTAGGAACCCATGTCCCGGAAGCGGGACATGGGGCACCCCGGTTTAGATGACTCTACGGATGAGGCTGCGAACGGTCTCCGTGACGACGCCGTAGACGACGTGGGTCGCGACCTCGGAGCTTTTTTCCCGAGAGCTCTGCTCTGCAGCAGGAGCCGCGAGTCCCAGAGCTGGCAATGCGCCTTCATGGGTGGCGGCGCATAGCGCCATGCCGAAGGCTGCACCGCCACGTTCGGTGGAAGCCGGATAGTACTCCGCCGCCACGCCGTAGACCGCGCCCGCAAGCGCACCGAAGCCCCAGTGGATCGTTTCCCCAGCCGCACTCCGGGTCGAGAGAGCCAGGTGATGGCCAGCAGCCTTCTCTGCAAGCACTTCAGGTGGTTCGGGTTCGCCATGGACGCGGGGTGGGAAGATGGACTCTGCTGCGGACTTGGCGGCGGTTCCGGCCAGGCCGCCGATGAGTCCGGCGACGAGACCTTTCCAGAAATGGGGTGTGCGTGTCTCCGTAGTCATACGAAAGATGGACGCTCACGGGGGTCCACGGGTGGCTTGGAATGAATCGTTTGGCGCGTTGGCGCATTTAGAATGAGGGGACTCTTCAAAGGACGACAATGATGGCAACCGAAACAACGACACGCGATACAGTAATTCTGGGCTCAGGCTGCAGCGGGCTGACGGCGGCGATCTACACGGGACGCGCCAATCTGAAGCCTCTGGTTCTGGAAGGGCATGAGCCGGGCGGCCAGCTCTCCATTACGACGCTGGTGGAAAACTTTCCCGGATGGCCTGAGGGCGTCCAGGGGCCGGAGCTTGTGGAAAACATGCGCAAGCAGGCACAGAAGTTTGGTGCGGAGATGGAGATGGGACACCTTGTCTCGGTCGATCTGACGAAGCGTCCGATCGAGCTGAATCTGGGCAACAAGACGATCAAGACGCGGACGCTGATTGTCGCGAGCGGAGCTTCAGCGCGCTGGCTTGGTCTGCCGAGCGAGCAGTCGCTGATCGGCCACGGCGTTTCGAGTTGCGCCACCTGCGACGGCTTCTTCTTCAGCGGCAGGGACATCTGCGTCATCGGCGGCGGCGACTCCGCCATGGAAGAGGCGTTGTTTCTAACGCGTTTCGCTACAAAGGTTTATGTCATCCATCGGTCCGAGAGCTTCCGCGCCAGCAAAATCATGCTGGAGCGCGCGATGGCGCACGAGAAGATCGTGATGATGACGAATACCGTCGTTGAGGAAGTCCTTGGCGTCGAAGAGAAGGAAGTTCGCGGTATCGTGATTCGCAATGTGAAGAGCGGACAGACGAGCGAGATTGCGCTCTCCGGGTTCTTCCTCGGCATTGGACATATTCCGAACGCGAAGATGTTTGCCGGGCAGATGGACCTGGATGAGGATGGCTACATCCTCAGCAAGGACTCTGTGTTCTGCACGCATAATGGCGAGGTGATTCCCGGCGTCTTTGCGGCGGGCGATGTGCAAGACCGGAAGTATCGGCAGGCGATTACGGCTGCCGGTTCAGGCTGCATGGCAGCGCTCGAGGTGGAGAAGTATCTGGAAGAGCACGGACGATAACTTATTTCGCTGAGGTTCTACCGATGGCGGAGATTCATAACGGCCGGTTCGCGGCGCAGATCGAAGGAGACTTTGTCGTCTTTCTGATCGGGATGCGCGTGAACCGGCTGCTTTCGTTTTCCAAGTGGTTTCCGGTCACAAAGGCGATGCCCCAAATGCTGAACGAACTCTTCCAGCATCCGGATCTTGGTTTGCTGCATGCGAGTAGCGCCCGTAGTGGCCGAACGATTTCTATGACCCAGTACTGGCGGAGCTTTGAGCACCTGCATGCCTACGCGCATGCGAAAGACAAGGCGCATCTTCCAGCGTGGGCGGAGTTCAATCGTCTGGTGGGAGGAAACGGTGCGGTGGGCATCTTTCACGAGACGTACATGGTGAAGGCGGGGGAGTACGAGGCGGTCTATGCGAATATGCCGCGCTACGGTCTGGCCAAGGCTGGAGAGATGGTGCCTGCGGTTGGCCGTATGCAGAGCGCGAAGGCGCGGCTGGGGCGGGAGTAGTGCGGTTTGTTGTATTCCTCCTTCTATTGAGCAACGTGGCCTTGGGGCAAGAGCACGCACCGCGATGGGCGAAGGCGGGGCGGATCTTCGATCTGCGGTGCGAGCATCACTGCGAGTCGATCGAAGTGGCGTCTCCCGATGGGCGATATTCCGTGGGATTTGATTACAGTTCGGGAGAGTCGGCGCGTGTGGTCGTTTTGCATGGTGCTGAGTGGGTGGCGGATCTGGATGTGAGCTCCTGGCAGCAGGCAGAGATTCAGTGGTCGCCGGGTTCGCGTGCGTTTTCGATTATGGGGGACGAAGGGGAGCATCCGCCGGATGTGCGGGTCTGGGTTGTAAAGGATGGTGGAGTCAGAGAGATGGATCTTCACCGGATCTCTGGCGTGGTGGTGGGATGGAAGGATGCACGGACGCTGGTTGTAGAGACTTCATCTGCTGGTGGTGTGGCTGTCGACGTTTTGACGGGGAAGGTGGAGCGGATTGCGGCGAAGGAGTTTGCCGAGGGCTGGCGGAACAGGCTGGTGCGAACGACTCTTCATCGTTAGATCTGGCTCGTTGTCATCCTGTAGCGCACCGGGGGTCTGCTTTTGGTTTCCTGAAAGATTCGGTTTTGTGCGCTCTGCGCGACTCCACCCTTTTGCAAGAGCGCGAAAGATGGGGCACGGGAGTGGGGGTGGATTAAGCTGTAACTATGTCGATTGCTGAGAACTTAAGTGAAGTCCGTGCGGAGATAGCCGCAGCGTGTGAGAAAGCCGGCCGGGATGCTGGTGAAGTGAAGTTGATGGCGGTGTCGAAGACGCACCCGCCGCAGGCGTTGGCCGAGGCGTACCGCGCGGGGCAGACGCTCTTTGGCGAGAACAAGGTGCAGGAGTGGGAGCATAAGCGCGACCAGCTGCACTCGCTGCTGGGAGAAGAGGTTGCCAAGGTGGAGATGCACCTGATCGGCAACCTGCAGAGCAACAAGGCGAATAAGGCGGCGTGGGCCTTTTCCGGCATCGACGCCGTGGATTCGGTGAAGGTCGCGGCGAAGCTGAACTCGGTTTCGGCGCAGTCGGGGATTGTCCTTCCGGTGCTGATCGAGGTGAAGCTCTCTGACGAGGAGACCAAGCATGGTCTGCCGGAGTACGCGCTCTCCGGTGTGCTGCGCGAGATCCTGGAGTTTGATGGCATCGAAGTCCGCGGCTTCATGACGGTGCCCGCGTTTACGGAAGATGTCGAAGGTGCTCGGTCCTATTTCAAAAAGCTCCGCGAGATCCGCGATGCGATGCGTGCCGAGTTCCACGGCGACCTGGCGCTGCCGGAATTGAGCATGGGCATGTCGCATGATTTTGCCGTGGCGATTGAAGAGGGTTCGACATGTGTGCGGATCGGGACGGGGATCTTTGGGACTCGAGGATAGTTTGGTGGTGCGCGAGGTCACCGGTGGGGTGACCTTTGCGGTGCGTGTGCAGCCGGGTGCGAAGCGCTCCGGGGTGGTTGGGATCTATGGCGAGGCGGTGAAGATTGCGCTGGATGCGCCTGCAGTGGACGGCAAGGCGAATGAGGCGCTGATGAGGTTTCTTTCTTCTCTGCTGGACGTACCTCGGATGAGTGTGGTGATTCTGAGTGGGGTGAGCTCGCGGTCGAAGGTAATCAAGGTGTTGGGGGTTACGTCTTCGCAGGTGGTGGAACGGATTGCGGGTGTGGAGTTAGGGTGAAGTTGTTTTCGGTGCGCTCTGCGCATTTTGTCATCCCGTAGCGCAGCGCAGGGATCTGCTGGTATCGCGCGAGCGCGATGGATGCGCCTTCGGCGCATAACAAAAGCAGATTTCTCCGCTCCCGCTTCGCGCTCGGTCGAAATGACGGGGCTGGTGGGTAAGGTCTCCGTCATCTCGACCGGAGCGACAGCTTTATCGTCGCGGAGCGGAGAGATCTGCTGTTCCGGTTTGCGATGAAGCCGCGAAGGATGGCAATTGAGAAGCGCATGTGCGGTAGACTTTCCGGCATGCGAAGCTTTCGTTTTCTTGCCGTCATTTTATTGATGTCGTTTGTTCCTGCGCTATTCGCACAGGCTGCTCCTCCCACCCCAGCCGAAGCGGAGAAGTGGATGTTGGCTACAGAGGCCGATCTGCTGGCTGCGTCGAATGAGGCGGGGCGGGCCGGCTGGGTGCAGGCGACGTTCATCAACGACGACACCGAAGCCATTGCAGCGAAGGCGAATGAGCGCTATGCGGCTCGGGCGAATCGCGCGGTGATTGAGGCTCGTCGCTTCGATGGGCTGAAGGGCCTGTCTACGGAGATGCAGCGCAAGTTCATGCTGCTGAAGCTGAACGGCTCTCCCACAGATGAGAAGCTGCTGGCGGAGCTGACGCAGGTGAGCGCTTCTTTGGATGGGATGTACGGAAAGGGAAAGTACTGCGTCGGTGGAGACACGACGAAGTGCCTGGGGATCGACCAGATTGACGTGGTGATGGCGAAGAGCCGCGACGCGGAGGAGCTGGAGGATCTTTGGGTGGGCTGGCACAAGGTCAGCGTACCGATGCGGCCGAAGTATGAGCGGCTGGTGGAGCTGTCGAACCAGGGCGCGAAGGAGTTCGGCTTCAAGGATACGGGCGACCTGTGGCGTGCCGGATATGACATGAAGCCGGAAGAGTTTTCGGCGGAGCTGGATCGCGTGTGGGGACAGCTTCAGCCGTTCTACAAGGAACTGCATGCGTATGTGCGTGCGGGTCTGATCAGGAAGTACGGAGCCGCTGCGGAGCGAAAGGACGGAATGATTCCCGCGCATCTGCTGGGCAATATGTGGGCACAGGAGTGGGGCAATGTCTATGATCTGGTGGCTCCTGCCGACGCGGTGAAGACGTATGACCTTGAGGCGGCTCTGAAGGCGCGCATCGGCAATGTACCGCCGCTCGAAGCGGGCAAGCAGATGGCGAAGTTCGGCGAAGGCTTTTTCCATTCGATCGGTTTTGCGGAGTTGCCAGAGACGTTCTGGCAGAGGTCGCAGTTTATTCGTCCGGCGGATAGGGATGTTGTCTGCCATGCGAGTGCGTGGGACGTGGACAACGATCTCGATCTGCGGCTGAAGATGTGTATTCACGTGGACGATGTGGACTTCGTTACGGTGCATCACGAGCTTGGTCACAACATGTATCAGAGGGCGTACCGTAAGCAGCCGTTCCTCTTTCGCAATGGGGCGAACGATGGCTTCCATGAAGCGATTGGCGATTCCATCGCGCTTTCCATCACACCGGAGTATCTGAAGACGTTGAAGCTGATTGATACCGTTCCTCCGCCAGAGGCCGATATTCCGCTTCAACTACGAACCGCTCTGGATAAAATTGCGTTTCTGCCGTTTGGCCTGCTGATGGATAAGTGGCGGTGGCAGGTCTTCAGCGGAGAGACGAAGACCGCCGACTACAACAAGGCATGGTGGCAGCTGCGTGAGAAGTATCAGGGCGTCGCTCCTCCGGTCGTCCGCACGGAGGCTGACTTCGATCCGGGTGCGAAGTATCACATCCCCGGAAATGTACCCTATGCGAGATACTTCCTGGCACGCGTCTATCAGTTCCAGTTCTACAAGGCGATGTGCGAGGCGAGCGGATATAAGGGACCTCTGAACCGTTGCTCATTTTACGGAAGCAAGGCGGCAGGAGACCGCTTGAATGCAATGTTAGAGAAAGGCCAGAGTCAGCCATGGCAGAAGACGCTCAAGGAGATGACGGGAAGCGATCATCTCGATGCCGGGCCGATGCTGGAGTACTTTGCTCCTCTCACAAAATGGCTGAAGGAGCAGAACGCGAAGAACGGTACTAAGGTGGGTTGGACGGTTGAGGAGTAATTCCGGGGGAACACAAAAGGGTCGAACGCTGCATGCGTTCGACCCTTTCCTTATGCCCTGTTGTCCATTTGCCGTTATGCGGGTATGGTGCCGTCTTTTTTCAACTCATCAAAGAGATCGAAGAAAGACTGCGGTGTGGGTTGAACCGTGGTGAAGCCGAGAAGACGGCTCTTTGTCATGTCGTTGACGCATTCGAGCTGGCGTCCGAGATCTCCGTCTGTGTGCCACCAGGAGACGAGCTTATCGACGTTGTCTTCGGCCAGGTTATGTTTCGCGGCAATCGTCTTCCAAAGTTCGGCGGCCTTCTCCATGCGGTCGTCGAGCGGAGCAGTGGCCTCGGGTGGGCCCTGTGGCTCGACGCCGAAGTATGCGGCGATCTGCGGCCAGAGCCAGCGCCAGCGGAAGGTGTCTCCGTTCACGATGTTGAAGGCCTCGTTGTGCGCTGCCGGTGTGAGTGCGGCCCATTCGAGATGCTGCGCGAGGATGCGTGCGTCGGTGACGTCGGTGAGGGCGTTCCACTGCAGATGCGAACCTGGGAAGATGAAGGGCTCACCCGTCTCGCGGCAAAGGGTGGCGTAGACCGCGAGCGTGGTGCCCATATTCATCGCATTGCCACGCGCGTATCCGATGACCGTGTGGGGGCGGTGGACGTTCCATGTGGCGTTGCGCTTCGCTGCTTCCTCGAAGACGATGTCTTCCTGGGTGTAGTAGAAGTTCAGGCCGGGCAGGCGTGGCGTGTCTTCGCGGAAGGGCGTTTCGGCTGAGGTCTGACCGTAGCTTTCAAAGGGGCCGAGGTACTGCTTCGTTCCCGTGACGAGAGAGATGTGCTGGAGGTCGGAGTTATCCGGAAGCGCCGAGAAGAGATTGCGGAGCATGTCTCCGTTCACGCGGACGTTCTCCGCCTCGTTGGCCTGACGTGACCAAACGTTGAGAAAGATGTCTGTGATCTTCAGGTCTTGGAGTGCGGCACGGACGGAGTCGGGATTTTGGAGGTCCGCCGCGATCGGCGTCACGCCGACGGAAGCCTGGGGTTTGCGAGCGAGGCCGAGGACCTGCCAGCCATTGCGGACCAGATGAGAGGTCAAAGAGAGCCCGGTGATGCCGGTGGCGCCGACGACCAGGGCTGTACGTGCGGAGTTCTGTTGCGAAGTCATACAGGTTGGATGACGGGCGACGCGATAAGGCGCGCCGTATCGCCCTCCTGGAGGACGACAATCTGGGACTCGAGGCCGGATTTCCTTGCGGCGGCCAGGAGACGGAGGGGAGGTTCTTCCATCGGCTCCTTACCGAGCGGGAACGTCCCAAAGTGCATGGGGATGAAGGTGGCGGCGGATCCGAGATCCTGAAAGGCCTGCAAAGCCTCCTCCGGGCTGGTGTGGACGGCACGGTAGCTGTCTGGGAAGTACGCGCCGATGGGGAGCAGGGCCGTCTGCGGATGAAGACGGCGGCCTATCTCGCGAAAGCCGGAGAAGTAGGCGGTGTCGCCAGAGTGGTAGACGGACTGGGTAGCGGTGGCGAGGACGTATCCGCCGAAGTGACGGTGCGTGTCGGAGAACATGCGGGCTCCCCAGTGCTTGCAGGGGGTCATGGTCACGGTGACATTGCTTTCTTCCAGAACTGTCTCCTGCCACCATTCGAGCTCGGTGATCTTGCGGAAGCCGAGTTTGGCGACGAGGTCGGAGACGTTGCGGGGGACGATGGCCTCGGGTGCTTGGCCAGTGAGACGCCGGGTGTGGCGGATGATCTTCCGCAGGGAGGGCAGGTTGAGGTGGTCCATGTGCGCGTGGGTCAGGAGGACTGCGTCAATGGGCGGAAGATCCTGGATGCGAAGTCCGGGATGGCGCTGGCGACGCAGTAGGATCAAGTACCGGGAAAAGACAGGGTCCACGAGGACGTTCTTTCCGCCGATCTGGAGAAGGAAGGAGGAGTGACCGATGAAGGTGACGCCGACTTCATCTGCGGAGACGAGGCGAGGCTGCTGGTGCGTTCCGGCGATTGGTGCGCGATGGGATTCGCGGACGACGTTCCAGAGCTGGCGAAGTTTGCTGACGATAGGAGGTTGTGGACGCGACATGGTTGAAGATTGGATGAAATGGCGGTAGACGTGGATTCCTGCGCCTGCATCTCATGGCGTGAGGTGCGGTTGTGTTTGAGCAGTCCTGTCCGCCAGCGGAACGGAGCGTCTGGGAGTATGTGTCGCACAGCCCTCTTGAGGGAATGTGGGACCTTCGTGGCGTTCCGATCAAGGTCGTTGCCAAGCGCACGTGGACGGCGGTGAATGAGGACAACCTCTTCGGCCGGGCCTCGCAACTCGCTTACTACTTCTTCTTTGCGCTTTTTCCCACCCTCATCGCAATGTCCTCGCTTATGGGGCTGGCAGCAAAGAGTGCGACGCATATCTATGTGCAGTTGCTGGATAAGATCGCCTCGCTGGTGCCACCAGCGGCGTTTGGCATTGTGATGGATACCTTTCACCAGACGACACAGGCGAGTTCCACGCGGAAGGTGACGCTGGGACTTCTTACGGCACTGTGGTCGGCCAGCGTGGGCGTGAGTGCGATCCAGGACACACTGAACGCGGTCTACAAGGTTCGGGAGACGCGCAGCTACTGGCGCGCGCGAGGTGAGGCGATCATCCTGACGATCGCAGTCTCCCTTGTTCTCACTGCCGCTTTGGCCGCTCTGCTGGGCGGGTCCATCGGAGCGGATCTTGTGCGCTACAAGTTTGCCGGAGCGATTGCGGTGTCCATAGCAACGCGGACAGTGGGATGGATTGTGGCGACGCTTCTGATGGTACTGATCTTCGCTCTGCTCTACTTTTTTTCGCCGGATGTGCAGAAGCGCAAGTGGCACTGGTTCAGCCCTGGAAGCGCGATTGGTCTTCTGGGATGGGTGCTTGGGTCGTTGGGGCTGCGCCTGTATCTGCATTGGTTCGATAGCTACTCGGTGACCTATGGCTCGTTGGGTGCAGTGATTATTCTGCTGACGTGGTTTTACGTGGCGGGGTTAATGTTGCTTCTGGGGGCCGAGGTGAACTCGGAGATCGAGGCGGCTGTTGCGGAGCAGCTTATTCTGGATAAGCAGGTGGCCGAGGGAACTGTTGTACCGCTGCCGCAGTAGCAGTTCGTGCCGCACTTCGATCGAATGGATAAGCAGATCCCTTCGCTTTGCTATGGGATGACAAAGAGACCGTATCTTCCTTTGTCATCCCGTAGCGAAGCGAGGAATCTGCTTTCGCTTTTGAAACCTACAGGAGCTTGTCGAGGGTGATGGGGAGTGAGCGAATGCGGTTGCCCGTTGCGTTGTAGACGGCATTGGCGATGGCTGCGGCGACTCCGGTGATGCCGATCTCACCGATGCCTTTTGCTCCGAGATCTGAGCCGCGCGAGTCGTCCTCTTCAATCATATAAATCGCGATCTCGGGGATGTCCGCGTTGGTGGGAACGTGCGCTTCGCCTAGATTCGCGTTCACCCAGGCGCCGTGCGTCAGGTCGAGCGATGTCTGTTCCATGAGCGCGTGACCGAGGCCCATGACCATGCCGCCGAGGAACTGGGAGCGCGCCGTGCGCGGGTTGAGGATGCGTCCCGCAGCGAAGGCGCCTGCCATATGGGTGACGCGGATTTTGCCGGTGTGTTGGTTTACTGCGACGCGCGCGAACTGCGCTCCAAAGGACGCTCGACCGTACCTGGAACGACCGAAGGTGCGGCCTGCGATGCCTTTGACGAAGAGTGGACGCTTCTGCGTCCGCGTCATCTTCTTACGGAGTTTCTTCGCGGCGTCCAGTATGGCCGCACCAACTGACAGCGAGGTCGAAGAACCGCCCGCCATGAAGGCCATGGGTAGAGTGGTATCGCCCACTTCAACGCGAACCTGCGCAAACGGTAGATCGAGCGCTTCCGCTGCAATCACGCCCAGGGTGGTGATGGTGCCCTGGCCGATCTCCTGCGCGGAGGCCTGCACCAGAACTGTGCCGTCTGCGTTAAGCGTGAGCCGGGCAGTGGAAGGGAAGTGATTGGTAGGGTAGACGGCAGTGGCCATCCCGTAGCCGATGGCTTCTTCTCCCTCGCGCGTCTCCACGTTGCGCCTGTGCCAGCCGATGGCGGATGCGCCTGCGATGTAGCATTCGCGCAGTTTCTTGGAGGACCACTCCTTGCCCGTGTCGGGATCCTTTTCGGCGTAATTAATCAGGCGTAAATCGATGGGATCGATGGAGAGTTTTACAGCGAGTTCATCGAGTGCGCTTTCGAGTGCGAATTGCCCGGGCGCGATGCCAGGGGCGCGCATCCAACCAGTGGCGTTCACGTTGAGGCGGACGCTCTGATGATCGATGAGCGTGTTGGGGATGTCGTAGAGATGCGAGGTCATCTTGCCGATGGGTTCAACAAAGGTGCCAGTCTCCGCGCTTTGCAGAACGCCTTCCTGCATGAGCGTGGAGATGCGGCCGGTGCTGTCTGCACCGAGACGGATGCGCTGGCGGACTCCACCGCGATACGGCATCATGCTGAAGGTCTGCGGGCGCGTGAGAACGAATTTGACGGGATGCCCCGTATGTTTGGCGGCCATGGCCGCGAGCAGGAGATGCGAGTTGTTGCCCTTGGAGCCAAAGCCGCCGCCGATGAGCGGAGCGGCCACGCGAACCTTCGAAGACATCTCTGCGCCAAGACCGATCTGCAGACCGAGGCGGAGCATCCCGTCGCGCATGCCGAGATCGAAGGCTTCGCCAAGAAGGATCGCGTCGCCGTAGACGAACTGCGTGGAGCAAATGCAGGTAAGTTCGATGGACTCTGTCTTCGAGGGTGCATGCCAGTGAGCCAGGGTTGCGCCTGGCTCCATCGCATGGTGGTGTGTGGGGTCGGTGGTGTAAATCTGATCGACCTGCACGTCGGACTTCTTGAACTCGCGCTCAGGGTGGCCGCGCTCTTTGTGTCCAGCTTCACCCGCGCCGACTTTCTTTTCGGGCTGAGCTTTGTGGAGATTCGCCACAAAATCGATGTGTGCCGGAGATTCAGCGTAGGTGGCGTGGATGAGGGTGACGGCGTGATCGGCAGCCTGGGAGCTTTCTGCGATGACGAGGGCGATGGGCTGGCCGTGGTAGTGGATGGTGTCGTTCTGTAAGGGGAGATATTTCGCGAGTTCGGACTGCATGAGGCTGCGCGCTTTTTTGAGACGTGGCGCATTCATGTGTGTGAGGATCGCGTGCACGCCTGCGATCTGCTGCGCGGCTTCGGTATGAAAAGCGAGGATGCGGCCCGCGGGAATCGTACTTTGCACGGCAGCGGCGTAAAGAGTTTTCTTCGGCGTCTCTCCGGGATGGAGATAGGCGGACAGAGTAAGGTCGGCGAAGTCGCCCGTGTAGCGCGCCGCACCGGTAACTTTGGCTCGGCCTTCGAGGCGAACGGGTGCTCCGGCGAGCTTTGGATTGTCTGGCATTTCCGGTTGGATGCGGGTTGTTGGGGATGTGATGGAAGGGACGTGTCCTTCTTTTCGCTTTCCTGATTGATCCGGTTTGTGTGCTCTGCGACCCACCCTTTCGCGATAATGTTGCGAAAGAATAGGGCACGGGGAGTTCGCTGTAGTTATGGGGCCGCTGCGAGTACACTGCTGGCACTTATGAATCTTTACGGTGTTGTGGTTGGTCTGATCGTGGTTTCGCTACTGGTAGTAAGTTTGTCACGGCTGGGCAAGGTGAAGACGAAGGCGGATTATCTGGTTGCGGGCCGAAGTCTGCCCGCGTTTGTGCTGGTGTTTACGTTGTTGTCGAGCTGGATTGGTTCGGGCAGTCTGTTGGGTGGAGCGGAGAACGCATACCGGCATGGGTTTGCGGCGCTCTGGCAGGGTGGCGGAGGATGGGCGGGTCTGCTGTTGATTTATTTCGTCGCTCCGCGTGCGCGAAAGTTTGCGCAGTTCACCATTCCCGACCTGCTGGAGGCACGCTACAACCAGACGGCGCGCGTTCTGGGTGTGATCGCGGTTCTGTTCACTTACACGGCGATTACAAGTTACCAGCTGATCGGCGGTGGAGATATCCTCCACCTGATTTTCCCGGACGTGGTGAGCTCCATTATGGGGCGGTACATCCTCGCCGGGTTTGTCATCGTATTTACGGCGATTGCTGGCATGAGCTCCGTTGCTTACATGGATGTTGCAATCGGGATGTTGACGACGGTGACCATGGTCGTGGCGCTGCCGCTCTTGGCGCATAGTGCGGGAGGTTGGGGCGCAGTTCGCAGCGCTCTGCCTGCGAGCCACTTTCAGGTACTGGGCGATCTGAGCGGCTGGCAGGCTCTGGAGCTGTTTCTGCCGACTTGCTTGTTGATGCTCGGAAACCAGTCGATGTATCAGAAGTTCTTCTCTGCGAAGAGCGAGAAGGACGCACGGCAAGCGGTGGTGGGATGGATTATTGGCACGGTCATTCTGGAGACGATCATCGTAGCGATTGCGGTGGTTGGATCGGCACTCTTTCCCTCCGGCGAAGTGCAAGCTCGTCCGAGGGAGATTCTGGCATATTCGGCGTTGCATGGCTTGCCGGGGATACTTGGGGCCGTCATGATGGGCGCGATCTTTGCAAAGATCATCTCCACCGCCAACAACTATCTTTTTTCCCCGGCCACCAACCTGGTGAATGATGTTTTTATCCGTTACATAAGGCCCGAAGCGAACAACAAGCAGATCCTTCTGGTGTCTCGCGGGATGGTGGCGCTGCTTGGTCTATGGGCGCTGTTTCAATCGCTTGGCACGGAGAGTGTGCTGAAGAAGACCCTGTACGCCTATACGATCTACTCTGCCGCCCTGACGCCTGTGATTCTCGCGGCCTTTTTCTGGAAGCGGGCGACGGCGGCGGGTGCGGTGGCCAGCATTGCGGCAGGGACGCTGGTCACTGTGAGTTGGGAGAGTGTGAGCGGATGGTTTCCGCGCGTCGTGGCGGAGCGGGACGCGATTCTTCCGGCGCTTCTGGTCTCTTTGCTGGCGCTTGTCGTTGTGAGCCTGTGCACGAAGCGGCACGCGGGATTGGTAGCGACGGAGTAGCCGCTGAGTTGTTGCAGAAGTCTCTTGTGACGAAATGGGTGTGCCGGGCATCTGAACAGAGAGACAATTTAAGAGAGACAATCTGGTAGAAACGATGCGAGGTGCACTGATGCAGGACTTGGCGACAACCGAGAGAAAGCGTGTCTTGATCCTGGGCGGAGGCTTCGCAGGATTGAATGTTGCCAAGGGTCTGGCCGATGCACCGGTGGATCTGACGCTCGTGGATCGCAAGAACCATCACACCTTTCAGCCGCTGCTGTACCAGGTCGCGCTGGCTGTGCTGTCCCCCGCCGACATCGCTCAGCCGATCCGCGCGATTCTTCGTTCGCCCAATACGGAAGTATTGATGGATGAAGTGATTTCGGTGGACAAAGAGGCGCGACGCGCGATGCTGAAATCCGGAACCGTGCTGAAGTATGACTATCTTGTGATGGCCACGGGATCGACGCACTCCTACTTCGGACGCGATGACTGGGCCGCACTTGCACCCGGTCTGAAGACCATTGAAGATTCGCTGGAGATTCGACGGCGCGTTTTGCTGGCCTTTGAGCTCGCTGAGAACGAGATGCAGGAGACGGGCCAGCATCCGGAGCTGAACTTTGTGATCATTGGCGGCGGACCGACGGGTGTGGAGCTGGCAGGCTCGATCTCGGACATTGCGAAGCTTTACATGAAGAGCGACTTCAAGCACATCAACCCGTCGACGGCGAAGGTAACGATTCTCGAGGGATCGCCCCATGTGCTCGGCATGTATCCCGAGGATCTCCAGAAGAGGGCGCTGGAACAACTCGCGGGTCTGGGCGTCAACGTGCGCACGAACGCGCATGTCACGGAGGTCAAGCCCGGGTATGTGATGGTCGGGGACGAGAAGATCGACTCCGTTGTGACACTCTGGGCTGCGGGTGTGCAGGCTTCTCCTCTTGGAAAACTGTTGGGTGTTGAGACCGACAGGCGCGGATGTGTCGTGGTGGACGGATATCTGCATCCCGCAGGACACGAGGAGATCTTCATCTGCGGGGATCTCGCTCATGTGGAGATCGATGGCAAGCAGGTTCCCGGCGTAGCGCAGCCAGCGATGCAGATGGGTACTTACACCGCAGAGAGTATCAAGCATCTTCTACGGGGAGAGCGGATCAAGAAGACATTCCATTACTTCGACAAGGGAGACATGGCGACGATTGGACGGAAAGCCGCAGTGGCGCGCGTTGTCTGGCCGTTCAAAGCCGACCTGAGCGGTTTTCCTGCGTGGATTGCGTGGTTGATCGTGCATATCTTCTTCTTGATTGGATTTCGCAACCGGCTTTCGGTCTTTCGCTCCTGGGCCTATACCTACCTCTTCTTTGAAGAGGGCGCGCGCTTGATCACGGGGTCGCAGCAGTTGCCGGGCTGGCAGACTCACGAAGCCGTGGCAGTGCCAGCGGAAGATTCTGCAGAGGCTTCCATCAAGCCCTAGCTGTCGTCGGACGATAGCGTCTGCGCCGTAATGTGGCGTCTACATTGCGGCAATCCGCCCGGGAACGCCTGACGTCCTATCGACTCAGAAGTGGAGGCGATATGCAGGCGAAGAAGATTACAGGCGAGAAGGTGAAGTACGCCGTGGTGGGCGTTGGGTGGATTTCACAGACGGCGTTTCTGCCGGGTGTGAAGCATACCGGGAACAGCGAAGTGGTTGCGCTGGTCACGAGCCACGCGGAGAAGGCTGAGAAGGTCGGCGAAAAGTATGGCATCGACCGCGTATACAGCTATGAAGAGTTCGATCAGGTCCTGGCGATGGAAGATATTGAAGCCGTCTATCTGGCGACGCCGAACTTCGACCACGTGGACCTCGCCGTAAAGACGCTGCGCGCCGGTGTTCATCTTCTGCTCGAAAAGCCCATGGCGGTCAGCGTGGAAGAGTGTGAGCAGATTCTCTCCGCGCAGGAAGAGACCGGGGCGAAGTTGATGATCGCCTATCGCCTGCACCATGAGCCCGGGACACTAAGTGCTATTGAGACAGTCCGTAATGGAGAGATCGGACGAGTGCATTTCTTTAATTCGAGTTTCGCCCAGATTGTGAGTGGGCAGAACCATCGCGCCAAGAATGGGTTCTGGGCCGGGCCGGTGGCGGATATGGGGCCTTATCCGATCAACGCCGTGCGAAATCTGTTTGGAGCCGAGCCCACTGAAGTCTCTGCGATCGGTGTGAGGACAGATGAACGTTTTGACTTTGAAGACACTGTAACGGTGAATCTGAAGTTTCCAGCGGAGCGTGTTGCCTCCTTCGTTGTGAGCTATAACGCGGCGGATGTAGATGAGTTCCGTATCGTGGGCGAAAAGGGCGATCTCTACTCGCATCCGGCGTACGGCATGAACGGCTCGATCCATCACACGACTACCGTTGATGGGAAGGCGACAGAGAAAAGCTTCCCGGCGACCGATCATTTTGGCGGTGAGCTAAAGTACTTTTCTGAATGTGTGAAGAGCGGCCGTAATCCAGAAGCGGACGGCGAAGAAGGTCTGCTGGATGTACGTGTCATTGAGGCGATCGAAGAGTCGTTGCGCACAGGAGAGAGGATCTCCCTGAAACCGTACGACCGTAAGAAGCGGCCTGTGACCGCCCAAAAGGTCGAACTGAAACAAAACGATACCCCGGAGTTAGTGGGCGCACATAAGCCAAGCGACGGTCAGTGAAGGGAATTTTTCAGGGACCGGAGTGTCTTCAAATGCATGGGGGAGGCTGGGTCGGAAGTGATCGATCGATCGCAGCCTCTTCGCAGGCAGAAGGCACATGGCTCAATCTCAGTTTGGAACCCCCACTCCATCGAACGACGAATCGGGGCTAGCGCCGCCGAGATTTGCAGATCCACCCACGTCGTCGAAGAAGTCTGCTTCGGCAATGAAGTGGAGTAACCCTGCCGTTATAGGCTTGTTTGCCACGGCGCTTGGTCTACTCGGCAACCTCAGTGTGGCCTGGTACAACGACCGCAGTACGCGAGAGTTGAATCGCATGAAAATGCAGGCCGATCTGATTCAGCAGGCGGTCAACACCCACAGTCGCCAGCAATCCTGCCGAAACCTGCTCTTCTTTATCGATACTTCCTTTATCTCGGATCGGAAGGGAAAGATTACCCAGGAGTGTTTGTACCCGCTCCCGCAGACCGAAATTCCTTTTTCAAGTGCAACTGCTGGCCCCGGCGCGAACGTTTTACAGACAGCCAACGCACCCAGCGATATGGGTATCAAGGTGATCCGGAGCGAACATGCGGATGCCGCTCGGTTCCAGGTGTCCTTCATTGTTCCAAGTGAGCCGAACAATCCAGTTTTCAATATGGTGAGAATTTATTGCACGCAAATCACCAATCGCGAGCGCACCCAAAGCAAGATCTATCCGGAGATGCAAGGGAACTGGAAGCCCGGTGACCGGGTCAGCTTCACCGTCGATGTTCCGAAGGAATTAGCGAACCCGCAGGCAGGATGGAATCTGACGTTCTGCGTAGGAAGCGATGGTGCCTGCTACCCGAGTCCCAATCTGCTGGAGATCGCTTCGCAGTAGCCTCTTGCAACTCGTTGGGTTTGGCATCCCGCCTCGACTCGCTTACAGTAAGCGAAATGAGAAAACTCCTAGGGTGTGCGTTGCTGCTGGCTATCTCCGCCGGGGCACAGAGTTCTGTTTCGAAGCAGATGGATGCTGCGGTGCAGGCGTATGTCAACAAGCATGAATACATGGGCACCGTGCTGGTGGTGAAGCATGGCAAGGTACTGCTGGACAAAGGCTATGGTCTGGCCGATGCGGAGTGGTCGATTCCGAATGCGCCGGATACACGGTTTCGTCTGGGGTCGATTACGAAACAGTTTACGGCTGCGAGTGTCTTGCTGCTGGAAGAGCGCGGGAAGCTGAAGACGAACGATCTGGTGAGTAAGTATCTTCCCGATACGCCGAAGACGTGGGAGAAGATTACGCTGGCAGAGTTACTCACGCACACGAGCGGGATTCCAAACGTGACCGACTTTGCGGGTTATGACCAGTGGAGTGCAGCGGTAAAGACGCGGGCGGAGTTATTGGCTAAGTTTCGCGATCTGCCTTTGGATTTTGAGCCGGGAACTAAGTACAACTACAGTAACTCCGGTTATGACGTCCTTGGCATGGTGATTGAAAAAGTAAGTGGACAGGATCTCGGTGTCTTCTTGCAGGAGAATATCTTTGGTCCCGTGGGAATGAAAGAGTCGCGCCTTGGTGTGGATACGATGATCCTGCCGCATCGCGCCGTGGGCTACGAGTTGAAGGATGGCGTGCTCGCTCGCGCAGGCTACACGAGCACAAGCGTTTCTTTCGCTGCAGGCGCAATTCACTCTACGACGCACGATCTTTTGAAGTGGGAGAATGCGTTGTTTGGCGGGAAGGTGCTATCTCCAGCGTCGTACGCGAAGATGACGACTCCGGTGAAAGCACTCCATGGCATGGGACTCGTGATGGGTGAAGTTGCCGGACACAAGACCGTGATGCATTCGGGGAGTGTCTATGGCTTCAATAACTACATGACCTATTTTCCTGCGGAGGACGTGAATGTTATTGTGTTAGGGAATGAGAGTGGCAAGGCTCCGGATCTGATTATGGAGGAGTTATCGAAGTTAGCTTTGCAGTAAGTGGTCGACGTTACTAGCCTCGTCTCAGTAACTAAGAAGTATTCCTTCGCTTCGTTACGGAATGACAAAGTGGGAGGACGGAAATAGAAAAGGGCAGCCGATCTCTTCGGCTGCCCTTTTGTTGTTGTTGGAATTACAAGTTATGCAGGAACCGTCTCTGCGGACTTGACCTTTACCGGCGTGAGCCAGTTATGGCGATCGGCCTTCTTGCCATTCACCAGAGCAAAGAATTCGTCATGCAGCGCCTTCGTTACTGGGCCCATGGTGCCATCGCCCACCAGAATGCGGTCGACGGAGCGCAGGTGTGTAACCTCTGCGGCAGTGCCAGTGAAGAAGGCCTCGTCGCAGATGTAGAGCATCTCGCGAGGAAGCGCCTGTTCTACAACAGGAATCTTGAGCTCCTGCGCGAGGGTGATGATGGATGCGCGCGTGATGCCATTGAGCACGGAGTTTGCGAGCGGGGTCGTGTACAGGACGCCGCCGCGCACGAGGAAGAGATTTTCGCCAGAGCCTTCGGAAAGATACCCGTTCACATCCAGCCCAATGCCTTCGGAGTAGCCATTGATCTCTGCTTCCATGCGGATGAGCTGCGAATTCATATAGTTCGCGCCAGCCTTTGCGAGCGAAGGCATGGTGTTGGGAGCAAGGCGGCTCCAGCTTGAAACACAGACATCGGCGCCGGCGTTGCCGGGAACGTACTTGCCCCAGGGGTAATTGACGATGTAGATCTCCATAGGCGAGCGCAGGGGATTTACGCCGACCTCGCCGTATCCGCGGAAGGCGATGGGGCGGATGTAACAAGGCGCGATGCCGTTGGCTTCGACCACCTGAACTACTGCCTCGCAGAGCTGGTCGACGGTATAGTCGATCGGCATACGGTAGATCTTTGCGGAATCCAAAAAGCGCTGCATGTGTTCCGGAAGGCGAAACACGGCAGCAGATTCACCCTGTCCATAGGTGCGAATGCCTTCAAAGATGGAAGAACCATAATGGACGACATGGCTCATGACGTGGATCTGGGCTTTCTCCCAGGGAATGAGGGTTCCGTTGTGCCAGATTTTTTCAGTCGTCTCTATTGCCATAGCTTTCTCCGAACCGATCGCTGGATGCGAGTAATTGCCAGTATATCCGCCTAACGGAGCAGATATCCGGTAAGTGCGAAGGCTAAACCCGCAGCCCCTGTGATCAGGCCCAAAAGCCAGTAGGTCCTCTGTCGTGTAAGGAGAGTAATGGAGGAGAGAACTACCGCGATCTGCAGAAGCGCTTCTCCGGCGTCGAAACGGGAGGCTCGATGTTCGGCGAGTTCAACCTTCTCCTCCAGCTTGTGAGCGCGCTCGTCGCTCTTCTTCAAATCGTCGTCCCATTTGGCGGTATGCGCTTTGTAGGCTGCCTCGTCTTTCAATGCGGTCGGATTAGAAGGAGCCATAACGGCAAGAAGGTCGGAAGCGAGATTGATCTGGTTCTGGCGCACCTTTTTTGCCTGGTAAAGACCCCATTCATCGGTTGATCGGGCCTGGGCGAGGATGGCTTCGGTGTGAGAGCGATGGCTCATGACGGTAACAAGTGCTACAAGTACTGCCAAAACGCTGATCGAGAAAGAGACGGGATACAGGTGAGATTCACGCCCCTTCTCCTGGTCTTCTACAAATTCGTGAATTTCGTTCGCTTCCATGATTCCCCTTATTTCACGCGGTGTTTCGCTACCACGTAGAGCTATTGTAGGGAGTTTCTCCACCGGTTTTCCACGCAGCGCGTTTGCGGGATCGTAGATCCTTCGTTACTCTCAAAAAGGTTCAGGGAGTGAGTTGCTTCGAACTGAGGCGCCGATCAAGAGACGGTGCTCAGGGCTTGCAAGAAACGAAATGATCCGGTAGATTCAAGAGGTTGCAGAAACAAAAGGTTGCCTGCAGAAGTACGAAGTTGCAGAAAACAAAATGTTCCTGTAGAGTTGGAAAGTTGCAGAAAACAAGAAGTGGCCTGCTGAATCACGAAGTTGCAGAAAACTGAACGTTCCTGTAGAGTCAAGAAGTTGCAAATAAAGAAGTAAGCGCTACACGCTTGCGGTCTGCCATGAAATGGCGACAACGGACAGAGCCTCAGAGAGGCATCCGGCGAGTTGATGGAGCCGCAGTCCAAGCGTTTGTTGTGGCCAGCTACGGCGGCCCAATCCAAACCCAAGCCACTGCTATACAAAAAAGAGGCCTAGAGCCTCGGAGTTGCTGCTTTTATGGCAGTCAACTTTAGAGATGATTGAGATTTTGTGCGCTGTTCGCAAGCTTCCGAGAGTGTTTCGGGTTTGCCTTAGTTCTTCCAGCTGATCTTCTCCCTGACGGGTTGAAAAGAAGATGGGCAAGGGGATTGACAAGGGCAGAACGAAACGATACTCTTAGAAAGTTCGCGCAAAACGTCGCTGACAAGTAGTCGGGCCAAAAGATACTGAGCACCGCGTATCGGGCAGATGAAAGGGTCAGCACCAAGACGACAACAGCGCCATCAAGTTCGAGGACACTCTACAGCAGGCTTCGCCTCTTAGATGTCCTTGATCCAAAGCAGACGGCTCAGGCCGATCTGGCAAGGATCTTTGACAACATAGTTGAACGTGCCAGTCGTGAGATGAAATAGACCTTTGGTTTAGTCATTCTCACTAGTTTTAAACCTGTCGGCCTTTCGAGCGCTGACAGGCGCTTGACTCTTACGACCTCCGTCGTAAGGCAAGCAACCAGAATTCAAACGAGAGTTTGATCCTGGCTCAGAATCAACGCTGGCGGCGTGCCTAACACATGCAAGTCGCACGAGAAAGGGACTTCGGTCCTGAGTAAAGTGGCGTACGGGTGAGTAACACGTGACTAACCTACCTCCGAGTGGGGAATAACCTAGGGAAACCTGGGCTAATACCGCATAACACTTACGAGTCAAAGCAGTAATGCGCTTGGAGAGGGGGTCGCGGCAGATTAGCTAGTTGGCGGGGTAATGGCCCACCAAGGCAATGATCTGTATCCGGCCTGAGAGGGCGCACGGACACACTGGAACTGAAACACGGTCCAGACTCCTACGGGAGGCAGCAGTGGGGAATTTTGCGCAATGGGGGAAACCCTGACGCAGCAACGCCGCGTGGAGGATGAAGTATCTTGGTACGTAAACTCCTTTCGATGGGGAAGATAATGACGGTACCCATAGAAGAAGCCCCGGCTAACTTCGTGCCAGCAGCCGCGGTAATACGAGGGGGGCAAGCGTTGTTCGGATTTATTGGGCGTAAAGGGTGCGTAGGCGGTTTGGCAAGTTTGGTGTGAAATCTTCGGGCTCAACTCGAAGTCTGCATCAAAAACTGCCGGGCTTGAGTATGGGAGAGGTGAGTGGAATTTCCGGTGTAGCGGTGAAATGCGTAGATATCGGAAGGAACACCTGTGGCGAAAGCGGCTCACTGGACCATAACTGACGCTGAGGCACGAAAGCTAGGGGAGCAAACAGGATTAGATACCCTGGTAGTCCTAGCCCTA
>Ga0157290_10000078_pt1 | contig 22545 bp, 27 predicted proteins | sample NitcycUS149409B1_FD_108389 | JGI IMG/M metagenome (GOLD analysis project Ga0157290, IMG submission 108389) | Soil microbial communities from Arlington Agricultural Research Station in Wisconsin, USA - Nitrogen cycling UWRJ-S149-409B-1 | ecosystem: Environmental > Terrestrial > Soil >...
GGTTCCGGGACTCAGACTGACATCATGAGTGAGCCTATCCCTTCTAACGTGCCTGGTCATGAATCTGCTTTAGTAGCTGCTGCCCAGAAGCTTGGACCAATCATTGAAGCTAACCGGGCGGCACTTTCTCAAGGTCCAGATCTTCCCCCGCAGGTGGCGAACGCCTTGATTCAGGCGGGACTCACCCAGTTGTGGTTGCCGCGCTCCCTAGGAGGGCCAGAGGTTGATCCGCTTGAGTGTTTCCACGTAATCGAAGCCCTGGCCAAACTGGACGGAGCCGTGGCGTGGTGCGCCGCGATCTCGTCGGGAGGCTCACGATTCGCCGGGATGATCTCCTCGGATGCGATGCGCCGGATCCTACCAGCCGGTAACAAGTTTGCCTTCTGCGGCAGCGGACACCCCACCGGCTCGATCACGCAGACGGACTCGGGGTGGCGCGTGAGTGGACGCTGGTCTTGGATGAGTTTTTGTCGATACAGCGACGCGGTTGGCGTCCTTTGCGTGGAACACGAAAACGGCTCACCTCGGCTCACCCCCGCAGACTACCCCATGCTCCGGGGGGCGATTCTTCCGGCCGAGAAGATACAGATCTTGAACAACTGGGATGGCGCAGGTCTTCGCTCGAGCGGAAGCCATGACGTCAGCTGTACAGACGTCACGGTTTCGAACGACGAAACGCTACCGATGGATATGCCTGAACGCCAACCAGGCCCGCTGTACACACTCCCGATAGCCACAGCCGCTGCTATCACGGGCATGGGTGTCCCCTCTTGGCATCGCCTCTGCAGCCATCGACGCCTTCATTACGTTGGCTTCGACCAAAGTGCCTTTCATGAGCTCCGTCCCCCTTCGGGAACAGCACGACATTCAAACCGAAGTTGCATGGGCAAAGACCCGTCTCCTCGCTGCCCGTGCCTTTGCTTGCGAAACCATCAACTCCCTATGGGAGTCTGTCTCTTCTGGTCAGACCACGTCAGTCGAGCAGCAGGCCCTGATACGTATGGCGTGCTGGAACGCCGGGGAGGCCGGCAAGGAGATTGTAGGTCGGATGTACGCAGCTTCCGGCAGTACTGCGGTCCTTGAGGGAGAGGGTTTCGCTGCACAACTGCGAGATGTCTACGCAGCCACGCAGCATATCAACTTTGCAAACCGACTCATGGAAGGCCCCGGGCGCGTACTGTTGGGACTCGAACCGGAAACACCTATGATTTAAGCTCTGGTCGGACTTCCGTCGGGACGATCAGACCGTCCTATGACCTAAACTCCGGAGACCGGCCGCATTGATAAGGGCTGAGAGGCGGAGACAAGGCCTATTCGGACGTTCGCCTCGCAAGCAGTTGCAGCTTTCCTGCAGAGCCTCCGAGGGACGGAGACTGGGAGATCTTGCGGTGGGTAACGATGTCGACGAATTCCTAGGAGAATGTTCGGTGCGTTGGTGGATTACACCGTACTGCCAACCAGCGGATGCGCAGCTACGCGACGACAAATGGGATGAGCAGGTCCTCCGAAGGAGGAGCTGACTGTTCCCGTGAAGAAGCCAGCGCAGCACTCCATCGCTGGAGTCCCACGTAGACAGGCCAAGGTTGAGATTACGATTGGCATCGACCTTGGTGATGTCTGGAGCCATTACTGCACCCTCAACCAGGACGGAAAAGTGGTCGGTCGTGGCCGCTTCCGAACTGCCCCGAAGGCGATCGAGAGGTGGTTCACCGACGTGGCTCCAGCGCGGGTCGCGATGGAGGCTGGAACACATTCGATCTGGATCAGCGCACCGCTGCAGGAACTAGGCCACGAAGTCATCGTAGCGAACGTTCGCGAGTTGCGGGCGATCTCGCACAGTGATCGGAAAAGCGATCAGGTCGATGCTGAGAAGCTGGCCCGTTATGCCCGGCTTGATCCGAACATCCTTCGGCCGATAGCCCACCGCTCAGTGGCACAGCAAGAAGCCTTCACCCTGATCCGTGCGCGATCTCTGCCGGTACGACTGCGCACGGCAGCGGTGAACGCGGTACGTGGCCTGACGAAGTCGTGCGGCTATCGTATGCCTGCCTCCGCCACAACGTGCTTCGCTCAACGCTGCCTCGCTGTCATGCCGCCTGGACTGGCACAGGCGCTCGGTCCGATACTTCAACAGATCGCGGAGATGACCATGAAGATCAAGCAGTACGACCGGCAGATCCAGCGACTCGGCCAGAACGAGTATCCGGAGACGCAGGCACTGCTGATCGGTGATTCCTTGAATCTAATCGTCCTTGGTGTGCAGCCCGGCTCCTATCTTCATAGGCATTTACATAGCAGCCTAGCGTACCGTCTACTTGCGGCGGCAGCGTCTCCAGTGCTCACCGTTCCATCGCGCGATGCCTATGCCCACTTGGCAGTGTCTAAAGAACATGTGGACGACAAACAACAGAAAGCCTTCTAAGCGGCCCGGACCCCGGACTGCGCGGAGAGGGCCAAATGCGGGGAGTGGTGGAGGCAGAATAACTGGCTGTTACAGAGCACCTCAGAACTGATCCGTCGCTCAAGGGGCAGGCTGATGTGGCACTCACATACACCGCATCAACAGCCAGAGCGGACCAACTCAACGGGCTTCTCCAACCCGGCCGCAAAGACTTTGCGGCGCGTGACATCACCGTAAATCTTGTGCAGATTGGGGTGCTCTACGGCGAGAGGGATGGTGGGCGGTCTTCGCATCCTGAGAGGTAACCCCGCTGCCTTCGCCCGGGATACCATCGAGGAATGCATGGTATGCAGCTTCTTGACCAGCACTCTCCCGTTTAGCTCCGGCAGCAGAGAATCTAGCGCGGCTTCCACCTTTGATTGCGCTTCTTCTGTTAGCGCATGCGATCTCACATCTTGCATACCCGCCTTCTTGAATTCCTCTATCGCCACTTCGGAGCGCCAGCGCGAGACATTAACGATCAGATTCCCGCAGCGTCGCTAGACGAAGAATTTGCGGTGCAGCGTCCGCCAACAGCGGGAGAACGATGCGCAACACAATCCTAGGCTCACAGATCGCATCCCCAATCGCTCCAGCGGGTGGGCTTCGCGCGTTTCATCAGCGATGGGCATGGTTACTACCTGTCGTCTTTGGGATCATCCTTCCAGGTGTGGATCTGTCTGCACTGCCTGTCCCTTGGGCGGAAAGCTAACGCTGCTGCCACTTCCTCGAATGCCCTCAACCGAGCCATCGTGGCTATGGTTTCAAGAACTGACTGCTGCCTACGTTTTTCGGAGAGCATCAAGCAGAATCACCGAAAGTCCATCGGCATGCAGCAGATCGATCATCCTCGGCTCGAAAAGTACATCCACCACGAACCAACCGATGAATTGTTCGGATCGACGACCGCACCTTGGCCGTCCTCGATCGTCTCCCAGCCAATCCTGTCTTGACCAACCACGCTTGTGTCGACAACTGAAGCTCGAATACCAATGGAAAGATTCGCTGCACTTGCTCGAAAAACGTTGGAACTCGACGAGTAAGAATCGCGTCTGGGGCGGCTCAATGAACTTCGAGATCTGATTGCGAAGAATCTGCCGTGTCTGTTCAACAGTCCAATCGCTGCTGTCGACCAGCCTCTGTAGGACCCCGATCCATTCATCTGCAAATTGTTGCCTTACAGTCATGAACAGCTCTGCCTTACTCTCGAACAACTCGAGCAATTCCTCCGGTGTGTGGCCGGCCTCACAGGCGATATCCTCAAGACGTGCATGCTGGAAACCATCCCTCGCAAAGACACGTTTAGCCCCTTCGAGGATTCCCTGTAGCGTGAGCAGCGACGAATCTTCAACTTGCGATGAGCCAAGCCCAGTAACGACAAACGGCCATTTCATAGTAATCCTGTCTTGTTGCCCTCATCGAATGGTGAGAAGATCAGCATGTGCGTCCCGACATCCGTCGAAACCGATAGTGTGGATCGGATTGCGTCCCAACAATCTATGGTTTAGCGAGATTTGCTCAGGACAGTTGAAGGTCATGCGAACGCTAAACCGCGACGAAGCCGCCATCGACAAAGAGCTCCACGCCAGCGACGTAGCTACTGTCGTCCGAAGCAAGAAAGAGGACTGCTTTGGCGATTTCGTCCGCGTCTCCCAATCTTCCCATTGGGATGACTGCCTTCATTTGCGCTTTCATAAGATCTTCCGTCTGAGGGTTCCCTGCCATCTTGGAAAACCCGGGCGTCCCGATCGTTCCTGGGCTAACGACATTCACGCGGATGCCTCGCGACTTCAGCTCTCCAGTCCAGGTGCGAGCGAATGACCTGACTGCCGCTTTGGTGGCGTTATAGACTCCAAGATTCTCAAAGCTTTTTACTGAAACAATAGATGCATTGAGCACGATAGTCGCATTGTTAGGAAGGAGTGGAAGTGCGCCTTGAACCGTAAATACCAGGCCCTTGACGTTGATGTTGAAATGGCGCTCGAGATGTTCTTCTGTATAGTCGCCGAGTAGTCCGAACTCGGCGATAGCCGCATTGGCGAATAGAATATCCAGTCTCCCTTTCTCGCGCTGAATTTGTGCGAAGAGCCGTGCCGAGTCCTCAGCGCTCGCGACATCTCCTCGAAACTCCGTTACCTTGCTGCCAATTTCCCGGACCGCTGACTCGAGTTGGTCCTGCCGGCGGCCTGTAACGTATACGTAAGCCCCTTCATCTACGAATCGCTTCGCCGTCGCTAGCCCGATCCCTGTGGATCCGCCAGCAATGAGCGCAATTTTCTCTTTCAGCTTTTCCAATTCGGTCTCCATTAGTGTTCATTGAGTATTTCGCCTGATCGCTGCCGCTCCTGCCCGCTTCACCAGGGTTGAGGTCCGTCCAAACCAAAGAAGCGGCCAGTCGGACCGTTCGGCCCAGCCTTCGCTAAGCGGATCGTGCTTAGAGCTCCCTCTTCTGGGCTTAGCAATCCCTGATGTCCATTCAGGTCGGTAGCCACATTCCCTGGCTCTACTGAGTTCACGGCAATACCGAATGACGCGAGCTCCTTCGCAAATGCGACCGAGACGGCGTTCAGTGCCGTCTTGGAGGAACTGTAACCAAGAAGATTCACGGTGGAATAGATGCTCTCTTGCTCGGTCACCAATGAGAGCGACCCGAGACCGCTGGACATGAAGATGACGCGAGCGTCCGTGGATGCCTTCAGCAGCGGAAGGAACGTTTGGGTTACCCGGATCTGACCAAAGACATTCACTTCATACACGGCCTTGATGTCGTCCATCACTTCGAGACTTGGTGGAGCCATCCGGTCCTTCGCAATCCCGACGTTGTTTACCAGTACGTCCAGGTGCGTGACCACGCTGGCCATCGAGGTGAAAGCTTGCAGCACGCTTTGAGGGCTGGTCACATCGATCTGAAGCAATCGAGCAGTAAGCCCAACCACCCGAAGCGTCTCCAGTGCGGCCTCGCCCCTGCCCAGGTCACGTGTCCCGATCCATACCTCAAAGCCGTCGGCCGCTAGACCCTTTGCGATCGCAAGGCCGATCCCATTGTTCGCGCCTGTAATCAGAGCGGTCCGCATCCGCTTATCAGCTCCCTGCGGTGATCGCGGGTGCCTCAATCGGAGATCCAACATGATGCCGCAGTTCTCCAAACAGACGAGGCTTCACTTCACGAAACAGGCCCCGGACTGAGCACGTTAATGCGAACACCGGATCCCTTGATTTCTACGATCCAACTTCTCACAAGGTTCCGCAGAGCTGCCTTCGACGCTCCGTAAACGCTCATACCTGGTGGTGGCTCGATTGAGCAGGTGGAGCCAATGAGGACGACAGACGAACCTCTTCCCATCAAGGGAAAGGCCTTCTGAACCGTGAAAAGGAGCCCTTTGACATTGGTATTGAATGTCTTATCGAAATGCTCTTCAGTGATCTCCGGCAGCGGAACAACTTCACCCCGCCAGCGTTTGCCACCAGGATGTCAATCCTGCCATGCTTTTCTTTGATTTTGGCGAAGAACCTATCTAACTCTGCGACCTTAGTCACATCCACCTGAGATGCTGTGACGCTTGTACCGAGCAGGCCCACAGCTTCGTCGAGTTTCGAGCGACGTCGTCCGGTAATGATGACCTGTGCTCCCCTTGACGCGAGCTCTTTGGCAGTCGCAAAGCCCAATCCTGTTGCTCCGCCCGTAACGACCGCGATTTTATTCTGTAGCGACATATGAGATCTCCTTGATCTTTGCTCGCATATAGTATTCGCTACATGCGATCATGTAGCGGATACTATATATATTCTGCTTGCGGCGCAAGCCGACTTATAGTGGGCGCTATACTGTTGAAGGTGTATTTGTTCTGAGCAGAACACTTACCGCGGAAGAGGAAAAAGATGAAACAGGTCATACGGAAACGCCGACCGGCGTTCGATCGTGAAGACGGGGTAGCTCGAGCGCAGGCGCTCTTCCACGAGCACGGCTACGACGCAGTCTCGGTAGCGGACTTGACCGAAGCCCTCGGTATCAATCCACCCAGTTTGTATGCGGCGTATGGCAGCAAAGCGGAACTCTTTAACCGGTCCATGCTTCGCTATGCTTCAAGGGATCAGTTACCCCTTGCGGAGATCCTTCGCCCTGAGCGAGATCCTGTAGAAGCTCTGACCGACCTTCTGATCGCTTCCGCCAAACACTATACCCGCGATCAACACTTGCGAGGCTGCATGGTCACCGAAGCGATGCGGGCTGATGACGAGACCGCGCGCGCGATGGCTACTGCTATCGCAAAAGTTGGCAGCGATGAGATTGTCAACTTTATAAGGAAATCGCACCCCGAGATTGCGAGACGTGTTGCAGACTACGTTCTGCTCACAATGCGTGGACTCTCCTCGTTTGCTTCCTTGGGACTCCCGAGAGAAAGATTGGTAGAATCCGCAAAGTTGGCAGCACGGTCTCTCGATTTGGAGTTCAAAGCTCGACTTGTCCCCTCCAGGCCTAAGAATTGTTAGCGTGAAGAACAAGAGTGAATGGTGAAGGGGTAGTCGTGGGTCAGTAAGACGAATACCAAGCCAGATGCACAGTGCCTGAAATCCGGTATGGATGCGCGCTCTCGGTCACTCGGCCGAAGCGATTTGCGAAAGCAAACGTCTTCCCCTCTTCCGAAGACGTGAGCTATATCGCCAGCATTCACTCTTCATGGTCCGACCACGAATGGAGATGCCACGGTTCCGCCGCAGTGCATCTTAGAAGGGCGATGACGCAAGGCGCAATTGCTCTTCGACTTTCGACCTGTCCTTCGAGGGCGACGCTCCGAATAATCGAGCATACTCTCTACTGAATTGCGTGGAGCTTTCGTAACCCACGTCAAAAGCTGTTGACGTTACATTCGCTTCGCCTGAGATCAACAGCGAACGTGCGTGGAGCAGCCGGATGCGCTTCTGATATTGCAACGGACTCAAAGCGGTGACCGCCTTGAAATGGCGGTGGAACGCTGAGACGCTCAACGCGGCCATATCCGCTAGAGCCTCGACCCGAAGTGGTTTCGTGAAGTTCTGTCGGATCCACTGGATAGATACACCGATGCGTGAGAGGGCTGTATCTGGGGTTGCGATATCACTGAGCATCCAACCCAGCGGCCCCTGCAACACGCGAAACAGGATCTCTCGCTCGTAGGCTGGTGCTAATGCAGCCACTTCGTTCGGGTGTCCCATGAGGCGTAGCATGCGAAGCCAGGCATCCAGCAGATCGTTCGTGACTGGAGCGACAGAGAAACCAGAGCTATAGATGTCTCCCCCGGTAGGTTTGGGCAAGTCGTTCAACAGGTTCGCAAGTCGCTCCGGCTCAAGCGTCAGTTTAACCGCCAGGTAAGGATCTCCCTCGCTGGAAGGGTGAACAGAGCCGACCGCAGGTAGATTGACGGACATGACGAAATAAGTTGCCGGATCGTAGCGGAATGTGCGATCCCCGACCGTCATCGACTTACTGCCGGTCAGGATGAGGTTAATCATCGGTTCATAGACGGCAGAGAGCTGATGCTCCGGGATCGCCCCTCGCACCATCGCAATTCTCGGTATGCCTGTCTCGGTCTGACGGTTCTGCGCGTGCGAAGCCAGCTTTCGAAGTTCGGTGAGTTGAGCGTCCATGCCTTTATCTTCTTTTACTTGGGACGGCACAGGCGGGGAAAAGCAGGATTAGGCATGCTTTAGGCAGTATCGTGGAGGCGCCTGTCCGCATGGCGCCGTAAATTCCAAACAGAGGCAAGAAAGGAAGTATCTATGAAGGTTGCGATTATCACCGGTGGAAGTCGCGGCATAGGAGCCAGCACTGCGAACGAATGTGCCAGGCGTGGCCTCGGTGTCATCCTGACCTACAACGAAAATCTGCAGGCCGCAGAAAGGGTAACCGCAGAGATTGCGGGCGCAGGTGGCAAAGCTGTCGCTCTCAAGCTTAACGTCTCGGATAGCTCGACCTTCCCGGCATTTCGAGACTCTGTTTTGGAGGCACTCCGCAAGACGTGGGGCCGCGAAGACTTCGACTGCCTGGTCAACAATGCAGGTTACGGACTCTATAACCCTATCGCTACTGTGACCGAGAAAGAGTTCGACGGCTTGTTCAACGTGCACCTCAAGGGGCCATTCTTTCTTACCCAGACTCTGCTTCCGCTCATGAGAGATGGCGGAGACATCCTCAATGTGACCAGCGCGACGACACGCGTAGCGACTTCCGGTGTTGCACCCTATGCCAGCTTCAAAGGTGGTTTGGAGGTCTTGACCCGCTACATGGCGAAGGAGTTTGGATCTAGAGGAATTCGGGCGAATTCTATCTCTCCAGGAGCCATTCGCACGGAACTCGGCGGCGGACTGAACGACGAGTTCGAATCGGTGCTTGCGGCACAGACAGCGCTTGGCCGCGTCGGTGAGTCGAAGGACGTAGGGAGCATCATCGCAAGCCTGCTCACCGACGAGAACCGATGGATTAATGCTCAGTCGATCGAAGTCGCGGGCGGCTACAACATTTAGACGGTACACCTATTCTTCTCCGAAGCTGCCACAAATGCGGGCGGCACTCATAACAAGCAACCGTGATTAATTTGGAGCACCATGAAGAAACTTCTTATCTATGGCGCCGCCGGCTACACCGGACGCATGGCAGCCGAAAATGCGAAGACAGCCGGAATTGACTTCATCATCGCGGGACGCGATGAAACGCGTCTTGCCAAGCTCGCCTCAGGACTTGGGGTGGAACATCTTGTGTTCAACCTCGACAGTCCTGCAATCGTCGATACAGCACTCGCAAGCGCCTTCGTAGTACTGAATTGTGCGGGACCGTTCAAGCTCACCGCTGAACCTTTGATGACGGCCGCTATCCGAACGCGCACGCACTACCTGGACGTTGCAGCAGAGCTAGACGGATACCTTCTTGCGCAGACACTCGATACAAAAGCCAAAGCAGAGGGCGTGATGCTGCTACCGGGTAGTGGAGGGAGCGTTGCTATGCTGGGAAGTCTTGCCAGTCTCGCTGCAAGTGCCATCCCGCATCCACAAAAGATCAGTATCGCGCTGCGGGTCTCCGGCTCCATGTCGAGAGGATCCGCCATGAGCGCAGAAAGCATGGGTATTGAAACGCTTACGCGGATGGACGGATTGTTGAGTGAGCGAAGTACAGCAGACTTACGAGACTTCGACTTCGGCGCAGGACCAGTCTCGTGCTTCCCGGTTACGCTTCCCGATCTGGTGACGATATGGCACTCTACGCAGATTCCAAATATTGAGACGTTCGTGCATGTATCGGCTGATTCCTTTCCCACCGGCGATCTTGCCAATCTCCCGGACGGACCGGATGCACAGGAGCGCGAAGCCAATCGCTATCAGGCTGCGGTCGAAGTAAAGGGTGAAGACGGAACCGTATCCCGCGCAATCCTGGATACGGTGAATGGATATACGTTTACAGCCTTAGCCTCAGTTGAAGCTGCAAGGCGTGTGCTTGACGGCGACGTGCTTGCAGGCTTTCATACCCCCGTAGAGGTCTTTGGTGCCCACTTCGCCGAGACCATCGGTAATACCCGAATCACCGTATCGTAACCGCCACAACGCGCAGGTCTGAGAGAAATCCAAGCTCGTTCATGGCAATCGCATCTCCTGCTCGGAACCGAAATGGTGTTCGGTAGTCTGGTCGAGGAATGCCCGCGCAAGAACTTAGTTGCTCGAGATCGCCGCCCCCTCTTTTCGGCAGCTGTTCGCCACATAATTCGAAAAACTACGGGGTCGTCCTTCCATGCTGTCCGTCTAAGAAATCAGGACCCTTCACGGTACTCTCAAGAAAGCCGATATGCCGGTCGCTGAAACCGCTTCCCGCTTCGCTATTGCTCGATCAACACTCTACCGTTCCGTGCTGAACGTGGCTGTCTGATGGTCTCAGGAGTTTCGCGGGTGAACGCTTTGAGCAAGATTCGCATGTCGGCTCTCTTTATCCTGTTCTCTCTACTGGCGCACGGACAGGATGATCCTGCAGCATTCAAGACACCGCCTTCAGCAGACGTGATGCCCGGTGGTTCATGGCGGCGACCCTCGCGAGATGGCATGGGCTGCGGTATTTGCGCTGAATTAGGAAGCCCAACCTTGCTGAGGCGCCCTGCTCCTGGCGCGTGCAAGGTGATGGAAAACGCTCCGTGCAGCTCCAGGTCTTCGGCTTTCCTCCGGCCTTCGGTTGGCTCTTCGAGCCACGTTTCCCACACCATGGCACTTGCCGCCCTCGCTGGCGTGGGCAAGGGCCAAGGCGTGTTTGAGAGCAAACACAGCCAAGCCATTGCAAATCGAGGAGAACATCATGATCAAGTCCACTGCAGCCGAGCCCACTACAACAAAGCCCAGCATCTACCAGGTCGTTACCGACCGGATCCTTGAGAGTTTGAAGAGCGGAATTGTTCCCTGGCAGAAGCCATGGAAGGCGTCCCGCCATGCCGGAGGAATCTTTCCGCGTAACTTTCGCACCGGCAACCATAGCGCGGCGTCAAAATTCTCCTGCTGTGGACGATACCTTACAGCGCGCCCTTCTGGCTCACTTACAAGCAGGCCCAGGAGCTTGGGGGCTCAGGCCGCAAAGGAAAGAAAGGCACCCAGATTGTGTTCTACAAGCAGCCTCATGGCAAAGGAGGGTGGCGGAGGACCGTTAGGGACGAAGCTAGGGAGGAAACTTCCTCCTTGTTTCATATTTTGATTCGGCGGATGGTGAGCCTTTAGGCGGAGGCCGAGCGTGTCCGAGGAGGCTGAATAGTGGACTGCGCCGACAGTCAGCGGGTCGGGGTGGCACCACGTATCTCATTGACTTTATGGTGCCCAGAGGGGACTTGAACCCCCACGACCGGCTAAGGTCTGCGGATTTAAGTGCGAATCTGCACCTTTTTGCAGCTTTTCGCAAGGGATCGCAAGAAGCAGAAATGCAACGTTTAGTTCAATATTCACGGCCTTTTGTGAACTTTTCGATCTTCGCAATCTGCCTGTTTCCATACTGCCTCCGGCAAATGAAAACATATGGCTTTGACATACCCATAGGTCTATGGGTACGATCCCCCAAGACGGCTAGGGTTGAAATGGGAAAAACTGATTTGCAAGGAAGTCTCGATTTATTGGTTCTCAAAACCCTGTATCAAATGGAGCCTCTGCACGGATACGGGATAGCGCTCCATATCCAAACGGTTTCCCGAAACCTCCTGCGAATCGAGGAGGGTTCCCTCTATCCGGCGCTGCACCGTATGGAGCAGGCTAAGTGGGTGGAGTCGAACTGGTCGATGACCGACACAGGACGAAAAGCCAAGTTCTATAGCCTGACAAGCGAGGGTAGGCGAGAACTCGAAAAGGCGGAGGCTAGCTTTGAGCAACTCGTGAAGGGTGTGCGCGCCATCTTGAAATATGCATGAGGTGATTCATGTCTCTCCTCCGCCGTCTTAGGGCTCTTTTTGACCATGCTGAACTGAGCAAAGAAATCGATGATGAACTCGCAGCACACATCGAGATGCGCACTGCCGACAACGTGGCCGCTGGTATGCCTCCTAAAGCCGCGCGACGGGATGCTCTCCTACGATTCGGCAATACGAACATAGTTAGAGAAAAGGTTGTTGCAGTGGACGCAGCGCTCACCCTGGAGAGTATTTGGGCTGATCTTCGGCTCGCGATCCGGAGGCTGTCTAAATCGCGTGGCTTTACCTTTACAGCTGTTCTGACCCTCGCTCTTGGGATCGGAGCAAATACAGCAGTCTTCAGCATCGTCCAAGCTGTGCTTCTCCGACCTCTTCCTTATAAGAACCCCGAGAGGCTGGTGGTCGTATGGCAGGCGGATTCAGCACATCGGAGTGTAGGTGGTTGGTTCAACGCCTATCAAGAATTCGAGGTTTGGCGAGAGAATAGCCGCAGTTTTGAGAAACTTGCACCGTTGACTTGGGCTGCCGAAGGAAACACGGTGCTCTGGAAGAACAACCCCGTCGATATTTTCCCTCTCCCCACCGGGGTCGATTTCTTTGAAGTCCTGGGAGTTCCCGCAAGCATTGGGCGAACTTTTCTTAAGAGAGATTTGAGTGATGTATGCACTCTGGTCCTTTCACATCATTTTTGGACCCTGAAACTTGGCGCCCCCAGCGGCATCATCGGTCAGACACTCACGATGGGTGGAACGTCTTGTGAAGTGATAGGAGTGATGCCGAGAGACTTTTCGTTCTATCCGCTTCAAGCGGATGCTTGGAGACTCATCACACCGTCGAGCGAGTTCGCGCTGAAACCCTGGACGTCGATGACCGGCGTATTCGGCCTACTCAAACCTAATGTGACCCGGTCGGAAGCAGAAGCTGAACTGGCGACATTGCAGGCTCGCATCACTCCTGAAGCACCTGCTCAAAGCAGTATGCTTCGAACGATGAGTCCAGTGGTCCTCGATCTCCAATCGAATTTCACCTGGCTCGCTGGGAGAAATCTCAGGACTGCACTTTGGGTTCTTTGGGGGGCTGTTCTCATTATTCTACTTATGGCGTGCATTAACATTGCAACGCTCCTGCTGGGCCGTGTCGGTGAGCGTTCGCTCGAGATGGCGGTTCGAACAGCACTCGGTTCAGGTCGAGTACGCCTATTCAGCCAATTGTTCACTGAGGTGCTGCTCCTCGCTCTGGCGGGAACAACGGCCGGGCTTGTAATCACTACAATTCTGTTAAGTTGGTTTCGCTCCGCTAGCCCAATCGAATTGCCCCCAGGCAATGTCATCATGCTTGATTGGAGAGTGTTCCTTTTCTCTTCGATGCTCGGCCTGATATGCGCTCTCATTGCCGGTGTAGTTCCCGCATGGCGAGGATCACAAGTCGATCTCAATTCAGTCCTTAAGACCGGTGAAAGGGGGCAGGGGGCGTCCAGTTCGGCCCAGCGTGTCTCCCAGTTGTTCATCGTGTTGCAAGTAGCCCTCTCGCTTACCTTGCTCACGGCAGCGAGCCTATTTGGAAAGAGCCTGGTTAAGCTGTCGTCTACAGACCTGGGATACCGGACGAGCCGCCTTCTTACTGGGAGCATCAAGTTACCCCCCTCTCGATATGCAGAGACTGCTTCGAGGTCTCGGTTTGTTGCGAGCTTTTCTGAGGGACTGGCATCCGAGGGGATACCGGACGCGACCCTTGCGTCGGATGTCACGCCTCGCGGCATGAATGTGTTGGCGATCGAAGGTTCTACTTCTACCGACAAGGCCCAAGACGGTGTGGCCTCGCAAGATGTCGCCGCGTCGTTCTTTCGGCTGATGCAAATTCGACTTCTTCGGGGACGGTCGTTTGACACCCGTGATAGGGCAGATACGCAACAAGCGGTGATCATAAATGAGGCGCTGGCAAAGAAATTTTTTGAAAAGGTCGACCCTATCGGCCGAACCCTGAAACTAACTCGAGCTGAGGATCAAAGCGAGCCGTGGCTGACAATTGTTGGAGTAGTAGCGGATGTGAAAACTAGTACAGTCTTCCAGGATATGGGTTTCATCCAGCAACCGGCAATCTATCGTCCGCTTTCTCAGCATCCTCCATCGTCTCTGATGGTTATTGTGCCAACGGAGGAAGATGTCGCCGCGATAACCGGGAGAATTCAACATGAACTGTCTCAGATAGACAAAGATCTTCTGCTCAAAGGGATTGAGACAGTCGAGCATAAACAATCCATGATTTTGTCGCAGCCGCGTTTCCGCGCTGCCCTTTTTGGAGGGTTTGCTGTGATTGCACTTGTCCTCTCCATGGTCGGCCTCTATGGCGTATTGCTGCAAGCGGTCTTACAGAGAACACGGGAGATCGGCATTCGTATGGCTAGTGGTGCAGATCGAGAGCAGATCTTGTGTTCCGTATTGGGGCGCGCTTTAGGGTTGATTAGTGTCGGACTTGGGTTGGGTGTGATGGGATCGATCGGATGTGGAGTTTTCCTAAAGGCCCTCTTGTACGGCGTTAGCGCGCAGAGCCCCCTTGTTCTTGCCATGGCGTCTTCAGCGATGTTGCTTATTGGAATGGCGGCAGCATTTCAACCCGCATTCCGTGCATCGTCGATTGATCCTGTTCGCGCCCTTCGAAGTGATTAGTGATCGTCAGTTCAACTAGGCGGGTCTTCAGGTTTGAAGATTCCATGCGCGCATGGCCGGCTGGAGCTTTGAGAGGATAGGCGAAAGGCCGTTCGAGATCCTTAACAAAGTCAAATCACGATGTGGAGTGGCTATGGATAGCTCACGGATTGATACTGGGAACCTCATCCATGTCCACGTTTGCGATCATTGCAGGTCGCTATTCAGACGGGAGGCCTTTGAGGGGAGGCCGCTCAGCTCCGGCATATTCACTTGTCCCAAGTGCGGTAACGAAGGACCTCTAAATGTAGAAATTAGAAGTTTGGACGAACTCTCAGGTCAGGAAACGCGCTTTCCCGTGAGCGGAAGCCGTGCCTGAATCTTGAGCCCGATGCTGTCCACCTTTCGTGAGGTGGCTCGAACAAACTCTTTCACGAGACGCGACTTTGTATCAGAACGAACTGCGAGATTCGTTACAAGTCGAAGTTGATGTTCCGATAGGGGTCTCATCGTGATTCCATCTCGCGAGATGCGCCAAGCCGCACTCAGCGGAAGAAAAGCTAATGCTTGATGCTCCAGGATGAGTTCAGGGACTTCTTCGGGACTCATGACGTGAAAGATGTCTCTCGGACGGACGTCCTTGCCAGGACTCACGAACAGAATCATGTCGCATAAGTAGGCGTTTGCATGACGGCTGAGCGAAATCCAGTTCCGGCTTTGCATTTGTTGCAAAACAACGTCTCGGTGCTGCACGAGCGGGTCCTCTGTCGCCATTGCGATGTAAAAAGGATTGTCTGCTAACCGCAGCGTGCTCAGTTTAGGCGTATCGGGAGTGCCTGTCGTCACAGCCACATCAAGATCACCGGAAATGACCTGCTGCGCAAGTTCATTAGAGTAGTTGCTCCATTGTTTGATTCTCATGCCTGGAAACAACGGCAAGCGGATCGACAATAGAGTGGAGACGATAAAGGGTTCTGTATATGCGGATTTTCCTAAGTTCAAAATTTCGTCAGCACCGTTGAAGACGGAAGTGGCTGCAGCTACCGCACGCTCCGTGTGCAAGATCGCTTCCCGAGCCTCTTCGACGAACGCGCGCCCGGCATCCGTAATTTCAACCGTCTGGTGGTTTCGGTTGAACAGTTGAAACCCTAGTTGATTTTCTAGTTCGTAGATTTGCTTGCTCAGTGTCGATTGACCGATATGCAAGCGGTCGGCAGCACGCGAAAAGTTCAAATCCCATCGCGACTGCGATGGCGGCTTGGAGCAAGCGAACTTCCGGCAGAGCCATGACTATCCTCCGATCCAAGCCTGGGAGAGGGCAAGCTTACGGACAGCAGCCAATCTGTCAATCCAACGATCACAATTTAGTAGCTTTGCGTACGAAATTGCCAGAGATGTGTACAGCCGGGGGGCTTGTTATTCCTGATTGGAATAGCGCTTGCCCTATTTTTCATTGGACGAGTTGTGTCAGTCGTCACGATCATTGGGATCTATCCAGGCGTTGACCGGGGAGCCTAACTGGCTAGTGCGACTCGGAAGGAAAGGCTTCGACGCTTGCTTTGGAGTGATCCCAATGGCGCAGACACACTACCTTCTTGATGCACATGAAGCTGCACAAATCCTTCGAATGGATCGCCGGACACTGGTTCGCTGGGCACGTCTCGGTCAGGTCCCGGCCCATCCTATGGGAGAGGGCAAACGGAAGCTCTGGCGGTTTGTAGAACATGAGTTGCTGCAGTGGGTGGAAGCCCGCGGAATCAGCTCCGAGCGACGGCCGCCCGCGAGTACCATAGAGACAGCCATCAACGCTCATGCTAGGAGAACAGCATGAGACAAACCATATCGCTCCGAAGTGGGTGACAAGTGGTTATCAGATGTTCGAACCGTGGAAGTCGAAGAGTGGCTGCACCCTCTGCCATATGCTCCAGCAACGAAGAGCAAGATTCGAAATATCATGTCCGCAGTTTTCAATCATGCCATCCGGTATGAATGGACGCATCGCAACCCCATCACCAAGGTTCGGGCTTCGTCGAAACGGCTGCGGGAGCCAGATGTCCTGACGCCCGCGGAATTCGTCGCCTTGTAGACGAGCTGCCACTTCGCGTAAGGGCGATGGTTATTTTGGAGGGAAGTACAGGGCTGCGGCGTTCGGAACTGGTTGCGCTCACCTGGCGAGATGTCGATCCGCTTCTGATGCAGGTCAACGTCCTTCGCTCCTGTGTTCGGGGTCGCTTCGGGGATATTAAAACCGACGCGAGCCGTAAACCTGTTCCGCTGCACACGTCGGTCATCGAGTGCCTTAATGTCTGGAGGAAAGAGTCTCTGTACAACGGCGAAGACGACTTTCTCTTTCCCTCGATCCGTAATGAGGGAAGAACCCCGGTGACTCCTGACATGATTCTGAAAAAGATCATTCGCCCCGCACTCGTCCGGCGAAGATCACCGACAAGACAATCGGATGGCACAGCTTCCGTCACTCTCTGGCGACGAACCTGAGAGCGGCTGGAGCTGACCTGAAGACCGCACAGGAACTCCTGCGTCACGCGAACTCGCGGATCACTCTTGATATCTATACACGAGCGATCTCTGCGACCAAACGTGAGGCCAACAATAAAGTCATGGAGATGGTGATTGAAGCCGGGAAGAATAGGATTTCAACACCCTCGCGACGGGAGCCTCGCTTACTTGGAGGCAGCAAAAAAGGTGCCGGAAACTCTCAGCACCCTTCAGCACCCTCGTGAGTCACACCTAATGTTGTCACTGTGCCATAAACCATTCTTTTTCTTAGGTTTATGGCGGGGACGACGGGGCTCGAACCCGCGACCTCTGCCGTGACAGTGAGCCTGAAACCCGTAACGTATAGAAACGCCGGGCAATGGGTGGCTCCAATAGGCCCTTAAAGACACACCGAGGAACCGTTATTGTGTCCATGTTGTGCCTTCGATTTTCGAGCGCAAAATGGTCGAAAACGGGCCGAAACCTCTGCCGTCCTACGGCATTATTCGCTCTTTTCGGGTCTTTCCTCTGCCCCGTAGCTGCAGAGGCCGAATCGCAGAAAATTCGAAAACGCAGCGTCTGCGCATCTTTGGCGGAGTGAGGGCACAATGGGCACATCTAGCGACGGATGTCTTCAACACAGTACGTTAGATAACAATCCACTACTGCTGATGTATGATGATTGATGCGTGATGTTTCGAGGTTACCGCCATGCGAACAACCCTAGCAATAGATGATGATGTCCTCGCCGCCGCGAAAGAACTCGCGACGACAGAACGCAAAAGCGTAGGTGAGGTCATTTCCGCTTTGGCGCGCCGTGCGCTTCGTCCTGCTAACACCGGCCGCAAGAGTCGAAACGGCGTACCGCTATTGCCCCTCAATCCGAATTCCCCGCGTGTCACCTCGGACTTGGTTCACCAGTTGCGCGAGGAACTGCTGTGATCCGTTTTCTGCTGGATGTGAACGTTTTGATTGCGCTGATTGATCCTTCGCATGTGCAGCATGACACGGCACACCAATGGTTCGATAAGTCCGGCAAGAAGGCTTGGGCAACGTGTCCTCTCACAGAGAATGGCGTGCTGCGGATCGTGGGTCATGTCAGATATCCCAGCTCCCCGGGAACGCCAGCGGCAGTCGCAGAACTGATGGCAACATTTCTAGCGCATCCGGGGCATGACTTCTGGCCGGATAGCATCACACTGTTGGATCGCCAGCATGTCGACGCCGCACGCCTGCTCGACTCCGCGCAAGTGACCGACAGCTACCTTTTGGCGTTGGCTGCATCCCAGGGCGGAAGACTGGCAACCTTCGACCGGAAGCTCGTCGCTGATGCTGTGGTGAATGGATCGCAAAGCGTACATCTCATCAAATGACCTTCTGTAGTCGCTTCCGAGAAGCGCATTCTACAAAACTAGCCAAGTCTCCTCAAACCAATTAGTCAGTTAGTGACTCGGCCTGTGGGTGCTGAAAACTCGGTACGAATTAGCTGAATTTGATGAGATCTGTATGGGACTCCGAGGCGTTTAGCGGCAATCCTGCGAAGGCGGCCAGCATGCTGACCCACTATCTTGCAGCGGCCGCTACAACTTCGGTGCGGCAGACTTGAAGCGATCTCTGAGATTCAGCGAGTAACCTCTATCAAGAGTTACGAATGAGCATCGTAGATACAGATTTCAAATTTCTGGCCGACAATAGCATGGACTTGATCCTCCGAATCGGGATGGATCTTAAGTACTACTATGTTTCTCCGGCCTCCCTCACTTTGTTGGGATGGCGCCCCGAGGAGCACGGCGTGGAACAAGACCTTTTGTTCGCTTGCATTTTAGAATCCAATCAGCGCGAGAAGCCGCTGATTCATTGCGGCGGCAGCCGCTCGTGCTGCGAGACGAAATGCCGTCTCGATCTCGGGGACCTTGTCCTCGCCCGCACGACCATCTTCTGTGAAACTGGGAATCCATCGTTCCCAAACTGAGCCGGTTGCGTCGGCAAGAAATCCTGTTCTTGTGCCTGAATCAGCCACAATGCGTTAATCGCGGACGATGGCCCCATTGCGAATTTGATTGGAAGGTATGGAATCCAGCTCCCGGAACGTTGAACCCAAGAGATAGCGTTTTGCAGTCTCGACGATACGGAGCCGCGTATCTTCAGAAGCTTCGAGCCATCCGGGCAGCTCCAACGGTTTCATCTATCGAAACTCTTGGTAGCTCGTGCCTCCTTCTTCGGCGGACATTTTCGCGAATGAGCCGGGACCACTCATCCGCGTCACCCGCTTCCGACTTGGCAACCGATGCTTCAACACGCGGAGCCATCGCGGGAGCCTGTGGCACATTCTGCTTCTTAAAGAAATCTTCGCGCGATTCGCGCTCCCACTTTGCAAACTCAGAGTCTAGCGATACCGGCTCAAAGAGCGTTGAGCACTCCTCGGCTATGACGGCGTTCTCCTGGCACGGATTCCCACACCGTCCTCAGCGCGTCTGATTCCCAACTGCAGGCGAGCCTACAAACGATCTTCGCTTCCGCAGCCGGGTTCGGGGAAACTCCGCTCTTGATCCGCTCGATGTACCACTCAAGGTCACCTGGGACGAGCAGTGACAACGGGTGGACTAACGTGTGCGTGTGGTCTGTATTCAGTAACGGAAGAAAGGCGCTGAGAAATGCGTGGCGGCGCCCAGCATCTTCGCGTAGCACTCTTCAGTGCTTTGCTCATGCTTGTAGTGCTTGTGAGGAAACCCACGATACGCTTTGCACCGTTGGAAGATCCCGTTCGCCATCGACTCTGCCACACCTGCGTCTTCGATGAGTTCGACCGCGAGAGCGAAGATTTTTCCTTCAAGGTCGACCACAGGGCCAATGTCTTCGACGGGCTGTTGCTGGCACCACCGGGGAGCTGTTCGCAAATCTGTGCGTTCAGCTTCGGGATAACGGAGTAGTAGTAGAAACTGCTGTAGGCTCCGCCATAAAGCGCTTGGCGCGGATGCTCAAGATAGCTCCACATCGCATCGTCGCACACGCCGTCTGGATAGACTGCCCCGAGTGCAGCTCCCCTGAGTCGATCGTTTGGGTCGGCTTCTCGGGTCGTCGTGAGCAATGGCGGCGTACGTTCTCTCTCAGCCTCAATTCCAAGGTCCGCAACTCCGTAGGCTGCGGCGCTACGCGGGTCATGCTTTTCTTCGTCAGAAAGCGCGATGTCCAAAAGGGCTTCCCCAAGACCTTCTACGGAACAATTTGGCGCAACAGAGATGGCGAAATAGCGGGTGGCTGTGGAGCGGTTTTTATTACTCAACACAAGGTCAAGCTGTACCGCTAAATCTGAATGTGCAAGATGCCGCACCGCCAGATTGCGATGAATGTGTAGAATCTCGCTCTCGTCCCAGCTACGCAACAAAGCGTCAGTGAGGACGCTACGTTGTATGGTGACAAGCTGGGTGCAGCCGAACCCAGCACGACTTCTGGGTCCTTTTGGGCGATCTCGAGGAAGAGCCCTTCATTCTGAAGAGCAAGCCACGAGGCCACTTCGCGGACCTGTGGAATGACACGCGCTCGTCGGAGATAGAAGATGAGTGAACGCAGTTGCTCAAACGACAGGCCGTGTGTCAGGCAATAGCGCGCTGCGAGATATTCAGCCAACGTCTGATGAGACCAACTTAGCCGCTCTTCTCCTCGGGAAGAAAACAGGCCGGTGTCTAACCTGTCATCGATCATTCACCGGATATGTTGAGCGTTTGCTCCGCGACTTCTGTCCCGCCGACAAGCTGGGCAATCGACACGTCCTCCGATGGCATGTTCCCAGCCTTGGCTCCTGTCCAGACTGCAAAATGATTTCCAAGCTGCGTCACTGCGGCGATCCGTGACGGGATCTCTAGCCTACTCGCGGCGCTCAAAACCCCGGTTCGTCTGGCAGCTCGACGGTTTTCATTTTGCTCCTCGGAGAGGATGAGATAGCCCTTCTCATACACGCCCATCAGGTCGGTTGGGAGATTGCCTTCACGCAGGAAAGTGTCCAACAAGAATTTCAAGTAATCGGTTTACCTGCGAGAGATGCGAGGCCCAGTTCGTCGATGCGTTTCAGAAACGCTTCGGGTTCGGCAATGCCTACCAGTGCAGCCGCTTCCAAGACATCGACGCGACGCAACGGGACAAGTTCCGTCGCTGCGAACTGGTCTTCACCGTAACCAGCCTTCAGGGGCGCGCTCCAAGAGTTGCGGCCACGCCGTGGTGCGAGACGCAATCCTAAACTTGAGACGCGGCTAAACTAGCGAGTTTCGCTTCTTTATTCCCAAGAAGTGATTCCGACCGTCTAGACTGAGTCCACACCCAATTATCCCAAAGCGTATTAGCAACTATCGCTTACTGCAAAGGACACGAACTCTTACTGCAGATCGCTTTGATTCAGAGGCGCACACATGCCCTTCAATAGAGATCGGCTAATTGCCTAAAGGTGGACGACTTCAAGAGGACGCACATTCAATGCGCTAGACCTTTGCACGTCAGGGTGTTCTAGCAGTCAAGTAATCGTGACTTTACAATATCAGAAGCCATCCATGTCCCACCCTTCTGTGCCATCGCCACCTGAAACCGTTTGGCCGTCTCCGTAAAGGTCGGATTCTGAAGCATTTCCACGATCGTACGTCGGACTCTCGAAGACTTTAACCGATCGTAACGGATAACCCTTCCGACTCCATGCTTCAAGACCCGACCTGAGACACCCGGTTGGTCGTCTGCGATCGGGACAGCAATCATCGGTACACCACATTGAAGCGCTTCCAAGCACGTATTCATACCACCATGAGTAATTGCAAGGACGGCCCGGGATAGAAGGCTAATCTGCGGTGCGTAGTGAACGACTATCGGATCGCCGGCAAGACGCGGCAGATCATCTGGAACTAATTTAGTTCCCCCCAAACTCACCACCGTTTGGAGGGGGAGTTCAGATAGAGCTTCACATATAATCTCGATTGGTGCTATAGCTTCGTTTCGAACTGTTCCAAAGGACACATAGACTAAAGGGCGATCATCTATCCTGTGCCATGGAAAATCTAGGTTTTTTCTATTCGAATGATTATCGAACGGAGCCGTGTAGTACACATGTTCCGGCATGGAAAGCGAAGGCAACTCAAGTTCTATTGGCATTTGAGTCATGATCGCTCGAGTCGAAAATAGATCATTCAAGGAGTCAGCAAGTTGTAGCCGGTTGGCCAGCCTAAAAGCATTAATTTTCTCGACGAGTGGACAGAGTGCTTTCTCTATCAGCTTGTTTGAAGTCCGGATACACTTTCTTGATCTCTCTTCTAGGTCACGATGCCACAACATCGTGAAGGGCGGATTGTCGTCATGAAAATAGACGGGGGGGAAAAATGACAAGTTGATGAACGGTACTCCCAATACTTCAGCTATGCTCCCCGCACCCAGGTCAGCTTGATCAATGAGAAACCCGTCGATCCGCATGGCCCGAAGTGAACTGAGGTCTAAATTAAAGAGCCCCTCGATGTGCCGCGCCATCATTAGTGTCGTGTTTGGTCCGACTTCCACTCGGCTGTGAGTTGGGGCGCTGTCCAGTAGAGGCGGA
>Ga0157290_10000079_pt1 | contig 22514 bp, 23 predicted proteins | sample NitcycUS149409B1_FD_108389 | JGI IMG/M metagenome (GOLD analysis project Ga0157290, IMG submission 108389) | Soil microbial communities from Arlington Agricultural Research Station in Wisconsin, USA - Nitrogen cycling UWRJ-S149-409B-1 | ecosystem: Environmental > Terrestrial > Soil >...
TAGCAGTGCGAATGGAAGCGGAGACAGAAGTCTCTGCGCAAACTTGATATGTTCGTGCCCCATCAGGATCACCAGCGACCACACAACCACGGAACCGGTCACGCACAGCAACATCGTCTGCGCCACGGAACGAAAGAAAAGGCGGTCCAATGCACCGTACTCGCGCCGCGCGATCATGTTCCCAAAGATCGCTGCCTTCGTGTTGATCCACGCCACCGCCACTGCCGCCAGCGCATTCGAGATATTCAGCGACATGCCCATCTGCCCGGCGACTACCGGTCCGTAGAAGCGCAGCAGCACCGGATTGAAGAGTTGAAAGATCAGGAAGCCCGAAGCATACGAAATCGCGACCCGCCATTGAAACGGCCAGACCTCCGTGCCCCAGTGGATCGCGTGCTCCCCCACCGTCATGCGCATCAGGCCAACCAGCAGCTTGCGCCGCGTCCATAGAAAGTACGCCCCGGCAATCGCCTGCCCGGCGATCAGCATGGAAGGCGCAAACAATCCTTGATGCAGCAGAAGAGCCGCCCACGCCAGCGACGAACCCAGGATCGACTGCGTAAATCGCGTTCGCGCCACGCGGCTAACCATCCCACAGCCTTCGAGAAACGAGAAGATCGGATCGATCTGAAACGTAAGGCACGACGCCAGCACGACCGCGATCCAGGGACCGCGCCACGCCGTTTCGCTTCCTCCAGGGCTTCCCGCAAAAAAGCGCCAGCCCACCGGCAGCAGCACGCAGCCCATCAGAACCGCCGCCAGCGTGTACCACTTCACCGCCTTTTGCAGGACGGAAGCAAGCCGCTGACGCGCACGCAGATCTCCCAACACGCGCCCGTCATCCAGAATCTCCAACTGTGCGGTCTCATGCGTAGCCATCTGCAGAACCACGACAGAAAAGCCCAACTCAAAGACAATCTGCAGAGCGACCAGAGATCCGAAGGTGTAATAAAAGCCCTGCTGGGCCCGTGTGAGCGTATGCGCAATCAGCACGACCGTGACCAGGCCAGCCGAAGAAGACCAGCCGCGCGCCAGGATCGTGTATCCAATCGCGCGGTCAATCCCCGCTCGCTTGACCGTCCGTCGCCACAGGGAAGGCCTCACCCCAAGTCCACCGACAGGCAGACCGTCGGCTACAGGCGTAAGGTCGGAGACCATCGCCGCTTCCTCATCCATCCGCACGAGATCTCTTCCGGTTTTCTCTGGCATTTCTCTCGTCGGCACGAAGGAGAAAGCCCCTCGGCATGACCTCCAGTCTACCAGTCCGTATACGAAATCCGCAGCGCCGTACGCCGCCCAGACCGTATCCTAAAGCCCATGCAACCGCCGCTCCTGATCGCAGTCATCGTGCTCTACCAGCGGCAACCCCAGGAGAGTGAAGCCTTCGTTTCGCTCTCTGCTCTTCTGCAGCAGGAACCGGGCCTGCGCGAACAGATCCACGTCCTCCTCTACGACAACTCCCCCGTAGCCCACACGGTCCCCTCTGCCTCCTTTCCTCTGACGTATCGCTCCGACCCCTCGAACCGCGGCCTGGCTCCGGCCTACAACGCTGCTTTGAATCTGGCACGACAGCAGGGTGCTCCGTGGCTTCTGCTTCTCGACCACGACACGGAACTCACCCACGCCTATCTTCACGAAGCCCTTGCCTTCCTGGAGAACACCGCTCCACTGCATCCGAAGATCGCCCTCGCCGTCCCGCGCCTCGTCCAGGGAACGAAGGTCCATTCCCCAAACCTGCTTCCACGATTGCGTCACAGGCCCGTTCCCAGAACGCTGACGGGCATAGCGAAGCAGGAGATCAGCGCCTTCAACTCCGGCCTTCTCCTCCGTGCTTCTGCCATCGAAGCCGTCGGCGGATTCCCTTTGCGGTACAGCATGGAGTTCCTCGATCACGCGCTTCTTGCCATGCTGCAGAGCAACGGCGGACGCGTCTGGCTGCTCGGTTCTGCCTTGCCCCATGCACTCTCCACTACCGCATTGGGAGAGGGCATCAGCCGTGACCGCTATCTCCGTATGCTTCAGGCAGAGAATACCTTCCACCAGGAGTTCAGCGATCCCGTCATACGGCTCTGGTATCGGCTCCGCTGCCTGCGTCAGGCCGCCGTCCACGCGCTTCGCTTTTCTGATAAAAAATTTGCACTGCTCGATCTGCGCGCGGCCTTCGGTCTGCTTTAGTCGCAAGTATTCGCGTGTAGTCGCAAAAACAGCGTCCCGGCCAACTTCGGTAACATCGAATCTATATGCGGATTCCACTCCTTGCACTCGCTCTCGCCGCCGCGCTCACCGCACAAGCGCCATCCCAGACCATCACAAACGCTCCCCTCACAGTGCTGAGAAACATGCGCCTCATCGACGGCACCGGCGCTCCAGCGCGTAACCACGTCACCATCGTTCTCTCCAGTGGACGCATCCAGCAGATCTGCGATGATGCTCACCTCTGTGCCACGCCCGCGACAGCCGTCGGCATGGATCTCGCCGGCAGGACCGTAATGCCTGGTCTCATCAACGCACACGGCCATCTCGCGCTGCTCAACGCGGAGTCGAACTTCGACCCGGCGCAATATACCGAGAGGAACGTCCTTCGCCAGCTCGAACAGTACGAGCGCTATGGCGTCACCACCATGAACTCTCTCGGTCTCAACAAAGATCTGGTCTACTCCGTGCGGGCGCATCAGCACACCGGGCAGTTTGACGGAGCCACGCTCCTTACAGCGGGCCGCGGTATCGGCGTTCCCGATGGCTTCCCTCCCATGAATGGTTCAACGGATCAGATCTACCGCCCCGCCACTCCCGAAGAAGCGCGCCGCGCCGTCGATGAGACCGTGGCAAACCACGCCGACCTCATCAAGATCTGGATCGATTCCAATCACAACAAGTTCCCCGAGATGTCCGACGCAGTCATCCACACGGTGATCTCCGAGGCGCACAAAAATCATCTCAGTGTAGCCGCTCACGTCTACGCCCTCGAAGACGCGCGCCGCGTCGTCAACATGGGCGTCGATATCCTCGCGCACTCGGTCCGCGACAAGGAAGTCGACGACAGCTTCATCAAGCTCCTCAAGCGCAAAAAGATCTGGTACTTCCCTACGCTCACGGTGGATGAGAGCTTCTTTGTCTTCGCCGATCACCCTGAACTCACGCAATCGCCCTTCTTCCGCGACGCTGTCCCGGCGCAGACGCTGGCACGCCTCAACAGCAGCGAGTACCGCGAAAAGACACTCGCCGATCCATCCACGGCAGTGCATCGTCAGGATCTCGCCATGGCCTCGCGCAATGTAAAGAAACTCTATGATGCAGGCGTGCAGATCGGCTTCGGCACCGACTCCGGAGCCATGCTCGGACGCGTTCCCGGCTACTCAGAACATCGCGAGCTGCAACTGCTCGTCGCCGCCGGCCTCACGCCTCTGCAGGCCATCTCCACAGCCACAAGCCATAACGGCTCCGCGCTCCACCTCGGCAATAAAGGCGTCGTCTCCGAAGGCGAGATCGCCGATCTCCTCATCGTCAACGGTGATCCCTCCACCACGATCTCCGACACAACCCACATCGTCGCCGTCTTTCACAATGGCGTCCGTCTCCAACACGTAGAATCCGCTCCGTAGATCTCCCTCGCCACAAACAAAAAGACCTGGCACATGGCCAGGTCTTTTTGTTTTTGCTTTTGCGCGAAGCGCGTATCGCCGTCCGCGCAGGACTAGATGTGGCAGCTGACCATGCCGCGCTTTTCCAGGTAGCGCTGGTGATACTCCTCTGCACGCCAGAACGTCTGCGCCTCTTCTACCTTCGTTGCAACCGGCTGGCGATAGACACCCTCCGCGTTCAGCTCGCGGATCTTTCTCCGCGCCTCTTCCGCCTGTGCCTCGTTGTGTGCAAAGATCGCGGAGCGATACTGCGTTCCCCAATCCGGGCCCTGACGGTTCAACTGCGTCGGATCGTGAAGAAGGAAAAAGGTGTCCAGTAACGTCTCGAACGTCACGCGACTCGGATCGTATATCACTTCCACTACCTCGGCGTGGCCCGTCGTATCGGTACAGACGTCTTTGTACGTGGGCCTTTCCAGCTCTCCGCCCTCGTACCCTACCGCCGTCTCCAGAACCCCGGGAACCTCTTGAAACCGCGCTTCTACACCCCAGAAGCACCCTGCACCAAACGTTGCTTTTTCTGTCGCCACGGAAATGTTCTCCTTGTGCTGCTCTCTGCCGCAGAGCTTCCGCGGCAACACGTATTGGATGCTAATCGACCTACGTTTGTCATCAGGGTAGGCAACGCCATTTCTCATCCCGGGAATTTCATGGGACGAAATCCGCAAAGATTGAGGATTTATTCACCTGACTTTCACACATCGCGGAGGCATTAGTGGCACCCTAGTGGTGTCGCGTGAAGGCGCTGTCCGAACCCCAACCACCACTTCGCGCCGCAAGGAGCATAAGGTATGTACGAACTTCACCTCTTTGTTCTGGCCGTACAGAAGTGCCTGGCATGGCTACCGGCTCTCTTTGTCGTCTCCGGCGCCTCCGTGCTCGCAGTCTATGCCTTCCTCTACACAAACAAGCACCTGGACAGAGGTTCGAGCGACCGGGTGACCCCGGCAAGCGGCCATTCCTGGAATCAGAGCCATCGCGTCCGCGATTTTGTCATTGGCCTCGCAGGAATGTGCGCCATCGCCGCTGCCGCCCAATAAGAGGAAGTGAACGCCAGACAACCAAGGCCATCGCGAACAATCAGCCTTGACCGTTCGCGGATAGCCATATCATGCCCTAACGGTCCTTTTGTCATCCCGTAGCGAAGCGGAGGGATCTGCTTTTAGAAGCAGAACCGCCCTGGAATCGAGCGGCTACATGCTACGCTTCGAGCGTTCCTGGCTATAAGCTGTTTCGACTGATTTCAAGCAGGAAGTAGCTATGCCGAAAATCTTCGCCCGGTTAGTTCCCCTTCTACTTCTCTTCAGCCTTTCGGTTCAGGGCCTGAGCGCATCCACGGTCTACACAGATATGAGCCCTGCAAGGCTCGAGCTTCAGCGCAACATCTCACCTAGTGACATAGCAGCTGAAATCGAAGAGAAGGATCAAGACACCCATTCACAGCCGACCATGATGAGCTATGCGGAGGTCAAAGGCGCTACCGAAGATCCGAGTGGCCAGGCGAATCCCGGCGGTAGCCAGAATCCACCTCAGCGTAACCGTCATCGCGTGCGCAATATCTTCATCGGGCTTGCAGCCATGTGCGTCTTCGCTATTGTCTTTGCGGTTGCTTCCAAATGAGGGGTGGCCTTATCTCTGGCCCTAGGCTTCCCTACGCGGACGCTTGTAGGCCTTCCGCGATCCGGTCTTCTTACCGGGAACCGTCAGCTTCGCAGCCTCCGGAAGCGTTCGCCGCCGCTCGACTTTCTTACCCGTAGCCGCGCGTCCCAGGGCCGTCACTTCGCCGGGTTTCAGTTCGCGGAACTCACCCGGAGCCACATCCAGCACCAGCGCGCCGTACCCAATACGCCGGATCTTCTCCACGTGGTGATCGATCTCTTCGAACATCTTGCGCAGCTGGCGGTTGCGGCCTTCGGTCAGCGAAACCTCGAACCAGGGATTCAACCCGGCACGTACGAGCTTCACCTTCGCAGGTGCCGTCATCACGCGATTGCGTCGCGCTCCCTGACTCTCCTGCAGACGTCCGCGTTCGATCATCACACCGCGCCGAAGCTGGTCGATCGCCTGCTCGCTCGGCTGACCCGCGACCTTCACTAAATAAGTCTTTTCGACTGAGTTCGATGCCTTGGAGAGCGCATTTGCCAACTCGCCGTCGTTCGTCATCAGAAGCAGGCCCTCGGAGTTGTAATCGAGGCGACCCACCGGGTACAGCCGGACATCCGGCATCTTTCCGTCTTTGACCAACAGATCGACGATCGTCGGACGCTTCTCCGGATCGTGCATGGTCGTCACATACCCGCGAGGCTTATTAACCAGGTAGTAACGGTGCTCCTCCGGCCCCTGCAGCAGCTTGCCGTCGACGCGGATATGGTCTTTCTCAGGATTGGCCCGCGTTCCCAGTTCGGTCACGACTTTGCCGTTCACCTGCACGCGGCCCTCGAGGATGACCTCTTCGGACTTTCGCCGGGATGCGATCCCGGCATCCGCCAGAATCTTCTGTAACCGGACACCCTCCGGTCCGGCCTTTACTTCAAGTTTCTTCGTCATGTCTTTACTCCTGTCCTTCTCCCGAAGGTCGATCTGCAACTACTCTTCTGCTTCTTTCAAAAACTCATTCAATGGCTCGCTCGAATCCCCACCCTCGGGCATCTTCTCCCCCGTTGGGTCGATCGGATCCGCAGTCGGTAAACCCCTCTCCTCTGGATCATCTACGGACTCGCCCGCGCCGTCCGGTTGCGCCTCTACGGCTGTCTCTCCGGCAATATGCTCCGCATCTCCGCGCGCATTGGCATGCTCGACCATCGCGTCCACTTGGGTCTGCTCCATCGGCAGATCTTCCTGCTCTTCCAGCTCGCTTGCCATGCGCTCGAACTCTTCCATGGACGGCAGCTCGCCGATATCCTTCAGACCGAATCGCAGCAGAAAATCCTTCGTCGTCTTGTACAGCATGGGACGGCCAACCACCTGCTTGCGACCGGCCGTCGCGATCAGCTTGCGCGACATCAGACCGCCGAGAACGCCGCCCGAATCCACGCCGCGAATCTCCGAAATCTCCGCCGCCGTAACGGGCTGTTTGTATGCCACAACAGCCAGAGTCTCCAACGCCTGCAACGTCAGCTTCAACGGAGGCTTCAGGCTCTTCACAAAGCCGCGCACGGCGTCGTGATACTCAGGCTTGGTCCCCATCCGGTATCCACCGGCGACCTCGCGCACCTCGATCCCGCGCTCCGAATCCGCATATTCCCGAATGAGCTTCTCGGCCTCGGCCCGAAGATACTCGCGCACCGCACGCTCCGTCTCACGCTGGCGCTTCTTCTCCGCCTCAACACTCACACTTCTGACGGCTTCGTCATCATCCTGGCCTACGGCAGCCTCAGGGAGAGGAACCGGCTCTTCGTCTCCAGCGGGCTCTTCCGCTCCAGCGGGTTCCTCAGCAGGCGCGGCATGCTGATCGCCGACACCGGCGTCCTCTTCTATCTCGGCTTCAACTTCTTCTTCCGAATCGCTGGACTGAGGCTCCAAATCTCCCCTCTGTTCGTCGTCGAGGGGGAGATTGCTCTGCCGTGCGCGCTCGGCGTCCATCTCCGCCTGGGCCTCTTCCCCCAGAAGTCCTGCTAACTGCGCCAGCGTCACCGGCTCTTCCGACGCGTAAATCACAGCTTCGATCTTCGACTTAAGGCTCATGCTCTCGATTCGCTCAGTTCGTGGGATATTTTCCAAGTGTACCGTGGAGCATGGCAGGTTTTGTCCAGATTCGCCAAACGGAAACTCCCTCGGCGCATCCAACCACCCATGCGCCTTGAAGCCATCCGCGCCGATATCACTACCCTAACGGTGGATGCCATCGTGAACGCCGCCGACAACTCGCTCCTCGGAGGAGGCGGTGTCGACGGAGCCATCCACCGCGCAGCCGGTCCGGAACTACTCGAAGCCTGCCGAAGACTCCACGGTTGCCCCACTGGCCAGGTGAAAGCTACGCCGGGCTTCCGCCTTCCCGCAAAGTTCGTCTTTCACGCCGTTGGGCCTGTCTGGAAGGGCGGAACGCAGAAGGAAGATGCGCTTCTTGCCAGCTGCTATCGCAACGCGCTGGAACTGGCGTTCGAGCACGGTTGCGCCTCGATCGCGTTTCCGGCGATCTCGACTGGCGTCTATCATTTTCCCTTGGAGCGAGCAGCGACGATCGCCGTACGCAGCGTCCGCGAAACACTGGCCGCTAACCCTGCGACTACCCTTAAGAGGGTCACCTTCTGTTGCTTTAGCGCACAGGCCGAAACGGTCTATCGAACCCTGCTTAGCTCGCTCTAGAGAAGGTACCGACGTGGGGATCCAGCGCTTCCGCGCGTGCTTCAAGGAAGCACGTCTCGCAGTGTTCGCTGCAGAAGACCATCTCGCTCACGGAGCGCACACCAGTTCCGCACCAACGACAGCTCCGAATGCCACGCTCTTTCTCACGAAAAGATCGCAACACCATTGCCACTCCTAACGCCAGCGCGGGAAGCACCAACGAGAGAACCAAATAGCCGATAACCACAGACGAGATTTTCAAAGAAGTCATCCTTCAGTACTACAGGTCGAAAACTCAACGAAATGGAGGCTATTCCTTTCTCGCAACTATTTGCAAAGAAAATCTTCGAAATTTAAGAAAAAAATGCAATCCCCCATAAGATCGCCAAAACAATGCGCTGTACGAAAAATGGCGTCCCGAAGGACGCCATATTTCCAACCAAACGATCTTTAGAAGATCTTGAAATGGATCGTGAGGTACTTCTTCGGATCGCTCCGGATCGTATTGACAAGGCTCTGTGAGTCCACCGCCAGCTTGTCCAGGTTGTGATAAAGGGAAGGATCCTTGATCAATAGACCGGCCGTTCCTTCACCCTTGTCGATACCCGTCATCACATTGTCCAGACGTGTGATCGTGTCGTTCAACTTCTGCGCGAACGCAGGATCCTTGACCAGCAGGCCAATTCCGCCCTTGCCCGCATCCGCGTCCGCCATGATAGAGTTCGCGTGTTTCAAGGTCTCGTTCAGGTTGTTATAGAGAGCGTCGTCCTTCAACAGTTTGCCCGCCGAACCCTTGCCCGCATCCAACTCCGTGGCAATATGGTCCAGTTTGGCCGTCGTCGAGTTCAGGTGGTTGTACATCTCGTCGTCGTTCAGAAGCTTGCCGATAGAGCCCTTGCCGGAGTTCAGCTTTTCGCTCAGCTTTTGCAACTCGCCCACCGTCGCATTTGCCCGGGTATACAGAGAATCGTCGTAAATCAGCTGTCCCACAGCGCCCTTGCCCTGCGAAATGGCTTCTACGATACGGTCCATTTTGGCCAGAATTACGTTCAAACTCTCGATCGTTCCCTGGCTTGCCTTCACCACATCCTGCAGGTTGGGACTCTCCAGCGTCTTCAACTCGTCGCCGTCGGCCAGCGTGGGTCCGGTCGCAAACTGCGAGTTGATATCGACCACCGTGTCGCCCAGAACGCCTACCGTGCTCAATGCTGCCTTGGAGTCCTTCTTCATCATCGGCAGGTACTTCGTGTCGAGTTTCATGATCACTTCGACCGGCGTCAGCTTGCGCGACGCATCGGGAACGACCTTCACCTTGTCGACGTTGCCCACCGTCACTCCCTGCAAATTTACGGCGGCCCCGGGTTTCAGACCGGCGGAGTTCTCAAAATACGTCTTTACCTGAATCTTCTTGGAGAAAAATCCGGTCCCGGAGGCGCTCGTCATCAAAAACAGGAGCGTGGTCAAAAGAACCAGCGAAATGGCGACGATTACGCCCACCTTCAACTGCGACCACTTCACATCACTTTGGCTGGGCATGCGTCGTTCCGCTCCTGACGTACCGGCGCGTCTTCCTGCCGATACCATTCAATTCCTAACAGATGTCTTTGAAATCTCTACGTTATCGGATGCGAAAGCTTCGGCATCGGTTTCATCTTCTGGGAGTTGCGAGGCAATCAGCTCTCCAGAATCACCATGGCCATGGCGACGTCCCGTCCGTGGGTCAGGCTAAGATGTGCCCTTCTGGCACCCAGCCGGGCGGCCCACTCGGCGGCGCGGCCGTGAAAAAAAAGCTCCGGGCGCTCCCCGGGTCGTCGAATCACTTCAATCTCCTGCCAGCTTACACCGCGACTAATCCCGGTTCCCAGCGCTTTTGCACCGGCTTCTTTAGCCGCAAACCGAGCGGCGAAGCTCTCCGCCGCCGTCTTGATCTTCCGCTGGCAGTACGCAATCTCCGCCGCAGTGAAGACTCTTTCCTCAAAACGCGAACCGAAGCGCTCCAGCGATCGCGCCACCCGTGCAATCTCCACCAGGTCGGTTCCAGTGCCCACAATCATCCGCTCCACTCCCTTGCCGAACCTATCACGACCTTGCCGGTACCGTGCAAATTCGACACACCCTCTAGCTGCCCGCCTGGCCGCCGATATCTCCTTTGTGAATCAACGAGGACAATTCGCAGGACCGGGCATTTCTGCTCAACTTCCGATGAGCCCCATCGACCTGCAGGGCTTCTCCTATCGAGAGCCTTCAACCCAACTTGATTCCCTGAACTCCGCCATCCGCCGATCCGGTGGCTGGGTCCTGGGAAAAAGAACGCTCTCCGTACGCCGTATCGTCCTTCGGGTCGAAGTGCAGAGTCGCGACATGTTGGACCTTTATGCCGCCGTGCTCTCCGCCGGGCTGGAACTCACGCGCTGGAGCCATCTTGCCCTGGCCGAACGCTGCACCTGTCGCCTCCATCTCACCTCACCGGAAGACCAGCGCCAGGTCATCCCGCTCTGTCTGCATATCTCGTTTCTGGGCAACGCAGGCATCCGCCGTCCTCCGGAGGTCCCGTCCTGACCGCGATACACTGGAAGCGACCTCATGCCTATTATTAACGCGTCCCACCTCGGTAAAACCTATCGCTCCGGCAAGATCGAAACTGCTGCGCTCCGCGACGTCTCTTTCTCCATCGACCGAGGCGAGTTCGTCGCCATTGTGGGTCCCTCCGGATCGGGCAAATCCACCCTCTTCTATCTCCTCGGAGGCCTCACCAACGCCACCTCCGGCTCCGTGTTGATCGACGACGTCGACTTTGCCCAGCTCTCCGACGCCGAACGCACGCGCCAGCGCGGCAAGAAGATCGGCTTCGTCTTCCAGCGCTTCAATCTCCTCCCTACCCTCTCCGCCCAGGGCAACATCGAACTCGCGCACGAGATCGCCGGCACAGACAGGGCCTTCGATTCCGCCTATCTCTCCGAACTGACGAAGCTGCTCAAGATCGACGGCCGCTTGCAGCACCGCCCCTCAGAGCTCTCCGGCGGCGAACAGCAGCGCGTTGCGATCGCCCGCGCCCTCATCACCCGCCCGGCCATCATCCTCGCGGATGAGCCCACCGGCAACCTGGACACGGAGAACTCCGATGCCGTCCTCGCCATGCTGCGTCACGCCGCCCGCGAGCTGAACCAGACCGTCCTCATGATCACCCACAACCTGGAAGCGGCTCAGATCGCAGACCGTGTCATCACCATGCGCGATGGGCGCATCCAGCGTATCGTGGCAGGCAAAGCCGCCGACCATATTGAACATACGGTTTACTAGAGGGCCAGACATCGGCATAGGAAACATTCGAGCGCTCCAGCCTTCGAGAGTGACAGCTCAGTTACAGTAGACCTGTCCCCAAAATCACAGGAGCCCTCATGGCCACCTCGCCTATTCCGATGTCCATGCGCGAAGCCCTCGGCATTCGCTCGATGCGCCGGCTCTGGTATGCGCAGATTGTCTCCGCCTTCGGAGACTTTCTTGCTCTTTACGCGGTCATCGCCGTGCTCACCTTCGGCCTGCACGCGAACGCGCAACAGATTACCGGTGTACAGATCGCTTACTCCCTTCCCATCGCCGTACTCGGCATCATGGCAGGTGTCTTTGTCGACCGCTGGCCTCTGAAGCCGACCCTCATTCTCTCGGACGTCCTTCGCTCCGGCCTGACACTTCTTCTCCTCTGCGCCACGCAACTTTCGCACTTCTACTTGGTCCTAGCGGCCATCAGCGTCGTCTCCAGCTTCTTCGGCCCTGCGCAGGGAGTCGCTCTCCGATCGGTCGTCCCCCTGCATGGTCTGCGCTCCGCCAATGCACTGATGCAGCAGGTGATGTTCGTCATGCGTATCCTCGGTCCCGCACTGGCCGCTGTGCTGGTTGCTTCCTTCGGTGCGCGCAGTTGCTATCTTGTGGACGCCGCGAGCTTCGCAGCATCCGCCTGCTTCATTGCCACCGTAGCAATCTCGCGCCCGCCCGCAAGCCCGGAGATGGCAACGACACATACGGGGTTCGCTCGCATCCGCCATGACATGCAGCAGGGCTTCAGCTTCATCGCTCATCATGCCGCTCTGCTCTTCGTCATTCTGGCGCTCGCATCGGGCATGTTCGTCCTCGGGTGCTTCGGCCCGCTGATCGCCATCTATGTGCGCGACGTTCTCCACGGGACGAATCGCGCCTTCGGCCTCGCCTCCGCCGCTATCGGAATCGGCATCCTGCTCGGTCTCAATGTGTTGAATGCCTTCGGCAAGAGCCTGCGCGAAACCACGCTCGTCTACTGGGGCCTGAGTGGTATCGCCGCTGGTCTCATGGTCCTGGTGCTCTTCCCCTATCTCTGGACAACGGTGCTGGGAAATCTCTTCATCGGCTTCTCCGTCGCCGGAATCATCGTTCCCGCGCAGACTCTCATCCAGCAGGAGACACCCCAGCACCTTATGGGCCGCGTCGGTTCCACGGTGATGTCCTCCGTCTTCGCAGCGCAGATCGGCGGTCTGCTGCTCTCTGGAGTTCTGGCTCAGCACACCGGCACGCGGCATGTCTTTGCTCTCTGCGCGATTCTGGTCGTCATCCTCATCGCTGCGGGTAAGTTCTTCATGGAGCCCAAGCCTGTAGCGGCGGCGACAAAACTCTGACGCACGCTGTGACGGCCGTCACAGCGCTCATGCCGCGATCTACCCGATCCTCAGATATCGGGAGATCGCCGCATGTTCAAAGTTCTGCAATCCTCCACCTGCACCAAGGCCTGCCCCAACTGCCCTAACGCCCGCCGCAGCCAGACTAACTGCGACGGCCACTCCGCCTGCGCTGGCTATGGCACCTCCGCCAACTGCCCACCCCTCGTGGTGCTTGCGGTTGTGGAGGCGGCACTGCGCTCACTCGCTGCCGCCACCCTGCCCTCCTTTGGCAGCATGAGCAGCAGCTACAGCTTGAGCGAGAACTACAGCTTGAGCAACAATTACAGAACGGCGCGCGCATGAGTACCGCGACAGTCGCTCCTCCTCTTCCGGCGATCACTCCAAAGCGTCACTATCTCAACGAGACCCACGGTCTCAAAAGCTGGCTGCTCACCGTCGATCACAAACGGATCGCACTCCTCTATCTGGGTTCGATCTCCTTCTTCTTCCTCATCGGCGGCCTGCTCGCCATGGTGCTTCGCATCCATCTCCTTACACCCACAGGCGACCTGATGGCAGCGGATACCTACAACAAAGTCTTCACCATGCACGGCATCGTCATGGTGTTCTTCGTTCTGATTCCAGCCGTCCCGGCGATCCTTGGGAACTTCATCCTGCCCATCATGATCGGCGCGAAGGATCTCGCGTTTCCCCGCCTGAACCTGCTCTCCTGGTACTGCTACGTCGTCGCGGGAATCCTTCTTCTCTACACAGTGCTCGCAGGTGGAGTCGATACCGGATGGACCTTCACCACACCGCTCTCTACGCGATTCGTGAACACCAACGTCGTCTCCGCCGGTCTGGCCGCCTTCGTCGCAGGTTTCTCGTCCATCTTCACCGGCCTGAACTTTATCGTTACCATCCATCGCATGAGAGCTCCAGGCATGACCTGGTTTCGCATGCCCCTCTTCCTCTGGTCCAACTACGCCGCTTCGATCATCATGGTTCTCGGCACCCCTGTCGTCGCGGTCACCATCGTCCTCGTCGCCATTGAGCGTCTCTTTCACTTCGGCTTCTTCGATCCCGCCATGGGCGGAGACCCGCTCCTCTTCCAGCATCTCTTCTGGTTCTACTCACACCCGGCCGTCTATGTCATGCTTCTTCCCGCCATGGGAGTTATCTCGGAGCTTGTCAGTGCCTTCTCGCGCAAACGTGTTTTTGGTTACACCGCGGTCGCCTTCTCTTCCATCGCCATCGCCGCTTTCAGCTTCTTCGTGTGGGCGCACCACATGTTCATCATGGGCATTTCAAATTACTCCGCGCTCGTCTTCTCGCTGCTCACAATGCTCGTCGCCGTTCCCTCTGCGATCAAAGTCTTCAACTGGACGTTCACTCTTTACAAGGGATCGATCTCGTTCAACACTCCGATGATCTACGTCCTCTGCTTCATCGGTCTCTTCGTCATCGGGGGCTGCACAGGCGTCTTCCTCGGCACGCTGGGCATGAATATCTCGCTCACCGAGACTTACTTCATCGTGGCCCACTTCCACTTCGTCATGGTCGGCTCCGTCATCATGGCGTACCTCGGAGGCCTGCACTTCTGGTGGCCCAAGATCACTGGACGCATGTATCCCGAAGCTCCGGCCAGGGTCGCAGCCGTTTGCATCTTCGTCGGATTCTTCATCACCTTTGGACCGCAGTTTATGCTCGGCTATCTCGGCATGCCGCGCCGCTATGCCACGTATCCCAAGGAGTTCCAGGTGCTCAACGTCATGTCGACCGCAGGCGCAACCGTAATGGCCTTCGGCTACTTCGTCACTGCTGCGTATCTTCTGTGGAGCCTGCGCTACGGGCCCATTGCTACATCGAATCCATGGAACGCCGCCGGTCTCGAGTGGACGATCTCTTCCCCACCACCCACCGAAAACTTCAGCGCGACGCCGATCATCACAACGGAGGCTTATCCCTACGACGTGATCGATGGCACAGTCTCCCATCACAAAGTCGTAGCGTAGCCCAACCAAAAGCCCCCATCTTCCGGCGGAAGATGGGGGCTTCTATTTTTCGTTTGTCGTCGCGAACGGAGTGAAGGGATCCGCTCTGGCCCCTTCGCGTATCAGGAAAACATCTGTTCCATGCCAGCCTCATCCTCGATCACGATCGTCGATCCATGGATCGCAATCAGACCGTCGTTCTTGAACTTTGTAAGCATGCGCGTCGTTGTCTCGCGCGAGATGCCAGCCATGCTCGCCAGTTCCTCATGCGTCAGAGGCATGACAAACTTCAACTGCGTCTTGTTGAGAGAGGCCCTGTGCGCCCACTCCAGCAGAACGCTCGCCAGCTTTCCACCGGCGCTTCCGGAGAGCGCCAACCGCCGCGCGCTCATCACCGTGGTGCGATACTCCTCCGCCAACGATCGCGCGGAGTTCTCACCCACTTCGCTGAACTGCTTCATGAACTCGAAGAAATCCGCGCGCATCATCCACTTCAACTGGCACGGTTCGATCGCAACCGCGGACGCTTCATACTGCTTGTGTCGTAGCGCCGCAGCCAGTCCCAACACGTCGCCAGGAGCCGCGATGCGCAGGATCAACAGGCGTCCATCTTTGCTCGTGACGGTCAGCTTCACCTGTCCCTTGCACACAATGAAGACCTTCTCCGGATCGAAGCCTTCGCGAAAGATCTGCGTTCCCTGCGGCACCTCTACATGCTCACCGAGATCTTCCAACGTCCGCAGAGCATCGTCTTCCAGGGTGCAGAAGCAGTCGCCTCCACGGACCGCGCACTCCAGACAGCTTCGCGAAATCGCACGCGGCATAGCAGACCTCTTCCTCAAGTATCCACTACGGCGAAAACTCCAGCGCTACCAAAGTACGCCGCGCACCGCGGTTTCGGGCGCAGGGAGATTTTCTTCACCCAGAACCTGCCGCAGGTTGATCTCGATATTCCGCGAGATCGACGTGAGAGGAACGTCGTAGATGGTGTTGTCGAACGGGTCTTCCATGTCCCGCCCAATCTTGTCCAAAGCAAGGAAAATGAAGCCGACCATCGTCGATCCCAGGGGCGTGTACCACTGCATGTTCAGGACCAGCGTGAGCGGCAGCACAAGGCAGTAAATCTCGACAAATAACTTCGGGAAGTAGTCGTATTGCTTCGGCATCGGCGTGTTTTTGATGCGCTCGCTTCCACCTTGCGCATCCGCGAGATCGTCCAGATTCGTGTTCATCAGCGACCACTGCAGATCGTTGATCCAACCCCGCTTGAGACACTCTTGCATCATGAGTCCCATCTGCACCTGCAGGGCAAGCGGGATATTTTTCTCATACTGCAGCGCCGAAAGCTCCTCCTCGCGCAGCAGGGACGAGATATCCTCCCACGGCGCGAGACCGCGCAGATGCTGTCTTAGGGCATGGACATAAGCAATCTGATGATGCACCAGGCGCACTTGCATCTCGCGCACTTCCTGCTGCTCGGAGGGATCGCTCGAAGCCACGCTGGAGACCGCAAGACGCGCCCAACTGCGCGAGTTGTTCACGATCACACCCCACAACTTGCGCGCCTCCCACCAACGGTCATACGCCGAGTTGTTGCGGAAACCGAGGATCAGACCGATCGCGGAGCCGAAGAGAGCGAGTGGAACGTGCGGCAGGGCCACCCAGTCCCAGTGCATCACCTTGTAGGCCACAACGACGGCCAGGTCGTATCCGAAGAGCACCAGCAAAGGTCTGCCGACGTACTCCACCATTCTGCGAATCTGCGGGGAACGAGGAACGATCATGAATCGAAGGTACTCCGTCTCTTAGATCTGGATTTAGAACGTGAAGCGTGCCGAAAAGATCGGCATATGGTCGTGCACGTGAAAATGCGTTGTTGCAAACTGCATGCCCGCACCGACCGAGATTCCGGTGCGGCTCTTTGGATCTTCAGGTTTAAATTTGATTTTGCCAAACATGAACCCCGGCAAAATGTGATTCTGCACCCGCCCGTCGTTCGTTCCGCCCTGGTAAAAGGTCGTGGTGTTCTCGATCTCCGGCCAGAAATATTTTCCGAGATGCAGCTGTCCCAGCGTGTGCCAGGTGGCGTGCCTCCCCAGCCTACCGGTGTTTCCCGTCGGTAGATTAATCGACGCTACGGTCTGCACGTCAAAGCGCCCCCAGCCTTTGCCGATCGCGATGTTCGGTGTGATCACGGCGTGGCTCGCACCGTTGTTGTAGCTGCCAGTTGGAAGAGTCGTCGCGATCCCCACAAGCACGCTGTAATTTCCCTTCTTCTCATTCGCCGTCAAAAGACGATACTTTACGCCAAAAGCAAAGTCTCCCGCACCGTCCCCGGTTCCGCTGGAGCGCTGATGATAGGCCGGAAAGTTGATATCGATCTGGGTGTTCGGAAGCGGGATAAAGTTCAGCCCCTTCCCTCCCCCGTAGTTCCAGGTTTCTACACCGGTGGTACTCACCTGGCGCGTAAAGTCCAGGCGGATCGACTGAATCAGACCGCTGTAGGGAGCGAAAAGCGGCACGGCCCATCCCGGCTGCTTCGACTGTGTGGCCGTCGCACGGCGCTCATAGCCAGCAAAAAATCCTTCTTTATCATCCATTTCGGCTGCAAAAACATCCGGCCCGACGCACAAACCGAAGCAAGCCACACACAAAACACCCATCGCGCGAATCAAAGCCATAGCTCATTCTGCGCAAACTTTCGTAAACCCCGCAAGTCCAACTCCCAGAACTTATTCATACGCGCGAAGCGAAACTGTGGCATTCTCGAAGAGGATGGCAAAGACTCTACATCTCGGACGCATCTTTGTGCTGCTTGCCGTAGGTCTGGGGCTAAACACCCTTAGCTATCTCGTCGCGCACGGTCATCACGCTTCGAAATATTCGCGCTCGAACTACGAGCACCTGCCGCCGCACGGGCCACACCGACCCACAGGGCGCGGTACACGTTCGCAGCGGCTGAGCGTTTCCGAGCACGGCGCCTCGGATCACTTCGAAGCGACCAGCGTTGCTCCGCGATCCAAGTCCACCCCCCCGGTTACAGAGATGCACGTCGGCGTCCTGCTCCCCGCAGGCCTGGTGCTGCAGAACAATCTGACCTCGGAGCCACTCGCTGCCGTCAGCGTCGTTGCCCTCGGCTCAGCTCCGCGCGCGCCGGGAAACTCCCGCGGCCCTCCACGCTCCTAGTTCTTCCCCCAGCAAAATCTGGCGTGTAACTGCCCGGCTTCGCCCGAAGCATGGCTGCACGTGTACCAGAACCATTTGCAGGTCGCGTCGACCCTCGTCGGTCCGCACCAGGAGAACGAAATATGCAGCGCTTACTCGAGGGATATTCCCGCTTTCGCAATGAAGTTTTTCCGCATCACTCTTCGCTCTTTCAGCAACTCGCTCACGGACAGAAGCCCGAAGTCGCACTCATCACCTGCTCCGACTCTCGCGTCATGCCAGAGATGATCTTCCAATGCGAACCCGGCCAGATCTTTCCTATCCGCAACGCCGGAAACCTCGTTCCACCTCCCGGAGAATCCCAAAGCGGCGTGGCCGCCAGTGTGGAGTACGCCGTTCGCGCGCTCCAGGTCGCGGACATCGTCGTCATCGGACACTCAGGCTGCGGCGCGATGAAAGAGATTCTGGAACGCGCGCACGTCAAAGATCTTCCGCTGGTTCACTCCTGGCTGCAGCACGCTGGCCCCTCGGCGAAGTGGCTTTCGACGACGTTTCAGGACGCTGGCATCTCGAACGATAAGAAGCTCTCGCTTCTCACACAGGCCAACGTGATGACGCAGCTCGGTCATCTCGCGCAGCACGCCAGCGTCGCGGAAGGAATGCTCAAGGGAACGCTTCGCCTCCACGGCTGGGTCTACGACATTGCCACCGGCGACATTCTCGCCCTGGACAACGAGAGCGGCTCTTTCAAGCCTCTCGATCTGGACCTCCATCAGAACGAACTCAAAATCGCGTAACCTCCCCCACCGGAGCGAGGAATTGCAATGATCACCGAAATCAGAACCCCTAAAACACGGGTCAGTCAGATGGAAGCAAAGAATACCTGGGTCAAGGATATCTCTGCTTCCCTCGTCGTTTTTCTGGTGGCACTTCCTCTCTGCATGGGCATCGCTGTCGCCTCCGGCATGCCACCGGCGCGCGGTCTTGTCACCGGCATCATCGGAGGCATCGTCGTTGGCTTGTTTTCCGGTTCACCCCTGCAGGTCAGCGGCCCAGCCGCTGGCCTCGCAGTCCTGGTCTTCGAACTCGTTCAGCATCACGGCATCAACGCACTCGGACCGATCCTCATCCTCGCAGGGGCGATGCAACTCACCGCCGGTCTGTTGAAGGTTGGTCGATGGTTCCGCGCTATCTCACCCGAAGTCGTTCATGGCATGCTCGCTGGCATCGGTGTCCTGATCGTCATTCAACAGTTCCACGTTGTCCTCGATCGCGCTCCCAAAGCCAACGGCCCCGCGAACATCTATGCCATGGGAGAGGCGATCTTCGGTGGCCTCTTTCCCCTCAACGGAAGCCGCGAAGAGCTCGCCTTCCTCGTCGGCCTCGTCACGCTCGTCGTCATGCTTCTCTGGAACCGCTTTCGCCCGGAGAAGCTCAGACTTATCCCCGCAGCGTTGCTCGGTATCGGCGCGGGTACAGGCGTCGCACAGTTCATGCACTTCGACATCAATCGCATCAAGGTGCCTGCCTCCCTGAGCGACATGGTCAGTTACACAACCGCCGCCAACTTCAGCACGATCGGCTGGGCCAGCATGCTGGGGACCGCAGCTGCACTCGCCTTCATCGCCAGTGCGGAGACACTGCTCTCCGCCGCAGCCGTCGATCAGATGCAGGCCAAGGTTCGCGCGGATTACGATAAGGAACTCAGCGCACAGGGCATCGGCAATATGCTCTGCGGCTTCCTCGGCGCCTTACCGATGACCGGCGTCATCGTGCGTAGTTCGGCGAACGTACAGGCCGGGGCGGAGACGCGCAAGTCCACCATCCTTCACGGCGTATGGCTCCTCGTCTCCGTTGTCTTCCTCGCAGGTATCCTTCGCCTGATTCCGATGGCTTCACTCGGCGCCGTGCTTGTGCTGACCGGCATCAAGCTCGTCAAGCCGAAGGACATCATGCACCTTCGCCGCTTCGGCTGGGCCCCCGTGATCGTGTACATGCTCTCGATGATCACCATCGTAGCGACCAACCTTCTCACCGGCGTTCTTCTGGGAATCGGCCTCTCGCTGCTTTGGACACTATGGAAGCTCACACATCTTCAGGCTGAAGTGGCAGAGCCTTCCGACCGGACGGTCATTCATTTCTCCGGTGTCGCTACCTTCCTTGCGATTCCTAAGATCTCTCAGACTCTCGATCAGGTCCGCCCCGGGATTCCCGTTCACATCCATGCCGTTGGTCTGCGATATGTCGATCACGCCTGCATCGAGATCATCGAAGCTTGGGTAGAACGCTGGCAGGACCAGGGCAATGTCGTCTACATCGAGTTAGAGCAGCTCCACCGGCGTTATCAGGCGCCCGTATCGGAGTCTGTCAGTTAGCCAAAGCAACGGCACCCCATGTCTCTCGGATGAGACATGGGGTTATTTTTTATAGCGAATGATCTGTCGTGTTGCGGTCCATGAAGGGTTGCCGCCTTCCGGCATCAGGGTTTAAGTGCCCTAACTCACCGGCAAAAACTTATTTGAGACCTCGTCATAGATCTTAACCTCGCCGTGTTCGATGTCATAAACCCAGCCAGACACTGTGAGAGTCCCCTTCGCCAGCCCACCTGCAACCGAAGGATGCGTTCTCAGATGATTCAACTGCAGCAATACATTCTGCTCTGTTAGAGAGTGCAGGAGAGCCTTTGGTTCGGCATCTTCCCCAGCCAGACCCTGAGTCACCGTCAAGGCCGCCGCCGCATTGCGCAGCCAGCTCTTTACAGTGGGCATGCTTTCAAGTGCGCTCGCGGAACCTAGCAGACCTTTCATCGCTCCGCAATCGGAGTGACCGCAGACCACTGCATGCTGTACACCGAGTGCCTGCACCGCATATTCAATCACAGCACTCACACCACCCAGCATCTCTCCGTACGCGGGAACCATGTTGCCCACATTGCGCGTCACGAAGATCTCACCCGGACCGCTGCTCGTGATCGCCTCCGGATCGATGCGTGAATCCGCACAGGTAATCAGAAGCGTATGTGGCTTCTGCGGCGTCGTCGCCGCCACACGATAGGCCTCAGCCTTATTCGGATAGACCTCCGTCTTGAATTTACGGATACCGTCCTTCAAGTGCTCGAGCACTGCTGTCATACATCGCCTCCAGGATAAAGAATTGGATGCCAAAACTCGCCATATGGCGGCTCTGTAAACTCTATCCTGCCTCTTCCCATCGTGCGGTCCGACTTAAATAAAATGACGACCGGTGGGAAAGCCGGTCGTCACGTTATCTATATCAAGGTGCTCTTAGAAGCGGACGAAGACACCGGCCGCGGGAGACGACTGATGGACCCACGTGTTCGAACGGAGCGAATTGTTATAAAAGTCCGGCGCTTTATAGAGCAGCGCATGCTGCTGAATACGGAAGCCAACATTCGGTGAACGCTTCGGTATGTAATCGAATCCAACCTCATACATGCCTGCACCGCGCCACTGGTTCTGCCCATTGCCACTCGGAGCGAAATCCGTTGCACCGCCGCCGACGACCACAAACGGCTGGATGCCGTAAAGCGTCTTCACATGCAGAACATATCCCAGCGTCGCCTCGTGCTGATAGTTGTTAATGGTCTGCTTCGTACCCTGGACCTGATAACGCTGGTTGTCATGATTGAAGCCGTAATTTGCCTCGAGACCAAGCCAGGACTTCGGGGCTGCGCGAAGAGTCACAAGCAGGCCCACACCTTCCGTTGGCTGCGGCGTCACGCTGTTCTCATTCGAGATCGGTGTCACATAACGTCCCGTTGCACTCGCGCCCGCTTCCAGACCGCGGATCTTGTAAAACTGCGCCTGGGCGCAGGTCGTTCCGGCAACCGCTGCGAAAGCAGCGGCTAATACCATCAGCCTCTTTTTCATCTTTGATTACTCCTTCTTCTGTTAACCGCGTGTACCGTGATCGCGGCAATCTAACACTTCATGCACGAGGAGCACGGTCACCCTCTCCCCATACAACACTTCCTATAGCGTTTAGATTCCCTTATCGGGCAGGTAACACCGCCTCCGGAACGCCATAACGGGCCGACGATTTTAGTCGCTTAAAATTGGCACTGCTTTCGCGAGCGAACCATTTCAGTCAACCCTCTAGATCAGAGAGACCAAGGAAGCCGCAAAGGCCACAATTCAACGCAGCCTGCCGCTGGTTTCCCGTTAGTAAGCACGTCATATCAAGCCATAGAACGACCTTCATCTCACGTCCAATCCAATACACCCCCTTGTGCGTTCCCACTGCATACAAGGAGGCCACTCCAATGGCTCATGAAGAACTTACATCTGCTCCCACCGCGGAACAGAAAGCAAACCATCACATCAACATTGCGCGCTCTCTGAACCGCCGCAACTTCATGGCTGGTATCGGTATCACCAGCGCGGCAATTGCTGGAGCGGGCCTTCTTACTGGCTGCGGCGATGACGCAGCAAACACCGTCGTCAAGGCAGCAGGCGTTCCCGAATCAGATGTTCTCAACTTCGCCCTCAACCTCGAGTACTTTGAAGCGACACTTTACTCGTATCTCGTCACCGGCGCAGACATTCCTTCTGCCTCGACCGGTGGCACAGGGACGGTCACAGGCGCACCCGCAAAGCTCGTTGGACTTCCCCCTCTGGTGGCCGACCTGCTAGCGGAGGTCTACTTCGACGAAATCAGCCACGTGAACGATCTCCGGTCTGCTATTGGTTCCGGTGCGGTAACCCGCCCGAATCTCAATCTCTCCGCAGTCACGGCGACCAATTATCTCTCGCTCGCACGCTTGATCGAAGACGTGGGTGTAA
>Ga0157290_10000080_pt1 | contig 22347 bp, 42 predicted proteins | sample NitcycUS149409B1_FD_108389 | JGI IMG/M metagenome (GOLD analysis project Ga0157290, IMG submission 108389) | Soil microbial communities from Arlington Agricultural Research Station in Wisconsin, USA - Nitrogen cycling UWRJ-S149-409B-1 | ecosystem: Environmental > Terrestrial > Soil >...
AGGCGCAGCTGGAGTGGAAGGCCAAGGAGATCAAGCTGGACAAGGTTCGCCTTCGCGACGGTGGCCGTGTGGTTGACGAATTGCATCGGCTGGCGATCGAAAACGCCTACTTCATGTATGAGACCCGCGATGGAAAATTGCGAGTTACTGACGGCGTCGGCTCTGCTGATGGCGGCGGCGGTGATCCTCTTATCCTTGGACAAAATATTTTAGAATTTTCCGCCGAGCAATCGGAGGAAGACGCAAAATCCGAGGTCAAGGTCAAGGGCCAGCGCTCCGAGAAAAAGAAGTGGGGCGAGGAAGCGCTGCTGAAAACGTTCAAGTCGCAAAAGGATTCCAGCCTAGTCAAGGATTTCGCGCCGCTGATCATTCAGCACAATGGTGACGCGACCGATGAAGCGCTGGAGCGCCGCGGTCGCTATGAAATGAACAAAAAGAATTCGGAAGCCAAGAAGATCACGATCAAGGTGTTTCACGTCCAGACGCCATCGGGGCAGCCATGGGATATCGGCAACACGCACTACGTCGAGGTGCCGCCGGAAGGCATCTTCGACATGTTCGAGTGCACCGAGCTGACCTACAGCTGCAACGCCAAGGATGAGATCACGACGACGCTGACGCTGTCACCGCCGCCTTCCGGCGGTGCGGGTGGTGGCGGCGGGGGAGGGGGCGGGTTTGGTCTCGCCAGCCTGCCGATGAACATCGGCAGTGCGCGGCGCAGCCAGGCCGGCATCACGATGTCCGATGACGAATATCCGGCGCCGTGGTCGCCACCGATGCTGACCGAGCTGCCGCAAATGACGCTGGTCGAGGCTGCTGCCAAGGCCAAGCCGGAAGATGACGAGCCTAAAAAGAAGCCGCCGCCGATGACGTTGCCGCCGTGGTGGGGAGAGATCACATGACGACATATCACAACTACCGTGATCGCAATCGCGACATGCAGGACGGCACCGAACGTCACGTCTGGGGCAAGCAGGAATATATCAAAAGCGCCGGCAGCATTATCAAGGTGCGCGGTACCGATACCGAGGATCAGGAAGCGGCGGTGCTCAACATTGGCGGCGTCTCTTTCAACGTAAAGGAGAAGTTCAACACCGAAGTCATGTTGTTGAGCGGTTCTTCCGACACCACGCTGAAAATGGCACTGCTGACCATTCCGAAAGACAAGCAGCGACGGTGGGAGGAAGGTCACGGCGGCGTGCAGCATCCGACCGACGATGAGTTCGCGTTGGACTTCTCCGACAACATGGCGCACCTGACCAAAAACAAGTTCGGCGTCGGCGAAAAAGGCGAGTTCGAAGTCAAGGGCAAGGAAAGTTATTTCCGCGTCGACAAGATGATCGTGACCGGCGAGCTGTACGTCAACAAGAAGGTCTATTCGCCGGAGTACGCCAACGGCAGCCAGGATCCGCCGAAGTTCGAAGGCTCCAAACAAGCTGAGGCCAAGGACGATAACGAGGGCGGCGGTGGTGGCGGCAGCGCGACAACGATATCGTCGCAAATGAATCTGTTCGATGATCAGCTGTCGCTAGGCTTCTGATTGTGCAGGTCAACGATCCCTGCATTGAACAGAATATCGGCCGGCGCCGGATCTTCTGGACCACGCAGCACCAGGCTTGCGGCGAATACACCATGTGCGGCTATGAGTGCAGCATTCCTGGCCTGGTCTATGAGGACAAGCCGGACGATTTTAGAACTATCGAGAACAAGGAATGGCTGCTCAGCCTGATCCTGAACATTCTCAACACCCGTGCCCGGACCGATCTGCGTTGCCCCTCGCCTGCCGCCGTTTATGGGCACTGGTCAGAAAGCTACCGCGATGACGGCCTTTGGATCGGGTCGCGGCTTTGGAATGCGGCGTCGAAAAGTTACATCCGGATTGCCGACGGCGTGAAGGCGGTACAAGCGGCCGTGCAAGCCGACATGGGCAAAGTCGTCGCGTTGGGTGTGGCTGACAACGTTACGGTGGAAGCGGTTTATCGCGGTCGCAACTCGGTCGAGGTCACCGTCGTCGCCACCAAGATGAATGCGCGCCACGTCCTCAATCTGTCCGGCACCTTCGTTACCGATACATGGGTCTGGCACTGACGGGTCAATGTAATGTCATGCATCATTCTCCGACCCGATCCGAAAGTTCTGTTCAACCAAATCCAGAGCATGTTCGCGTCGACCGTGCTTGGCGGCGGCAAGGTCATTCCGGAATCAAACGAATGGTACGTAGTCACGAACGATTACGCGATGGCAGAGCAATACTATGCGCTTGCCGATCAGATGTGGCGGGAGAACAATCCGGAGACGGCTTGCTGCGACAACCTTTACAAGATGGCGGCGCAGCACGGGGTGTTTCCAAAGCCGGCGAGCTATTCGGAAGGCTATGCCAAACTGACGGGCACCGAAGGCTCACCTGTACCGCCATCGATGGAGATCCTGACTAGCCAGGGCAGCTATGTCTCGGTCGGCACAGTACCGCTGGAGATCCCGCCGGCCGGCGAGATCATCATTCGGATCCGCGCGTTGGTGCCTGGAGCTGAAATGAATTCGGCCGGCGAGATCACCACCGGCACGCTGACGACGCCGGCACCCGGCATCAATGACGAAGTCGCGATCTGCGGTGGCCAGATGTGCGGCGGCCGAGCGGCCGAAACCTGTGAGGAATTTCGGCAACGCTACCTGGCGCGGCTGGCTTATCAGCCGAAGGCGACGATGGCCTGGATCAAGGAGAAGATCCTGGAATTCCCGTGCGCGACGCGGGTCTGTGTTCGCGAGGGCAGCTGCTGTCGTTGTCATCCGGAGTGCACCGACTGCACCGATTGCGGTTGCAAGAATTGCGGTAACCGGATGGAATTCTATGTGCTGTTCGATGGCGTTTTCCCGTGCGGGATCCCGCCAGAGAATCTGCGCGAGGACATCGAGACCTGGCTGTTCGGTGAGCATCAGGGCTACGGTGAGGGCCAGGTCGAGATCGGAGTTTGCGGCTCAATCATCGCACCGAAGCCGCTGTTGGTTGACGTTGTGATCGACGTCGAGGGCTGTCCGTCGTCGTCACAGAAACAGATCATTGCCGATCAGATCACCGCACTGTTTTTGCGCGTCTGTCCGTCGATGCCGTTACGGGTCAGGCAGATCGAATTGATCGTGGCTTCGGTGGTTGGCGCGGAAGTCAACGCCGCGGTTTATTTCGAGATCGTTGCGCCGGAGGATCCTGTCGGCCAGCGTGAGGCAGTGTTTGTCTCGACCTGCGGCGACCTGGAGCCGGAATGCGACTACCTGCCGTGCCTCAACGAAATCCGTTTCCCCAATCCTGACAATCGAGTGACGTCATGCTGAGTTCGGACGGCTGCATCAACGTCGCCATGATTGACGACCCGAACTGCTGTCCGCCGCCATTGTGCGGCAATGATCTGTGCTGCACCTTTGTCGCATTTTTCAATTTGCTGCCGTCAGGACCGTTATGGGATTACTGGAAAGAAGCCGCGATCAGCTATTTCCAGCGGAGTGACAATCCGGCCGAATGTCCGCTGCTGCAGGATCCGCGTTGCCCGTCGATGGTGCTGCACGCGATCTATACCGTGCTTAAGCTGCGGCACATGGTGCATCACGCGTTGTGGCCGGCGTTTCGCGAGAGCAATCCGAACACCGCGGTGACGACGCTCGACTACCATCTCGACCGCCTGAATTGGGAGAACTGCTACGCCTCGCATTGCCGATCGCAGACGCTTGGTGTGCTGTCGCCGCTGGAGGTTATGGGTGAATGCGGACCGATCTATTGCGAACCGAATTACTCACCGGAGTTGGAGGCGGCGCTGAAACGCGCCATCGCGGTTTCACTGACCCGTGCCAACATGGGCGTGATCAAGAATCTATGCGGCCTGAACTGGATCATCGATCCGCTAGGCGCTGTGCTGGTGCCGATCTATTACGTACCGCCGGCCGGCTGTGTTGATCCGGAGGATCCGGATGGCGTGATCTGGCCGGATCAGGATGTGCCGTGCGTCGAGGTGCCCGAGGAACCGTGTCCGGACGCTAATTGCGATCCGACCGTCTGCACCGGCATGGCGTTCGAACTGTGCCCAAGCCGAAGCTATCTCAATGGTGTCGGTACCGGCGACGTCTGCGACACCCTGACACCGCCGCCAAAAGTGCCGGCCTGGTTTGACTGGGGTTGCCTTGAAGACAAGCCGGCCGGGATGCCGGATCGGGTCTGGCCCGGCGTGCTGGCTGCCGAATGCATCCTGCGTTCGCTGGTGCCGTATCTGACCTGTTCAAATCCAGTGACGTTGCATCAGTGCTGTCCAGAGGTCATGCCCGCATGATTTTCCCCGTTGAGACATCGGGCGGAGTGATTATCCGCGACGAGTTAGGCAACCCGACTAATCCAGCGAACGTGCAGAACGCTTACGTGCCGCCGCCTGGCTTTGTCATGACGTGCCAACCGACGGCGCTGCCGAGCGACTGCACGGCGCGGATCACGGCGGCGCAGATCAACGCCATCGTTTCCGAGCTGCTGTCATTCGCAGCCTGTCTGGATCCGGACGGTCCCTGGGATTGCGCTGCGCTCGACAATCTATGCAAAGCGTTCACGGCCTGGGTTGCCACGCATGTCGGCGCCTATGTTGGCGAGGATGCGCCGCCGACGCCGCCGGCAAGTCCGCTTTGGTATCAGTCATCCACCGGTCTGCTGTTCTACTGGTATGACGACGGCAACACCCAGCAATTCGTTCAGATCGGTGGCGTCACCGTTGATCACGTCACCATTGTCGGCATCGGCATTCCCGGTGACCCGATCCGGGTCGGCGCGATTGATTGCGGAGTGTTCTGATGGCTGTCATCGACTTCCCCAGCACGCCAGCCGACGGCGACGTCTACGAACAGGACGGCGCTTCGTTCACCTGGACCGGCCAAGCCTGGGTGCTGAACAAGTCGCAGGTGCCGCCGGTCGGTCCGGTGGTGCAGATCAAGCGCACGCCGACCAACAATAACCCGCCGCCGCCAGGTCTGTTGGAGGAAGGTGAACTCGCGGTCGAAATGGGCGATCCGCTGCGGCTATGGGTTGGTGTGCCGATCGCGCAAGATCCGAGCGGCAAGAAACTGCTGGCGTATCGCGGATCCGGTGATCCCTGGGTTGACGTGACCGGCGACACCATGACCGGTGATTTGGTGATCAGGAAGGCATCGCCGGCCCTGGTTCTTGATCGAACTGCGGGAGACGCTGCCGTTGTCGGCATGCTCAACGGCGCGTTGCGCTGGGTGGAGCGGCTTGGTGATACAACTGCGGAAAGCGGCGCGAATGCCGGTAGCCACTATTTGCTGCAAGCCTATAACGATGCTGGTGCTGCTATTGCACCAGCTATATTGATGGGCAAGCGCGCTACCAATCGACTGGCGGTGGCTGGCAATCCGATTGATCCGCTTGACATTGCGACCAAGCAATATGTTGACGCTGCCGGTGCTGGCGCGGTTCCGTTTGACGTCATGTCGTACAGCGGCATGCAAGTGAATGGCGATTTCAGCGTCTCGCTTGAGAACGGCGTGACTGCCGTCGCTGTGCCTCCGGTCACAAATAAGTACATCAATGATCTGTTTTTGGTCGCTAACTCTGCCAATCCTGGCGCTTTGAGCTGCCAGCAGATTGTTGGCGGCAGCGTCAATCCGGGGTTCAATCATACGCTGAGAATGACCGCAACCGCGGCCTACACCTTCGCTGCCGCTGCTGACGTTCTGGCACTGACGCATGCGATTGAAGGCAATCGATTCCAGCGGGTGATGTGGGGCGGTGGCGTCAACGCCAAGCCGGTGACCATCGCGTTCTGGATTTTGTCCAATGCCGCTGGCGTCATGTCGGTCGCGATGCGTAACGCCGCTCTTAACCGTACCTATATCGCCGAGATTGCGGTCGCGGGTGGCGGCATCTGGGAATACAAAACTGTTACCATTCCCGGTTGTCCTGACGGCGTATGGGAGAGCAACACCGGCCTTGGCGTGAACCTTCTTTTCTGTTTCGGGGCCGGCAGCGCTGGCCGAGTGGCACCTGGCGCATGGAATGCCGGCGTGAACTTTATCGGCACCGGAGTCACGAATTTTTTCGGCGCGATCAACAACGCCGTGCAGCTTCAAGGGCTATTGATTCTTCCTGGCTCGACCGCGCCGACTGCCGCGCAAAGTGCTGGCGTGATGCGGACAGCGCGAGAGGAAACGCTGCTGGTGCAGCGTTACTATCGTCAATTGATCTGGAACCATGAAGGTTACGCTGGACCTCGTTTGACGGTGACGCATCAGATACCAGCGATGCGGATTGGTCCAGTGATCACCCGCATTACGGTTGGTTCCATGGTTAACATTCGCGGGCCAAATGATCATGCCAATTTCTGCACGATCGGCGCGTACAACAATTCGTCGATCGCTATTTCATGCGAGGCGGCTGCGGTTGGACAGTTACAGGCGGTCAATTTTGTCGAGAGCTTGAGCGCGAGGTTGTAAAGATGGCTGCCGAATTCGCGCTGACGCCGTTCGATCATCTCGTAAAGTGGTTTCACGACGGCACCGTCACCACGTTCCGCGATGATGAAGTCAGTCGGACAAATGAGGTCTATCAAGCATGGCTAACGGCCGGCAATGCGCCCGATCCGTATATTGACAATCCAGCGATGGCCACTGCGAAACTCAGCAAGCGCCAGTTTTGGACGCAGCTCGCGCTCGCCGGTCACATCAGCGAGAACGAAGCCGTCCAGGCGATGGGCGGCGACACGCCTGATATCCCGATGCAGATCCGACAGTTCATCAACAACACGCTGCCGGCGCCGCAGCGCTGGTTGGCTCGGATGTTTTTCCTTTCCGATTCGTTCGAACGTCACAACCAGGCGATCACGCACACCAAAACCGTCTTCGCGCTCAATGACGCGACGATGGATCAGTTCTTTCACGATGCAGCGCTGCTTTAGGGAGTGAGACGATGACTGGAATGTTTCCTGGTAGTGGCGTTCCTCCGGGCGATGCCAAAAACAGCCTTGTCGATCCCACCACCATCAACTGTGATGAGCTGTGGTATTCGACGTCGCGATGCCAGCCGCGGTTCGATCCGGCCGCCGCGAACGCGCAGCTCGCCGAGCTGATCAATCTCGTTAACAAGGGCGAGGTTGCCTATGACTGCGCCAAGCTCGACCAGGTGCAGCTCGCGGTCAACTATCTCGGTCAGCGCGGCATCCATCAGGGCGTGCTGATGCTCGGCGGGCCGTTCAACTACACCGGCATCATGGATCCGCCGGCTACCCGCTACAATGATTATATGACCATCAAAGCGGTGGCGACGCTCGGCAATGGCGGGCCGGTTCGTCTGGATCTGAATGGTCTCGGTCCAGTGCCGGTACTGCGCAATGATGGCCAGGAAATGCGCGAGGCCGATGTACCTTCCGGTGTTCCGCAGCTGTACGTCTATTATGCTGGCAAATTCTATGCTCCGTATTTTGTCCGCTCGCAGAGCCCGATCGAATACAAGGGCACTCTCGATTATTGGGTGCGGACCGATGGTAGCGATGCCACTGGTGATGGCAGCGCCAACTCGCCAGGCAAGGCGTTCCGCACCATCAACTACGCCTTCACGACGGCGCTCAATCGCTACTCGCGATCACCCGACATGCTTTTGCAGATCCGTTTAGGAATTCCTGGAGACTACGAGGCGGGGCAGTTCAGCAAGTTTCCGGGCGTCGTCAACCTGTTCGGCGACCCCGTCGCTTATGCCGGTTACCGCATTCACACAAGCTTGAGCAGCTATTGCTGTCTGGTGGTGGAGACATCGACCGTGAACGTTCACGGCGTCAATATGATCATCGACCGAGTCGGGCCGAATGCCGGCGAAAGCATGGGCCTGTTCTGTTGGCGGAATGGCTACGTTGCTTTCCACAACAGTGGTGTCGAAATCAACATCAATGGCGGGGCGATCCAAACTGCGGTGTTTCAAGCCGCTGGTTACGGCTCGATCCAGATCGGTCAGGGCAGCATCCTGATCGACGGCAAGGGCCACACCATCGGCATGGGGATGGCAGCGCAAGGCAACGGTTCTTGTCATTGCGTCGGTGCGCCATCGCCGAACCAGCAGATCATCACCTGGAAGCAATGCAATTTCTTGACCGCTGCCTATTGGGCGTATGCCCTGTCTGGCGTCGGCGTCACCGACAACGTGGTCGGCGGTGTGCCGCTGTCGACGGTGGTCGACAATGGGTGCGTCGGCATGAAGTACAATTCAACCGTGAACTCGTTTGTCTATGGCGGCGGCAAGGTTGTCCCTGGCACCATCGCCGGCACCGTCGCTGACGGTGGCGTGTTCAAACCGTAGGAGAAATCGATGGCAGAAATTAGTTTCGAAAAACCAACCAGACCTTACGCTGAACTCGTTGCGGAGTTCGGCGATTCGCCACGCGCGCGGTTGTTGGCGCAGGCCAAATACGGCAGCGAGGCTTCATACGTGGATTCGCAGATCAACGGGCAACTAAACGGCCGGCTCAATCTGATTTTCGACGAACCGGAATGGAATGCGCCAGCGACGATTGATCCGCCGCTGCCGCCAGAGTAGGGCTATGGCTTACAACTCGGTCATCATATCAAGCGGCCACGGCAAATATGTCCGTGGCGCCAGCGGCATCATCGATGAAGTCGAGGAAGCACGCTTTGTCACCGAACGTCTCGCCAAAGAATTGCGGATGCGCGGCATCGATTGCAAAACGTTTCATGACGACGTTTCCTACTCGCAATCGGAGAACTTAAATCGCATCACCGATTTCCACAACGATCACGTTCGCGATCTCGACATCTCGGTGCACTTCAATGCTTACGAGCAAGTCGACAAGCCAATGGGCGTCGAGGTGCTGTACGTCACGCAAGGCGGGCTGGCCGGCGAAGTCTCCTATCAGATTGCAATGGCTGGTTGTTTGCTCAACCGCGGTGCCAAGAAGCGCACCGACCTGCATTTCCTCAATTGCTGCGACATGCCGGCGATCTTGCTGGAGATTTGTTTTGTCGACAGCGAAGCCGATTGCATTACCTATCGTGACCATTTCGATGCGATCTGCATGGCGATTGCCGATGTGATTTCCGGGACCGAGGATGCCAGCGTACTGCCGGAGCCGGAGCCGCCGGAAGTGATCGTGGCGGAAAGCATGATCGGGACGTGTTCGTGGTTTGGGGGCCCGGATGATCCTGGCGTGTCGCCTAGTGAGGGCCTTGCGTTCATCTATGAGATCGATGAGCGCAATCAATTCCTGTTCCTGCCACTCCAACCGGAAGGTACCACAGGGCTTGCTCGGCGACTTAATCCTTTCGTGCATTATTGCGCGATGCGTTTCGATTATGACGAGCATCCAAAGGACACGCTGCTTGAAAAAGTGGTGCTGGTGCGCAACCTCAAAACCGGATTCACGCTGACCTGTACGCCGGCAGACTGGGGACCACACGAAGAAAAGACCGGTCGCGTGATCGATCTCTCGCCATCGATGATGGAAGATCTCGACCTGGAAACAGATGACCAGGTCGAGGTGATCTTCCCCTACGAAACGAGCTGAACAGTCTCCGGCGTGAATGCATCCGCCGGCTTGGCATACCGACGATTGTCGGCGCGCTGCTGGGCGGCTTGCTGTTGCTCATCCTGATGAACTCACCGCAATTTCGCGCCCTCTTGAAATGGGGATTACCGACATGATTGTTGTCATCTGTCATCCGATCTGCAGCAAGAACGCAGCAATCCCGCTGCCGCCTTATCCGCCAGTGTACGTCCCAGCTCCATGAAAGGAGACCTGCTATGGGTGCTAACATTTGGTTTTGGCTGATCTACGTCCTGGTCGGCATTTTCGGCATCTTCGCTCAAAATCCGTGGCGGCCGGCCAGCGCCGCCGGCTATCCATGGGCACCGTTTGGATCCTGGCTGATCATGTTCATTCTGATCGGCATTCTTGGCATCTCGGTGTACGGCTCCCCTATACGCTGACCGGGGTCACGGCACGTTAAGGCCGCATGGTCGCGAGATCCGTGACTTGCCGCCGATCCCGCCGGCCCCATCTATTTGTCGGGGGTGTTAAAGGGAGAAACGATCATGCCAATGAAATCTGAATCGCAGCGCAAGGCGATGCAGGCCGCCGCCAAGGGTAAATCCAAAGTCGGGATCCCGAAAAGCGTCGGCAAAAGATTTGCCAAGCACGACCAGGGCGGCAAGTTGCCGAAGCGGGCCGGCGCGCGTCGGAAATGACGTTTGCCCAACTGACTGATGCTACGGCGCGCGCATGCGGCCATCCCTGGGCGGTCATCGCATCCGTTGCGCTGGTGCTGCTCTGGGCGCTCACCGGGCCATTTTATGAATGGTCGGATGCGCATCAGCTGTTTATCAACACCATTACCACGATCATCACGTTCTGGTTGGTGTTCGTGATCCAGGCCACCCAGAACCGGGACACGATCGCGCTTCACGCCAAGATGGACGAATTGATTCGCGCTACTGAAAACGCGCGCAATACTTTCATCGGTATCGATCACAAAGCCGCCGATGAAGTTGAGCAGATGCGCGAGGCGCCGTAAAAAGGCCCGGTGATCAGCCGGGCCTTTTGTCATTTCATTTTATCGATCGACATCATTGCCAGCACGCTGACGACGGTGGCGACCGTAAGTATCAAAGCGAGTTCAACTCAGGGCGCGTAGCCGGCAGCGCCAACGCCACCGCCGACATTGTTGCTAAAGCCACCGCTTGCGGCAATGCCGTTCCCGATCGAAGCCGCGCCGGAAGCCGACGAAGATGTTCCCTGCGATCCGCCTTGTGCAGCAGCCGAGCCGGAGCTGAGACCAAAGATGTTGGTGTTCTTGGTCGCGGTCCCCTGACCGACCGAATTGACGGTACCGGTGGCGACCGATCCCGCCGCAGCCGAACCGAGCGAGCCGGCAGCAACTCCCGTGTTTGTCTGTCCGAAGTTGAAGCCCGTTCCGAACGTGAAGCCGGCCGCATGGGCTGAGGACGCCATCGCAATGATGGCGGCAGAAGCAAGCAAGAGTTTACGCATAATAAGATCCTCTCAAGCATGGTTAAATCGCAGCCCCAGCACCTGCTGAAAGCTGGCACTATTTGTCGAGCGGCGAACCGCCCGACAAATTTCTGGATCAGGATTTCTTCTCAGCCTCGACCGGCTCGACCTTGGCAGGCTCGACCTTCGGTTCGAGTCTCGGCTTTTCCGCCTTCGGCTTGACCATGATCCGCTGCGGCGGCTGAACGTTGGCAACCCGCGCTCGCTGCTTACGCGGTGCCTCGCCGAGCCAATGTGTGCACTTCTGCGCACCGGCATTATAGTTGAGGCAATCCTTCTCGACGCCATCACGACCGTCGACAACGCGGACGATGCCAGCGCCACCGCCATCCGTCGACAGTACGATCGGAGCCGGGCCGCCAGGTGCGATACCGACCGGCCGGTACCGTTCGCAAATGTCAGGCATGCTGGCGTAAATATCCTTACGCTGGCACAGCCGCGCCACCGCGGCGGCCTTCAATCCAAAGCTCGCCAGGGTGCGAGCATCGAGCCGCGCCTGGCAGCCCTCATCCGTCATTGTAGAGCCGCCACCGAGCCCGAAGCCGGCCAGGCTGATCATTCCAGAGGCGCTGCCCAAACACGTCTCCAGGCCGGCCGCAGTCAAGCCTATGGCCATTGATGGGTTGCTCTTGATGGTCTGGGTGCCGCTGACCCGGCTATTGACGGTCGCGGTGGTATTCTCCGGGTTGTTGATGGTGAGATTGCCGCCTTTGGCGATGGCGACTGCGCCCGAGTTTGACTCGGAAACGCCGACGCCTGTGCCGGTCGCCGTGGTGGTCTGTGCAGACACGGATGATGCAGCCGACAGGCAAAGCAATGCCGCCAGCGCCAAATGCTTACGCATGGATACGCTCCCCCAGATCGATGAGATGATGAAAGTGAATTCGCGGATGAGACCATACCGTGTCCGCAGCGTGGCGCTATAGCAGAAAGGACACACTTCCAACAGAATTTTGGAACGAAGTCCGTACTACTGCCACAAAACAGACGTTCCCGAGGCGCCAGGGGTAACGGCGTCAAAGGCGGCGAGGACGCTTGAAAGCCGAGAGGACTGCGGTACAGCCGCCAACTATTTCAGGATCCGCGACGCAATCAGTGACGAGCGGACACCTGCGGGCGAGGGCGCAAATGCCTCGCCCGCCTTTCCATTTTTGGCTCCGGACCTTATTGGTCCGGAGCCGTTTTTTGTTGCCAATAGCCATAGACGCACCGGCCGCCGATCTCGGTCCAGACGCCATTCTCGTTGCGACCCTGGTTGGCTTTCAATTCCTGCCCCTTGTCCGGTTCGATGGTCCAGCTCTTGCTGCGCGCCGGATTGTAGGTGTCGTGCACCACGCCGTCGATCACAGCGGTGTAGTGTTTGCTGAGGGAGACGATGAGCCGGCCGGCCGGCAGCTCGCCGTCGGCGAGGTGCACCTTGCAACCCTGGCCGATCGCCATCGTCGGCGTCCAGACAAACCCCAGTTCCGCCATGTAATCCTTGAACCACTTGCGCTTAACCCAGATCCCGTGGCGGGCCGTCTCGACGCCGTGCGTCCTGGCGTGGCGCCGGCTGTGCTTAGACGCGCGCTGGGTAGCATTGCCTTGCGCCAGCCGGTCATAGATTTCGGCGTAGGGCAGCCCGGTGACGATGCAGATGGCGCGGGCAACGCAGTCTCCGGCGTGGCCCTTGTAGCCGGCGGCCTTGCGACCGCCGTCGTCAAATACGCACTTCACAGATTGAACTCCTTAATGAAGCGTTGCGGGATCTTGGCGACCGGGCGCTGATAGGCGTCCAGGAATTGCTCCGGCATCTCGCCGTCGTCAGTTAGATAGGCCCATGACCGGCAGACCACGCCGCCGTCGTCACTCCGATCGCGCACCAGCACCAGCCGAGTGAACGTATCGCCGGGCTCGCGGTCCTGGTTAATGGCGTGAAGCAAACGCTCCATACCGAAGTCGGAAAGCTTGTCGCGGTGATCGTGATCCAGCACATCCTCATGCTCATCGGCCGCGACCGTTTCGATATCCCATTCATAGCTAATTGGCATTTTGCAGCTCCATGTTAGGGTGCATACTATAGTACATAATTCGTACTATGTCAAGCGTAACTTCCCATCTAGGCCACTTGACCTAACGCGTAACGCGTACTAGGTAAGCGTGGCCGGCGGGATTGTCCGCGGCCAAAAGGAGAATGATGATGAGAGACGAAACCAGATACCAGTTTGAAATCGACGATCTCGACGCCAAGTCCTGTGAGGACCACGGCCTCGACGTCACCTACCAGGATAACATCGCCACGGTTGTCTGCACTGAGCAGCAGCTGCAGCATGCATTGGGCTTTGTGTCGTGAACATGCGCGCCTTCCGCAGCCTCGATGCCGCCGATCGATATGCCAAGGATCTGCCGATCCTGCATATCCACAGCGGCACCCAGGATCTGTTCATCGTATTCGATGGCAACCTGGAAACTATCGAGCAGGCCGAAGTCGAATTGCTGGCGCCATGCAGTGAACGCAAGCGCCACGTCGCCACCGGCCATTTGATGCTGAGACATTTGGATCGTCTCGGCAACGCCAATTGGGCCAAGAGCGATCGACCGATCTTGCTCAATGCCTTTCCGCGTCAGCGCGCGAAGTATGGAGAATAGTGATGACAATGATTGATTGTATCCACACGGATATCGACGCCATCGTCGGTCCGGCAATTAACGCTCACCACGGCGGCATCTATCAGATCCAACTGATAGGCACCAATCGCTGCTACGTCGGCCGCTCGATTGGCGTCGGTGGCCGGCTATACAATCACGTCAAGGCGCTACTTCAAGGCAAGCATTTCAATGCCAAGCTGCAAAACGCCTGGAATAAATATGGCCCGGATCAGTTCGCTTTTTGTGTTTTGCAAGAGGTCGAAGGCCCCGCAATGGTTGAAGCCGAACAATTTTGGATCAATCATCATCAGGCGGCGTCGATCGGCTTCAACATCGTGGCGCTGGTCGATCCTTATAACGTTATGGATCGCACCGATCCCAACGTCATTCAATACTGGTTCGCGCGAGATCGCGCGCTCGGTCTGGCGTCATCCGTTGCTGAGAATTCGAAACTTCGTGGCAAGGACCGGGCAACTGTGCAGGATTGCCTGCAATGGAATGCCTACGCCATCAACCAGCTAGGGATGGTACCGCAGGAGATGATCAAGAAAGCCGTCATGACGTGGCTTACGACGGTGCTGGTGCACGCCAACGGCTTGATCAGGAAAAGCAAAGACGCGACTTTGCTTCGCTATATCAATGAACCAAACACCTATCCGCACGATGCGTGGGTTTCCGAGCAGGCACTTGATAAGCACGTCGAACGATTTGGCACGCCGCTGATGAAAGCTTGGCGGGACGCCGAAATGAAGTGGACGATGGACAGAGTCACTCCAATCGTTGGAGAGACGCTTGCTAGAAGCAAACGCCGCAAGGCTTATTGCGAGCGCGGATTGCTGGATGACAGCTTCATTAATTGGGTTCGTTCGGTTGGCGTTCCGCAACCTACCGCTGCTGAGCTGCGTGAAGCTGGCTTGATCACCTGGGAATTAAAGTGATGGCAATCTTTTTCGGTTTCCTCATCTTGTTCGTGCTGGCTTGCTGCGGATCTCGACAGCGTTCCAGCTATCGTGACGATTACGATCGCGACTCCTATGTCGAGACCGATGACTACGTTGGCGGCGGCGACTGTGATTGCGATTTTGATTACGATTAAATCGGCCGGCGTTTCGAAATTATTTGGAAATTGACCCTTGGAGGAATGACCAAAATAATTAGCTTTGCTCCATGGCTAGAGCTATGGAATTTGCCCTTCCGGTCAAAACGGAAAAAACGCCGGCTGGGCCGGATTGGCTTCACGAAATCAAGCATGACGGTTACCGGACAATGCTGATCCGCGACGGCGATCAGGTATGGCTGCGCACCAAAGGCGGCCACGACTGGTCAAAGCGGTACCCTTGGATCGTCGAGACTGCGCGCCAGATCCGGCAGAAGCAATTCATCCTCGACGGTGAAACCGTGGTGCTCGGGGTCGACGGGATATCAGATTTCCGCGCATTACATTCTCGTAAGCATGACCATGAAGCGCAGTTCTATGCCTTCGATATGCTGGCGGGAGAAGGCGACGACTATCGCCGGCTGCCGCTAACTATGCGGAAGACAAACCTGGCCAGATTGCTGGCGCGTCGGTCACAAGGCATCTTCCTGGCGTCGTTCGAGCAAGGTGAGATTGGTCCGGATCTATTCCGGCATGCCTGTCTGATGGGCTTGGAGGGACTGGTGTCGAAGCATGCTCAACGGGCCTACGGCGCCGGCCGGTGCACGCATTGGCTCAAGACCAAGAACCGGAGCCATCCGGCATACCGGCGCGTCCAGGATCAGTTCTAGGTCGGTTTGCGTTCCCAGAGCTTCGGCTTCAAGCAACACTCCTTGCGGTACTCCGGGTCGACGCAGAAGCGATCTGCTTTGGCGCGTTCCTTGAAGTAATGCACGCCGACACCATTGGCGGTGACTTCCCACCAGCCTGGCGGCAGATCGGTCGGCCCGACTTCGTAAGCCTCGTTTGGATCATTCCCTGGATCAAGCTTGAAGGTCATAAGAGCTAATGTTGTAGGTCGCTCGGCGACGGCTCGGGCCGGGCGCCGACGCGGTAGAAGGTCTGGCTAGCCGGGTGCCAGGTGTCAGGGTCGAGGACATGGCTCAAGGCCTGTACCGCGCCGAACAGTGCAAAGCGGTCCTCATCCTTGAGCCGGTCATCCGCCAGCAGTAATTCAAGTTCGCCTATTTCGCGTTCGATGGCGTCGCGGTTGATCATGCGGACAGCCTCAACGTTAGCTGACGGTCGGATCCGACGTGTCGACCAATGAAGTCTTCCAACATACCAGGAACCTCGCGGCCTTCGATGCCGATGCGCCGCAATATTTCTAGGGCCACGGCGTGGGAAACGTCTTCGGAACGATCAGTATCGGGATTGAACATGATGACGCGCAGCGGATCCGAGTGCTGGCCGGTCAAGAGATCATCGACCGTAGTTTCATAATCGGCGCGGTTGATATCGGTCTCGGCAAAGGCAATGCCATGCCGGCCGTAGCTGTTCACAACGATATAAAAATCTTCGGACGCATTAGGAACCAAAGACGGCATACGCAACTCCCGCCAAATAAGTTTTGAAGCTTATCCTAGCCGGCGGGTTTTGCGATTCGCATTTTTTGCATGGCTGGACTTACGGCGATTTTTTGGCGGTGCGTACCGAGAAATGCCTTCCTCGCGGGCAATCTTTGACACATAGGCCGGACTGACTTCATGCAGCCTGGCGATGTCGGCGACGGGCATCTTCGCCTTGTAGTCGCGGATCACCGCGCGGCGGATCTCTTTGGGAAAGTGTTTCGGCCGCAATGGCAGGCCGGCCATCCTGGCGTAGCGCAGCACCGTGTGTCGCGAACAGCCGAACCGGGTCCGGATCTGGTCGACGCTTTCGCCTTTTTGATAGGCGCGGGTGATGACGACATAGCGGGCGAGGCGGTTGGCGCGTTCCTGGGGGAATTTCAGGATCCGCTTGATCGACGCAACCAAAGCCGGCAGCGGTTCAGTGCGCTTGCCGGTGACGTATTTGGCAGCATCGCTGAGCTTCATTTACATCCATGTCTCGACAATTCGCAGATCATCAGACGGCGCGCGATGCATGCAGTATAAACCGTTCATCTGCATCGCCTCGCGGATCTGTTTGAGATCGCCGGTCACGACGTCGCCAGTCGGGCCGGATGTGCCGCCACCGGCCTCAAAGCGCCGCGCCACGAACGTATCAGGATAGTCTTTCGGCTTATCGTACACCGTCCAGATTGAGAGGACGCCGTTGTCGCGTGCGGCCTTGCTGGTCTCAAAAATGAACTGAGCCATCGCGCCGGTCGCATTGTTCATCGATTATCGATCCACATCATGAACCAATGGGTGCGCCGATCCGGCGCCTGGTTGCATGGGTTCGGGGTAGGGGATCCCATCTTGAGCTGCGACTTATCGATCGACTGCCAGCGACCGGGGTATTGCGTGGCGGCGAAGTCTTCGATCTGCAATTTAGTCATGCTGTTCGGCGCGCAGATCGAACAGGTGAAGCCGCCGAGTGCTGCGAACACCACGGGCTCGTCGCCTTCATGGGCGGGCGCTTCATGAATGATGGTCACGATATTCCTCTTGCTCTGATAGATGCTTCAAGCACTTCGGCCGGCGTCGGGATCTCGATCGGCTTGACCTTGAACCAACCCTCGCTTTCGACAATGTCATCCCAAACGCGGACACCGAGCCGTCCGCCGACTTCATTGTGGATCACCACCAGTTCGGTATGCGGCCGGTTCATTGACTTGGTAAAGGTTGCGATCCTGAGATTGGCCCATGACTCATCGCTTGGTGAAAAAATAAACCAGGTCTCGCGGTGGTCGAGCGCTTCACGGGCCTCTGCTCTGATGTCCGTCATTTCGAAATCACTATTCTTGCCTGGCCGCCGAGCGCATTGACCATTTCGTCGAGCGTATGTGTCTTCTCGGTGGAGTCGCCGCGGATCTCTAGCCATTCGCCGTTCGCATTCATCGGCGGCGCCAGGATCGTAATGGCATCCCGTTCATTGAAGCGGATTAACGCGGCGATGCCTTTCTCAGCTTGTTTGGCCAGCCAGCGACGGAATGCCGGATCGCGATGCGCGTTTGGATACTTCGGATCAATCCAGACTTGCACCACCTGAATGGTGTGCTTGGCTCCGGTCTCGTTATCGATCGCGGTGATAAAGTCAGGCATGACATCGATGACCAGATGCGAATGATCAGGCCGTCCGGTCTCACCGGCATCCTCGACCAGCCAGCGGCAATTCCAGGTTTTGCAGGCAAAGGGCCGGTTGGCGTAGATCCCGCAGCCCTTGCCAAATTTCTGATGCGGACAACGCTCGCCAGCCATCTTGTCGATCGACGGGCCAGGGCGCCAGGGCTCGTTGTCATGCATCGGCAGCAGCCGGCAGCAGAGCTGGCAGTCGCCGCACTGGCGCACCGGCTTGGTCCTGGGGCCGCTTTCGGTGCGCAGGATCTCGAACGCTTGCGCGGCTGTATTGACGTGAACGGTTTTTGTCATCGGGATTGCCTCACGCGTTCCATCAATTCAGCCAGCTCACGCTGCGCCTTTGTGAATGCCTGCAACGCTTGCCAAAACTTGACCATGCAATAGGCGTTGGCGAGCATCGCGATGATAAAAATGACAAGCCAAAAGTCAGCCATCAATTCGTGACCTTCTTTTTGATCTGGCTGACGATTTCATCGAGGCTGTCCTTGGTGATGAACAGCCTGGGGCTATCGTCTTTTTTAATGCTCTTGGTAGCGCAGTCAGAGCAGAGCTTCATGGGTGTCTTAGGAACGTGTGGTCGGTGCTGCACCATGCGGAAACATCTCGAACAATGGGCGACAAGGTTGTCCGGCAGCATCAGTGGCTTGGTGACCAGCGAGCAAACCAGAATGTCCGCGCTTTCCGGATCATCCGAGATTTCGATCTCGTCGATGTTGTCGGCGATCAGCTGGAGATTCTTTTCAAGCGGGTCTTTCATGGCTCATCACCCGGCGTCCATTTCGCTCGACCAAATATCTTGGTGAAGTTCAAGCCGGGCTCGACGGTCAGGCGCTTGATCACATCGGCAAACGGCTCATCAGGTCCGTCGATGCCAACCTCGAAATGGCAACCTGGATTAGCGGTATCAAAATCGCGCAGATGCTGCAGCCATTGCTGCTGCAGCTTTTCCGGGACGGTCGCGCGTGTGAAGATCGTAACGTTCATCGTCGCCTCAGTGCCGGGTTGCCGACTGACCGTCGTCGTGCGCCATTCGAATGACTTCAATATAGCCGTCATCGATCGCTTGTTGGCATTTTCCTGCAAACGCAATCGCGTCAGCTTCGGCCGCTTTTAGATCAGCCATCAATTTGTCGACCGTTTTAATCCGTTGATCGATCAGTTTGCTGAATGTCATGCAAGCGACGATGAATCCAATCATCATACAATTGATCGCCATCGAGACGCCGTTACCAAACCTGGCGTCAAAAATCGCGGATCCCGCAAGCGCCAACAGCACCAGCCATTGCACTACTGTGGCCCACCGGGGTGGCGGAGCGCGCGGGGAGGCCGGTTTCACGGCTCCAGCTCCAGCACATTGAAGGCGTGATGACCGGGTTGGTATTCTTCCATCCATGTTCGGTTCGGTCGCTGCAATGGCCAGCCTGAGAAGTCAAACGCTTCCAGCACCATGATGACAACCTCCAGCCCTGGCACCCGGCCTTTTTGCGCAGATGAAATTGACAGATGCCGGAACAGACCAGCCGGCTGCTGCTCAAACGAGATCGCGATCCGGTAGGTGCCAAGGGTGATGTGCTGCGGCGGATAGGTATGGCGGATCTCGGCGACGTTGCCCTTGCGCTCGTCAAGGTCAAGGCTGGTGGTGCCACTGCCATCAGCGATCATCTCGCCGGCTTCCCACGGCATCGGGTTTGCCCGTGCCGCGGTCACCGCTTCGTCAATTCGCGCCCTCTCAGCCGGGCCGAGCACCAGTACACCACTCATCGATCACCCCAGGGTTTCATCAGCAAATTTAATCAGAGCGTTGTGCGCCTCAATCAATCGATCCAGCGGTTTGGAATCCTTGCCGCGCTGTTGCGGCGTCAACTGATCGATCGCCTTCTGCGCATCGCGCCATTCCTTGACCAGCCTTTCAAGTTGGTCACTCATCCGGTGTCCCCTCCGGTTCATCAATGTCTGGCGGTATCAGTGCGAAAATTTTGCATTCGAGATTGTTGAACTTGCGTTCGGCATAACTCAAAGCGGACGCGACATCATCAAACGGTCCGATCAGGTCAAAGCCGTCTTCGATATTGCCGCGGGCGATGATCAGCGGGTCGCTCATTGCAATACCCTGGGAAACATATCCTCGCGCCAGACGCCGCCGCCGTCCGCCTCACTCGGGATCCGCTGCGCCGTAACAAACTGGCCTTGATGGCGCGCAACATTAAAGCGACTGCCGCAACCGACGCACTCGATGTTCTGTGCAATGCCGCCTTGCGGCCCTGGACGGAAGATCGAACCACCGCAATCCGGGCAGTGGCCGTCCATCAATTTCTCCATCTGCTCACCGTTCATCTCGGATCAGTTCCGTTGAGGTTAATTCCGGTCGCGATTGTATCAGCATGAAGCACACTTTTACCACCCCCCGTTCCAAAATTATTTTGACTGTCGGTTGTTTTCGTTCTATGAAACATCCCAGAGATTTAGAAAGGGACCAGCATGAAAATCATCACACTCGCCGTCGCTCTTGCCATTCTTACACCCGCGGTTGCAGACGCCTGTTCCGGTCATCGCAAGCCGGTGAAATGTTCGAGCTATACCAACATCAATGGAACTACGAGATCGACATGCCGATAAAGCGACCGAAGCTTTGCCAGTACGGCAATTGCCAGATCGAAACCACGACGCCGGTTTCGGTCAACGACGGGCTACGCAAAGAACGGCCTTCGTTCTGTGGTCGCACCCATGCCGCGCTGTATCTATTGAGCCAGGAAGGTCACCGTAAGTTGGCGACGGATCTTGAAAAGCAGTTCGCATGCACAACCGTCACTTAGTTCCGATGCCGAAGCCGCGGCCTCACCGGCAACCCAGAAGCCGGCCGGCGCCGGCTGCGGTGATCGCGCCCTCCGGCCTGCAAACCTGGCATTGCTTTGCGTTCCTGATCGCAGCGGCGATCGTCTGGCATTTCATGAAATGGCCGTTGATCGTCATCGCCATGATCGGGCTGCCGTTCGTCGGCTTTGTCTGGCTCAGCAACCGGTTCCCGCGGACCATGCTGGCGATTGCGGTTTTTCTGTTCTCATTGTTCCGGAGGTAAGTGATGCTTAGTCTGATCCGCAAACAAAGCCGCGAGCTGGTTCCGGTCGACGACGTGCAGGGCAACCTGCCGTTCATCGTTCGTCGCGACCATCGCATTGTCGCCGCCTTTGCCAAACAGGCGCCGGCCATCGAATGGGCCGAGATGCGTTCCTTTAACGATGAAAGCCGGTTTACTGTCCAAACCGCGCAGGATGTCATCGTCAGTTATCAGGATGGTGAGCCGTCAAATAGTGTTTGACATAGGCGGTGATACGTACTACATACGGGTTAACAGCAACCCGAAAGGAATTTTTCAGATGCACGCGCCGATCCCGCCCAACCTCTCGCACCGGTTCCCGCCCGTTCACCCCAAAAAGGTGGTGTACGGATACGCGCGGGTATCGACGGTCGGCCAGACGCTGGCGACGCAGGAACAGGCGCTGGCCGGGTTTGGCGTCGACAAGCTCTATAGCGAGAAAGTTTCCGGCGTGAAGCAACGCGCTGAGCTGGAGAAGTTGCTGGCCAAACTAAAGCCCGGCGATCTCGTCGTCGTTGCCAAGCTGGACCGGTTGGCGCGATCGACGCTGGATCTGTTGCGGGTCATCGACCAGATCGGCAAGGCCGGCGCTGACTTCAAATCGCTCGGCGACAGCTGGGCCGATACCACCACGCCGCATGGCCGGCTGATGCTGACGGTTCTGGCCGGCATCGCCGAGTTCGAACGTGAGCTGATCATCTCGCGCTGCAGCGAGGGCCGGGAGCGGGCGCGCGCCGAAGGCAAGAGCATCGGTGGTCGCAAGCCGAAGCTGACGCCGCACCAGCACAAGGAGATCCTGGCCCGGTTGGATGCCGGTGAGGGCACCCGGCAGGTGGCGCGCAGCTATAATGTTGACCACTCAACCATCTCGCGCATGGCCAGCCGTGCGGTGGCGGCGATATGACCGAAGCCACCTCACTGCGCCAGTTCGTCGAGTACGTTGCCCGTCGCGCGGAATATCTGTTCAAGAAACAGGGCGCGCTGTCGCCGATGTATCACGCGATCGACGCTGAGGGTAACAACTACGTCTTGCCAGGCCCGCCCGGCACCAAGGATCAGGCAGTCGCTCAAGTGCGCAGCTTCCTGAAAGCCTGCCGGGCGGTGAGGGTGGCGTTCATCGATGAGGCCTGGGTGATCGATGCAGAAACAAGCCCCGGTGTCGACGTCGAGAAGATCTACCGCGAGGCCGACAGCATCAGGAACCATCCGGCCAGGATCGAAGTCGTCATTGTCAGCGGTGAGGATGCCAACGAGGGTTTGCTGATGGCGACCCGCGAGATCATTCGGCATGGCAACAAGGCCACGCTCGGCAAATTGAAATTTATGGAAGGCGGCCAGTCCGAAGGCCGCATGGTTGGGCTACTACCCGCA
>Ga0157290_10000081_pt1 | contig 22196 bp, 23 predicted proteins | sample NitcycUS149409B1_FD_108389 | JGI IMG/M metagenome (GOLD analysis project Ga0157290, IMG submission 108389) | Soil microbial communities from Arlington Agricultural Research Station in Wisconsin, USA - Nitrogen cycling UWRJ-S149-409B-1 | ecosystem: Environmental > Terrestrial > Soil >...
GCCCAGACCGCCGCGGAAACGAACGCTTTCCCCCGAGACGCCCGAACCTGTCTCAAAAGAGTTGATGCATGTCCGAGTTGACTATCACCGCGCAGCTTTGTGGCTCAGACATAGCCGTCCACTGCTCGGAAAGTCTCCCGCGTCATGGCTGGCGGACATGATCGAGGCCTACCTGATCTGGACGCAGCAAGCGAACGGGTATGGAGGAGACAAGAAGGAGCGTTTTGAACGTGGCCCCTCTGAGTGGAATGCCGTCTACTTTGAAGCTGCAGCCAGGTGTATGAAGCACATGGAAGAGGAAGCGTTTGAACAGCGCCTCCGCGACTTCTTTACAGAGCTTCCGGACGAGCCCTTGATGGATACCGTGACACCGTTTTTACGCAGTGCCGATGTTGGCTATCTCGACTTCCAAACGCTTTCCCCCTCGCAACTGACTCGCGTTCGCGCTTTCGTTATGGCGCAACTGCAAAGCACGCGCATGTTCACATGGAACAAGGATCGGGACGAAACAAGCGTGACTTCGGATATCGCGCCAGCGTTTGCGGCTATCTGCTTCAACAGCTACAACGCTCACTTCGCTCCATCGAAATGCTACGTTCCTCCAAATCTCATTCGAGACACAGATCCGTTTTTGCCGCTTCTTGAAGAGTTCATCGGCGCATGCCGTTCGCCGTTTTTGGCTTTTCTGTATTTGAACTACTTTGAGGTCGCACCGCACGAAGTTCAAGTGCCATACGTGTTAGGTTGCGCTGAAAAATGGCTTGAACGGTTTCCCGAGAGCAATCAGTTCTGGGTCGAGTGGAGCGTCGGTCGTCGCATCTGTGCGGTGCTTGTGAAGATTCTGAACGAATCGCCAAAAGCGTTCGAAGCTGACGCGGTGCGGACGAGGCTTGACCGATTTCTGAGCCATCTAGTAGGCCTCGGCGTCACGGAAGCTCACGAAATGGAACGTCTACTGTATAGAGGCGGTGCCTAAGCATGGTTCCTCGTGCATCCATCCAGACATTCGTAGGCGCACTACTCAAAGACACTGGATCGCTTATGTCTGGGTCCCTCTCAGTGGTTGCCGCAGCCCTTGCGCTCTTCTATAACGCCAGGTATGCCCGGATGGCATTCGGGATATTTGGCGGCGTCTGCGCGCTCATTGCTACCTATCGCATCTGGGCAACGGAGAGACAGCAACGTATCGCGGCAGAAGAATACCTTGCAGCCCCAGACCTGAAGATTGAACTTGGCAGATGCTATCGCTGGACGGGCGGCGGGGACCTTTCGTCCTTCTGGAAGCCACTGTAGTCAACCGCTCCGTGGGAATGGCGACCATAAAGCACTTCACAGTGACATTGACGCTTGAGGATGGACGAACTGTGAAAGACGCAGGTTGGACGACGGTCGATCCGTTCAATTTAATCACAATGCGGGAACCTAGTACGGGTGCCGAGAACCTGGTCAACATGCAAACGGATGATCTTGCGGCGATTCTGAGCGAGAACTTGGTTGCACGCGGGCAGCACTTACGGGGATACCTTGAGTTCTATATTCCCGAAACCCTGAGCCTCGCCAACGCCAAAATCAAAGCAGAGCTGACCTTCACCGACTCACTAAATGTGGTTCACCGTAGTGGGGAACAAACGATCGGGTACGTTGGCGAAGGCTGGCGAGGCGGCAACATGACGCAAGCTCACAAATCGTCAGGCATGTAAGGGCAACCGCAAGATATTGTGGTTCCGCACTCCGTCGCCCCCTGTGAATCCTTTGTTCCGCCTACACGGTCCTACATGGCGGGCGACGTAAATTGGCGGAATAGAGCTGCATCTGTCGGAGGAGCAATTCTTCGCGACTGCGGCGACGGGGACAACTGCTCAGATGAGGCCGTGCAAAGACGGCGGCGAGAATCTATTGCAGCCCAAGTCCCAACCCCATCCCGGTACTTTTCTGCGAGAGCTGAGGATTCTCCGTCCCGATCTTCGGGACTTGGATTTGCTGCTTCCCAAAGTCGAGAGCGGAAGTCTTCGACACGTCTGTGCTCAGGCGTTCTGCGAGATTCGAGGCGTCGTTCGTGAAGACCTGAGCGTCGTGGGACGCGCGCGATACCGACACGTAGGCAAACCTCGCGTTGATGAGTTCTGGATGGATTTCAGTATCCATGTTCACGAGAACACGCTGAGACGTGAGCCCTTGGGAGCTGTGCGAAGTGACGGCGTAGCCATGATCGAGGTGCCGCATGTCATTTGCGTCGAAGCGCACAATCCTGTCTTTTGTACCATCGATGCGAACGCTGATCTCGCCATCCTCACCGATGTGCTGAATGGTGCCGCGGTCACGATTTGCAACCTGCAAGTCTCTGGACGGAGCCGTAAATTGGATTTTGTCTCCAATCGCAAACTCGCGCTCGATCTCGCGGTAAGCGGCGATGCCGTGCAACCGTGAGGGATCATAGGTCACTTGCTGGCCATCCTCTTTTCGCACCGTAACGAGGTTTTCAGCCGGGTTGGTGGTGACAACCTGGGCGTAGCTTTTGGCCTCGATCCCATGTTCCTTGCTGCCGCGCACATAATGCAGAACATCTCCAGACTGGTAACGTGCGGCCCATTCGCGGTCAGCCCCGGTCATATCGTTGCGTGGCGCGAGGACGCGCATGGAATGGTCTTTCGAGTCCACGACACCAAGCGTTTGTAACTCCTTCCGCACAGCCTGGTTGATCGCGCGGCGCGAAGCGTTATCCGGCGAGACGATGAGCGTGTTTTCAGGGTGCGCGGCATAGTCTTTAGCGATTGCCGCGATACGTTGCTCCGGGTCAACAATTTCGGTGATGCGTCCCTGCTGCGAAAGCATTTCGACACCTAGAGCGGTCTCGTTGTTGGACAGATGCTCGACGGCCTTCAAGAGAGCCGCATCTTTCTGGCGCATGATCTGATCAAGTTGCGCGGTCCTCATGCCAGCCTCTTGCAACTGCTCGAAAGGCTTTCCGGCATCGACGCCCTGATGCTGCCGCGTATCGCCAATCAACAGCACCTTGTCCTGTGGGGCAATCTTATTCAGAAAATCCCGCATCTGTTGCGTCGATGCCAACGAGGATTCATCGACCATATAAAGATGCTTTCTCGCGGCATCGCCGGCAGCCTGCAGGCCGCCGCTCGCTAGGAAGCGTTGCAACGTGTCCGCCTTAATACCAGCGTCGCGGAGTTGCTTCGCGGCACGCGAAGTCGGCGCGAATCCTTCTACGGCATAGCCGTTTCTTTCGGCTCCCTCGCGTATCAGAGATAGCACCGAAGTTTTCCCGCTGCCTGCGCGCCCCTGCAGTCCCTGCACGCGGTCATAGGACGTAAGAACTTCCTCGACAACTCTCTTCTGCGCGGGATTGAAATGAGCGCGTGAGTCCACGAGCGGGATTGCACTTTCAATTGACATAATCCGCGGTGCGCGGCTTTGCCCGTCCTGTACCTTCTGGACGATTTCATTCTCTGCCTTGATGGTCGCCGCAGTGGTCAACCTGCGCCCGGCTTTATGAGGGCTTTGGGAAACTTCTTTGAACTCGCCGGAGGCGACACGTTCCTCGAAGGTGGCGCGGACTTCCGGGTACGTCATCTCGCCCATGCCGCGACGCAGGGCGTCCACGTAGAGGGCGCGTTCGTCGACGACAGCCTCACGCTCAAAGCTCTTATCACGGGCAAAGGTGAGAGCCTCCCGTACCTGCTGGTGCCTTTCATTCGGAGTGCGCTCTTGTGCCTGTTCCATCCGCCTCAGCCGCGCCTCAGCCACAACCCGGTCGGCCTGGTTGCCGAACTCATCGGCAATCTGTTTATGGGCGGCCAGGATTTCATTGGGAGACAGGATGACCTTCTTATCGCGGGTACTATGAGCCGCAATTTGTGCGGCCTCTGGCCCAGTGAAACCGCTGCGGCCCAGCGCCTCTTCGATCTGCTGGCGGCGTGGGCTGGACGCCTCAAGATAGGCCGCTGTGAAACCCTTTACGTCAGGTGCTCCACTCTTGCCCGGTTCAATTTCATAGCCAAGGTCGCGCAACTTGTACGTGAGGTGGGATTGATAGACAGCGGTCGCAAACTGCTGGCTTTCAAATAGCGAATGCGGCTGTAATGCTCGCATCTTGCCGTTGTCGCGTTCGGTCATATTGAAGACGACGACATGCGTGTGGAGCTGTGGCGCGGCGTAGCCGTCTACCGGGCGAGCGGTGTCGTGCTCGAACTTTGCGGCCACAAACTTTCCGGTCGTTTCAGCTGGATTGTTGCCTCCGATGCGAGCCTGCGTGTATCTCTCCAATTCGTTTAGGGCGACGTTGACGGCCTCACGGTGCGCCTCGCGCACGCGGTCGTCCCCGCCGACAAGCGCAGTAAGAGAGACAGACTTCGGCGCGGAGAAAGTAGCGTCCCATCCGGCACGGTGCTCGACCGGAGACACCGTTTTCCCGTCCGGATTCTTATATTCGTGAACGACCCTATGCGAAACCAACTGCTTGCCCGTCTCAGGGTGCTGACCTTCTGAGAGACGAGCAAACTCCGCTGCGCCTACGGCTCCCGACAAACCAAATTCCTCGGCCAACTTGCCATGCCATTCACCGTGTATGGTGTCGCCCTGCTTCCAGTAATTCTGCTCGGCGGCGGTGAACTCCTTGGCGTGGTAGGTCTGTGCCTGGCTGGCGGAGAGTGGCTTCGAGATATTCAGCATGGCAGCTCCTAGCCGTGCGTGATGACGTTCTGTTCTTCATGGACATCAACAGTGAAGGAAAGCTCGGGCTGGACCCCTTGCGATGTTGTGGGCTCATTCGGTGTGGGTGGCGGAGCGGAGGTCTTCGGCTCCTGCTTCAGTTCCGCAGAAGACGGCTCCGGCTTGCCGTTCCGTATGTTCTTCGGGTCATACGGGAGCTTATCGTCAGGCCGCTCCCGCAGCTCAAAGGGCTTGGCGATCTCCGGCATATCGAAGTACGGAAACGAAAAGTAGGTGACGTAATTCTGATACTTCATGAAAGCGTGGAGGTCTGGAAGGCCGGAGATTTCGGATTCCAGAACCAGAGGCTCGACCTGCCTATCCATCGTGAAATTGCGGCCTGCCCTCGTACCGTCGAAGTGTGTCTCGCGTAGCCGCTCGATCTCCACTTTGCCGATGAACTTCGATACCCACTCCCCGGCGTTTGGTTCTTTGGTGGTGAGCCAAACACTCGTCGCTGGCTGGGAGAGCATTACCTCGGCCAGATGCCCGTACAGGTACTCAACCTGTGCCTTGCCCTGAAAGCCAAGCACGACTGGATTCTGGCCCTTGCGTCCTTCAGTGATTGCCGTATGAAGCTGCGGCAACTTCTGTAAGCTCGCCAACTCATCGATCAAGAACCAGACACGCTTCTGTCCCTTGGTAGGCTCGTTGAGTAGACGCAAAACCAGCCAATCAATCCAAAGACTTTGCAATGGCCTTAGCGCCTCACGCTCGGCTGCTCGGGAGGTAAGGAAGATCCATCCCTGCCGCTTTTCAGCCCATTCGGAAGCGGTCCATGAGCCATTACCTTCGGCCTTCTTCGGCAGCAGACGGAGACTGTCGGCAACCAATCCCAGGGAGCCGAGAACACCAGCCCTCTGCTGGTGGGCCTGTGGGTCGATCAGGTGTGCGTGCTCGGTGCCTTTGAGCCTGCGGTCGATCTCATCGGGGTTCGACATCCACTGCACAAGCTCGTCCGGCGTCGGCCCATAGGCCATCAGAAACGCAAAGATTTTCTGCGGGGACTCGATGAAAAACTCGCCCTTGCGATCTTGCGGCGGCTGGAACAGGGAGACGGCCAACGCCTTCGCTTCGGAGCGACTGCGCAGTTCCTCGGCTGGCCCCCAATAGGGGCAGCGCTTGTCTAACGGATTCAGGATGACATCGCCTCGCTTCGGGTCGTAAAACCGCTTCACGAACTCGCGGGCCGGATCGTACACGATGGCCGAATCGCCCCGGCTTTGTACCTGCCGGAGTACCTGGAACATCAGGGCGGACTTACCCGCGCCCGTGTCTCCGATGAACTGCATGTGCTGGGCCTCTGCCCGCGCCGGTATGCGAATCATCTCCTTCATGTCGTCGGTTTTGAAGCCGATGCCATCACCCTTGACTACCTCGTTGAACTCCTGTGGGGTCAACTTTTCAGGGCCTTTCAGTCGCCGTCCATACTTCAAAGCCTTCTGCCGCTTCACATCCCTGGTGACGGCGAGCGGCAACAGGATCAGAAACACGCCAGCCCCACAGAGCAACGGTATTTTCACTATGGCGGACAGTTCATCCTTATAGACAGCGACTTTGAGATAGTCGCCCATGCGGGCGTCCACGTAGCTCCGTAGCGGGCCGCGAAAAAGCAAGTCATCGCCACTCTGAAGCGCGCTCGGAGAGAGCGCCAGAGGAATGATTCGGCCTTCCGGTTCCATTGTTTTTCCATGAACCACATCGTCATTCATGACGGGGCTTGGCTTGTTGCCGCGCCCGGCCAGAAAGAGCATCCGGTACTGACTACGGTGTGTCTGGCTGAACGACCCAAAGATGGAGGTACGTACATAGACCGGCATGTAAAACCGCTGCAACGGTGTCCCGATGAAGCGAAGGCGAACGTAGAGAAATACCGCCGTCAGAACGATGGCAGCGAAGATCGCGCCATAGGTATAGATGGGCCGGTTTTGCGGCCAGATGATCGTCTCTTTACGACCCCATGCTGTCTTTGCCATCGTCTTATTTCCTTCCCTCGGCCAAGAGCTTTCCGGCCATCTCGTGTTTCAAAGTGCTGATCTGGTCAAGCAGTTTGTCGAACGCTTCCAGAGAAAGGCTCTGTCCTGCGGCCAGCGGTCGCAGGACATTGACCAGAAGCAGACGGACGCCAAGAATCTCCGCCAGAGAAGAATCTGGCGTAGGTTCGCAGCGCAGTTCGCGCAGGATCACGTCACGCATCCATTCGCTGCGGGGAACGCCCTTTGCGGTGGCGACTTCATCGACCAACCGCGCTTCGTCCTCAGTCAACTTGAGGCAACGCGTGGTGTTGCGGAAGACCGTTTTATTGCTCGTCTTCTTCATGCCGTTTTCTGGAGGAAGGATCGCCATTGTGATAGCTCCGGGCCGGTATACCTACGTATACCGGCCTTAGCGGATGTGCTGTGGTTTGTAGAGGTTTACGTTGGTATACCTGCACGAACCTGTAAGGGGTGGAGTGTCGAAATACACCCGGTGCGCAGCACCGCTCTGGTACTGCCACGGATGTAGATGGAGGATCATGCTTTCGATCCCGCCACAACTGCCGGTGTTTGGGATGAAGAAGACGCTGCGGACACCGGCTTCTTCACAGGCGGTTCCGCTGCTTCATTTGCGGATGCTCTACGCACGCGCAACGTGGGCGTAATCCGTTGCGCTTCAGGAGTACGAAGGAACTCCTGAAATTCATGGTCTTTGGAGAAGACATAAGCGAGCGCCTGTTCCACAACATCGTTCGCAGAAGCGTGGATGAAGGCGGCGTACTGATCGACCTGGGTTGCGGTCGTATCCGTCAACCGAATCGAGGCGCTGAGGTGGCCGGTTTGAGTGACTTCTAGCAGTGGCATGGGTTCTCCTTTGGGGTTGAAATCAAGCGGTCTTTCTGTGGGCAATCATGTGTTGTGCAGTGGTCGCAATCTCCCGAGCACGAGCGGAGCAAACTGCGGCGGGAATCTCACTGCAACGCCGGGCTTCGAGCATCGCGATGACGTCATTGAAGCTGCTGCCTTCGATGAGCCAGAGACGGGCGGAAGCCACGTCGATGGTGCGCTGTGCATAGTAGAGAGGATTGGGTTTATCGGAGCGGCGCGAAGCCGGCTCATGCGTGAGCGTCACGGCATCTTTGCCCTGGGCAAGCTCATGCAGAACCCACGTCCAATCCGATTCCGAGTGGCTGTGCTTCAGCGGCGGATTTCTGTAGCCGGACGTATTGCCGGGAAGCATGGCATCGACCGCGCCTGCCTCAAGCTGGAAGTCATCTGGAGTCCAGATGGAATCGTCGGGATATTCGACCGTGACTTTGCAGGACGGATCGTACTTCCGATTGAGGAAACCCGGAACACGCAGAACGCGGTTGCAGTCCGTGCAAGCGGGATCGCCGCCGAAGGCAAGGGCGAGCAGCTTAAGGGTGTGTTCCTGCTGCATAAAGTCGAAGCCTTCGACGCGCCAAAGCGCCTGATACTTGCCGGGCGATGTCGAGAGAATCGAGGTCGCCGGTGGCACCAACTCCGATGCTCGAAGCGCAGCGAGCCGGACATCCCCATCCATGTCGATATCGAGATAGAGATGGCGGACAGATGCGATGCACTCTTTGGTGCGCTTGCGGCTACCAGAGCGAAGCGGATTGGCAGCAACGTAGATGTTGTTGCGGTCATGCTGGTTTTCATAAGAGAGCCACGCCATATACCGCCTCTCCAGCACCTGTTCCAATCGCACGACTCGCTGCATCGGATTTGAGCCAGCCTGACTACGCAGCAGGAGGGCGATGGTCTCTTCCGGGGCAAAACAACGGCGGAGAAACGTAGCGGCAATCTGACTCATAGCGGCACCTCTTGCGAGCGGAAACGTGCGGGCCTTTCGCAGAAGAGAAGCCCGGCTTTCACCGGGCTTCAGCATGGAGGAAAATGGCCTATGCGGCCACATCCTCCTCGAAGGCCTCATCGAACTCTTCCTCGGCGGCAACCCGCTCTGCGCGGTCGAGCTTGAGGATGGAAGTCACCCGGATCGTGTCGGTCTTCACGCCCTTGTATTCGGAGTGCTGAATCTTGCCCTCGATCTGAATGTGAGCGCCCTTCTTGAGCTTGCCGGCGAACTCGGCCAGCTTGCCGAAGACGATGAGGTTATGCCATTCGGTGCGCTCGTTGTACTTGCCGGTCTCTTTGTCCTTATAGGACTCCTTGGTTGCAAGGGAGAGCGTGGTGAACTGCTTGTTGTTCTTGCCGGTACGAACGACGGCATCGCCGCCGAGGAAGCCCATGAGGATTGCTTTGTTCAGGTACATGATTGTGTCTCCGTTTTTGAATTCCCGATCTGCTCGGGTCACACCTGGCGGAGCCTAGCGAGTGGGTCCGACTCCCAAGGCCGAAGTTCTGCATTTACGGAGGGTCCGTCGTAGATGGAAACCGTAACCGAAGGCGGCGCCAGCCGAAGCAGAAGAACGAGCCTGCCGCCGGGCGTCGGTATGACCCCGAAGCCGTGACCGTGCAGAAAGCGGGATACCTATGGGAGACACCCGCCTGAACAATCCTCTTCATCCGCTTCCTGGAGATGCCATGTACTGGCAAGCCCAGTTCACTCATCCCTACTGAGAGCTGCGCAAAGAGCCGCAAGTCAGCACCGAAACCGAATGTCTCCAAGCTGCCTGTGCCAAGCTCAGACGAACACCTTGTGGTCGATAGATTCAGTATCGTGATGTGGGTGAGAAGCACCATAATGATTGCCGTTCCATCCTCGTCTCAAGCCGCCGCTGCCGCTGAGGGAGCACGATAGATTTCCTCGGTCTGGAAGGACTGATCCGCGTGGCTATAACCCGTCACACGAATCAGCTCGCGTACCCGGCGTTTGCCCGCATGATCGCGCTCGCAGTACAGAACGAAGTCGATGGCCTCGGCGGTCTCGGAACGGACGAAAGAATGGTTGAGATTGGGTCTCGCGCTCAAGGCGAGATCCGAGAGACGATTGAGCGCGTCCCATGCACTTTTGGCATGGATGGTGGAGAGCGTGCCACCATGCCCCGTGTTCATCGCTTGCAAGAGGTCATAGCCGCACTCGTCGCGTATCTCGCCCATGATGATGCGGTCGGGACGATGGCGTAGTGCAGCGGCAACAAGCTGGCTTGGAGTCACGGCTACCTGACCTGGAATGGCCTCAACGGCTTCCCACCGAACGGCGTTCGGATGGCTTATCTTTAGCTCGGCGGGTTGCTCAATGACGATGAGCCGTTCCTGCATCGGCACATGGTCGAGTAAGGCTTTCATCAAGGTCGTCTTCCCACTTCCAGTTCCGCCGCTGATGATGCCGTTCTTCCGTTCACCGATGAAGCTCACAACAACGTCACGGATCTCCACCGGCAGACTGCCCGATGCAATCAGCTCATCGGACGTAAACCAGCGATTGAATTTCCGCACCGTGAACGTCGGGCCATTGATGGATGATGGCGAACCGACGACGGCGACACGGGAGCCGTCCGGCAGGCGCGTATTGAGGATGGGATTCTGGCTGGTGAGGTCCTGTCCTAACAGTCGCGCGACACGTTCAATGGCCGCCTGCAAGCGATCGTTGGTATAGGGCGTGGAGAGTGCAATGTGCTCGACTACGCCGCCACGATCTGCGTAGATGCCAGTCGTCCCATTAATCATCAAATCCGAGATGGATGGATCAAGCAGTAACGCCCGCAACTCCTCGGGAAAGAACGGCAGGATGAGGTCGAAGCTCATAGCTCATTCCTCCCGGCATCTGCTGAGACTACAGACAATATGAGCTTGACGTTATATGAGGCACACCGCATAATATCTGCATGGCCTATGAGATTCGCGCCACGCCTGAGTTTCGGGAATGGATGCAGACTCTTACGCTCGAAGAACGGGAATCCTTCGACACCGCCGTCACCCTTTTGAGGGAAAGAGGCCCCACGTTGGCTCGGCCCTACGTCGATACCGTGAGAGGGTCGGCATATCCCAATATGAAGGAACTGCGCACGGCGCACGACAAGCATCTCGCGCTTCGCGCGTTCTTTGCCTTCGATCCGAAACGATCCGCCATCCTGCTCATCGGTGGTGACAAGCATGGGCGGCGTGGTTTCTATGAGAAGTTGATTCGCAAAGCCGATGAACTCTACAGCGAACACCTGCGAACCTTGAAGAAGTGAGTACGAGCGAGAAAGGACACTATGGCAAACAAGACCCTCTCCTACGACAGCATCGCCGATGAATTGATGACTCCGGCCAGCCGTGCCCGCGCCAAGAAGCGCGCCAACACCATCCTCAAGCGGATGACGCTCGATGAATTGCGCAAGGACCGGAAGATGACGCAGGGAAGGCTCGCGATCGCCATGAAGATGGAGCAGAGCGAAGTTTCCCGGCTCGAAAAGCGTTCCGAAGTGAAACTCGGAACACTGCGGAACTATGTCAGCGCCCTTGGCGGACACATCGAAATCCGAGCCGTCTTTCCGGACAAGAACGTGGAAATCGCGCTCTCCGAATAACACAGTCCGCCTGGAGCATGTCCGACGCACGCGCGTTGGCAGGGGGCGTCTCACCGCACAGCTCCGTCGGTTGTGATGCCGGGAACAATCGGATCGACGGAGACGCGGTTTTCGTGGAACTCCGTGATGGTCAATCCCAATGGATTGATGAACTCATACTGCGGGTAAATCTTGGCCTGATCGCTGACCTGTTTGGGATTCAGATAATAGGTCAGACTGAGCATCCAGTGCTCGGTCCTCGGCTGATGCGAGTGGCTGAGAGAATACAGCTTATCGAAGGCCAGCAACGCCGTTCCACGCGCCATCAAAGCGCCCTGCACGGTCTCCTGCGACATAGAAGTGATGGTGACGTTCTTCACCTCCACATCGCTCTGCTCGATCTGGCCGCCGACCACCTGAGAAACAAGGTGGTTGGCATTGTCTTCTGTCATCAACTGCGAAGCGAGATTGCCGGACAGGAAGTAGTAGTTGAGGGGGTACTTCTTGGCAATGGTGTCACGGCTGATTGTGTAGCGATAATTTGCCCAATCGGTAAGGTACGTCCGCACCTCTCCCTCGCGCGGGCTGTAGCTCAAATCGCTGTATTGGATTGCCTGGGCGCGGCCCATCTCGTCGATGCGGATGTAGCGGTTTACCAGCGGGCGGCGAGCAAGCGAGAGATTGAGCCACATCGAGCCGCAGAGCAGGACTGTTCCACATGTAAGGATGATGCGATAGGCTCTGCGTTCGGCGTAGTGTGAGGCGTAAACCTCATTGCCGATTTGATCGGTAAGCAGAGCTTGCTCGGGCGTAATCTGCTGGTGTTCATTGACTGCTGCTGTGTGCGTGGACATAGGAAGCATGACTCCTCTTGTTTACTGTCTGGAAAACGACGGCGGCATAGATCAATCCGGCAATGATGCACCCTATTAGCAAAACCAGAATGATGTACCGAGCAGGCTTGGCAAACCCAAGCTTCTGCAATGCGCGAATCCTGATAAAGAGCCAAAACATGCGTTATCCTCCTGCCGAACCTGCCGCGATTGTGGCACCCACAGAGCCCACGGCTTTCGTCATGTTCTCTGCCATGCCTGCCGCGCCACCGAAGATTGCTTGCGTCATGCTCGGAATAAACAGCATGTTCACGATGAATGCAACAAAGACCATGATGCACGGGATGAGGTTCGCAAGCCACATTTCCATGGAGTAATTTCCGTTGAATGTCTGCTGGATAAAGGCATTCATAAAGCCGCCCCAAACGAAGATGAAAGCGGCGGCCACGGCGCGAATCATGGCGAAGCTAATCAGCACATCAAGAAAGTGAAAGAACTTCGCCCGAAAAGTCTTGGTCATCAGCAAAGGGATAAAGACGGGACCAAATAGAGCCGTCACACCGTAGAGGATGAAGGCGCTGCAATTGATGACAAACAGGATGGCCGACGCGATGCCAAGAAGTGCCTGCACAACGAAGTAGCAAAGGATCTGCACCGGAGCCATCAGCGACGGCATCGCGGTATTGTCGCCAGCCGTTTTGAAGAGCTGGAGGAGATTATCGAGCGAATGCTGGTCGAAGGCTGCAACCATCGCCTGCGCGATGTACGAGAAGAAATGATTTATGCCAAAGCTCGCGCCGGGGAATGGGGTCACCCAGTAGTTCTCAAGAAGACAGCAGATGATGAGCCGTAACAGGAAGTTGACGAGATCGCCAGCATGGACCGGCTGAGCGTGAAAGCGAAACGTCATGCTGGTGGTATTCCAGTTGATGACCAGACTGATGAGCGTGAAGAGAGAGATGCAGGCCAGCTCCGTCAATCCGAGCTGTGTGAGCGCGCCGCCGTTCTGGGTGGTCAGATTGGTGAGGTTGTTGGTGAACTGATAGAGCCAATCGACCCCGGAACTTGTACTCGGCAGTGCCAATGCTAACAACGTCACGGAAACCATATCGTTTCTCTCCCTCGGTCACAGTTAGGGGATGTACTTCTGCCAGGTCTTGCCCTCATTGGCAGCAGCGGAGTTGTGCTTCTTCTTGGCCGCTTCGACACGCTGCCGGAACGCCTCATCTTCGGCCTTGCGGTCTTCCGCTTCCTTCTGCTGTTGCTGGAGGATGGCCGCAGCTTTGGCGGCGGCAGCGGCGGCTTTCGCCGCCTCGTGCCGCTGGTAGGTGAGCGCGCCACCAATCGCGGTGAGAGCCGCGAGAATGGCGAACAGGATTTTGGTGTTGATCGCTTTCAACATCGCGGTCTCCGATTAGGGCAGATAGCTATCCCAGGTGCCGCTTTCGTTGGCGGCGCTGGTGTCGTTGACGGAACGTTGCTGCTGGACGAAGACGGCGGTGTTGAGGTCCTCGACGTGGGCGTTGCGACGCTCCATGTTGGCAACGGTCATCTGCGATGCAAGGCAGGCGTGCAACGTACCTTGCGATTGCATCTCGCTCAATCTCTGCGCTTCCGCTGCATTCAGAAGATTGAGCTGCTGGACCTCGCTATTGGTGCTGTTGCCACCGTCGAACTGCTGTGACAGCAGCGAGCTGTTCGCCGCGGCATTCTCGCTCCGTGCGGCACGGTACTGGCCCACGGCGGTAAGGCAATCGGGAGAGACCGAATCGGCGGTCTCGATCATCGCCAGTTGCGAGGTGCGAGAGCTGCCGAGGGACTGGCTGGCGAGGTAAGCCGGCGCACTGCCGTTCATGGTGACGGTGGCCGCTTTCCACGCTGTAGTTGATGCACCCGGCGAGTTGGTGTTGAGCGCAATGCTCATACCCGCTGTCTCGCCGAACATATTGGCGACGTTCACGTTCTCAAAAGCGTGCAGCGTCGTCTGCCACTGTTGCTTTACCGAAAAGTGCGTAATGTTGTTCTTCAGCATGTTGTACTGCGTCTGAAGAGTCGTCAGTTGCGATACAAGGCTGGCATAGCTGGTGGGATCGAACACAATGTCACCGATGCCGAACAGGGCGAAGCTGGGAGTTGCTGTGAGCAACACCGCCGCGCCTCCGATAAGCCACTTGCGACGCTTGCTGAGAGTGAGTTTCATAAACCCTCCTGTCATTGGGTTGAACTACATGCACTGCGGGCAGGTCGGGTCCAACCTGTCCAGAGGAAATGTGTGGATGTGGGTTGCGTTTGTAATCGCTTCGGCGGACTGGAGGTAGATCCACCCAAGCGCATCTCTACCGGAGCTTGTACCCACCAGCAGCAGGGCGAGCACAACGGCGGAGAGAATCCCGGAGACCTGGCAAAAGCGAAGGAAGCCGACTTTCTGCATGACCTTCACTCGTCCTCTGCAAGCTGCCGTGCAACCTGCGGAATGATCGCGAGCCAATCCGGCCCGCTGCGTTCGATCGCTTCGGGGATCGTGTACTCGATCTCGCCCAGCCAGTCCGCACGATTGAGGACGAGCGCCACGGCGACCTTTTCGCCGGTAGACTGTACGCCCCATGCGTCATGCCCGCCGCGCTTAGCATCGCGTGATTCGCGGAGCAGATGGTCATAACGATCATTCATGGCAGGCCCCTATCTATAAGGTGGGGTCGACGCGATGCTCCGCGTAGGCCGGGATCAGAAGGTCGGTGCCGATGTATACACGCGCACGCGAGCCTTCCTTGAGCGTGATGATGGGCAAGCGGTTGAGGAAGTGATTCAACACCTGCTCGCCTTCGACGGCAGACTGCTCGGAGATGCCGTTTCGAATCTGGACCGAAGGATCGAGAACACTCCCGCCATTCCCGATCTGCGCCAGGCCGCCTAAGCCGCCGATGGCAGCAGCGGCGGCGAACGCCTGCAAGTAGCCATGGTCTACCTTGGTGGCAAGCCCGGTCGTGCCGATCTGGTCAAGGCCGATGTACTTGGCGAACTCCAGCGAGAAGCCATCCGGGCAGATAGCGCGGTGGAAGGTAACGAACATCTTGCGCTGCTGCGCGTTGCCGACGCTTTGCACGTCACCAAGCAAACGTGTGCCTTGCGGCAAGAGAAGCTGCTGATGATCGTGGGAATACAGGGCAGTCGTCAGCGACACCATGATGGGGCCGCTGAAACCGCCGTCAATATGGTTGGTCACAACACCTTCCAATACCGTGCCTTCGAAGATGCGATACAGACGCCCATCGTAGGTATCGAAGTCATACCCAGCCATCGCATTGCCTTTGCTGTCCTTCTTGGCCTCTACACTGACTGACTTTGCTGGAGCCGTGCCGCCGGGTGCGGAAGTAGCCGTCTCCTGCGCGGCCCCCGCCGTGACTGCCGAACTGGTGCGCTCGAAATCAATCGCAACGGTGTCGCTATTGATGGCGTCCTGCTGCTGCTTCTCTTTGGCGAACTGTTTCTGCTTGGCTTCGGCCTGGGCCTGCGACATATCGGAGGTCCGCTGCGGGGCATTTGGACTGTCGCCATAGATTGCAGAACGCTGCGCAGCGGTCATGGGCGGTGCGCCTGCGGCCTCCGGGCCGGGAGCACTCTCTGTCTGTTGCAACTGCTGGAGGGCAGCATTCAGCTCCTGCTGATGCTGGCGCGCCTCGGCGTCACGTTGCGCCTGCAACTGCTGCTGCGACTCGAAGCTGTTGACCTGCTGCGCGTTCGGCGCTGCCGGACGCATGGGCAGGGCGCTGGCTGGCGCATTCCTCTTGCTACCGCTCAAGAGGCTGGAGAGATTGGATATCCCGATAATCCCGATGATGACAACCAGGGCGATGACGACCGGCATACTCTTCCGCAGTAGGGGCTTGCTTTCTGGTTGTTCGGGAACGGTCGCAGGGACGTTCTGATTGGGCTCCGGCATGGCTACCTCGCTTCCTCGGTACGGTGAAACTCAACCTTCTGCTTGCCGATGGCGAGATAGCCGTTATCCAGCTTCTTGGGCACGGTATAAAGGCCATTCGCGAAATCGAAGTTGATAAGCGATGGCTTCTTGTCCTTCACTTCGTACAGGGCAGGCGTCTCCTGAAACTGCCCGCGCAGGTAGGTGAACTTGTCGTCGCGCCAGATTGCCTGCAAGCCAAGCTCTTTGCCCTTCGGCTTGTCCCACGTGTAGTCAAAATTGAGTGAGCCGGGGTACTGGCTGCGGTAGGCTTCCTCTTTACTTTGCTCGGCCTTCAAGGTCGCGGCTTCGGCTGCTTTTGCCGCTGCCGTTTCCTGCTTCGCCTTGTCTAGTTCGGCGGCGGGAACGAAGACAGGCAGCTCGGCCAGCCTGTCTTTGGCGGCTTTGTCGCCAGGTGCAATGAAGATCTTGGAGTCGAAGTGGGGATCGTCGTCGCCGGAGACCTCACGCAACTGCAAGGTGTACTCGTTGCCGTGATCGGAAACGATGTGAACGTCCGTCGTGCTGTTCGCCAGCTTCGGCTTGATGCTGATGAAGCGCGATGCAACGTGTCCGCCATCGAACACCCAATCGACGGTGTCTCCGGCGAAGACGTTCGCAACCTTCTCCTGATCGGGAAGCAGAATGAGGGTCGATTGCAAAAGTCCGGCGCGGACCACAGGCGGCGTGTCCGTCTCGGACACGGTGATGGTGCGCGGCGCGTTCGCTTGGAGATGCTTTGCGTCGGGAGACCCGGGGCCGGAGGCAGAGGCGGAGGCAGCTAGGACGAGACTGCTGGCGACGACGGTCAGGATGGGTGGTTTCATTGCTCTCTGTTCCTTTCGGTAGTTAGGCGATCTCACCCTGGGCGAACCGCGTGATACCCTCGGCGAGTCCGTACTTGGCGATCAGTTTCGACCGGCGCACCCGGTCCTTAGGCTTGGTGGAGAAAGTCGCATAGCTGCGGCCGTCGAGATTCAGGCGAACAACCTTGGTGAGTCCGTCGCGGCGCATGTAGAGCGCTTCGCGGTCCTGCAAGCTCTCAAACAGTGCGAGCTGTTGTTCGGTCATCTTGAACAGCTCGGCATAGCGTTTCCGATTGAAGGTGGCATCCTTCAGGAACAGGAACGATGTGCAGGAATTCACGATGGAATCGGCGTTCTCGCCCAAGTCTTCCGCAGACTGTCCAATCATCGTGACGCCGCCGAGATTCTTGCGGACGGTCTTGATAGACGCCAGAGCGCCTTCGAGCAACTGACGGTTCTTCATTGAAGAGAAAATCTCTTCAATCAGAATGTGCTTGGGCACGCCAAGATTGAAAGGGTCATAGAGCACATCATTGATGCGCCGAAACAGCCACACCATAAGCGGCTCAATCAAGTCGGCATACTGCGCGTTATTGACGCCTTGGAAGTCGAAACACTGCACGCGCGAGAGCGAGAGGCTGTCATCGACGTTGTCGAAGATAGCGCTATAGACGCCTCGACCGACCCACTTTGAGAGATACCTGTCGAGCTTCTTCGGCAGAAAGAGATTCGAGAGACGGCGGTTTTCGGGATCGAGCAGGTAGATGTCCTGCACGGCCTTGTGGATCACATCGTCGTCTTCCGGCTCCAGCTCCGCGCCGCCGTTGGTCAAGAGCAGCTTGATAAACGAATACAGGAACTTGATGTTGGCCTCGGTCGGCTCCAGAGAAAAGAGGGCGACACGGGGACCATCTTTGCCGATGCGGTCAACCCGACCGCCGTACAACTCGACCACGCTTTCATAGCTGCCGCCGATGTCGAAGATGTACGTAAAGCCACCATACTTCTGCTCAAGCGCAACGGTGGCATTACCGATCACGCTCTTACCTGAACCTGTAGGTCCGATGATGAGCGAGACCCGCACGCCCTCCACGTAGACATCTTGGAAGAACGGCGTCCGGGTGCGTGTCTCGAAGACATCCAGGTACTCGGAGTCCAGGTCTTCAGAGTGCGGGTGGCCGATGTGCGGGGCGAACACAGAGGACAACCGCGCATGATGTTCTTCACTGAGCCACATCGGAAAGACATTGAACTTGCCGTTGCCGGGGAACATGGCATAGAAGGCACATAGATTGCCAAGTGTCTCCTCGATCACCTGGGCGCGTGCATCGACGAAGATCCGATGCACAGCGGGCGCGGTATCGCGTAGCTGGTCGGCGCTGTTGGCGGCGAGCAGCAAGCGGAGCGAGTATTCGCCCTGCGCTTTCTTGTCCAACTCGCGGATGACCAGGCTCAAGTCATCAACACTGCTGTTGGCGGCTTTCGCACCCGCGCCTGTGTCAAGCGAAGCAGTATCGCGCCCGCTCATTACTCGCGTCAGAACACCCACTTTGAAAAACGAGATGAACTTTTCCTGCGCGTCGATCTCGCTGCGGGCCGCGGTGGTGGACTTGGGGAGCCATGTCGAGCACAGCACGCTATCGCAATCCAGTGCCAGCAAGCCGGAGAAGAGGCAGGGCCGCGATGCTTCCGGCGTCGTCTTGAGGGAATACATCTGCACATACCGTTTACCCACGCGTAGATGATCGCTATGCCATGCAACGGGATTGCTGACGATCTGCCGATCCACAGCCGCATCGTCGCGGAGCTGCGCTTGTGAGGCCCACTCTTCGAGATTGAAAAGGTACGAAAAGAACTGGAACGCGTCGGCCTTATCGAGCAAGCGCAGCCCCAACATGCTGCCCAGATGACCTCCCAGGATCGTCGCGGCTTTCTGTAGTTCTGCGAGCATCCGCGAGCTGTCTGCGGCGTTCTCCTCCGGCTTGCGCTCGAACGCTTTCAGCTTCGAAGGCTCCAACGTGAGGCACCAATGAAGGTCTACGCGCCGAAAGCCTGCGGTCTTCTCAAGGAAGGCCAGCCGGTCGTCCACGAAAACCTGCGTGACCGGGTTGCTGTACTGCTTCTGTCGAGGCAACTCATAGCCCGACATGACACGGGTGTACTGATACAGGCATGAACCTTCTGGCAGGCCGCGCAATGCGCCTTCAATCGAGCGCATCCGCGACTCTAATTCTTGGTCGGTCAAACCCTCTTCGTCGATGCCGGTCAGTGCGAACAGGCATCCGTATCCGCCACCCTTCAGAGCGAAGATGTTCGGCCCGATGAAGCGTGCAATCGGAACGATGCTGCACGCGGCTCCGGCCTTTGCGAACCACGGAACGAATTTGGCTTGCTCAGTATTTGCGCGGGTCATAGTAGCTCTTCTGGTTGAGGCTTAGGCCCCAGAGCTGGAACATCTTTGGGTGTTTGCGGATGATGAGCCACGCGCCCACGGCAAGCGTGGGGAATGCCATCATCGCCAGCAGGCGAAACCCAACGAGGAAAACCGTCACGCAGACGAATACGATCGCCATCCATGCTGTAAGATCGAGACCAAGCTTGGCTCTCGGTCGATTCAGTGCTTGATTGATCGGTAACGGCTCTCCTCGCTTGGTCATGGTCGATGTCACCTCCTACATCGACTGCCCGGTCAAAGAGCCGATCCAGCCGGCTCCCCAGCCGAGAACTCCAGCACCGAACAGAGCGCCGAAGAGTCCTGGGATAGCGTCCTGAAACCGTCCGCTCATCATGCGGATACCCGCAAAGATGAGACCCCCAAGGCAGATAACGGCCCCAGCGTACATTGCGAAAGTTTTGAAGGTTGTCATCAAGGTTTGTGCCCCGGAGAAGTCCATCGTTCCTTGCGCGTGAGCGACGCCGCTTCCGGCACCCGCAAACACGAGTGCGGCAAGCGTCGGTCCCATCACATGAAGAGCGTGGCGGAGGGATTGCTTTGAGAGGGGAATTGCCCACGGTTTGGCGGGGCGATTGATCGACCGATTGAGGGGCTTTCCCAACCGGATTAAGCGGCGGATTCTGAGCATCTTTGCACCTCCGCTGACTCGGTGTCAGCATGGCGCAAACGTACGGGCGCTCAGTTCGCCGTGTCCAATAACAAACCGATTTTTGGCTATTCCGAAACGTGATGCTCAGTATTTTCTTTTGCTGGCAGTTCGACTATTTCTTGCAGCTCTGAATGCTGGCTAGGACGGGTTCGAGCTGTTACGAAACATAGAGTAGAGTTCATCTCCCGACGGAATTACCATTGATCAACATCTGATCCGTCAGGCTAGAGCATGAGTGGAAGTACGCTTCATTGCATATCGGGCAGGCTTGCAGCTGGGAAGACTACCCTTGCTCGGAAGCTTGCGGACGAGCACCATGCCGTCCTCATATCGGAGGACGTCTGGCTGTCCAAGCTCACTGAGGGCATTTCCACCTTTGAGGACTACCTGAAGTGGTCCCGTCGTTGCCGATCAGTCATGGGACAGCTCATCATCGACATACTTAGGGCCGGGACATCCGTTGTGCTTGATTTTGCTGGCAATACAGTGGCCGAACGTAAATGGGTGCGACAGCTTTCCGAGGAAGCCCGTAGCTTCCACACGATTCATTTTCTAAACATCGATGAAGAAGAATGCCTGAGGCGCGTTCTGAACCGTAACGAAAGCAAACCCGACGGACTTTACTTCGCCAGTACGACAGAAGAAGAATTTAGAGCTGTCTGCAAATGGTTCCAGCCTCCTCAGCCTGAGGAAGAACTCAATGGCGCCCGCGCCGCCGCCATGCGCATAAAACGGGATTGTTTCGCGATCGGAGGATGGATGAACGCGCTTGAAGCGCGAGCGCCGCGCAATGTACTGGTCGTGGCCATGACCAACAAGCTCGCCCGTATTGAATGGGCCGTGCTCTCCACCGGAGAAAACTATCGGTCTGGAGTGATCTTGGCCGCGGCATGAGATAGAGCGGAAAAAACGCCTGCGGCGTGGAAGCGCTACGCGCTCCCACTTTCCCGCTCTACGACTACGACGACTTTTCCACCAAGGTCTGCACAGGAACAGTAAGGACGAAAGAACAGTCAAAACGGCGTCTCTGAAACCTGTTTCCGATAATGGTCTTCTAGGACCGTTTGGCTTGTTAGGACAGAGACGCAGCGGAACTCATCCTGGCCATGAGCACATGACTCCACCAAAGGCCGAATACATTGCCGCAGACTTGTCTTCTCGACCAAACTAGCCCTTGCAGTCACGCGGCGGACCATACATTATCACAGCAATCTGTTCGCTGAAGAGAAGCGCGTTTCCCATTGACGATCTTCCGGTTTAGTCAGTATTGACTATGAGACGATGCTCACTCAACAACCTTGGTGGCCTCCTGAGTCGCGGTGCGAGATCTAACATGAACGGCACAGCGGCGAGCGCCGTAATGGCAGCAGCGACCATAGCCCAGAGGATGGCGGGCCGCATCCCCCAGGCGACCGTACACCACAGGCGCCAGTGCGCTTGAGCCGAGAATGGCTGTGTTGAAGATGGCGAAGGCTCGCTCAATGCGATGCGGCGCCACAAGTTCCGGAACCGTGCCGTACAGCACGGACGAGGTGCCATTGAGCATGACCCCGAGGAACGGTAACAGGAGCATGCATGGCCTGAGAGGCAGCGCCAAGAGCAACAGGATGGCAGCGACGGCACCGATCTCAGTCGTGAGGACGGTTGCAAGCATCCCAAGACGTGCTCCAAGCCAGCCGCAGGCTGCCTTCCCACAAGCTCCACCGATGAACACCAGCGACAACGCAAAACCTACCCTCGTTAGCGATGCACCTTTCGTCTTCATGAGAAGAGGCAAGAACAGCAGAAATCCCATGCGTGCGGCGGTATCCAGGACTCCGATCGCAAAGAGCAGGGTGAAGCCGACCTTGCCCTTTGTCTCCCCGTAGGACGGCGTAACAAACTCCACTTCGCGCGCAGAAGTTGGAAAGGGCGGCATGAACGACCGGATGGAGACTGCAACGAGCAGGCCCAGCCCCGCAGCCAACCAGAGCGTTGAGCGCCAATGCATTACGGTCAGCAACAAAGAAATCAGTGGTTGAAGCGTCGCCTTGCCGAGGTCGCCCGCGAAGTTATATATGCCCAGCGGACCGCGTGACCTCTCGCCATACCCCCGTGACACGGCACCGGAGGCAAGCGGATGCTGCGTGCTGCCGCCGACACCAGCGAAAGCCAAGAGGCGGTCAAGCCTGCGAGACCACCTGAGTGTCCAGCCACGGCATAGCCGGCGGCGCTCAACAATGTTCCGAGAGCAAGAACCGTTCGCGGATTCAAGTGCTTCGCAAGGTGCGCGGACGGAACCTGGAGCGCGGCCAGTATCCCTACATAGACGACGCGAAC
>Ga0157290_10000082_pt1 | contig 22081 bp, 19 predicted proteins | sample NitcycUS149409B1_FD_108389 | JGI IMG/M metagenome (GOLD analysis project Ga0157290, IMG submission 108389) | Soil microbial communities from Arlington Agricultural Research Station in Wisconsin, USA - Nitrogen cycling UWRJ-S149-409B-1 | ecosystem: Environmental > Terrestrial > Soil >...
AGATCCGTTCTCTCTCAAGCCTAGGTGTCATGAGTTTGATGACTTCACTGATAAGGTCGTTGATCCTTACGTTAGACCGTTCGAGAGGAGTGGAATTGAACAAGGCTCGAATTCTCTGAATGACGCGGGCAGCATCTGTGCCGTCACTGACCATCCAACCAGCCGCCTCCCGGGCCTTCTCGAGACCCGGCGGCTCTGCTGAGAGCCAGCTGAGGCAGGCCGCACCATTGGTGACAAACGCCGCCAATGGTTGGTTGACCTCGTGTGCAATCGCAGCAGCGAGTTCCCCTACCATCGCTTGCTGGGTTGCGTCTTTGAGTTGGCTCTCGGTCTTCCTGAGCGCGTCTTCAAAGGTTTTACGGTCGTCGATATTGATCAGCAGGCCGTACCAACGCGTTATGGAGCCACGTTCGTCTTTGGCCGCCTCGGCGACTGAATGGAACCATCGAGAAATGCCGTCCTTGCCTCTGATCCGACATTGAAGGTCGAAGGGCAGGCCGCTCCTCGTCGCGTCCCGCCAAGTCGTCAATACGCTTTCTACATCATGCTCATCAACATAGCTCGACAGGGCCTCGGCACGAAAAGCTTCGATATCCGGACAACCAAGATAATCGAGGATGCGCTTGTTGAGATAGCAGATGACTCCCATCTCATCAGCGCACCATGTGTAACCCGGGATCAGGTCAACCGTCTGCCGAAGCTCGCTCTCCCTATTTAGCGCCTCTTTATGCGCCCGGTGTACATCCTCTATATCAGTGAGCAGCCCATACCAATGGCAGATCTTTCCTTCTCCATCTCGTATAGGCTCTACTACGGCGCTGACCCAACGATACTTTCCGTTTGCGTTGCGTAACCGGTGCTCAACATCCATCGGCGTTCCTTGACGCACCGCGGTCTCCCATGCGACCCGTGTATGCTCACGTTCTTCGGGGTGGATCGTGGCCAGCCACCCAACCGCGAGCAGTTGTGTAAGGTCCATGCCGACATAGTCGAGTAGTCGTTTGTTGGCGTACAGATAGGTTCCATCGGGCGCGGCAGTCGCGATCATGCCGGGCACATGGTCAACCAGGCTTTGCAATTCCTCTTCTCGGGCTCGCAGTTTCGCCTGAGCTGCCTTCAGGCAGGTGACATCTTTTAGAAGCACGCACCAATACAGTGTTCGACCGCCCTCTCGATGTGGCAGGCCCCGGGCCTCGAACGATCTATATTCGCCACCGACGCACAAGAGGCGGTGATTAGCCTCGTACACCGTTTCGTCGCGGACAGCACGCCTGAAGGAACAGAGGACTGAATCGAGATCCTCCGGATGCACCAGCGAGCGCCACTCGGTAGCTAATGAGCAACCACTTGCTGTCATCTCAAGAAATCGCTGATTTACGGCGTGAAGCTCACAGTCCGGGGACAGAACTACTACGAGACCCGGGATGCAGTCGAGCACCTTCCGCAGCGCATGAAGTCCTCCGCGATCCGCGGTATCGAGGCCGCGTCCCTCTATAACAGCGGAATCGTGACCCCAAGAGAGGAGGTGCCCAAGTTTCACAGGTTCCTCCATGTAAACAGAAGACGTGAGCAAATGGTCAAGGAGAGGAGACATCGCTCAATCGTGAACAGAGTCACCTTCGCGTAAGCGCCATTTTGTAAATCCGAATCGGATAGACGACCTGAGAGTTCCCGCCCTGGAAAGGCGCGATCTTGTCCAATTGGGCCACCGGCATCCATAGATACCCGTCACTATCTATCCACATGGCATCTGGCCAATCCAGCCGCGTGTCCTCGAGAATTACCTTCATCTGGCCGAAGGGATCTATCGACAGAATGCGACGCTTCTCAATATCGCTCAGATAGATTGTTCCCGAAGCGTCGATTGCCGTACCGCCCGTCGAGGGTGTGTTCGCCCAATGACTGACCTTCCCGACGAGTTCCGCATTTGAAATATGAGGGTCCTCGAGATACTTGGTCTCAACTCGATACATCGGTCCAGTGAGCGCCTGGTAGTACAGATACTTGCCGTCCGGAGAAACTTCCATTTGGTCGGCGTGGATCTTCACTTCTTGCCCATCCACGGTGCGTAAGGCATTCCCGCTGGCGACGACAGGACGCCGCGCCGTGGTCGAGGTGTCGTCCTCAAGAACGCGGCGTGCCTTGCCTGTTTTCAGATCGAGCACAATGAGCGCCGGCCTTCCAGCATCTGTAAGAAAGGCATACTGTCCGTTGAAGCGGACATCGTCCACAAAACTATCCTCATGTGTGCACTCATCCAGAGGGAAAATCCGCGCGACCTGATTGTGATGGAGATCGATCGAAACGAGCTTCACCCCGCCGTGCAGGATCTTTCCGCCGAACTTCGGCGTCCCTGTATCGACCACCCAAAGCAGGCCATCAGCACCGATGCGCATTGAGTTGGTTCTGACGAAGGTATGTGCAGTGGGGCGGCCCGGAACCCAATCATTCCAAGCGTCATTGGGAAACGATATGACTTTGCCGTCTTTTCTAAGCTCACCGATCCGAGTGCCCGAGGATCCGTCCAGGTGCGGGTATTCAAAAAAGACGCGGCCACTGGTGGTTGTCGTAATACCAGTAATGATCTCTTGCGAGGAATAGACCTCGATCAGCGGATCCTTGTCCTTACCTTGTGCAGTCACGCAAACGATCTCCGGGAATAGAAATATGGACAGGGTCAACGCCTTTGACAGCACGGCCCCGAACACAGGCGACAGGTTTCTGAACATCGGAACGCTCCGTTTGTACCCTTCCTTCGGCCACGCGCGGAGACGCTTATCTGGTGTCTACGCGCGTGGATGTGGGTGTTGTCGTGACATGGAGGAAAGCTATTTGAGCGAGACCGGGCCCCCATCGATCTTGATGCGGAACAGGGTGTAGGGCTTTTCGCGAAGGTCGACACCCTCATGGAAGCCGGCCTGCCGATGGAGCTGGTTGGCTGTGAAGTAGAGGTAGCCATCCGAAGCCACTGACATGGTGTCCGGCCAGAGGACACGCGAGTCATGGACGATCGTCTTCCACTCTCCATTCGCTTGCCGTTGACGGATTCCGTTGTGTTCGTAATCACCGGCATAGACGCGGCCCTTGTCGTCGGATTCGAGGCCGTCCGAAGCGCCCTTCTCTCCTAGATCGACCACGGCCTTCGATAACGCCTCATCATTGGCCGAGCGGTCCAGGAGCAACGACGTTCGAATCGAATAAAGATGGCGGCTCGAAAGTGGACAATAGTAAAGCGTCTTACCTTCGGGGGAGAGGGCAATGCCATCGGAGGCTACGTTGAACGGCGCGGGACTCTTACCACGTTCACGATTGGCGAGGCGTTCTCCTTCAACAATCGGTATGAACGTTGGGTCTGGTGATGTCGAAGGATGGCCGGTAAGCTTTCGCCAGCTGTCCCCACTCGCCAGATCGACCACAATGATGCCACCTGGCCCGCTGATAGAAGAGTCGGTAATATATGCAACGCCTTCCTTACCCTCCCGAAGGTCAAAGCGAACATCGTTGATATAAGTCGTTGAGAGAACGGTAGAGCGCGGAAAGACGATGGTCTTCACAACTTTGTCGGTTGTGAGATCAACGGCAACCAGCTTTGCTGCCCCTTCGATGGGTGTTGAGAACTTAGGCGCAGCCGTATCGAGGATCCAGAGCCGATTGCGAGCGTCGACAACAACGCTCTGGACACTGCCAAGCGTCTCCGCAGGGCGTTCGGGATCAAACTTGTTGATCTCTTGATTTGGATAGGCGACGACCTTTCCATCCTTGATCACACCCACCGTGAACGGGACGTCGTCTCCCCACCGAGGGAAGTTGATGAAGATCCGCCCATCATTTGCGACACTGACGCCGGTGGGCATGGCGTCATTGAATTGGAAAACTGGCTCAATCTCCCCAATCGTCTTATCCGTTGCAAATTTCGTATACATAACGCCTTCTTTCTTCTGGAGGCCAGATGCCTCTGTCTGAACGGCTCCTGAACCGGTGGCCATCAAGGATTTACTGGGTCTCGCCAATGTCTGGGCGTGTGCCCCGCCCACGGCGACGGAGCACAACATTACCAGTGATCTCGCGACTGGTCGCGTCTTGAGGACCATTGCTATTCGCCTATGGCTGCCAGAACGGCGTCGCGTCCGGCTTCGGCCACCTGAACGTCCTGCTCGGTGCTGCCAGAACCGACTCCAATTGCACCAACGACCTCACCTGCGTGAATAATCGGGAAGCCGCCACCGAGGTTCGTAATACCTCCTTTGCTCGCGGTCGCAAGATTCGCGCCGAACTCAAACGGAATGCCACCAGTCGGGATACCGAGCGAAGCGGAAGTCTGTGCCTTGGCGATTGCCGGTTCAAAAGCGAGAACCGCAGCGCCCTCTACACGCGCAAATGCGAGGACGTTGCCGCCCGCATCGACGACGGCGATGCACTCGGGGGCCGAGATCGCGCGCGACTTCGCGACAGAGGCCTCAATGGCAATCGCCGCAGCGGCATAAGTGAGTTGTTTACGATCCTGAATGAGCGTGTTCTTTGACATGAAATCTCCTTGGTTGATGTGACATTGTGAACTCAGGCCATCGCAGGCCAATGCAACTAGAAGCCGGTGAGTATGATTTTTCCGTGGGAGCGTCCGGTCTCCAATAGCGCGTGAGCTTTCCTGAGATTGGCGGCATTGATCGTTCCGTAGTCGTGTGCCGAGGTGGTTCGAATCGTGCCCTCATCAACCAGATCTGCAAGTTGGTTCAGAATGTGGTGCTGCTCGACCATGTCGGGCGTCTGGAACATGGACCGAGTAAACATAAGTTCCCAGGAGATCGACGCTGCCTTCCGCTTTAGGGGCTTCGAATCAAGAGTCTTAGGATCATCAATCACACCGATGCGACCTTGTGGGGCGAGCAGCTCAATCAAAGCGGGGTAATGCTCTTCCGTGGCATTAAGACTGGCTACATAATTCACGGGCGGCACGCCGAGCTTCGTAATCTGTTCCGGCATCGGTTTCGTGTGGTCGATGATCGAGTGAGCGCCGAGGTCAACACACCAAGCCTTTGTTTCCGGCCGCGATGCCGTAGCAATGATGTGCAGCTTGGTCAAATGACGGGCAATCTGCAGCAGAATGGAACCCACACCTCCAGCAGCACCTGTGACCAGGATGCTACCTTCGCCGCCATCGCGCGGGACGAGAAGTCGATCGAAGAGAAGCTCCCATGCTGTCAATGTCGTCAAGGGGAGAGCCGCGGCCTGGCTAAAGTCGAGAGACTTAGGCTTCTTGCCAACAATCCGCTCATCGACGAGATGAAACTCGGAGTTCGTTCCTGGGCGGGTAATAGATCCCGCATAGAACACCTCATCTCCCGGCTTGAACAGTGTGACCTCAGTCCCAACTGCCTTGACGATCCCGGAAGCATCCCAGCCAAGGATTTTGTATTGCCCTTCTTCTGGTTTGGTGGTCGCTCGTAATTTAACGTCCGCTGGATTTACTGAGACCGCCTTCACTTGGACGAGCAGATCGCTTCCTGTTGGGTTCGGAACCTCGATCTCGATATCGATCAATGAGTTCGGGTCAGAAATGGGGAGTGGTGTCTTATAACCAATCGCTTTCATCGCATCTCCATGTGGTGCTCGATAGTTAACAATTGTGCGCTTGGGCAGACGCCATTCGGGCATCCACCCAGAGATCTGAGGACCAATCAAAGAAAACGATAGAGCTCTGTTTCTGTGGACGTCTATTGCAGATTCCTCTAATAGAGGAGTCAAGAATGATGGCCCGGAGCGGACGTATACTCGAGGGAGGTTTGGTCACCCTCCACCAACCGTTATGCTTTTCGGTTGGCGCGGGTCGCCAGGGGAGAAGCCCATATGAACACGGTGGATGCGGTCGTCTATGTTGTTGATGATGACGCCCGAGTGACCAGGGGACTATCGAACTTACTCGCGGCGGAGGGATACGAGGTTGTTACATTCTCGACCGCTTCGCAGTACATCACTTTTCAGCGCAATGATCGCGTAAGTTGTCTGATCCTGGACCTTGAACTACCGGACATCAATGGCCTGGAGCTTCAGCGAAAGCTTGCCGATACGCAGGGCCCGCCCATCATCTTCATCACAGGACACGGCGATATCCCATCGGGCATCAGAGCGATGAAGAATGGCGCAATTGAGTTTCTTACCAAGCCGGTTGACTCATCCCAGTTGCTCGATGCTTTACAGCAGGGTGTTATAGCAGATCAAAAGAGGCGCAGGGGACTCTTGGAATCGGCATCCTTGCGAGCTCGCTTAGCCAGTCTCACGCCTCGGGAGGTCGAAGTCTTCCGGTTGGTAGTCTCAGGGCTCCTCAACAAGCAGGCCGCAGGCGAACTTGGCATTACTGAGACCACAATGCAGGTGCACAGGGGCCGAGTGATGCGTAAGATGCAGGCAAATTCGCTAGCGGATCTGGTGAGGATGTCGAGCCGACTTGGGATCCATGTGGAAGCATGAGTCATTTCGTTATAGGAATGTTGGATGGTCAAAGGTAAACACCAACCGATACGGTAGAGCAAGGGAGTTGGGAGCTAATCTACATGAGCCGTAGAAAAGCGTTCGTGGTTGCGGTTGTAGATGATGACAGGCGGATTCTGCGATCACTTAAGAGCCTCCTAGAGTCGGTGGGTTATGCACCGCTGCTGTTCACTTCGGCAGAGGCATTCTTGGCTGCCAACGGTGTCTTCGAGGCTGATTGCCTCATCTCGGACATCGGTCTTCCTGGCATCAGCGGAATCGACCTTAGGAACCTCGTAATCGACTCCCGTCCGTCTCTTCCTGTCTTCCTGCTGACCGGAAGGGCTGAACTGCTTCCGATAGCCGAGACCTCACGGCACGGCGGTGAACTCTTTCTCAAGCCTCTCGATGGGCATCATCTCTTAGAGACACTGAGCGGCGTTCTGAACGAGCCCGGCCAATAGCCCTAAGTTCATCTCCTATGGCCGCTGGCCTAAGGCACCCTCCTCTCGTTGCGCCAGTCCCGCTCATCGGCTTCCGTTACAGAAAGCTGTAATAGCGCCCGCATGTCGTCGCTGTGCATAGTGGTAGAGCGACACACGACATGCCTCCCTTCTGCGCCGTGGCTATGAAGGAACGATGCTACGTGACAATCTGGCAAATAGACCTGATGAAGGTTCATGCGGGTGTGAGTAGTGCTGCCGCGAACACTTACCTTGTGAAGTTCGAAAGGAAAATCATGCTGACCCTCGGTGGGATTAAGAAAGCAACTGTTCGCGCAGTGATCGTACCCCTGCGCAGACCCGTGATCGCTGACATTGGTGAGTTTCGTACATGGCCGCTGATCCTCACCGATATTGAAATGGATAACGGCGTCATTGGCTCCAGCTACATCGCTCCTTATCGCTCGCATGCGGTTCCTTCGGTTGTGGCAGAGATTCGGGACATTGTTGAACAGCTTGCGAAACGTTCTGCGCCTTTTGAAGGCTTCCAGGCAGCACAGAAAGCACTCAACGTAATTGGCGTGAGCGGAGTATCGACCCTCGCCACTGCCGCTTTGGACATGGCCCTCTGGGACGCTCTCGCGAAACAGGCAGAGCTTCCGCTCGCCTGTCTTCTAGGCGGTACAGTCGGGCCCATCCGTACTTACAACAGCAATGGTCTCTGGCGTCACAGTGTGGACACGCTGGGCCAGGAAGCGAAGGACTTGCTCGCGGAAGGAGGCTTCACTGCGCTCAAGTTACGGCTCGGGAATGAACACCTCTATCAGGACCTCGCGGCTATCAACGCGGTGCGAGATGCGATTGGTACGCATGTCGATATCATGGTGGACTTCAACCAGGCTCTTGGGCTTGGTGATGCGATTCGGCGTTGCTGTGACCTTGATGAGCAAGGGCTGTACTGGATCGAAGAACCGATCATCTACAACAACATTGCCGGCTATACAGAGATTGCGAAGCGGATCAGGACTCCGCTCCAGATGGGGGAAAACCTTTACGGCGAGCGCGACCTCATGAACTTCGTCCTTGCCAAGGCAGCCCACTATGTGATGCCTGACCTGATGAGGATCGGAGGGATCAGCGGCTGGCTGAGGACTTCTGGTGTCGCGGCCGCTGCGGGCATCCAAATGTCGAATCACCTCTATCCAGAAATCTGCGCGCATCTGTTGCGTGTGACTCCTACAGCGCATTGGTTGGAGTTTGTTGATTGGGCGAGTCCAATTCTCGCGGAACCACTCAGCCCTATCAATGGACAGATTACCGCGGTGAACAAGCCTGGTATCGGCATCTCTTGGGATGAGACGGCGGTAACGAAGTACGCAATCTCCATATGAAGCAGACATCGCCGCGCAGTTGTTGCGCGGCGACGTCTTTTCAAAAACGGCAAAAGAAAAGAGGTAAGAGAATGGCGACAGTACGGGAAGTCTTGTTTGATCTAATGCGTCAGTTGGGTATGACGAAGATCTTTGGGAACGTTGGGTCGACGGAAGAGCCGATGTTGAAGGACTTCCCATCTGACTTCGAATACATCCTCGCACTCCAGGAGTCTGTGGCGGTGGCGATGGCCGACGCGTACGCGCAAGCCTCGGGCAAATGTGCCCACGTCAACCTGCATACCGCCGCTGGCAGCGGTAACGGCATGGGCAATATCGAGTCGGCGTTCTACAACCGCGCTCCGTTGATCATCACTGCTGGTCAGCACATGCGCGAGATGCTGATTCACGAACCCTACCTCACCAATAAGAATCCCTGGGTCCAGGCCGAGCCATGGGTCAAATGGAGTTATGAACCGGCGCGCGCTGAGGACGTTCCTGCGGCCTTTCTTCGTGCCTATGCAACCGCGATCCAGGCCCCTGCAGGGCCGGTCTATCTTTCGTTACCGATGGATGATATGGACCGCGAGTGCCCTGGGCTGCCATACCCCCGAAAGATCGAGGCGAGACTATCTGCGGGCAAAGACGTTCTCGCCCCTGTCGCTGAAGCGCTGGCCGAATCAAGGACGCCCGTGCTGGTCATAGGTGGCGCGGTCGATCAATCCGGAGGATGGTACGACGCAATAGCCCTAGCGGAAAAGCTGAATGCGCCTGTTTTCTCCGCTCCTTTCGAAGGACGTCCCGGCTTTCCGGAAAACCATCCTCTTTTCCGCGGTGGCCTTCTCAGCGGAATGAGCTCGGTATGCAAACAACTTGAGGGCTACGATCTGGTGATCGTAATTGGCGCTCCGGTCTTCCGCTACTATCCTTATGCACCGGGAGAGCCATTACCGAAGGGCACCCGTCTGATCCAGTTGACTGACAGTCCGGAGGAAGCTGCGCGAGCAGTTGTCGGCGAGAGCATCCTCTGCGATCCAGGTCGTGCCTGTGCCACCCTCGTCGAACTGCTGCCGACGGCGTCCCGCAAAGCGCCTGCGCCTGTCACTCCCTCCCCTGAGCCGAAAGTGGACAAGATCATCACGGCCGATTTTGTCTACTACACGGTCGAGAGACTTCGCCCCAAGGACTCCGTCATCACGCAGGAGTCGCTTTCCACGCTGGGACAATTGAGAGACCGGATTCGCACAACTGAACCTCGCTCGTTTTTTTCGATGTTCAGCGGAGTGCTGGGATATGGATTGCCTGCTGCGGGTGGCGTTGCGATAGCGGAACGCGAGGCCGGTTCCCATCGCAAAGTGATCTGCATTGTTGGGGACGGTGCTGCTCAGTATGTTATCCAGTCACTCTGGACGGCGGCACAGCACAAGCTGCCGGTGTTCTACATCGTGATGCGGAATCACGCGTACAACATTCTCAAGTCCTTCAGCGAGTACCTTGTTGCTCCAGAGGTGCCGGGCTTTGATCTTCCTGGCATTGACTCGGTTCTGCTGGCGAAGGGCTACGGTTGCGACGGTGCCTACGTCTCGGATCCCTCGGAGCTCGAAGCCGCCCTTCTAAAGGGCCTGGCATCCACGGCCCCCTATCTTTTGCAGATTGAGGTGGACGGGACTGTTCCTCCACTTCTGGGAGACATCGGCCCAAGGACCCAGTACGATCTGCTGGAAGCGTAGTCACGAGCGACACGAACTGAAATGCAGATAAGCGGGTGCACCTAAAAGGAGCATCCGCTTATCTGCATTTCGCAAAAGAACATTCCAAGGAGCAAGGATTCGATGTTCAAGGCATGGCTGGTCACTAACGACGAGAGTGGATACAAGGCAGACTTTAGAGAACTAAACGAAGAACGGCTTCCAGACGACGATGTAACGGTTCGAGTGAGCCAGTCGTCCATGAATTACAAGGATGCCCTTGCACTCACAGGACGGGCACCGGTCGTACGCAAATTCCCTATGGTGCCGGGAATTGATTTAGGCGGCGTAGTCGAGACAAGCAGTAACCCCGCCTTCAAAGCAGGTGATGAAGTCATCCTCAATGGACGTGGTCTCGGGGAAGATCACTGGGGAGGCTTTTCAGAGCTTGCCTGTGTCAAATCCGAATGGCTCATACATCGTCCAAAGGCTTTTACGCTGGCACAATGCATGGCCCTGGGTACAGCCGGATACTCAGCCATGTTGGCTGTCCTGGCCCTTGAAAAGAATGGATTGACTCCTTCTTCCGGCCAGATATTAGTCACGGGCGCAAGTGGCGGCGTAGGTGGGTTTTCAATCGCGCTTCTTTCGACCCTCGGCTACGAGGTTGTCGCCTCAACCGGGCGCCTGGAAGAAACTCCTTACCTCAAATCCCTTGGAGCAACCGAAGTCATCGATAGGGCGCAGTTTTCCGGCCCCGGAGAGGCCCTCGGGAAGGAGCGCTGGGCGGGTGCAATTGACAATGCTGGTAGCCACACTCTTGCCAATGTCTGTTCCACCCTCAAGTCCGGCGGTGTTGTCGCGGCCTGCGGAATGGCCCAAGGCATCGATTTCCCCGCTAGTGTCGCTCCGTTCATCGTCAGGGGGGTCACCCTGGCAGGAATTGATAGTGTGACGTGCCCTATGACGCAACGACTGGCCGCCTGGGAACGCCTCGCAATCGATATGAAGCCTAAATACATTACGATGATCGCGGGACAACATCGACCGCTCTCAGAGGCTTTGAATACGGCGAAGGACATTCTGGGCGGACGAATTCGCGGACGCGTCATCATCGACATCGACTGAGCAACGTTCGGAGCTCTTAACTTCTCGAAGGAAGCCCTGATAAAAATCTTCGAGAGCCTTGTGGCGCTCCCTGGCCATCCGCGCGCCAGTCTCGGTCTGAAATCCATCTGTGAGTTTGAAAAGTTTGCTTGGAAAATGATCAAGCGCGAACCGTCGATCATTGAGTGCCCTAGTAACCGCTTGCGGCTCAGTCATGTCGTAGAGTGAGGAGTTCATTCGCCCCGACGTATAGAAGCATCGAGCGATTCCGACGTAGCCAATCGCATCGAGTCGATCGGCATCCTGGAGTATTCGACCCTCAAGGCTCTGTGGGGTTAGTCCAGCCGAGTAGCTATGGCTCTCAATGGCCGCGGTAACGGTACCAATCCGCATCTCTGGCCATCCAAGCTCCGCCAGGGCCATCGCGGCCTTATCGGCTGCAAGCCTCGCGGCCTTTGAACGCAGTGAAGAGTCTTTCAATACCTGGACGCAGTCGTGCAGCAGCACGCTAGCGACAAGTAACTCGAGGTCTCCCCCTTCCTCCTCTTGGATGGCCTGAGCATTTCTCCATACGCGGTGCAGATGAGAAATATCGTGAGCACCATCTCCTTCGGACGGTAGAAAGTGCTTGAGAGTATCGGCAAGGTCTCCATAGGGAGCAAACAGGGTTTGGATCATATCGGCTCATCCGATGATAGTAGGCAGCTGCTCCCTTACATAGTTCGCGAAGTCGAGATAGCTCGCTCGACCAACGAAGACAAGCGGCCATTGAGGCTTGTGAACAAAGCTCAACAGAAGGAAACGGCGTCACCCGCGGAACATTGAGGTATAGAAACCTGCAATAGTTTCCAACCCCTCGTCTGCCGTACATTCGGACCTACGCTCGCCACCACGTTAGCGCAGGTCAAGGTCATAGAACCCTTACCTGGAACGCCTATTCGTTCCGAGCCGGAGCCGGAACCATCGCCGTCGACATTTAATTTAACTGGAGAAAAATATGACGAGAACAGGCAGCACCGATCTATTGGAACGCCGTGATCACTCACTCACTGGTCGCATAGATATCCCCGCCGAATCGGTCAAGGAGATTGCAGCTTCTCTTACCGCCTTGTTGGCTGATGTATTCACTCTCTATATCAAGACCAAAAACTTTCATTGGCACATGAGCGGTCCGCACTTCCGGGACTACCATCTCTTGCTTGACGAACAGGGTGAGCAATTGTTCATGATCACGGACGACATTGCCGAGCGAGTTCGAAAGATAGGCGGAACGACGCTGCGCTCGATCGGCCACATAGCTCGCGTGAGGCGCATCGCGGACAATGATGCCGATTTCGTGACTGCACAGGACATGCTGGCTGAACTGTGGGAAGACCACAAAGCGCTGATCCTAAGCATGCGTGCTGCTCATACACTCTGTGACGATGCCGGTGATGTTGCTACCACGAGCTTGCTTGAGAACTGGATTGACGAAGCCCAGCGTCGTGCATGGTTCCTCTTTGAAGCCAGCCGCACCCAGCAAGCCTCATATCTACTTCGCCCTCAATGAAGGCATTACAGAAACACGTAATAGAACTCGGCCAGATCGGATTCTATGTTTCTACTAAGCGGAAAGCCTCTGCTTTCCCACTGTTGCGTTGCTTAGCAAGAAATATGGCTGACCTGAAGTTTCCTAGGATGCGGTGACAGGGCTCATCGTCAGGCTGTTTAGCAGAAATCACACCCCGTACGCGGAATACAGGAGTACACGTGGCATATCAGACGATCAACCCAGCAACTGGAGAGATTCTCAAGACATTTCCTGAGATTACCGACAGCGAATTAGAGAAAGTGGTGAGCCTTGCACAAGCGGTGTTCGAGACGGATTGGCGTCAACGGTCAATTGCAGATCGAGCGAAGATCATCTCCACGGTCGCTGCGAAACTCCGCGAGAAGTCTGAGGAGTATGCCGCGTATCTGACCCTCGAAATGGGCAAGCTGATTGCGGAAGCGCGCGGAGAGGTAGCCTTGTCGGCAGACATTTTGGATTACTACGCGGGACGTGCCGAGAAGTATTTGAAGCCGCAAGAGATTGATGGTGCGCCTGAAAATCTCGTGGAGACCCGTCCCCTTGGAATCATTCTTGGCGTAGAGCCGTGGAATTTTCCCTACTACCAGCTTGCTCGCGTGGCGGGACCGCAGTTGATGGTTGGGAATGTGGTGATGATTAAACATGCCGGAAGCGTACCTCAGTCAGCGCTCGCGTTCGCTCGGCTGTTCGAGGAGGCGGGTGCACCGGCAGGAATTTACACGAACATCTTCGCAAGCTTCGACCAGGTAGGCCGCTTGATCGACGACAAGCGAGTACGTGGTGCAACAGTCACGGGCAGTGAGCGCGCTGGAGCCGCCGTAGCAGAGCGGGCGGGAAAAAATTTGAAGAAATCGGTTATGGAGCTTGGAGGAAGCGATCCTTTCATCGTGCTCGAGGACGCTCCTCTGGAACCAACGCTGGACAACGCTCTTTGGGGGCGCATGAACAACACGGGCCAAAGCTGCGTTGCTGCCAAGCGCTTTATCGTTGTTGGGAAAGAGCGAGGCAAAGCCTTTCTCGATGGAATCGTGAAGCGTATGGGAGGCCTTGTCGCCGGTGATCCGACCGATCCGGGCACGACGCTAGGACCTGTCTCTTCCGAGAACGCAATGAAAACCCTCTTGCACCAGATCGAAGTTGCCGAGAAGAACGGAGCTCGTGTGGTTCTTGGTGGCAAGCGGGTTGATCGGCCCGGGTTCTTCGTTGAGGCCACAGTCCTGGCAGAAATCGATAAAGAGAACCCAATTTATATCCAAGAACTCTTCGGGCCGGTCGCATCCTTCTATGTGGTTGAAACCGAGGACGAAGCAATCGAGGTAGCTAACGCGACACCATTCGGCTTGGGTGGATCAGTCTTCACGGGAGATCTAGACCATGGCCGCCGCGTCGCTGAGCGTGTGGAGAGCGGGATGGTCTTTGTTAATCACCCGACTTGGACTGCTCCCAATTTGCCGTTTGGTGGCATCAAAAACTCGGGCTATGGACGAGAACTCTCCGAGCTCGGATTTGGTGAATTCGTCAACCGCCGTCTGGTAAGTGTCTCGCCGGTTGGTGCGCCTCCCCCGGGGGTGAACCAGGGCGGCTGAGCGCATCCAGTGATCGTCCTTCGAGCGGACGGGCCTAATCGATGCACATGCTGCCCTCCGATAGTTCCGCAGGCTGCAATCTCGTCTCTGGGAATCAGGATTCCACTGATTCCCAGAGGCCGTAGTCAACATGGGCGATTTTCTCCTCGCCCACGGAGAGTCGTGCTCACGCGCTCATGGTGAAGAAAGTCGTAGGTCACGCGACCCCTCCTTGAGCGTGATGATCGGCAGGCGGTTGAGGAAGTGATTCAGCACCTGTTCGCCCTCGGCAGCCGACTGCTCCGAGATGCCATTGCGGATTTCGGTCGACGGCGTGAAGACGCTGCCGTTATTGCCGATCTGCGCAAGCCCACCTAGACCACCGATGGCGGCGGCGGCTCCGAAGGCCATCAGGTAGCCGTGATCTACCTTGGTGGCGAGGCCGGCGGTGCCAATCTGATCGAGGCCGAGGTACTTGTCGAAGTCGAGCGAAAAGCCATCAGGGCATACGGCCCGATGGAAGGTGACGAACATCTTCCGCTGCTGCGCGTTGCCGACGCTCTGAACGGTGCCGATAAGGCGCGTACCCTGGGGCATCAATAGCTGTTGATGATCGTGAGAATAGTAGTCAGTCGTCAGCATGACGAGGATCGGACCGGTCAATCCACCGTCGATGTGATTGGTGACGACACCCTCCAGGACCGTGCCCTCGAAGACTCGATAAAGCTGCCCCTGGTACTGGTCGAAGTTGTACTGCGACATCGGATCTGTTTTGGCTGCTGAGACGGACGCTTCCTTCGTTGGTGACTTTCCGGAGATGTCCTCTGCCGACGACTTCTCAGTTTCGTCGGCTTTGGCGCCTAGGACTGCGGTCGGCGCAGTCGATCCTGCGTGGGAAAAATCGATAGCCAAGGTATCGCTGTTGAGCGCATCCTGTTGCTGCTTCTCTACGGCGAGCCGCTTCTGCTTGGCCTCGGCCTGCGCCTCGGAGACGTTGGAGGTATGCTGCGGGGCGTTGTTGCTCCCGCCGTAGATGGCATCCCGCTGGGCGGGAGTCATTGGCGCGGCGGTGGGACTCTCCGGTCCGGGAACGCTCTGTTCCTGCTGGAGCTGCTGCATGGCGGCAGCGAGGGCCTGTTGTCGTTGCAGCTCCTCGGCGTCATGCCTCGCCTGCATCTGTTGCTGTGTTTGGAAGCTCGACACCTGCTGTGCGCTGGGCGTCGTCGGGCTCATAGTCAGTGCGCTGGCGGGAGCGTTCTTTCTATTCCCAGTCAGAAGGCTGGAGAGATTCGCCAGACCAATGAGTGCCACGATCACCACCAGAGCGATCACGACGTGCATACTCTTCCGCAGGGGCGGCTTTGACTCTGGCTGTTCGGGAACAGTTGCAGGGATGCTTTCACTCGGCTCCGTCATAGCTACCTCCCCTCCGCATTGCGATGAAACTCCACGCGCTGTTTGCCGATAGCGAGATAGCCCGCGTCCAACTGCTTCGGCACGATGTAGAGGCCATTCGAAAAGTCAAAGTTGATGAGCGAAAGTTTCTTATCTTTCACTTCATAGAGGGCGGGGGTCTCCTGGAACTGCCCACGCAGATAGGTGAACTTGTCATCCCGCCATATCTGCTGGAGACCAAGCTCTTTGCCCTTCTTCTCATCCCAAACGAAATCGAAGTGGAGTGAGCCGGGATACTGGCTGCGATAGGTTTCCTCTTTCGTCTGCTCGGCCTTTAGGGTGGCGGCCTGGGCCGCCTGCGCGGCCGCAGCTTCCCGCTTCGCCTTGTCGAGATCGGCTGCAGGCACAAATACGGGCAGCTGTGCCAAGCGGTCCTTCGCGGTCTTGTCGCCCGGCTCGATCAGCACTTTCGAGTCATAATGCTCATCGGCATCATCCGAGATCTCACGCAACTGCAGCGTGTACTCGTTGCCGTGGTCCGAGACGATATGGATGTCGGTCGATCCATTGGCCGTCTTCGGCTTCACGCTGATAAAGCGTGAGGCCACATGGCCACCGTCGAAGACCCAATCGACCGTATCCCCGGCGAAGACATTCGCAACCTTTTCCTCGGCGGGTAAGACGATCAGGGTCGATTGCAGCAGACCCGCGCGAATTATAGGAGGAGTCTGAGACTCCGACACGGTGACCGTGCGCGGGGCGCTCGGCTGGAGCGGATGCAGCGGCGCAGCCGCGTGCATCGATGCGGATGCCAGCATAAGGTGAAGGGCAACGGCGATGGGGATGGGCGGTTTCATGCTTGTCCTTTCTGGAATGGCTACTCCGTCTCACCCTGGGCAAAGCGAGCGATGCCCTCGGCAAGTCCGTACCTGGCAATCAACTTCGACCTGCGAACACGATCTTTCGGCTTGGTGGAGAACGCTGCGTAACTGCGGCTGTCGAGATTCAGGCGAATGACCTTGGTGAGCCCATCGCGGCGCATGTAGAGCGCCTCGCGATCCTGCAAGCTCTCGAAAAGAGCGAGCTGTTGCTCGTTCATCTTGAACAGCTCGGCGTACCGCTTACGGTTGAACGTCGCGTCGCGGAGGAACAGGAACGAGGTGCAGGAGTTCACGATGGAATCGGCGTTCGCACCCAAGTCTTCGGCAGACTGGCCAATCATGGTGACGCCGCCAAGATTCTTGCGCACGGTCTTGATCGAGGCCAATGCCGCTTCCAGCAGCTGGCGGTTCTTCATTGAAGAGAAGATCTCTTCGATGAGGATGTGCTTGGGTACACCCAGGTTGGCGGGATTGAAGAGGACATCGTTGATGCGGCGCAGGAGCCAGACCATCAGCGGCTCAATCAAATCCGCGTACTGGGCGTTGTTCACACCCTGGAAGTCGAAGCACTGCAAGCGCGACAGCGAGAGGCTGTCTTCGACGTTGTCGAAGATCGCGCTGTAGACGCCTCTGCCAACCCACTTCGATAAGTAACGATCGAGCTTCTTGGGCAGGTACAGATTCGAGAGACGGCGGTTCGCAGGATCGAGCAGGTACATGTCCTGCACGGCCTTGTGAATCACGTCATCATCTTCTGGCTCCAACTCTGCGCCGCCGTTCGTCAGCAGCAGCTTGATGAAGCTATAGAGGAACTGGATGTTGCTCTCGGTCGCCTCTAGGGTGAACGGATTCACACGAGGGCCGTTTTTGCCGATGCGATCAACACGCCCACCGTACAGTTCAACTACGCTCTCGTAGCTGCCGCCAACGTCGAAGATGTAGGTGAACCCGCCATACTTTTGCTCGTGGGCGATGGTCACATTTCCTGTCACCGACTTCCCGGAGCCCGTAGGACCGAGGATCAGCATCACCCGTACACCGTCTACATAGGCATCTTGGAAGAATGGCGTTCGCGTGCGGGTCTCGAAGACATTCAGGTATTCGTGTTCAAGGTCTTCCGATTGCAGATGTCCAAGGTGCGGCGCGAAGATGGAGGAGAGACGCGCATGATGATCTTCACCCAGCCACATGGGAAACACATTGAACTTTCCATTGCCAGGGAACATTGCGTAGAACGCGGAGAGATTGCCTAGCGTCTCTTCCATGATCTGGGCGCGCGCTTCGACGAATACCCGGTGCACAGCGGGGGCAATGCTGTGAAGATCAGCCACGCTGCGGGCGGCGATCAGCAGACGAAGGGAGTATTCGCCCTGGGCCTTCTTATCGAGCGCGCGGATGACATCGCTTAGGTCATCAACGGCGTTATTGGCAGCCTTCGCTCCGGCTCCGGTGTCCAGCGAGGCGGTATCTTTGCCAGCCATGACGCGGGAAAGCACGCCGACCTTGAAGAACGAAATGAATTTCTCCTGCTGGTCGATCTCGTGACGGGCCGTTGCACTGGACTTAGGCCTCCAAGTCGAGCAAAGAATGCTGTCGCAGTCGAGCGTGAGCAAGTCTGCGAAGAGATTCGGGCGCGATGCCTCCGGTGTCGTTTTCAGGGAGTACATCTGGACGAATCGCTTGCCAACGCGAAGATGATCGCTTTCCCACAAAACAGGTGACTGTACGATCTGGCGGTCAACGCCGGTATCGCCGCGAAGCTGGCCTTGCTCGGCCCAGTCTTCAAGATTGAAGAGGTAGCTGAAGAATTGGAACGTGTCCTGCTTGTCCAGCAACCGAAGCCCGATGCAGCCACCGAGATTTCCGGCAAGGAGCGTGGCTGTCTTTTGCAGCTCGGCCAGCATCCGCGACGTGCCAGGGACGTTCTCTTCGGGCCTCCGCTCGAAGGAGCGGACCTTGGACGGCTCCAGCGTCAGGCACCAGTGAAGATCAATGCGGCGAAAGGCCGCGGTCTGTTCCAAGAAGCGGAGGCGCTCTTCGACGAAAACCTGCGTCACGGGATTCGTGTAGCTCTGCTGACAAGGCAGAGCGAAACCTGCGCGGACGCGTGTGTACTGGTAGAGGCAAGCGCATTCCGGCATTCCACGCAGTGCGCCTTCGATCATACGGAGTTGCGACTCAAGCTCCTGATCGGTCAAGCCTTCTTCATCGATGCCTGTAAGACCAAGCAGGCATCCGTAGCCGCCGCCCTTCAGCGCGAAGATGTGGCTGCTCACGAAGCGGGCAATCGGCACAATGCTGCACGCTGCGCCCGCCTTGGCATACCACGGAACGAATTTTGCATGCTCAGTGTTTGCGTGGGTCATAGTAGCTCTTCTGGTTGAGGCTTAGGCCCCAGAGCTGAAACATCTTTGGGTGTTTGCGGATGATGAGCCACGCGCCAACGGCCAGCGTCGGGAAGGCCATCATCGCCAGGAGACGAAACCCAACGAGGAAAACCGCAATGCAGACGAATACGATCGCCATCCATGCCGTAAGATCGAGACCAAGCTTGGCTCTCGGTCGATTCAGCGCTTGATTGATTGCCTGCGGTTCTCCTCGCCGTGTCATAGCCGATGCACCTGCTACATCGACTGCCCGGTTAGTGAGCCGATCCAACCGGCTCCCCAGCCGAGAACTCCGGCGCCAAACAGGGCGCCGAAGAGTCCCGGAATAGCGTCCTGAAACCTCCCGCTCATCATCCGGATTCCCGCGAAGATGAGGCCGCCAAGACAAATGACAGCCCCAGCGTACATAGCAAAGGTTTTGAAAGTGCCCATTAAGGTTTGTGCCCCGGAAAAGTCCATCGTTCCCTGGGCATGAGCGGCGCTTGCAGAGGACAGGGCGACAAGAGTGGGTGCGATGACCCGTAGTCCGCGAATCGTCCGCCGGAGTGAAAGGATTGCCAGTTCCCTGTTATGGCGACTGACTTTACGCGAGAGAAAGAGAGAACTGCTGAGAGACATCGACACCTCCATCGGCTGAGGCCAGCCGCGACATGTCGAGATCTTCAAGCGGTCCCTTGGAGCCCGTCCAATACTTCCTATTTATCGCCTGATAACCGACAGCTATCGCCCCTTGCTAACCTGCGTTAGATCTGTCACTTCTATTGCAGAAGCTTCAATTGAACGGGTGCATCTTTAGCGATTTCCAGTGTGTCTTTACCTTGAACAATCGAGTTCCTCGTCGCAGTAGATGGCTTCTTCGGCGAGGCTTCAAATCTATCGGTCCCGTGAAGTTTCTTGAATTTCCGGACGAGGAACGGGATGCTCTTGGGTCGGCGTTGTTTGTGATAGAGCACGACCGTGTCAACGGTCCAATCGACGCCCGCGACGGGTCGTGTGGTCAGACTCTCATCAAGATTTGTCCCTTCGCGGATCAGGGCGAAGCATAACCTTCCTTCACAAGCGTCAGCATCTCGGACGGATGGGACGCACGAGAGTAATCCTCGACCGATACACCGGCATCCGTGAGTAGTTCAAGCAATCGGTGGTGAGCATCGGGATGACGTTGCGGATGATAAAGTACCGCCAGGTTGTCCTGCAGATCGGCGGGCCTTAACGCGGCTTTTAAGGCAAGTGGACTGTCTTTGCGCAGGCAAACAACAAGCCGATCACGGCGGAGCTCTTCGATATGCAAATCCGGTTCTTTGAGCGGGAGCGTGACCACAGCCGCATCGACTGTTCCTGCCAGAATCTCTCCGGCAAGTTGTAGCGTATCGCCGTGTGTCGGCCGAATTACGGCTGTGGGCACGATGGTCTTGTGCGTGGAGCAGAGGGAACGAAACAGCTTTTGATCGACAAGAGGACTGGATCCGAGACGAACCTGCGAAATCTCTCCTCGTTCCATCGCAATGAGCACTTCGATCACTTCGTCGCGCATCTCGAGAAGAGAGCGTGCCATTTCGATGAAGGCCAGGCCGGTCTCAGTTGGCCGGATGCGCCCGTCCTTGAGTTTGCGATAAAGCCGGACCGAAGAGTTGTCGCGGAACTGCCGCGCCTGGACGGTGAGGTTGGGTTGTGAGGTGTGAAGATGCTCAGCTGCGCTCCGAAAACCCTGCTTCTCCAGGATGGCAAGCAGATAGCGGAAGTGACGAAATTCGGCCCAATCATGCACAGATCAAGTCCCGTAAAACAGCACCTCGCACAAGTCGGGACCCGCGATCGTCCCCTACGGAAATCTTTACAGCAGGAGTTGTCAGCTGCAACGGAAACTTACAAAGTTGGCCAAATTTACTCTTGAGCGGCGCCCTCCGTGGTGACATCCCCACCCCGATAACTCGCAGTTATCACCCGATAAATGGAAAGTATTGGACAGAACATTTTGAGCAAGAGAGTCTAGCAATATATTTCCCAGGGCCGATCAGCGTGCACTGACGTCCAGGCAAGGAGATGATCGGCGACGTCAGTGTCGCTCGCCGTTCGGCCGTTGAGTTCGATTCAGAGTTTGAGATCACAGATCACTATTCAGGAGTTGACCATGAGGAGAAATAAAGGATTTGACCGCGATTTCGCCGAGTACGAGCTAAAAAGTGCAATGCAGCAACTGCCAAACGCTCGAGAAGTAATCTTTCTACGTCTGCCGCAGGTGAAAGCCGCTACAGGTCTATCGAAGACAAGTATTTACGAGAAAATCAAAGAGAACACCTTCCCCTCACCTGTACCGATTGGTAAACGAACGGTTGGATGGGTGGAATTTGAAATCAAACAGTGGGCAATTGATCAGGTCATGGCAGCTCGTTCTGAGAGGCAAGAAATTCCCCATAAACCGGCACGGTCTGCCACACATTTTGACCATCACGCGCGCTTGAGAAGATCCGCGTAGGGCGGCACCAGTCGCTTCCCTCTTCCAGATCACTCTGGGGGCTGTCATAGATAGCTACGTTTCCGAGAATCAGGCATAGGATGCCGCTTGTGATTTATCGCCTGATATTCAGCAGATTCGAATTTCCGGTGAGCGCCCAGCATAGCCCAAATCTGCATTTCTTCGTTCCATGCGAAGAAATGCGTATAATAGCGTCGGAGGTTGCGATGCATACTGCAAATCAAACCGATGAGTTGATCGTCTGGACAAGATCGCAAGCCCTGGAAGAAGCGAAGTCCGTTTTCGCGTCATACGACCCCAAATTTCGGACTGTGGCAAACGATAAGGGTCCGGTTTTCAGCAAAGGACAAGTTGGGGTGGTTTTCTTGTCACAACCTGACGACGACCACGCAATTGAGACGACTCTCGCTACCCTTCGCAATGCCAAGGTTTCTTCGATTGTTTTCTACGTTCCGCATCGCTCCGCAGACTTCGCATTCAAAGTTGGTACGATGGTGGGCCGGAAAGGCATAAACGCGGAGTGGGCCTTCAATTTTCCCCACTTGCGGCAACTTCTTAAGGCCAGGAATATCCGTGCCCACGTTCGCCATCAGGAGGCTAGAGGAAATTCTCTCGATCTCGTTGAAGCGAGAATGCGTTTGGGGCTCAACCAAGCGCAGATGGCGAATGCGCTAAACGTTACCGTTCGAACGCTGCAGAATTGGGAAGCTGGAAAGGGTACAAGTCTATTGGCA
>Ga0157290_10000083_pt1 | contig 21756 bp, 14 predicted proteins | sample NitcycUS149409B1_FD_108389 | JGI IMG/M metagenome (GOLD analysis project Ga0157290, IMG submission 108389) | Soil microbial communities from Arlington Agricultural Research Station in Wisconsin, USA - Nitrogen cycling UWRJ-S149-409B-1 | ecosystem: Environmental > Terrestrial > Soil >...
ACAAGAAGACCGGCGCCGTCGTCAAGGGACTCAAGGCCTCCGACTTCACCATCACCGAGGACGGCAAGCCGCAGAAGGTCGCCTCCTTCGATTTCCAGAACGTAGACGAAGCGGTCGTGCTCAACGAGAAGACCGTCAGCGGCAAAGCCCCCACCATCGCCGAGATGATGGAACGCTCCATCGCCGCGGACGCCGCCTCGCTCCGCGATCATCGCCTCATCGTCATGTTCTTTGACCTCGCCTCCATGCAGCAGGAGGACATCGACCGCGCCGTGGAAGCCGCGCAGAACTACATCAAGAACAAGATGCAGCCCGCCGATCTCGTCGCCGTGGCCAGCCTCAGCACCAGCCTGACGCTCGATCAGGACTTCACCGCGAACAAAGACTCGCTCCTCGCCGCCGTCGGCAAGTACAACGGCACAGAAGGCCAGGGCTTCGCTGCTGGCACGACAGGGACCAGCGATGGCACCGCCGACGACGCCACCAGCTTCACTGCCGATGACACCGAGTACAACAACCTCAACACGGACCGTGAACTCTACGCGATCCAGTCCATCGCGAAGTCGCTTGAACGCGTCGACCAGCGTAAGTCCATGCTCTACTTCTCCGGCGGTCTCAGTCGCAACGGCATCGAAAATCAGGCCTCCCTGCGCGCCGCTACCAACGCCGCCGTCCGTGCCAACATGAGCATCTACAGCGTAGATACGCGCGGTCTGGAAGCCATCCCTCCCGTCGGCAACGCCAGCGTCGGTAGCCTGCGCGGAACTTCGGCTTACAGTGGAGCTGCCATGCAGTCGCGCCTTAGCTCCAACTTCTCTTCGCAGGAGACGCTTGCCACTCTCTCCAGCGATACGGGTGGCAAGTCCTTCTTCGACTCCAACGACTTCGCTCCCGCCTTCCAGCAGGTGCAGAACGACACCGAGGCTTACTACATCCTCGGCTTCCGTTCGCAGAACCAGGCGCGCGACGGCAAGTATCGCCACCTCTCCGTCAAGCTCAACCGCAACGACGTAAAGCTCGACTTCCGCCCCGGCTACTACGCCCCCGCTGACTTCCAGCACCAGAAGTCCGAAGATCGCGAGATCGCTCTCTCCGACCAGATGAAGAGCGATCTCCCCGCGACCGATGTCGCCGTCTATCTGCAGGCCCTCTACTTCCGCATCAGCGACAGCCGCTACTTCGTTCCCGTCTCCGCTATCGTTCCCGGTTCACAAATTCCATTTGTCAAAAACGGGGACAAGGACAAGGCTTCGCTCGACTTCCTCGGCGAAGTCCGCAACGCGCAGCGCCTCGTCGTAGGCAACATTCGCGAGACGGTCAAGCTGCAACTCGGCGTGGATCAGCAGGTGCAGCGCAAGAACATTCAGTACAACACTGGCTTTGCGCTCGCTCCGGGCAAGTATCATCTCAAGCTCGTCGTGCGCGAAAACCAGACCGGAGCGATGGGCAGCTTTGAAACAGATCTCAACGTTCCCGATCTGAAGAAGTCTCCGCTCAAGCTCTCAAGCGTTCTGCTCTCCAGCCAACGAGTTCCCAACACGGCCAAGCGCTCGGAGAATCCGCTCGTGCGCGACGGTATGGAGTTCGTCGCCAACGTTCCCCACGTCTTCCGCCAGGACCAGCATCTCTACGTCATGTATGAGGTCTACGATCCCGCAAAAGTTCGCGCCGCAGCCGCAGCCGATGCAGCCACCGCGAACAATGCCACCGCCAGTGGTCTCAAGGCGCGCCCGTCGGTCGGTGGCGTACGCGTCCTAACCTCCATCCAGTTCCTGAGCGGAGGAAGCAAGGTCTACGAGACGCCGCTGGTCGCAGGCACTGCGGTCAACGTTCCGGAGCGAGGTGCCGTGGGCTTCCAGTTCGACGTCCCCCTCAGCGGCCTCAAACCCGGCACCTACGTCTGCCAGGTCAACGTGATCGACGACGCTGGCGGCACCTTCAGCTTCCCACGCATGGCCCTCCGCGTCCTCGCACCCGCAACTTCGGCAGTTGCGGCACAACCCGCCCCCGGCAACTAGACACAAAGGAAACCAAAGCCGGGTGCCCCGTACATCGCGTTCTTTGCGATGTGCGGGAGGGATGCCCGGTACGGTTGAAAATCTGAGATGGAGTGAAGATCTAAAACGGTTCGCGCTTGCGCGAATACCCACACATGCGCGATGAAGCTGCGCATGTATGGGGCACCCGATCTTTTGGCTTTCCTTTGTCATCCCGCAGCGCAGCGGAGGGATCTACCGTTAACCCTTCGGTGAAGAACTCTTCCACGTCCCCCAACTCACTCGTCACCCGATAGGGCGGCAGGCTGTCCAGAAACACCTTTCCATACCGCTGCGTCTGAATGCGCGCGTCCAGAAGCATCAGCACACCGCGATCCTCCGCCGAACGGATCAACCGCCCAAACCCCTGCTTTAGCGTAATCACCGCCTGCGGAATCTGCAGATCGTAAAACGGTTTACCCCCAGCAGCCTCAATCGCCTCCATGCGCGCACGGACGACCGGATCGTTCGGCACCGCAAAGGGTAAGCGATCGATGATCACGCACGACAACTGCTCACCCTGCACATCCACGCCCTGCCAGAAGCTGCTCGTGCCGAAGAGCACCGCATTGGGCGTCGCGCGAAACTCATCCAGCAGCGCACGCCGAGGCTGCGTCCCTTGCAGCAGCAATGGGAAGGGCACTTCCACCAGCATGCGCTCGTACATCGCGCGCATCTGCGCATAGCTCGTGAAGAGGCAGAAGGCGCGCCCTTTCGTAATCTCCAGCACACGCCGCACACGCTCCGCTGCGCGCGGCATGTATGCGGAGTCGCGCGGATCCGGCATATACGGCGGCAGATACAGCAGCGCCTGCTTCCCATACTGAAAGTGCGAAGGCACCACAAGCTCACGCGGAAGCACCAGCCCCAGCCGTTTGCGGACGTGCTCAAAGCCGCCCTGAACGGTTAGCGTTGCGGAGGTAAGCACCACGCACGAAAAACTCTCGAAGAGCGTCTGCGTCAGCAACTCCGAAACATCAATCGGCGTGGCCTGCAGATGCGTGTGAAACGCCTGCCCACCCATCGCCGCGTTGCGCACACCGCCCGCAGACCGGCGCTCGATCCAGAAGACCGTGTTGGGATCGTTCGCCTCCATCAAAAACTTCAGGCTGGTACGAATCTCTCCCGCCCTGCGACGCAGCCCCGCCGCCTCGTCCACTTCCTTCAGCCGTTCCAGCTCGGACTCCAGCCGATTCAACGCAGCGATTGCGCCGAGATACCCATCCCCGCGCTCCTCCAGAAAACCCTCGCGGTCGTCGAAGGGCATCCGCCCAATCGTCACACCGATCTGCGGCAGCGAAGCGAAGAAGACGCGCGCACGTTCGCGCAGCCCCACCGTCGCCGACTCAATCGAAGACGATGAAGCATTCTTTGCCTTCAACAGTGATTCCGTATCTCGCGCCAGCTCTTCAAAGCGCTGCTGAGAAAGCGCAACGCCAAAGTAGTCGCTGGCCACATCTTCCATCTCATGCGCCTCGTCGAAGACAACGGCCAGCGCATCCGGCAGCACACCTGCGTCGGGAGCGTTCCCCGACTGCTGCTTGATATTCAGGTCGGCAAAGAAAAGATGGTGATTCACAATCACGATCTCGCTCTCCAGCGCCTTCCGTCGCATCTCCGTCACAAAACACGTCTCGAAGTGCGGGCACGTCTGCCCCAGGCACGCCTCGCTCCGTGCATCGAGCTTGCTCCAGAGGGCGGAGTTCTCTGGCAGACCGTTCACCTCGGCGCGGTCGCCTGTCTTTGTCTGGTACTCCCAGTTCGAAAGGATATGAAACTGGTCGATCTCGTCCAACCCGCTCAACAGCGGCTGCGCGCGCAGGGCGTAGAGCTTCTGCTTGCAGAGATAGTTGCTGCGCCCCTTCATGTAGCAGACCTTCAGCGGCCCCAGCAGCGACTCCAGAAACGGGATGTCCTTGAAGAAGAGCTGCTCCTGCAGGTTCTTCGTCCCGGTGGAGATGATGATGCGCTGCTGCGTCTCGCGCGCCTTGCGAATGGCGGGAAGAAGATACGCCAGCGTCTTTCCCGTCCCCGTTCCGGCCTCCACAATCAGGTGGCGCTTGTCGTCCATGGCCTTTTCGACAGCCTTGGCCATCTCGAACTGACCCTTGCGATGCTCGTAGTGCAGCGACGACTGCGCCAGCACGCCTCCGGGCGAAAAGAAGTCCCGCAGGGTAGGAAGCGGTTCGGTCTGGGTCAGGGTCACAGGCATCGAAGAACAGGCGAAAACCCTATGATACCTGCCGCATTCCGGAGCGTGTTCCGGAATCGCTAGTGAGCTTCCACCAAAGGAAAATCTGAGCAAACAGCCATAGAACTCCGAAAGCTCCGCTCAACAGAGAGACTTTAGAGAGCAGTCCGAAGCGAAAGGGTACTTCTGGATCTCCGAGAATCTCAGCACCTGCGACGAAGATTAGTGTCGCCTGTACTAAGGCAAGGAAAAGACTTGAGAGGCGGGTGCGGTTCCACACAAGCCAAAAGACAAGAGGCCATAAGGCTGGGAGAAAAAGCCATCCCATGAGCAGGAAGGGCCACATTATTCCGTGACCGCCTGCTGCCAATGAGACCGAAATAGAGCCAAGAACGACCGTAAAGCTCAGACCCAGACAAAGTGGCTTCGCATAGAGCACGGTGATCCTTCTCCCTGAACCACACTACGCAACAGATAGACTAAACCTATGGCAAAGGTCGAAAAGAAAAGGCTCGGAAAAAAGCACAGGCAGGCGTCCACCCGTCCGCATAAGGGCAAGGCGACCAAGGCTGAGCAGTTGGCGAGCGGAACGCGGGCGGCAACCTCGCCCAAGGCGCGTAAGGAAGCCGCGGCGAAGAAGTCCGCCGCAGCGGCAAAGGCGCGCACACGGCGGCAGTCGCCGGAGTTTGAAAGTAAGAAGGTCGTTGAGCAAAGTGACCATGGCAGAACCACCGGCGCCAAGGGTGCAACGCCACGCGGCGCGAAGGCGACCCAGCGCGACATCAAGGAGGCCGCCATCGAGCGCGCCTCCGCACGGCATGCGAAGCCCGACTCGGCCTCGCAGACGGCGGCCGAAGAGCAGCGTCCGCGCACGCATCTCTCCGCGCTCGAAGATCGCGAGACGGAGCGCGCGGTGGCAGCTAGCCTTCCTCTTATCGAAGAGTTGCAGAAGCCCTCCCAGGCCATCGACGCCCCGCTCATCGCGATCTGCGGTCGCCCCAACGTCGGCAAAAGCACGCTCTTCAACCGCCTCACCGGCACACGCCGCTCCATCGTCGGCGACGAGCCCGGGATCACCCGTGACCGCATCTATGGAGAAATCGAATGGCAGGGCGAGTACGCCCGCATCGTCGATACCGGCGGCGTCGTTCCCGATGACGAAGCCCTCATCCCCAGCGAGATCTATCGCCAGGCCCGTGTCGCGCTTGAAGAGGCTGACGCCATCGTCATGGTCGTCGACGGACGCACGGAACTCGCCGCGCCCGATTTGGAACTCGCCCGTCTGCTCCTGCGCAGCGGGAAACACGTCTTCCTCGCGGTCAACAAGATGGACACCGCCCAGATCGCCAGCGATGCGGAGAACTTCCGCCAGCTCGGCTTCCGCGACGTCTTCGCCATCTCGGCGGAGCACAACAACGGCATCGGCGACCTCCTGGACGCAGTCTTCGAAACCCTCCCGCGTCCCGAGGTCGAAGCTCCCGAAGAACTGGAAGAGGTCTGGGAAGAAGAGCCCGACGCTGACGCAGTAGCCGCGCCCAGGCCACGAAAGCTCCGTTCGCACGGCGAGTACGACTCCAAGGAGACGAAGGTTGCCATCATTGGCCGCCCCAACGTCGGCAAAAGTACTCTGCTGAATGCCCTCACCGGCACCGACCGCTCCATCGTCTCTCCCATCGCCGGAACCACGCGCGACGCCGTGGATGAACTCGTCGAACGTAACGGCCACGGCTTCCGCTTCGTGGATACCGCCGGCATCCGTCGCAAGGGCAAGACCACGCTCATGGCGGAAAAGCTCTCCGTCATCATGGCGCGCAAGCATCTCGAAGCCGCCGATGTCGGCCTGCTCATCATCGACGCGACGGAAGGCGTAGCGGCGCTGGACGCCAACATCGGCGGCTACGCGCACGAGAGCGGACGCTCGGTCATCATCGTCGTCAACAAGTGGGACCTAGTCACATCGCACCGCACCGACGGCCAGCCCCCAGCCGACCAGAAGGCCTATACGGAACAGGTGCGTCACGCGCTGAAGTACCTCGACTATGCACCGCTGCTCTTCATCTCCGCTGCCGAAGGCATCAACGTGAACTCGGTCTTCCGCGAGGTACAGAAGGTCGCACGCGAGCGCCGCAAGCGCGTCACCACGGGCCAGATGAATCGCTTCCTCGCCGACGTCGACTTCCAGCGCGCCTCTGTTCCGATGAACAAGCGCGTCAAGATCTACTACATGACCCAGGCTGCAGTCGCCCCGCCGACCTTCGTCCTGTTCACGGATCGCGATGTGAAGCTGCACTTCGGCTTCGAGCGCTTCCTGGAAAACCAGGTGCGCGAAGCCTTCGGCTTCGTCGGCACCCCCATCTGGTTCAAGGTCAAAGCGCGCAATAAAAAGAAGAACGCGTAGAACCAGATCTCTTAGGAAACCAAAACTCGGGTGCCCCATACATCGCAGCTTTATCGCGATGTGTGGGTTATGCGCAAAGCGCATCCTTGGTTCCCCATAATCTTGGGGATCAGCTTCGAAGCGGTTCGCGCGTTGCGCGAATACCCACACATCGCAAAGAACGCGATGTATGGGGCACCCGTTTTCATACAACCGCAAAAGGGATACCCATCCTTGGGTATCCCTTTTGTCATTCCGTAGCGAAACGCAGGAATCTGCTTTTTAGAAATCCAGACCTACTCGAACTTACTCAACCGGTTCAATCCATTGAACGCAGCGACCTTGTAAGCCTCCGCAAGAGTCGGGTAGTTGAACACCGTATCGACAAAGTAATCGATGTTCCCACCCAGAGCCATCACAGCCTGCCCTACGTGCAGCAGTTCGCTGGCGCCTTCGCCGATAATGTGCACGCCGAGGATCGACTTGTTCTCACGATGGAAGATGAGCTTCAGGCGTCCCGTTGTATCTCCACGAATCTGGCCACGAGCGATCTCGCGGTAGTACGCGACACCGACCTCGTAAGGCACATCCTCCTCCGTAAGCTGCTCTTCGGTCTTGCCGAGAAAGCTGATCTCCGGGATCGTCCAGATGCCGTACGGGTAAAAGCTTGGGTTGGAGAGAATACTCTCGTCTCCAAAGGCGCGTGCTGCGGCGACGCGGCCCTGTTCCATGCTGACCGAAGCCAGGGACGGGAAGCCGATGACGTCGCCCACGGCGAAGACATTGGGTGCCTTGGTGCGGTAGTCCTTGTCGACCGGAATACGGCCACGCTCGTCGGCATCGACGCCAATGGCGGAGAGGTTGAGCTCGTCCACATTGCCCTGGCGGCCTACAGCATAGAGCAGAGCGTCACCCTGGATCTTCTTCTTGGATTCCAGGTTCGCCACGACGGAGCCGTCTTCCAACTCTTCCACGGACTCCACTTCCTCGTTCATGCGCATCGTGACGCGCGCATCGCGGAGGTGGTAGCTCAGGGCTTCCACGATCTCCTGGTCGGCAAATTCGAGCAGGCGCGGGCGGCGTTCGATCAGAGTGACTCGGACCCCGAGAGCGGCAAACATGCAGGTGAATTCGACACCGATCACGCCTCCGCCGACGACGATCATCGTCTTCGGCAGCGCCTTGAGGTCAAGCACCAGGTCGGAGTTGATGATCGAGGTGCCGTTGATCGGCACCTTAGCCGAAGCCGCTGGCTTCGTGCCCGTGGCGATCACGATGTTGGTGGCCTCGTAAGTGGTGGAACCACGCGAGTTCGTAACCTGTAGATGGGTGGCGTCTACAAAACTGGCCGTACCGGTGAGCATCTCGATGTTGTTGCGCGAGAGCTGGGCTTCGGTCACATCGATCTCGGTCTTGATGACGTGCTGAACGCGGAAGGCCAGATCGGCCATCGTGATGCGTTCCTTCACGCGATAGTTCATGCCGTAGATGGATTTGTAGTTATAGCCGGAGAGGTGAAGAACGGCCTCGCGCATGGTCTTGGAGGGAATGGTGCCAGTGGAGATACAAGCTCCTCCAACCACCTCACGCATTTCAATAAGAGCGACTTTCTTACCGAGTTTCGCGGCATAAATAGCGGCCCTCTGCCCGGAAGGGCCAGAGCCAATAACGATCAGGTCATAGACGGTGGTCATGCGCTGTGCGGCTTCCTCTTGTTCTGTAGGACGTGCGCCGTGTGTTCTCAGATTGGCCGGGCCATTGTGCCTCTTGCCAACCGCTTCAAGTTTGAGGCTACCACATTTATTCCGTGCTCTTTGCGGGCGGGGAAGTAGCAGCCGAGTTCGTCTTCCAAAGAGTGAGGCCAGGCATCACGGCCTGGCCTCGTCTTAGAAACTCTCCGGAAAGAGTGGTCTGGACTCCATTACCGGCGTCCGCCGCCACGTCCAAAGCCACCACCGCGCCCGCCGAAGCCACCACCACGTCCATAGCCGCCGCCGTATCCACGACCTCCGTAGAATCCACGTCCGCCGTAAAATCCGCGGCCACCGTAGTATCCACGTCCACCGTAGAAGCCCCGTCCGTAACCATAGCCGTAGTAGGCTGGGCCATAGTAGCCGTAGTAGGGAGCATAATAGCCCGGATAAGCATATCCATAGGGAACGCCGTAGCCGTAATAGGGAACTCCAACGCTGATCCCGAAGCCCACCTGGGCCTTGGCTTGCGGTGCCGGTGCCACGACTAAGAGCGCGGCTGCAAGGGCGGCGCCCGTAATCCATCTTTTCATCGTCTTCGTGATCTGCATGTGAAACCTCCCTTGTTGCATTAGTAAGAACACAGGAGTTTTGCAGGTGTTGCGCGCGACTTTGCGTCAAATCGGGGTCTGGCGAAACTATTTTTGCGCGTCCTCGATGGCCTGGGCGACGCGGAGCAGCTTTGCCTCCTGAAAGTGGCCTGCAAGTACCTGTACGCCGATGGGAAGATGCTCCGCCGTCTCGCCAATGGGCACGCTGATGCCGCTGATCCCGGCGAGCGAAGCGGCGACCGTGTAAATGTCTGCCAGGTACATCGAGAGCGGATCTTCTGTCTTTTCACCGAGTTTCCACGGAGGGGTGGGCGTAATCGGGGTCACAATGGCGTCCACTTCGGCAAAGGCGGATAGGAAATCCCGCGCCAGGAGCGTACGAACCTGTTGTGCCTTGCGATAGTAGGCGTCGTAGTAACCCGAAGAGAGGGAGTAGGTGCCCAGAAGGATGCGGCGCTTGACCTCGGGGCCGAAGCCCTCTTCGCGGGACTCCTTGTAAAGCTCCGAAAGATTATTCGGGTGGTCGACACGATGACCGAAGCGCACACCGTCAAAACGCGACAGGTTGCTGCTCGCCTCTGCTGTCGCGAGGACGTAATACGTTGGAACGGCGTACTTTGTGTGCGCCAGCGAGATGGGGTGAGCTGAGCAACCGGCGGCTTTCAGTTGTTCTAGTGTGCGTTCCACGGCGGCGCGGATCTCCGGATCGAGACCTTCGCCGAAGTACTCGGCTGGAATACCGATCTTCAGTCCTGCAACGGGAACCTTCGTTGCGGACACGTAATCCTCCACAGGAGCCTGCGAAGCCGTTGCATCCATGGGATCCGGTCCACTCAGGACGGAAAGCATGGTGGCGGTATCGCGCACGGAGCGCGTCACCGGGCCGACCCGGTCCAGAGAAGAGGCGAAGGCGATCAACCCATAGCGCGAGATGCGTCCATACGTAGGCAAAAGACCCGTCACACCGCAAAACGCGGCGGGTTGGCGAACCGAACCGCCCGTATCCGTTCCCAGCGAGGCCACGCAGAAACCCGCAGCGACGGCGGCTGCGGAGCCGCCGGACGATCCGCCGGGGACGCGATCGAGCGCCCTGGGATTGCGGACAGGCCCATAAGCAGAGTTCTCGTTCGAGCCGCCCATGGCGAACTCGTCGCAGTTCAGTTTGCCCAGAAGAACCGCGCCCGCAGCCTCCAGCTTGCGCACCGCCGTCGCGTCGTAGGGCGGGTGGTAGTCCTTGAGGATCTTCGATCCGGCGGTGGACGGAGCACCCTGCATCGTCAGGACATCCTTGATGCCAATGGGAACGCCCGCCAGCGCGGGCAGATTCTCTCCCGCCTTCACCATGCCGTCGATCTTCTCCGCCTGCCGCATCGCCCGCTCTTCGGCGAGGGAAAGAAAGGAGTTGATCTCCTGCCCTGGGACCTGATCTTCGGCTTTGATCTTGTCGAAGTGAAGTTGGGCTAGGGCGCTGGCGTTCGTTTCGCCGGAACGGAGCGCGGCGAGGGTCGCGTCAATGGTCAAGGTCTTGAGATTCATGGATTTGGTCCTAATCTTTGGGGTCACACCCGCGTCTGTCTGCCCGGAAAACAGGTTCAGAGATGGCATGCAGGGTTAATAAATAAGGTGAGCGGAAGTTTAGCGCTCGATGACTTTCGGGACTTTAAAGAAGCGGCCGTCGGTATTCGGAGCTTCGTGCATCACGGTTGCGCGGTCGACGGAGGGACGTTGCTCGTCGGCGCGCAGCCATGTGGAGTCGGCCTCATGCAGCAGTTCGGTGATCTGCGCCAGTGGCGGCACGCCGGTGGTATCCAGTTCGTTGAGCTCGGAGATATATCCAAGGACGGCGTTCAGGTCGCGCTGCATGTGCGGCTCTTCCTCGGCTGTGAGCTGCAGGTTTGCAAGCGAGGCGACATGGCGGACTTCTTCAAGGGTAACGCGTTCGGGATTCGTGATTTCAGTCATGGCTTGTATTCAAAAAGTATATCGGTGAGCGGCACGCGCGCGATGCGGGAGAGTTCGCCGCGAAGCTGGGGCGTCATGCTTCGGAGCTGCTGGAGCCAGGCTCTATCCGCCACCTGCACGGTGACGACAGTGCCTTCCAGGCGGGCAACAAGGGAGTGCCCCGCAATTGAGCCCCCGGCGGCCACGGGCCATGCAGCCGCTAGACGTTCCACGGGGGGAAGCGCGGAGAGTGAATCTCCGAGAACGGACCGGAGAAGATCGCGCATCGTTTGCATACTAAGAGACGGCTTTTAGCAGGGAAGTAGGCTCCGCAACGAGGCCTTCGTTCAATGTTGCCATGCAATCCATCGCCTGTGGTGCATGGGTGAGAACGAAGTCGCGCATCTGTTGCAAAAAGAGCGGAGTCGCGAAGTTTTCCGCATGCTTCTGGATGGCGGTGGGAGAGAAGCTCGTCTCGATCGACTCGAAGTGCTCAATGGCCGCAATCAGGGCGTCTTCGGTCTGCGATGGGAAGAAGACGCCCGTCGCCTCGTCGCCGTAACCGTCCACCGTCTCCAAAGATCCTCCCGCGCCATATGCGATCACGGGGCGTCCGCACGCCTGCGCCTCCAGAGGAACCATGCCGAAGTCTTCGTCGGCGGCGAAGAGCAAGGCACGCGCCCGTGCGTACTCATTCCAAAGGTCTTCGTCCGACAACTCGCCGAGAAAGGTCACATTTGGCCCGGCAAGTTTGCGCAGGTTGGCCTCTTCCGGACCGGTACCTGCGATCCGGAGAGGCCGGTTCAAGCGATTGCAGGCAGCGATGATCAGATCCGTCCGCTTGTAAAACACCAGACGCCCGGCCGCAAGATAGTGATCCTGAGGCTCCAGAATACGTGCCCTCTGGAGATCGATGGGGGGATGAATCACCGTGCTCTCCCGACCGTAGAAGCGGGAGATACGGTCCGCCACGTAGTTAGAGTTTGCGGCGAAGGCGGTGACACGGCGCGCGGCGTGAGCGTCCCAATCCCGCACATACTTTGCAGTCAAGGTGAAGGCGAGACGGGTGGGACCGATCATCTGGTTGCGGTACTGGTCATAAGCGTCCCAGAGATAACGCATGGGAGAGTGGCAGTAGCAGAGGTGGGTCGCGTCTTCCCGTTTCAGAACGCCCTTGATGGGACCTGAGTCCGAAGAGACGATGAGGTCGTACTCGCGTACGTCCAGACGTTCGACGGCCGAGGGGTAGAGAGGAAGAAACTGACGATGATGACTCACCGCTCCCGGAATATTTTGCAGATAAGAGGTGGTCAGCTTTCGACCTTTGAGCGACTCAGGAAGTCCCGCGTCGGCGGAAACAAGCGTGACCAGATCCGCTTCGGGGAAGAGCGAGGCGATGCACTCCGCGACGCGCTCACCCCCGCCACGGGTGACAAACCAGTGATGGAGGATAGCTACGCGCATGTAGACGATGGTACAGAAGACTTAAGCTGCGCGGTCAAAAAGCACCATTGCTGTTGACTACACAACGCACGGTACGAACAAGTATTTTCAGGTCAAGCCAAAGAGACCAGTTCTCTACATACTTGCGATCCAGTGCGACACGCTCGTCGTAGGTAAGGGTAGAGCGCCCGGAAGACTGCCACAACCCGGTCACGCCAGGTTTGACCGCGATGTAGTAGGCGAAGTCGCTGCTGTACTTTTCCACTTCGGCTGCGACGATAGGCCTTGGGCCCACAAGACTCATGCGGCCCGTAAGAACGTTCCAGACCTGCGGCAGTTCATCGAAGGAAGAGCGACGTAAGATGTTGCCGATCCCTGTGATCCGGGGATCCTTCTTAAGTTTGTGGTTCAAAAGCCACTCCTCGCGGTCCTCGGGATGGAGAGCGAGATGGCGCTCCAGGACCTCTGCGGAGTTCTGGCACATGGTGCGAAACTTCCACATGGAGAAGAAAGCTCCTCCGCGGCGGATCCGGCGATGCGAGAAGAAGATCGGTCCAGGAGAACTAAGCACCACGAGAAGTGCAACGATCAGACAGAGAGAGAGCAGGATAGGGGAGAACAGAAGAACCATCCCTATATCGAACGCCCTCTTGAGAACGATGTAATCAAAGGTGTTCGCGGGCGATTCAAACCCTACACCATAGGCCGTGCTTCTGCCCGCGTGCGTGAGTTGGGGGGAGAGTTGTTCAACATACGACTGAGAAGTCGCAACTGCTCTGGACTCCGGTGATTGGTCTTGCAGGGGCATGCTCATCCTGGGTTAAAATCTGCGGCAACAAGTTACCTGTAAAGGCAGATAGCCGGAGTCGCTTTTCTTCGCCCAAGGGTGCCACGCGAAGCAAGTGAAAGCATTTTTCATTTCAGCTCTGTTGATGGGCGTGAACGTAGAAGATCGGCTCACCACTCCTCACAGATAATCTGGTCAATGCCAGTATAGATGCACTTTGCCACAATAAGTTGTGCGAGCAAACCAGACCGATCCCCGCAAGTAACGAGGATCGTTCAAGTTATCGGTGACGAATATGGGGGACTCGCCTGGAATCCAAGCTGGAACGCCGCCATTTCGAGGGTTTCTGCTACCAGAAACTCAGGCAGGCTCTCCTGTTCGCAGCATGAAGCTTCTGTTCCCCGTATGAGAACCAATTTGGGAACGCCGGCTGCCGCCCCCGCAGCCAGGTCCGAACACCTGTCCCCGATCAGCGCGGAATGGGCGAGATCCAGATCGTGCTCGCGCGCTGCCTGGAGCAACATGCCGGGGCCAGGCTTCCGGCAGACCGTATCGCGCTTGTACTCGTTCAGTCCATGCACGGGATGAAATGGCGAAAAGTAAACGGCATCCACGTCCGCGTCTTCGGCAGCCAGCAGACCACGCATATACCGCATGAGCGCGTGGAACTGTTCCTCGGTGTAAAGACCCCTTCCAATTCCGGACTGGTTCGTGATCACGATGATGGCGTAGCCGCGGCTGCGAGCCTGGCGGATGAGCTCGAAGATCCCCGGAACAAAGCGGACCTCCTCTGGACGATGGAGAAATCCGACCTCTTCGTTAATGACGCCGTCACGGTCAAGAAAGAGCGCGGGCCTCATACGAAGGCCCCGGCAGGCGGCTGCGGGACGACAACGAACGGCGAAGCCGCTTCGCCTTCAAGAAGCACCTGGAGCTGCTGAAAAGCCATGGCGGGAGTTACCTGCTGAATGCAGAGGTTATCCGCGCATGCTGCGAAGTTTCCCGCGACGTAGCAGGGGCGACAGGCGAAGCCCTCCCCTCCCCAGATGGCCGCAGTGCCGGGGCGGCGCGGAAGTCGCTCCCAGGGAGAGATAGGCCCGAAGATCCCCAGCAGGCGCGTCTTTGTAATTCCCGCAAGATGCAGTGGACCCGTGTCATGCGTGACTACAGCAGCGGAGGCGTCGAAGAGTGCGAGAAGCTGGGGAAGCGAAAGCTGCGCGATCAGATCGGTGACCGTCAGGTGTTCGAAGTAAGGCCGAATCCATATGTCGTCGGGGCCGCCTGCGAGAACGACCTCATAACCAGCCCCCAAGGCCATCTCGGCGAGGGAGACATAGCTCTCTGCAGGCCATCGGCGCAGGGCGTCGTCGCGAAGAAGATTTTTGGCGCCCGCCGGTGCCAGCACAATGCGTGTTTTCTGCGGCGGTGGAAGCGGCGATGGCGGCAGATTCACCGGGAAGATAGGCGTGAGCGAGTCAGGGATCGGACCCGCGTCTTCTCCCACAAGAAGCCGTGCGTACTCGTCCGTGTGATGGCGGTTAGGAAGCAGGTCCAGCGCGCGGTCCCCCTGCCGCAGAAGGATCTTTCGTCGCGCACGCAGAGGAAGTGTGAGCGCCTGGTAGCGCCGGTCATAGTAGATCGTGGCAATCGTGTCGTACCGGGACAGGCCGAGTTTGCGCCAGAGCCCGACCATCGCTTGCAGCCTTTGGATCATGCTGGCTTGCAGAAGCGCTCGCTCGTCCACTGGAATCGGATGCACCCACGGATAGAGCTCCAGAATGGGAAGAACACCTCGCCCGCAGATCCAGTGAATCTCATGCCCGCTTTCGTGCAAAGCAAAGGCCGCGGGCAGGGTCATGATGACGTCGCCGATGGCACCGAGTTTAACGATCAGGCTGCGAGGCATATCAGTTCAGTGTAAGCGAGGGCATCCTCGCAACTCAGTGTAAGCGAGGGCATCTCGCAACGGCTTTGGCGGAATCTGATGGGAAGAGGTGAAGAGACGATGAGCGATCCCAGACCGAACGAAGGCAAATATGGAGGACAAGGCGAGCACGGCAAGCCCACGGATGTGACTTCGCCCGTACCAGAGAAGAAAGAGGGAGAGATCAACCCCTCTGCACCGAATGATGTCACGGTGACTCCCGGTTCGATGGAGAAGCAGAAGTAACGGGCCGGCTTCGCTTCCGGGTAACGCGCAGCCCAAGGTGATCGAACTTGAGATTCATCAGCTAAGACCGGCCACGGGAGAGATGCGACCAGGTGTGGGATTCAAGAAGGTCGAAGAGCCTGTCTTCACCCTCACGCTGGACACCACGAGGTGTCCCGGAAAACCGAAGAGGAAGACCATGTAAGCGAACCAGTAAAAGGTCATGACCGGAATAAAGCTGATGGCGCAGTCGCCGAAAGAGAGCAGAGAGTAGAGAACCAGGCCTTTCATTGCTGCGCGCCGATAGGGATCCGAGAGCACCCGAAGGTCGGAGAGCAGGACCATCCACGGCCCGAAGAAGATCGCGATGATCGCGAACAGGCCGAGGTAGCCGTACTGATAGACGGCGGAGGCGTACAGAATCTCGAAGAAAGCGTCGACTGGCACCGAAGGAAGAAAGGTCGCGTAGGAGAAGGTCGAAAGGGAGTTTGCGCGGCCACCTAGTTGGCTGTCGAAGATGAACGAAGAGTCGCGGTTCATCCATACGACGATTACAGACAGGACAACTCCGCAGGCAGAGAGCAGGAGGAGGCGGCTAAAGAGAGCCTTGCCATGAATTCGTGGGAAGGAGCGTGCCTGTTCCACAAAGACTGCGGCCATGGAAAGAATCTGTTCAAAGAAAAGTCCTGCCCAGACGGAGCGCGAAAGCGTGAGGAAGATGGCGGCACGTACCGTCAGGCGCTTCCATCTCTGCGACACAAGACGGTCAAAAAGCGGAAGCAGGATAAAGGTGCAGACGCCATAGATATTTCCGTTGTTGTAGGTGGAGATTAGTTTGAAGGTATTTCCGCGGGCGATGTTCTTGGTCGTCTCCAGATTGGCATCGCCGGAGTTGGTTGTTATGAAGGGGATCTCGACATACTTCCCCGTAAAGGGACGCAGCATGAACGTGGCGATGCCATAGATCGCGGCTCCGAGGATGCAGAAGACGAGAATCTTCCTGAAGCGTTCGCCATCGATCCGCTGCAGAAAAGGAGGATAGAAGATGAAGAAGAGGTAGGGAAGAACGACGAAGTTTGTAAACGTGCTGACGAAGAAGGGAGGACTGGCGATTCCGTTTGCCAGGACGGAATAGAAGAAAGGGATGAGGAAGGAAGCGACTGTGGCCAGCGTGAGGAGCAGCCGCCGGGGATAGAGCATCCTGTAGCTGAACAGCCGGTTGGGGAGGCAGAAGATGAAACTGAAGATCAGAACAAGATATCCCCAGGTGATGGGTAGTCCCACGGCTTTGATGCCCCCTTTAGGGAGGAGCACGACAAAGATGCAAAGCAACGCGGAGAAGATTTGTATCGTTCGGTGGTGGGTTACTGGCCGTTCGAGAGTGAGGTTCGTGGATGCCATTGCTAGCTCCGAAGGAAGAGAGACCTGAGGAGTGTGTGCTTCATCTCTTCCACCTGGAGGCGACGTTCCGGATCGGACAAAAGACGTTCAGACATATGCCTGAGACCCGCGAGGCAAACGCCGAGCAGAAATCCGAGGGCGACGAAGATCAAGGTGATCTTCATGCTGGGTGGCCAGGTAATCGGCAGAGGAAGATGGGCCATATCGACAACGCGGACGTGGGGCGACTGGTAGGTCGACTGCAGCCTGGCCTGCTGAAACTCGGAGGAGAAGGAGGTCAGAAGGGTGCGGTGATACGTGACATCTGCAAGGCGGTGCTGATATTCAAGGTTCGTGGCAGGGATGTCGTTGGTCTGCTTGCCGGTAAAGCTCGCTTCCAGTCGACGTTCCTGGGCAGACAGGGCGGCGATCTGCGTCCGCAGGCGAATCACTTCCGGATTCTGCTCTGTCGCGCCGGACAGAAGGGTTGAAAGCGCCACCTGCTGCGCCGTGATTTGTGCCTTCACGCCCGCAATCGTGGAAAGCTCCATCGAAGTCTGGCTCTCGGGCTGGACCACCCCGGTCTTCTGCTGGAGTTCGGTCAGGCGCACTTCAGCCTTCTCCAGCGCCTCCCGTTCCTCGTTGACCTGGCTCTCATAGAAGGTGCGCCGATGCTTCGCCGCATCCAGGTTCATGCGGTCGTTGAGTTCCTGCAGGGCCTGCAGATAGCCATTCGCAATGGCGACGGCGCGCTCCGGTTTCACGTCGGTGACCGAGATAATGAACATGCCATCTGCGGAACGTGCAAAAGTAGCCTCGCTTGCAGCCTTTCCCTGGATCGCCCGTGGCGTCATGTTGGGAAACAACGACTCCAGATGCTGTCCACTTACGAGAAGCTCCGAGACCGATTCGCTCTGCAGAAGAGAGATGGTGGGATCAGTCTGCCTGCTGAAGAAGAGATTGCCGGTGAGACCATTCGCGTTATCCTGCGATTCCAGAAGGAAGGTGGCGCGTGCTCCATACGCCCTTTGAAGGAAGAGGGTCACAATATACGCACCGATTCCCATGACAAGGGTGCAGAACAGAATCAGGCGCAGGTGCTTGAGAAAAATAAGACCTAGCTGAAGAAGATCGAAGCCCTCCTCGCCAGTCTGGATCTCTGGCTGAGGCAGGTGTTCACCGATTTGAGCGTCGTTCGTGGACATCGATTTCTTTCTGAGGGCCGAGTGGTACGACCGGCTATCTCGTGAAGATGACTGCAGCGAGCAAGCCGAGTTGCGATACCGAGTTGGCGACGGTCGAAAGGAGGGCAAGATCGCGAAGCAGGCTTCCTGTCTTGACCTGGGGCGGAACGACGACCGTATCTCCGGCAAAGATAGGAGCGTGGTCGAGATTGCCGAACTGCTTGGAGATCACCGATCCGTCCGCACGGATCACGAAGATGCGGGATTTGTCTGCCTGGCGATCCGGTCCACCTGCGATGTGGAGGTAATCCTTCACGCGGTGCCCGGACTCGAAGAGGAACGCATTGGGCGAGAAGACCTCTCCCTGCACCAGGACGGTGGACGGTTTCCGCGAGATCACGAAGCGGTCTCCATCTTCAATTGCCATATCAGGAATGGAGGCTACGCCAACGTCATCCGGCTTCATTTGGAGGACGATGCGTCCTGTAGCGCGAAGCTGTCTCAGTCGGGCGACCGACTGGCGGGCGGGTGCAAGCGCCGCCGTGATCCCGTCGGCATCTCCTGAGCTGGTCGAAATGGCCTTTGAAGACTGCGTGTTGACCTGTGCTTCCAGCGAATCGGCGTAATCACTCAGGCGCTGTTGCTGGATGCGGCGGGTGGACTCGCGCGTGAACTCGGAGGCATAAAGGAAGGCGTCCGGCGTCAGGCCACCGGCGCGCTGGACGACTTGGCGCAGCGTCTCACCAGGAAGCACGCTGTAGACACCGGCGGAGACGAACTCTCCTTCGAGATGGATAAAGCGCGTTTGATGTGCCGAGGGAACACGAAGGTCGGTCTGCGAGAAGATCGTAACAATGTCTCCCGGCTGGAGCGCGAGATTCTGGGACTCGTCATTGCGAAGAATCAGGTCGCCCAGACGAAACGGCAGAAGGGTTGTGTTGAGGCCGTCCGGATCCTGGCGTTCCACAACAGCGTAGTCCCAGTTGATGTCTGGAGCTGGCAGAACGACATCCGTTCTGGTCGTGGTGTTGGCGGTGGATGCGGTCGTGGTCGAAGATGGGCCGTTCAGGTCTCCGGTGATCGTACCTCCGCCCGAGGTGATGCTGCTCGCAGCATTGCTGCCCCTGGAGCTGGGAGCAGCAGCAGCGGCGGACGTCGTATTGAGCCCTGTTTCCACGGGAGCCGCGTAGCTGGTGTTCTGGCCGAGCGCGGTTACGGAGCGGTAGTAAGCGCGTGTGATCAGGGAATCTTTGTTGGGGATCAGGTCGCGGACGTGCATGCCCGCATGCCATGTGTACCTGCCCGGATTGGCTACATTTCCGCGCAGCGTGATGGTCTCCCGGAAGCGGTCGGTGATGGATCCGATAGAGACGATGTCGCCGTTCTTGACCGGGAAGGCAGCGGGCGAGTTGAGATCGACGTCCTGAAAGGCACGCTCGCGATGCTCATAGATGCTCTCGACCCGAACCAGGGCTGAGGAGGCGACGACGCTGACACCTCCAGCCAGTTGCAGAAGTTGCGCGATCGAAGTTTCATTCCTGAGTTCGAAGATCGCGGAGGTGTTCACGCTGCCGGTGATGGCGACCTGCGGGCCCATCTGCGGGATAAAGATGACATCGCCGGGTTCCAGGCGAACGTCCTTGCTCTTGTCTCCGCGGAGCAGGAAGTCGTAGAGATCGAGTTCCGTGACGACACTGCCTCCACGACGCAGTTCAATGTGCCGAAGACTCCCCGTGCCCGATGGACCCCCCGAAGCGAAGAGAGCGTTGAGCAGTGTGCTCAGCGAACTGACGGTATAGACACCGGGGCGGCGCGCCTGCCCGACGACAAAGATCTGGATGGAGCGCAACTCCCCCATGCTGAGGTTGAGTTCAAAGTTCCGGTAGACCCGTCCGATCTGCGAGCGGATGTAGGTTGTCAGCGCCGAATAGCGCAGGCCTGAGACGTGAATCGGACCAACGTCGGGAATCGTAATGTTCCCTAGCCTGTCCACCACAAAACTGCCCTCCCGGTTCAACTGGCCGGTGGTGCTGACGCGGATCTCATCGCCGGGGCCGATGACGTAGTCGCCCGTGACCGGGACATTGTCAATCGGAGCGAAGGTCGAGGGTGCATCGGAGAAGAGGTCTGCGCCGAAGATTGGAAGAATGCGGCCTGCGGTCCCAGAAACCAGCACCTGAAACTCAGTGGGCGCTACGGGCTGAGAGGCGGTGGTGGGCTGCAGCTCGTTCGGGTTATTGTTCCTGCGGTTCTGCTGCTGCCGCTCCGAGTTCTGCGTCTGACGATTGCCCCAGTTCCTGTTATCAACAGAGTTGTTGGTGTTATTCGCGGGGGTCTGCTGCGGAACGTTTACGGGCGCCGTCGTCTGAGGAGTCGCAGCCTGGGGTGCGGAAGGTGCAGCCGCTGGGGCCGCCTGGGCCATCAGGTAGCCGGTCGAAAGGCAGAGCGCGAGAGCCGCACTGGCGTGGCGGGCAGCGAGAGACCGCGTTGAGTCGGAAACGACCTTGGAGAAGAGGCGTGCTGCTCGGAGAGACATTAGATACCCGCTCAAGTCTAATAGATACCTATTCAAAACAGCTACTTCCGAACCCTGCTCCCGCAGCTTCCCGGTATGAACCTCTGCCCTGAGTGATCGTGGCATGGGTAGCATCTTGCAAAATCGACAGGCGCCTTCCACGGGATGCTAAATCCGATGCCACCCCGGCAGATACGTTGTCTGCCGAGGGGGTTCCAAGTTAGGAACTTTGGTTGAGCTTCGCAGCGGAAAGGTCTTGACAGGTTCGTGTCCCGAAATAACTAATGGTCGCTGCAAATTGCCAGGCCGATTCCGAGTCGGCTATATCAATTTGCCAACGTCAGAGGTCATGGCGAAATCAGTGGGCTGACTCTACGGACACAGCCCCGCCATAGATGATTTAGGCAATTTTGGAGGACTAGATGCGTAATATTTTCAAGAGCTGGGCTTCGTTCCTGCTCCTACTCACCATGACTGTGGCTGCTCCGTTTGCGCATGCGCAGAGTAGCTTTGGGCAAATCACGGGAACCATTACCGATCCTTCCGGGGCAGCGATCCCCGGCGTCGCGGTGGTCATCACTTCCGCAAATACACAGGCGAAGCGCACGGTAACCACCGACAACGATGGAAACTACATCGCCACCAACCTTCCCATCGGAACCTATTCGATCTCGGTCACGCAGACGGGATTCCGCACGGCACAGCAGGCGGACATCACCATCTCCGCGGACGCCAAGGTTTCGTCCAACTTTGCGCTCCAGCTCGGTCAAACCAGCGAAGTCGTCCAGGTAGAGGGTGGCGCTGTAGAAGCGCTGAACACCACCTCGGGCGAACTGGCGCGCGTGATTGACTCCAAACAGGTGGAAAACCTCGCTCTGAATGGCCGCAACTATACACAGCTGCTCACGCTGGTTCCCGGCGCTGTCGTCACCAACCCCGATATCTTCTCGGTGACCACCTCTCTGGCCTCCAACAATCAGACCATCAACGGTAACCGCAGCGATACAGGCAATCTCACCGTGGATGGCGCCTACAACCAGGTGGCAGGATCGAACGGTTCTTTGATGAACAACGTCGGTCCTGACTTCATCCGTGAAGTAAAGATCGATACCTCGAACGCCTCTGCAGAGTTCGGACGTACCTCCGGACCTTCGTTTAACATCGTGACGAAGAGCGGAACGAACTCCTGGCACGGTGGAGCTTTCGAGATCCTCCGTAACAATTATTTTGACGCTACAAATTACATTGCAAAAAGAAAGACGCAGCTGGTCTTCAACGACTTCGGCTTCTTCCTCGGCGGACCCATCATCAAGGACAAGCTCTTCTTCTTCGTTGGAGAAGAGTGGAAGCGCCTTCGCCAGCAGGCTGTCGCATCGACCTTCACGGTACCGACGACCGCGATGCAGAACGGCGACTTCTCCGCTCTCTGCACCAGCACCTCGACCAACGGC
>Ga0157290_10000084_pt1 | contig 21709 bp, 11 predicted proteins | sample NitcycUS149409B1_FD_108389 | JGI IMG/M metagenome (GOLD analysis project Ga0157290, IMG submission 108389) | Soil microbial communities from Arlington Agricultural Research Station in Wisconsin, USA - Nitrogen cycling UWRJ-S149-409B-1 | ecosystem: Environmental > Terrestrial > Soil >...
GCCTTCACACCGCAGTGGTCGACGCAGGTCTTCACGCAGTATGAACGCTTCCTGATTCCGGCATACATGCCAGGCGCACAACACAACACGAGCGGACGCCTGCAGATTACGTGGAATCCGAAGATCTCCCTATTTTCGAAACACTAGATCTGCCCAGAACTTCAGGATTCTGCCTCAGCATATTGCGTGTCAGTGCCATTCTCTTTGTTCCAGGGCCCCTGGCTCGCAGGTGGATTGTTTTGCGGCGGTTGCTTCTTTGGCGCTGCAATCTTTCCCGTGTAGGTCTCGGCAGCGGCAAACAGGGCTTGGATAAGAGTCATCGCCGCACCATCCCCTGCACTTGGCGCCGTGTGTGGTGCGCCGCCTCCTTTGGTCAGAATCGTGCTCAGCGCGTGATGTCCAAGGTGGCGATAACTTTCAAACTGCGATTCATTGAAAAACTGGTTCGCCGTCGCTTCGTGCGGAAAGTCATGATGGGTTCGCGCATATTGCGTGATGTCCGGCGGCTCGTTTCCGTTAAGCCCCGTCTTAATATAGAGCAGCTGCCCACGCATGGGCCGGTCCACCGGATCGACCACGTCATAACGAATGTCCGCAAGAGCGCAGTAGAGATTGTCCTTGCTCGCGCCTTCCCTCATGCGCAGACCCTGGCGATCGAAGACGATTGGCACGCCGAGATCGATCTCCACCTTACGAATGGCGTTACCCAGATCTTCGAGCTGGCACTTAGGATCGGCGGAAGCGTCTACCACCACAATCCAGCGGGTGCGACGCAGCACCATCTCGTACAAGCCTAGATTTTCGAAGTGTCCGCCATCCGTGAGTTCAATAAAGGGTGCTTCGTCATCCGTTCCGCCGAGTGACTCCCGCAGAAGAGGACCGAGGGCGAGGCGAGGCGCTTTCTTCTCCAGAAACTTGTTGGGGAGCGGCGGATAGTCTGCTTTGCGATGCACCGAACTTTTGTAACCCTCCGCCGAGGTGAGGTTTGGTTCGGAGCAGCCGCTCAACCTCGTTTGGAGCTTGCCCATCTGGTACCGGGGATTGGGCAGCCACCACCCCAGACGCACATTGAACAAGGTCATCACGAGAGTTACAAGCGGAGACGAATGGTAGCCCATATTCGGGTTGAATGCGGCACCGCTGATCGCCATGGCTGTGCTTAACGACAGACCTCCCTTGCGACCGTATATCTCCGTCTTGGCATACCCCAGACGCCACCCACCACAGTGCAGCGGGCTGATGGTGAAGCCTTCCGCTTTTCGCTGCCGCCATGCGAGATTGTTCGTGGCCAGCAGGTTGACGGTGGTGTTGATGAGGTGCAGAGGCATGCCCGGACCGGTAACGATCTTGTGTTCGTAGACGGTATCTCTGTCATCAAAGCCGGTGAAGGGATTTGGAACGCGCTGCGTATTCGAGGCTCCAAGAAACGCTCGCATAAGCCGCATGCGATACATCCCGTGGAGCGAGAAGATATTGATGTTGATCGCCCAGTTCGCGAAGAGACTGATGGCTGCAGCGGCGATGAAGATGCCAAGATGAACCGTGGACGGCGCGTGCGTCGAATCATGATTCGCAATCCACTGCTCAAGGTTTGCGATCAGAACAGCAAAGATCAGCAGGGCGAGGCCACACACCATCGGCACAAGCAAACCATATTTGTTCAAAACGCGGCCCAGCTTACTGACGTTTGCGCTCTTCGCTGCAGCCGCACCCAGACCACCTGCAGTGCTTGCACCGCCGAGAGCACCGAAAAGGCCCGCCGTAAGCGCTACCAGCCCGGTGACCGTCTTCGAAGCAGCATGTGTGAGTTGAGGAGCCAGGATCACCAGGCCCTCACCCACAATCCAGACCATCAACACCGCCATCATCAGGCCGCCCGCGCGCGCCCACCACTCACGGTCCACATCCTCTTCGAAGATCCCCAACAGGCCGGAGAACAACGCCGAGGCGGCGATGAGGAACAACCAGATCAAAGGGAATCCAAGGACGGCGAAGGCATGCGCCGGAAGGCTGTTGCGATCAAGGATCTTTCCGATCCCCATCGCCTGCGGCGGCGGTGAAGGAAGGTTCAGCTCGTGCCAGAGCGCACTGACGTGCGTGTAAGCCAGCGATCCGTGGAGATCGGCCGGAGGTCCCTGGCTGTATGGGGCATACAACACCAGACCCACCGTGTACACGATGCACGCAAGCAGAACGCCGGTAAACAGCGCTGCCCCCAGGCCAGCAAAGATATACCCCGCCGGCGAGTGTTCCTGTTCGATCACCTTTCGACCGCGGATGAGGCGCGTGATTGGAACGCTGCCCAGGGTGACGAACGAGGCCAGCGTCAGACGTTGCAGCAGCACTTCTCGCGCAGCGATCCAACCAATCCCTAAATTGGCCCAGAACACGCAAACAAACAGGCTCGCGAAGACCAATGGAAAAATGAAGAGGAGAAGAACGGGAAGGACGCCATCGGATTTGGGCGTGCGGTCTGCGGGCGGGCACGAAGGCATCCTTCGCCCGGCAGTGATCCCGGCAAGTGTGTAAAGGAGACCCGCCGCAACCCACCACCACACACTCTGGTGCCGAAACATGAAGTCGGCCAGATCGAAGACCCCATAGTGCACCATCTGCAACCCGGCCACGAGCGCGAGGATGATCGGGACGATCATGATCCAGTTCACCAGCAGATTGCGCAGGACAAGTGCCGCAAGCGTCCAGGTGTCGAGCGTCAATCCCAGCTTGGGTGCGAGAAAGCTCGTGTATTCGCGCAGGTGTCGAATCGGTCTTCGTGCGGGGTCACCCGAGGTATGTTCCACATCGCCAGCGACACCCCGTGTGACCGCATGAAATGCAGCTCCGGCAGAGATCGGTGTTTTCGCGTCGACGGAGGCCTGGTACACCCTCTGTGTCCATGCGGTGAGCCAGCTTCCGATGTACCCGCCGCCCGAGACGGTCGAAAGATAATCGAACTGCTCCAGTACAGACGGCTTCTCAGGATCCTTGTAACTCGGTCCGGAACCGCCGCTGCGAAACCGTGCGAGTGCCTGAAGGACGCCAAGGGAGTAAGCAGCGCTTCTGATTCCACCACCGGAAAGACAAAGCGAAGAGCGGGGAATGCGATGGAGGAGATCCAGGAGCGGGGTCTCCAGCCTGCTCAACTCCGCTTCCGCGGATGTCTTATATTCACGCTTCCGTTTACTGTCCGCCAGCTCTTCGTACTTATGTTCCACCTCTGCGATGCGGTCGAAGAGTAGCCGCTCCGCCTCCTCCGACGTCAGTTCGGGCTGCGGAGATGCGGTCGTGCCTGACTGCGCAGCGCCGTTTTTGCCCGACGCCTTGCTTGAGGGAGCGAAGGCCTGCTTCGCCAGATTGACGATCCTCTGGTCCTGGAGCTTTGGATCGTCTTTGCCGATGGCGAATAGCTCTTCAAAGATGACGCGATACGGAAGCGCGTGGTCCGCCGCACGCATGTGCCGAAGCCGAGGTGAGGTTCCCATTGGATTCTCCGCTGAAATTTCAGGGCCATGAAAACGGCAAGAGGATTGCCATCGCATTAAACGATGAAGCGATCACCATGGGACAGCGAATTTGCAGCAATGTCGGCTAACGACGACATGAATAGGATCTGGCCGTAGGATACTGTCGTCCCGTCGAAAACTTTTCTACTGCGAAGCCAGAAGCTGGCGGCAGTGCCGCGCGATCTGGCGCTCTTCTTCCGTCGGCATCGCCTTGATCTTTTCGCTCGCTGCGTCCAAGCCAAGAAACTGAAGACCGTCGCAGATCCGTTTGCGAATCGCTTCGCTGTGCTGGCCGATTCCACCAGTGAAGACGAGTAAATCGACCCCGCCCATGAGAGCGGCATAAGCTCCTATGAACTTCCGCACCGAGATGGAGAACGCGGAGATGGCGAGTTCCGCCGGCGCATCTCCGTTCTGCGAACGCGACAGAAGCGCCTGCATGTCGTTTTCGCCATTCGACAGTCCTGCAAGCCCGCACTCGTGATTCAGCATCTTCTCCAGAGCATCCGCGTCCATTGATTCGGACCGCATCAGGTAGAGAAGAACGCCTGGGTCGAGATCGCCGGTGCGCGTCCCCATGATCACGCCACCTGTTGGCGTCAGACCCATGGAGGTATCGATGGATTTGCCATCGAGCACGGCAGCCACGCTGGAACCGCTTCCCAGGTGCGCAAAGATGGCACGCTGGGGAAGAGCGTTCCCGAGGCGATGGACGATGGATTCATACGAGATGCCGTGGAAGCCGTAGTGGATCACACCCTGCTCAAAGTAGCGTGCAGGCAAAGGGAGATGCGCCGCGACCTCGGGCATGGTGCGGTGAAACGCATTGTCGAAGCAGGCGAAGTGAGGACAATCAGGAAAGATCGCCTGCGCCTGCTTGATGAGCGCGACTGCCTGCGGAATATGCAGCGGCGCAAAGTGCACCGCTGCCTCAAGCTGTTGCAGCACATCGGGTGTCAGCAACTGATGTTCCCGGAGATGCGGTCCGCCATGTACGACGCGATGGCCTACCGCTGCGGGCGCTTCATGCAAGTGCTCAGCGAGCGAAGACGCGAGCTTCTGGAGAGCCTCTTGTTGGGACTCCAACAGGTGCTCCTGAGAGAGCAAAACCTTCCCATCCGCAGAACGAATCTTCAAGCTCCCGTTCTCTCGTCCGATGCCCTCCGCACTGCCCTCAAGGAGCAGATCTTCATCCTCATCGCCACGGCGAAAGACGCCGAACTTGAGAGAGGAAGATCCGCTGTTGAGGACAAGAACCGTCTGCGCTTTCCCCGAGGTCGACATGCCTACTCCGGCCATGTCCAGTCGCGAATCTCCGGCTTGTCGATGCCCTCAGCGTGCGCGTAGTTCAGGCTGTCGATAATCTCGTTCTTCAACCAGTCTTTGACGTGTGCCCCCGTTGTCTGCAGGCGTGGAACGCGATCGATCACGTCAATGCAGAGATCGAAGCGATCCACCTGGTTGATAATCGCAAGCTCGAAGGGTGTGTTGATATTTCCCTTCTCCTTGTATCCGCGCACATGAAAGTTCGCGTGGTTCGTTCGCCGGTACGCGAGTTTATGGATGAGCGAAGCGTAGCTGTGGAAGTTGAAGATGACCGGCTTGTCCTTCGTAAAGAGCGAATCGAAGTCTCTCTGCGAAAGTCCGTGTGGATGTTCTTCGATGGGCATGAGGCGGAAGAGATCGACGACGTTGACGAAACGAATCTTCAGGTCGGGGAACTTCTCTTTGAGGATCGCCACAGCAGCCAGAGCTTCCATGGTGGCGATATCGCCTGCACACGCCATCACGACGTCGGGTTCCACACAGTCATCTGTGCTGGCCCAGTCCCAGATGCCGATGCCCTTGGTGCAGTGGTTCACGGCTGCATCCATATTGAGAAAGACGAGATGAGGCTGCTTGTCCGCTACGATGACGTTGATGTAGTCGCGCGAGCGCAGACAGTGGTCAGCCACGCTGAGCAGGCAGTTGGCATCGGGCGGAAGATAGATGCGCACAACGTCCGGGCTCTTATTCGTGACCACGTCGAGGAAGCCCGGATCCTGGTGCGTAAAGCCGTTGTGATCCTGCCGCCATACAAGCGATGTGATGAGAATGTTGATCGACGGTATAGGAGCGCGCCAACTGAGTTCGTTCTTCGCCTTCTCCAACCATTTCGCATGCTGGTTGAACATCGAATCGATCACATGAACAAAGGCTTCGTAGGTGGAAAGCAGGCCGTGGCGTCCGGTAAGGACGTAGCCTTCGAACCAGCCCTCGAGCGTGTGCTCGCTGAGCATCTCCATCACGCGGCCGTCGGGAGCGATCTCGGTTCCATCCGCATCTTCAGGAAAGTACTCCGCCAGCCACGTCTTCTTGGAAGCGGCGTAGATGCCGTCCAGCTTGTTCGACGCCGTCTCATCCGGACCGAAGACGCGGAAGCTCGTCATGTTCCGTTTCATCACATCGCGCAGAAAGATCGCCAGGACGGCAGTGGGAGATTCCATCGTCTTCGCGTGATGCGAGATCTTCACGCCGTAGTCTTCGAAGCGAGGCAGATCGAGCGACCTACGCAGCAGACCACCGTTCGCGTGTGGATTCGCCGTGATGCGGCGCGGGCCAACCGGCGCCATCGCCTGCAACTCCGGGATGAGTTTGCCGGTCTCATCGAAAAGCTCCTCCGGCTTGTAGCTGCGCATCCACTCTTCCACGATGTGCAGGCTTGTCTTGTTCGTAACTGGATCGAGCACGGGCACCTGGTGCGCGCGCCAGAAGTTCTCGACCTTGTGTCCGCCGATTTCCTTGGGGCCGGTCCACCCTTTGGGAGAGCGAAGCACAATCATCGGCCAGCGTGGGCGCTCCGCGTTGCCGGTGCTTCGCGCCTTTTCCTGGATGGCACGAATCTCCAGAACGCAATGCTCCAAAGTCGCAGCCATCTTCTGGTGCATCGTCTCCGGGTCTTCGCCTTCGACGAAGTAGGGCGTGTAGCCGTAGCCGCGGAAGAGCGATTCCAGTTCTTCATGCGAGATCCGTGCAAGGATCGTCGGATTCGCGATCTTGTAACCGTTGAGATGAAGAATCGGAAGCACGGCTCCATCGCGAATCGGATTGAGAAACTTGTTCGAATGCCACGAGGTCGCGAGCGGACCGGTTTCGGCCTCTCCATCGCCCACCACAACGGTCACAATGAGGTCAGGGTTGTCGAAGGCTGCGCCGAAGCCATGCGAGAGGCTGTACCCCAGTTCTCCGCCCTCATGAATAGAGCCTGGAGTCTCTGGCGTGCAGTGGCTGCCGATGCCCCCGGGAAAAGAGAACTGCCGGAAGAACTGCAGCATGCCTGCTTCGTCCTGACTGCGGTCCGGATAGATCTCCGAGTAGTGACCTTCCAGATAGCTGTTGGCCAGCGTAGCCGGTGCGCCGTGCCCTGGACCGGAGACATAGATGAGGTTGAGATCGTACTTCTTGATGAGCCGATTCAGATGGACCCATGTAAACGACTGCCCCGGATCGGAACCCCAGTGGCCAAGCAAGCGGTTCTTGATATGTTCCGGCTTGAGAGGTTCCCTGAGCAGGGGGTTCGCACGAAGATAGATCATGCCCGCGGAGAGATAGTTACAGGCTCTCCAGTAGGCGTTCATTTTGCGCAGTTCTTCAGGATTCAACGTCGTGCCGTTATCTACGAGGGGTGCCATCCAGGGTGTCTCCTTGCGAGCTCTTAGTGCGTTCGGGTTCTAAGCGCGGGACATCACAGGGACGTCCCAGATGTCTCTACAGTACTCCCGGATCGTGCGGTCGGAAGAGAACTTGCCTGAGCGCGCAGTATTTAATACGGACATGCGGCCCCAGCGAGGCGAATCGCCAAAGGCACGCCCGACCTCCTGCTGAACCGTAGAGTAAGAATCGAAGTCCGCGAGCAGCATGTAGCTGTCGCGATCTAAAAGATCAGCCACCAGCGGAGCAAAGAGCGAGTTGTCGCCCTTGCTGAAGCGTCCGGCCTGCAATCCGTCGATCACTTCGCGCAACAAGGGGTTGCGTTCATAGAAGTCACGCGGCCGATATCCCCTGCGCTGAAGTTCGCCGATCTGCGGCGCGGTGAGACCGAAGAGAAAGAAGTTCTCCTCGCCTGCTTCTTTGCGGATCTCGATGTTGGCACCGTCCAGTGTGCCAATGGTTACGGCCCCGTTCATCTGGAACTTCATGCATCCCGTACCCGAGGCCTCTTTACCCGCCGTAGAGATCTGCTCCGCAAGATCCGCTGCGGGATACACGCGCTGCCCGAGCGAGACGCTGTAGTCGGGCAAGAAGACGACCTTCAACTGGCCACGCACATCCGGGTCGTTGTTCACCACATCCGCTACGCTGTGAATCAGCTTGATGATGAGCTTTGCCATCTTGTACGAGGGCGCGGCCTTTCCACCAAAGATGAATGTACGCGGCGTTACGGTAAGACCGGGCTGTGCCTTGATCTGACAGTAGAGGCTGAGAATATGCAGCGCATTTAGATGCTGCCGCTTGTACTCGTGGATACGTTTCACCTGCGCGTCAAACATCGACGCTGGATCGACCGAGATGCCCGTGGCGCTCTGGATGTACTCGGTCAGCCTCGCCTTCGTTGCATGCTGCGTCTTCTCCCAGCGATCGAGAAAGCCTTGATCGTCTACAAACTTCTCCAGGCCGCGCAGTTCGTCAAGCTCCGTGTGCCACTTCGTTCCAATGGACTCGTTGATTAGACCCGCAAGGGCAGGATCGCAAAGCATCATCCAACGTCGCGGCGTAACGCCATTCGTCTTGTTGCTGAAGCGATTCGGAAAGGCTTCGTAGAAGTCATGCAGCGTCTCTTCCTTGAGAAGTTGTGTATGCAACTCCGCCACGCCATTCACAGCCTTGCTACCAATGACCGCGAGATTGGCCATGCGGACGGATCGCTCTCCGTCTTCACCGATCAACGACATGCGCCGCATCTTTTCATCGTCGTTAGGAAACCGCTGACGCATCTCGTCGAGGAAGCGTTGATTGATCTCAAAGATGATCTGCAGATGACGAGGAAGCAACTGCGCAAACAAGGGTAGTGACCAACGCTCCAACGCCTCCGGCAACAAGGTATGGTTTGTATAGCCAAAGGTGTGCTGGGTGATCTCCCACGCGTCATCCCAACTGAAGTCATACACGTCCATGAGAAGACGCATCAGCTCCGCGATGCCGATAGAGGGGTGCGTATCGTTCAACTGCACCGACCACTTGAGATGAAATTCCTTGAGCGGTCTCTGGCGAATGCCATGGATACGGATCATGTCCTGCAAGGAACAGGCGACGAAGAAGTACTGCTGCTGGAGGCGAAGGCGCTTGCCCTCCGGTGTATCGTCGCTCGGATAAAGCACCTTCGTGATCGTCTCCGACAGGAGCTTTTCACGAACAGCACCCATGTAATCACCGGTATCGAAGGCCTGAAAATCAAACGACTCAATCGCCTCCGCCTTCCACAGACGAAGGCGATTTACCGTAGTGGTCTGATAGCCGGAGATTGGCGTGTCGTAGGGTACTCCCCTTACACACTGTGCTGGTTTCCATAGAGGACGCAGACGGCCCGACGCGTCTGTGGTCATCTCCACTGTTCCCCCGTAGCCGACAGAGAAACACGCGTCCGAAGCAGGGATCTCCCATGGATTACCGAACTGCAGCCACTTGTCCGTGCGCTCGACCTGCCAGCCGTCGCGAATCTCCTGGTGGAACATGCCAAACTCATAGCGAATGCCGTATCCAATCGCGGGCACATCTAAGGTCGCAAGAGAGTCCATAAAACATGCCGCGAGACGCCCGAGACCACCGTTCCCCAATCCCGGTTCGGGCTCCTGCACGGCGATCTCGGCGAAGTTCAAACCGAGCGTGCGCAACGCCTCGGTGCAGTCTTCCGTAAGACCCAGGTTCTGCAGATTGTTGGGAAGATGCGGTCCAAGCAGAAACTCCGCCGAAAGATAAGAGACGATGCGAAGATCGCGATCCCTGTAGCTATTGACTGTGGCAATCCAACGCTCCATCACCAGGTCGCGCACGGTATGTGCCAGGGCATGATAGTGCTCCAGCGGGGTGGAGTTCTCCAACGAACGCCCAATCGTGTGGGTCAGGTGATTCAAAAACGCGGCACCAATTGAAGCCTGTGCTTCCCCCGCTTGCTTCTCTTCCGGCATGCTCTCTCCTGTTGCGGCAGAGTTCTGTTCAAAGACTTCAGCCGCTGCTCCGGAGTCTACAGCGTCACCAGGGTAGTCTCCACCCCCGGATGGGGCGAAAGCGAAGCAAAAGACAATTTTCGAATCGCAAGCGTATCCTTGCGCAACAGACACGCAGAGATTCTGCGTAAATTTATCTCTTCCGGACCTTTGTTATGGCACAAGGAGAATGGGAGCCTGCCAGAACGATGCTTTCTGACTCGCCGTGTCCAGCACGGTCACCTGGCATATGTACTCACCCGGCGGAAGGGTTTTGAGATCGAGCGTGAAGTTGAGCGGAATCTTCTGCAGATGAACGTCAACCGCACGCGGAGCTTCGATCGGTCGCGATTCAAAGGCCTTATTCTTCCCCTGAAGCAGCGTCACAAAGGAGACCAGTGGCGCAGCACTCTCCGACCCCTGCTCGTACGCTTGGAGATAGACGTACATGTCGCGGCTTCTGCTGAAGACCCGGGTGACGCTGGGGATAAGCTTCTGCCCATTCTGCACCAGCGGATTCACCGCCGACTCCTTCGCGAGCTCCTTTCCCTTCGCGGCGTTGAAGAGAGCATCTTTCGGATCGACGCGCTGACTGCTTAAGACGACAGAGCTTGTGGGAACGTGCTTCTCTTCTTTGTTGAGATTCGGAATCGTGAAGGTTGTCTGATAGGTTCCGATGCGCCCCGTCTCATCATCGCGCGCGAGAAACTTGATGGTGTATTTTCCTGGCAAAACCGTGAAACCCGCGTCGTATTCGATGGGGCGCTTGGCGAGTTCTGCAGCCGTCGCGTCGGTGAGTTTAATGTTCACGTTGTCGCGGAGATTCGTGACGGTCGTGTTGCCGTAGCTGTCCTTGATCTCGCCCAGAAAGTCGATGAGCGTATGCTCCGCACCGTGCTGCTTGGCCAGCGAGAGCTCGCGCCCCGGAATCTTCACCACTAAAGGAACAAAATACTCCGCTCGATTGAGTTGGAAGTAGTTGATCTCCATGGCGATGGTGAGCTCTGTAATCGGATCGCCAAGCATCAGCGCATCTTCAAGCTGACGCTCCTTGTCCGCCGCGTTGAACTTGGCAAACTCCTTGCCCGCGAAGTAGCCCTGCCGATACTCAAGATCCGCCGCGATCTCCGAGTTCATCGTGATCTTGATCCGCCGGAAACGCCCATCGAGGTTTGGATTGGTCGTGTAATACCCGAGGATGTAGTAGCTGCTGACACTCTGCTGCGCCTTCACAATACCCACAGAGAGATCGTTGTTGTCGAAGAGCGCTTTGCCTCCGGTATCGCCTGCCAGTGCAAAAAGCGTGTCCTGCGACTGCTGGAAGCGTGAGGTTGCGGCGGAAGCAGCCACACCGTTATACATGCTCGTACCACCGGGCGATCCCTGCGTTGCGTCACCGAGAGGCGCCTCCGCCACAAGGCCGCGAGCATCGATGGGCCAGAAGGAGACGCCCGCACGAATTGCCGCATCGATCGTGGCGTGAAGCTGCGCCTGATTGTTTGTTCCATTCAGGCGAAGGCCGCTGGCGAAGTACAGGAGCGACTTCTTTTCGCTGAGTTGGCCGAGCATCTTCGCAGCCGTTTGCAAAGCGGAGAGTTGGCGGTCGGTGTTGAAGATATTGAACTCGCTGTCGTCCTGTCCGAAGGCGGCGCCGACATCGGCGGCGTCGGAGTCGGCACTTGTCGATTCGTCCATGCCCTGCCCTTCTCCGACGATCATCGTCTGCAGAATACTCAGGATGCGTGGACGATCAGCGGTAAAGTCTTGCAGCACATTGACAGCGCCGCCGTTGTATCGCAGAATCGCAACGAGGTCAACATCCGTCATCTGCGTCCGCACGAACTTCTCGGCAGCAGCCAGGGCACGCAACTGGTCCGGCGGCGGCATCGCGGACATGTCGAAGTAGAGCGCGAGCAGACGGCGGTCCTTGTAACGGACGTTGCCTGTCTTGTCCGACGAGATCTGACTGAGCGCGAGCTTGTTGTAGATCTTTACGTTCTCCTGCGAAGGAGGAGTTATGGGCTTGGCGTCGGCGGCAGAAGGAAGCGTCTGGTGTTCGACGAAACGAATCGTCTGCGGCACACCATCTTCCGTAAGCGTGAAGTCCTTCGTCGTCAGGCCAGGGATGGGGTTTCCCTTTTTGTCTTTGACGGTCACGGCTTCGATGACAAGCTGCGACCGCACCGTCATCGTGTACGTTCCGTTGTTTCCCGTGGGCTGATTCCCTCCAACCACCTGCGCAGTGAGCGCAGGCGCGAGAGCCATGAAGAGAATCGGTATGAGTCGTCGCATACTCAAAACCTCAGCCTAAGGGTGGTCTGCAGACTACGCATGGCATTCGCGGCCACGGGCAGACCGTACTGCGTGCTGGTCACGATGGTGTTCCAGCTTGTGAAGTTGACGTGGTTCAACAAGTTCGTTGCGTCGACGTGCAGGTCGAGATTGAAGCGGTTCGTCATCCTGAACGTACGCGCCGCCGACGCGTTCAACGTGAACTGGTGTGGACCGGTGATCGAACCTCTACTTGCACTGCCCCACTGACCCGCCGCAGGCGAAGTAAATGCAGCCGGATTGAGAAAGAGGCCTGCGGGCGCCGCGTAGATAGAGGCTCCCGTGGGGTTGGCACGAATCGTTCCCGTAACGCCGGTGCCGGGCACCGCCGAAGGGATAATCGGTGTCTGCGGCAGACCTGTACCTGCTGTGATCGATGTGAGCATCGTCCACTCCTTCAGCAGTGTGCCATGCCATCCCTTCATCAACGTGCCTCCGCCACTGCCCATACCCGAGGTGTACTGCGCGGAGAACGTAAGAAGATGCCGCTGGTCGAAGGTAGAGAGACCACGCTCTGCTCTGAGATCGAGCCAGTTCTGCGCGGTCACACCCTGCGTAATCTGCGTACTCGTGTTCGAGGTAAGCGTAGCTCCCTGCCCACCGAGCTGCGAGTCGTTATCGATCGACTTCGAATACACATACTGCAACGATGCGGTAAATCCGCTCCGCAATCTGCGCCGAAGCTGAAGCTGTCCTGACTCGCGCGTTGAGTTGCCGTTGGACGTGCGATAGGTGAAGCCAATCGGGCATGCAGGGCAAGGGTTCTCTGCACCAATGGGATAGGTGTTGGGCAGGAACTGTTGCACGCCGCGCGTTCCTTTGATGCCGAGATACGTGGCGGTCATCTGCAGAGCGGCGGGAAGATCTCTTTGCACCGCGAGTTGCCATACCTGCGCATAGCCCACACGGAAGTTGGGATCTACTGCAAACGTATTCTGCGTTGTAGAACTGCACGCATTGAAACCGTTCGCCAGCGTGAGCGGGCAGGTCGAGCTGTTCGACACACTCAGACTCTTCGAGAGAGGCGCCTGCTGCGCCATACGCAGAGTCGTCGCCTGATAAACGGAGGTGTCACTGTAGACACCGTACCCTGCGCGCACCACCATGGACGACCCTGCAATAGGCCGCCAGGAGATGGCGATGCGCGGTTCGAAGCTGCGACGATCAGGCCGTATCAGAGAGTTTGGATAATGCTGGTTCGTACGCGGCCCGACAGGATCACTGGCAAGAACCGGAGACTGCGCGGTGAAACCCGGAGCGATGTCGAGATTCACAAGACGATCTTTCAGTTCGGTCATGGGCGATCCGTACTCCCAGCGCATACCGATGTTCGCAGTGAACTGCGAGTTAACGCGCCAGTCGTCTGTAAAGTACACATCGTAGACATTCTGCCGAAGATACTTGTCGGCGTTCCCGAAAGCGATAGAACTCGCATCGGGCACGCCAATCAGAAAGTCGGCGAAGTCCGAACCGCTGCCCGCTGCCGTTCCCTGCGTCGCAGCACCAGTAAAAGAGAAGGTGCCTCGCGGGTCTTGCTGAAAGAGATCGTTGAACTGTTGCCTGCGATAGTCCATGCCCACTGTGACGTTATGCGGCGAACGGTTCCACGTTGCCGACAGCGAGACGCCATCGGTGCGGTTGCGATTGAAGGAGCTTTGCACGTCGGTCAAACTGCTGAAGCTCACGAAGCTGAGGGTTGGCGGACCCCAGTTCGTCGGATCCTGGTTGTTCCCCGTAATACCAGCCTGTCCGGAGATGTTCGCGCGGTCTTTCCAGAAGGGCGTCACGGTGCTGGAGAGACGGCTGAACTGGTAGCCGACGAGGATCGCTGTGCGCGGATTGAATCGATGCGACCAGTTGATGCTCGTATTCATACCGAGCGTATTGGTCGTGTCGTTAAAATCAAAAAAGTTTGCGCTTCCACTGCGCGAGGACTGAAACGCAAAGCGCCCGTAGATCTGGTCCCTGCGTCCAATCGACTTGTCCAGCCGCGTCTGCATCGCGTCGATGTGCGCGCTGTTCAGGAGGGGGATCTGGAAGTTGTAGCGCGTGTTCCCGGCGAGATTGGGCAGTGGGTAGAGATTGAGAAGCGCCTGCGCCTGTGGGTTGACGGGAATCTGGTTGTTCGCAAAGGGCTGGCCCGTACTGGGATTGATAATCGGCGTGGTCTGCGTGGAGAGATCGCCGTTGCGTTGGGCCTGGGTCGGCACAAGGGCAGACTGCGTGACGGAGTTGTTGTTACGCGTGGATTCGTAGGCTATGAAGAAGTTCGGTCCATTGCGAATCAGGTGCGGAACCCGGATCGGTCCACCAAAGGTAAATCCAAAGGTCACGAGATTGTAGGCAGGCTTTGGAACCTCCAAACCGCTGAGCGAGTACGGCCGCGCATCAAAAGTGGAGTTATCGATGATGAAACTCACGCCGCCGTTATACAGTCCCTTGCTCCCGTTCCTGCGATTCCCAAAGGCCTGAGAGAGCGAGTACGCCGAGGTCGCCGCGTTGTTTGAGCTACCGTTGATCAAGAGACCATCCGCGGCGCGTTGCGAAGCATCGTCCGGTGGAGGTGGTGGAGGCGCGATTTCCGGTGTCCCCTGCGCTGTCGTCTTTGGCTTTTCGATTTTGGGTGCTTCGGGAACCACATACACACGCTGCGCCACGGCTCCCTGCGCGCGGATCTGTTCGATGGAGAGCAGCTTCAACTCCCACTTCGCCGCCGGGACTCCTGCGGCGATGGTGATCGCCTCTTCGATGGGTGAGAAGCAGAGCATCTCAACCTTCAACTTCCCTGCGCCATCACCGAGGTCAGGAAAGGAGTACACGCCCTGCTCGTCCGTAACCGTGGTGAAGGTCCTGCCTCCCTGGACCACAGTCACCGTGGCACCCGGTACGGGCAGGCCTCCGTAGACGACCTGCCCGCGATACTCTGCCGCCACAGCCCGGCTCGCCAGCACGGCGAGGCAGGCGAAGAGACAGAGAGAGCGTAAGCGTCTGAGATGTTGGGTCTTGGGCGTCATGCGATTTAGTTATCGGTGGGTTTTTCTGCGCGGTCGATCATCAACACATCGACGGGAGTCTTGACGGGATCGAGCTTCAAGCCAAGCTGCTCCTGCATCGCGGTGAAGAGCCCAGGCAACGGATTCTCCGTGGCGGCAGCATTGCTGAAGCGTCCCTTGAACTGTGAATCGTCGGGAGCAAAGCTGAGATCGAAGTCGTACCGGCCATCGATCGCCGTCTGATCGACAACAGGCCGATCGAGCACAACAGCCTGAAGAAGCCCGGTGAAATCTTCCATCTTGGCATTGCGGGTCGTCAACATAAGACCGCCCGTTACGGGATGAAAGAAGAGGCCTGGGAGCGGTCCGTTGCTCTCACTCTTGGCGATCTTCAGCGGTGTCTTCCCGACGGTCAAAGCATAGGCAGAAAGCTCTTTTTTGTCGTGATGAAACTTCAACTTGAAACGATCGGCGAGCAGTTTCTGAATCATGCCCTTCCACTGTTTGTCATTCGGCATGCCTTCACCGTCGGGGACGGCGGCAATGTCGTACTTATCTTTGTCCACCCACTCTGGGGCGCCTACGATCTGGCGGAGATGTACGCCATAGGAGAACTCGATCAGGTCGGCGAGCGTGGTGTTCAACGTGGAGAAGTTCCGTCCATTCACACGGATGCCATGGCCCTGCTTCTCCGGATCGCTTGGTTTGATCGTTGCGACATCGAAGGTGGGCGACGCATCTGCCGCCATCATCTTCGGAGGCGGTGGTGGCTCGGGAATCGCCCATGCCGTCTCTGGCGTAACGCGCGTGAGCACAAGGGGCAAAGGCTTGCCCTGGGTCCAAGTTCCGGTGATGGTTTTACCATCGGCGCTCAGCTTGCCTTCATAAGAGCCATTGATCCCGGTGATCGAAAATTTGAAAGTCGACCCCTGCAGCGAAGAGGTGGTCGCGTTCATAGGTTGCCCGCCCTGGTCGATGCTGTAGTTGACTGTCTTCAAGGCACCGGCTTCCGTCTTTGAAACCTTGACGACGATCCGCAGATCTTTCTCCGCCTGCAGAGTTCCCTGCCATGTGCCCACCACATCCTGAGCCTGCAAAGCTCCCGCGGAAAACGAAGCGAGGGCGACCAGCCAAAGCAACAGCTTCTTCATAAGTCTTCTCCTGAAAACATCGATGATCTTCTGTTGCCAAAGCTTATTTCGCTTGGAAAACATGGCCCGAAAAGTACACAGCGGTTGTCGGTGCAGCCTGATCGATACGTACTGCCTTCAGGGGCTTGTACGTGGTTTTACTTACGGAGGTTCCTTCTAGACGGAGGAAATCGGATCAAGATAGCGTCGGTTTGAATATTTTTAAAGATTCCGTTCCTGAATCAGGAAAAGACAGCGCAGCCCTGCAGAAGAAGCTCCGCTTCAATCGCCGCGCCCACGCTAAGAATCCTCTTGTCCCAATCTCCCAGACCGGCCACCATCAGGCCCACGGGAGCCTCGCCCGGACGATGGCACGGTATGGAGAGCGCGCAGCCGTCGAGATAGTTGAAGAGACTTGGATTCCGCAGCACGGCACCGTTCGCGTCGAAGTACACGTCGTCGCTCTCCTCCAGTGCTGCAATCGCAGGTGCGATGCGCGGCACTGTGGGAAGAAGAACAGCGTCGAACCCTTCGAAGCTGCGTGCGGCTTCGCGAAGCATCTCTGCACGCGTCGTAAAGAGATCCAGATAATCGCAGGCATACACCCCCGCGCCATGCCGTATGCGGATGGCGACATGCGGATCGTAGCGTTCGCCGTGCATGGCCAGAAGTGCGCGATGCCATGCAAACGCCTCAGGAGCGGCAAACTGGTTCGCCCAGGGAACCTTGTCCAGCGATCTGAAGTGAAGGTCCTCAACTTTTGCTCCTGCCCTGGAGAGCGCCGAGAGCGCAGCCTGAAATGCGCGCGCAACCGGCTCTTCCATGCCGTCCAGAACGTACCCCTGCAGAACGCCGAAGCGCATGCCTGAGAGCGTTCGCGGCGGCAGAGGCGTCACGGGATCACCCGCGATCACCGCGTCCACCAGGGCGCAGCACGCTACCGTCGGCGCAATCACTCCAATCGAGTCGAGCGTGGGCGAGAGCGGCAGCACGCCCTGCATCGACACGCGGCGCGCCGTTGGCTTGAACCCGGTCAGACCGCAGAGCGCGGCAGGAATCCGAATCGATCCGCCCGTATCCGAGCCGATCGCCGCAGCGGCCATGCCATCGCTCACCGAAACCGCAGCGCCCGACGACGATCCACCGGGAATCCGCCCCGTCGCGCGGTCGTAGGGATTCTTCGGTGTCCCATAGTGTGGATTCAGCCCCAGCCCGGAGTAAGCAAACTCCGTCATATTTGTCCGCCCGATCAATACAGCACCTGCCTGACGCAGGCGGCTCACCACGGCCGCATCGGCGCTGGCACAGGGAGCATCTGCAAGCACCGTCGATCCTGAAAGCGTTCTCTCCCCTGCGACGTCGAATAAATCCTTGATCGAAACAGGAAGGCCAGCCAAGGGGCCGGACGCCTCTCCGGTGCTCCTTCGCAGATCGATCTCTTCAGCCGTCCTGCGCGCGGAGTCCGCGTACACCCGTGTAAACGTCCGCTTTCCCTCACCCTCCGGATCGGCGATGGCGCGCAGGCAACGGTCCACCAGACTTCGACTTGTGACTTCTCTCTGGACGAGGCGATCCAGCGTTTGGGCGATCGGACGCAGCGGCTCGCTGTCGACACTCGGGACATTCTCAATCGACATACTTCTCCTCAGATCCGTGTACGGATCGCTGCGCAGAACTGATATGGATACTCCTTCTTATAGCGCAGACGTGCGCCCTCGGCATCGTGACATCATGAAACATGCTCAAAGACAGCATCGGATCAGGACCGGGCACGGGTGAGACCAGCATCACGGGCCTCGATCCCCTCACCGGCAACGGCATCACGGTAACGGTAAGAGACGGATACATTGCCTCCATAGCCGAAGCGGAGGGTGAGGGAGACGTCTATCTCTCCGCAGGTCTTGTGGATCTACAGGTAAACGGCTACCGGGGCTTCGACCTTAATAGCGCAGACGTCTCCGTGGCCACCGTCTCCAGTCTGACCCGTGAACTCCTTGCGACAGGCGTCACCACCTTCGCTCCCACGCTCATCACCGCCTCGGAACCGGAGCTCCTCCGCGGACTCGCAACGATCGCGGAAGCGCGTCGCTCCGACGCTACCGCCTTTGTCTCCATTCCGTTTGTTCATGTCGAAGGCCCGCACATCTCTCCATTGGATGGATACCGTGGCGCACATGCTTTGGAGCATGTCCGTCCGCCCTCCATTGCAGAGTTCGACCGGTGGCAGGCCGCCTGCGACGGTCTCGTTGGCCTCGTCACGCTTTCGCCCCACTTTCCCGGATCCGACGGATACATCTCCGCGCTCACCGAACGGGGCGTCCATGTCTCCATCGGCCACACCCACGCGTCTGCGCCTCAGATTCGTGCGGCGGTCGACGCGGGCGCGCGCCTCTCGACCCACCTCGGCAACGGAATTGCACTACAACTCGACCGCCACCTGAATCCCATCTGGCCCCAACTGGCGGACGACCGCCTGACCGCGAGCTTCATCGCGGACGGCCACCACCTGCCGTCGGAGGTTTTTCAGGCCATGCTGCAGGCGAAGGGTTTGCAGCGAAGCCTCCTCGTCTCAGACGCCGTCGCCCTCGCCGGAATGCCACCCGGCAGATACGACACGCCCGTCGGCGGCCAGGTCGAACTCTCTGCGGATGGCAGGCTTTCGATGGCAGGCGCACGCACGCTTGCAGGCGCGGCAGTTCCCTTGAACTTTTGTATTGGAGAAGCTGTTCGTCTGACCGGCCTATCCCTGGCCTCGATCCTTCCGTTGGCGACCACCAATCCGGGTGCCTTCGCAGGAGGCCGTGGACGTCTCCTGCCCGGAGAGCGCGCGGACCTCTTCACCTTTCGATGGGATGCGCAGAGGTCCGCCCTTCAGATCGAAGAGGTCTGGCTGGCCGGCAACCTTACGTCAAAGTAGCTGGCGCGAGAGCTTCATCGCCTGTAGCAGCCGTGTGCTTCACGCTCTTGTCCGTGAACGCCACAAGGAAGATCACAAGCACCGCCGCAGAGGCTCCAGCGGAGAGCAGCCAGATCGAACGCCAGTCGTGCATCACGGCCCCGCCTGCCACAGTAATCGTGTAGTGCTCGACGACAGTTCCAGAAAGCCACGATCCCACAAACATCCCGGCGCCGTAAGTGATGAACGTAATCAGACCCTGCGCCGCCGCACGCAACGCCAGGGACGCCTTGCGGTCGATGTAGATCTGCCCTGTCACAAAGAAGAAGTCATAGCAGATGCCGTGCAGAACGATTCCAAGCCAGAGCAGAGGCATGCGATCCACGCCGCCGAGGGCAAAGAAGACATACCGCAACGCCCACGCCGAGATCCCGGCTGCCAGCATGTACTTCACTCCCAGGCGACGGAAGAACCACGGTAGAAGCACCATGCAGAGCAGTTCCGATACCTGGCCGCCCGTCATCTTTCCGGCGGCGTTCTGCACACCGGCTTCATTCAGGAACAGGTTCGTAAACGCGTAATAAAACTGCAGCGGAATGCAGATGAAGAAGGATGTGAGTGCAAAGACCGCCATCGATCGCTCTTTCAGCAGACCGATCGCCTCACGCGGAAAGACACTCTCCATGGAGAAGCCAGTACCCCGCGCGAGCGGCGGCGTATGAGGAAGGGTAAGACAGTAAACCGCCATCAGAACGGAGGCCGCAGCCGCCAACTGCATCGGCCGAGCGGTGCTCTCCAGACCGAGCGATCCGACCAGCAGACCCGCCACGATCCATCCTGCCGTACCGAGTACGCGAATCGCTCCAAACTCGGTCGTCGGGTCGCTCATCTGGCGGAAGGCCAGTGAATTGGTCAGGGCCAGCGTCGGCATGAAGCAGAGACAGTACAGAAGCACCACAGCATACAGGCGCGAGAAGCTAACCTGCTGTGAGCCGACGAAGAGCAGCACCGCTCCCAGGAGATGCAGGCACGAGAGCAGCCGCTCCGTAGCGAAGACCTTGTCCGCCACCAGTCCCATAAAGAACGGTGCGATCATGGCTCCGACCGCCGTTGTTCCAGCGGCGAGGCCAATCTGCTGCCCGGTAAAATGGAGCGAACTCGTCAGCCACGTAGCGAGCGTGACATACCAGGAACCCCAGACAAAGTACTCCAAAAACATCATCGCGCTCAGGCGCGCCTTCATCGGGTTCGTCATTCGTCGCTCGGCTCCGTTCAAAAAAGGCTCGAGATGACGGTATCATCCCAACCCTGCTTGAGTATCAGACGCGGTCGCGAACGTTTAGTCGAGTTCGTTCTTTACCATTTCGTAGACCGAACGGATTCCGTCTTCCAGCCCAACCTTCGGAACCCAGCCCAGCCCACGCATGCGCGTACTGTCCATGAGTTTCTTGGGTGTGCCGTCCGGCTTTGAAGCGTCGAAGGTCATCGTGCCCTCAAAGCCCACCACCTTCGCCACAAGGTCAGCCAGTTCACGGATAGTAACGTCCGAACCAGCGCCAATGTTAATTAGAGGCGGTTCATCGTTCTTGAGAAGGGTATCGAAGAGAGCATCTTCAGAGCTCATGAGGTAGAGGCAAGCGTCCGCCAGGTCATCCGAGTAAAGCAGCTCGCGTTCGGGCTTTCCGCTGCCCCAGACGACGAACTCGCTTCCGCTCTTCTTCGCAGCGTGAGCCTTGCGAATCAAAGCCGGCAGAACGTGCGACGACTGCAGATCGAAGTTATCGCCCGGACCATAGAGGTTCGACGGCATCGCCGCCAGATACTTGGTTCCGTACTGGCGATTGTAAGCCCAGCACATCTCAATGCCCGCAATTTTGGCCAGCGCATACGCGCGGTTGGTTGGCTCCAGAGGTCCGGTCAGCAGATATTCCTCGCGGATCGGCTGCGGACAAGCCTTCGGATAGATGCAGCTCGACCCCAAAAAGAGCAGGCGCTTTACGCCTGCCTGGTAGCTGGCTTCAATAACGCTGTTCTGAATATCGAGATTGTCGCGGATGAAATCGGCAGGCAGCGTGTCGTTTGCCAGAATGCCGCCCACCTTCGCCGCCGCCAGAAAAACATACTCCGGTTTCGTTTCCTGGAAGTACTTCGCCACGGCCTCTCGGTCAGAGAGGTCGAGTTGCGCGTGCGTCTGTGTCAGAAGGTTCGTAAACCCCTTCCGCTGGAGTCCTCGCACCAGCGAGGACCCCACCAGACCACGATGCCCGGCCACAAAAATACGACTATCGGACTGCATCTTCATGCTTAGTTCCCCAGGCCCACTTCCGGACGCTCGCGAAGGTGCTTCTCACCCTCTGCGATCTTGAAGTCCGACTCCACCATCTCTCGCACGAGATCGTCGAAAGAGGTCTGCGGCGTCCATCCTAGTTTCTCACGCGCCTTCGTGGCGTCGCCTAGCAGCGACTCCACCTCAGCAGGACGGAAGTAGCGAGGATCCACAGAGACGATGACGTTTCCATTCTGATCCGTACCCGTCTCATCCACGCCCTCACCCTTCCAGGTCAGGTGCATGCCCAGAAGAGCCGCGCTGCGCTCGACAAACTCGCGCACGGAATACTGGACACCGGTCGCAATCACGTAATCGTCCGGCTGGTCCTGCTGCAGCATCAGCCAC
>Ga0157290_10000085_pt1 | contig 21504 bp, 13 predicted proteins | sample NitcycUS149409B1_FD_108389 | JGI IMG/M metagenome (GOLD analysis project Ga0157290, IMG submission 108389) | Soil microbial communities from Arlington Agricultural Research Station in Wisconsin, USA - Nitrogen cycling UWRJ-S149-409B-1 | ecosystem: Environmental > Terrestrial > Soil >...
ACGCAATCGATGCGGTCGCGAAGAAGACAGACGTACTCTCAGCTCCATGCGTTTTCATGATCGGCTCTCGGTGTGGCAAGTATATTCTTGCCCCGAGAAGATATACGCGCTGGACTAGGAGTCGGTTCCGACTCCGTCAACGCGGACATGCCCTAACGGATCAGTTCCGTGGAGGCGGTTTATCAGAAGCCATGTGCCTGCTTCCGTGAACGGCGTTTCTCGTTACTAATCTCTGAAAGTTGAGACCGATCTCCACGCGCGGTCGGTTCGAGTGTTCAGAGATGCGAGGGGGCCTTCATCGAAGGCGTACCGCAGACGTCTTCGTACGCTCGACAGAACTTGGAACGAACGACGTTGCTCCGCAGAAAAGTCCGGGCCGCTCAGATTGAGCCGGTCGCCCCTTTGAGGTTGCCCTCAGAATTGCCACACCCCTTGCTGGCTATGGCGAACGCGTCGAACTTTGACTGGACCTTCGCAATCTCCGACTGGTGAGTCACCAACCAGTCGTAAAGCGCCGCGATGGGGTCTTGTAGTGTCCGCCCGAGCTCTGTGATGGAATACTCCACCGCAACCGGCGAAACCGGAATGACTCGTCGCGCAACAAGCCCGTTCCTCTCAAGTCGGCGCAGAGTCTCCGTGAGAGCCTTCTGGGTAATCCCATCCAGACGGCGCTTAATCGCGTTGAAGCGCTGAGGTTTATCGCAAATGAAGATAAGCACTAGGATCGCCCATTTATTCGCGATCTGCTCAAGAATCGGCCGCACCGTCGGGATCGTCGCCATCATCTCTGTTTCTTTCGTGTCCAACCGGTTTCCTCCGATAAACCTGAGCTATCTGAAGTGCCTAATTGACACCAGGTATAAGTTATATACCATCTCCAAATGGCGTGCTGTCAGGGCGTGCACCATCAAGGAGAAACAGTGAGCAAAGAGAATTCGAGCAGCCTTGGGACTGCTATTGTTACGGGCGCTTCCTCAGGGATCGGGAAGGTGTATGCCGACCGTCTGGCGGCACGTGGTTACGATCTTGTTCTTGTAGCACGTCGCACCGACCGTCTTAAGCAGATTGCGGCCGACCTCCAGGAGCGCTTCTCCATCCGGGCCGAAGTGCTCGTCGCAGATCTCAGCCAACCCGCTGGCCTCTCTTCGACGATCGAGAAGATAGCCAGCGATAAATCCATCTCTGTGCTGGTAAATAATGCGGGTTTCTCTTTGGCGAAACCTCTAACGGAAACATCGTCTGAAGTGATGACCAACATGATCTCTCTCAATATCACGGCGCTCACGGCACTCTCTAAGGCGGCCCTGGAGCACTTCACGCTACATGGGAATGGCACGATCATCAATATCGGTTCCGGCGCTGGAATAGCTCCTATCACCTGGATTCCCGTATACGGTCCAACAAAGGCCTACGTACTTCAGTTCACGCAGACACTTCAACAGCAGGTCGTGGGCACGAACGTTCGAGTTCAACTGGTCCTACCGGGAGCCGTAGTGTCTGAAGGTTGGGAGGTCGCTGGCGTTTCGCTCGATACCATGGACCCGGCTACGGTCATGACTACCGAAGATTGCGTGGATGCGGCTCTTTCCGGTCTTGATCGAGGCGAGCTGATCACGATTCCCTCACTTCAAGACGAGACATTGCTACGCAACTTCGAGGCTGCTGCTGGTGCGCTGCTGCAAGCTGTGTTCGATACTGGCAAGCCCGCTACACGATATGGCTTGAAATAATCAGTCCTCTCCACGTGTCTCGCCTGTGCGTGCAACACCGACTTTCACCCTAAGATGTATCTCCAAAGTGGCGGCAGGAAAGGGAATTTGAGGAACTGGCGGCGGTGATGAAGTGGGCCGCACGCTCTGCATGCGGCCCATAAACCTAGGCGGTCCCAAACTCCACAAGCAGTACCTGTTGGCAAGCACTACTTGTTGCTTCCCACGCTCCTCGTCGCGGCGCTCTTACACACTTTGTCGTAAATCTCTCACGACGATTGTCGTACCAAATCCGCATGTTGTTTAAACACTGCGCCTTGGTTGAAGTCCGAACTGCCATGGATTCGAATCGGATCAAGGAATGCGACAAAGAGCGTGAGAAAAGAACGACATTTAGGGGTTCTGGTTCGCTTTTGGTGAAGCTGGAAATTTGCATGTCAATCGGAGTAAGCTGCTGTTGATTTTGAAAGCGTTACGGGGTCGCGCAGAGAATCGTCTGGCGATCACCGGTGAACTTTGGCGTCTTCTCGCGATTTCGGCGCCCTCTTCACCAGAAGTGCACCAGAACCCAGACAAGTAACAAAACGACAATCGACGATGAATGTTTCCTCATAAAGAAACGGGAGTAGCTTGGAGGATAGTCTCGCGGCTTAACTTGTGCGCCTGCTGTGCGGATCAATGATTCCTTCGGACATCAACGCGGTGACGAGGTTCTGAAGGAACTCGCCGGGCGTCTGCAAAACACGATCGGCAAGAACGAGGGAACCATGGCTGGCCGCATTAGCGGAGCTGAGTTCGTGGTCTTGGTCGATCAAATCCATGATGCAGCCGGCGCTATGACCTATGCCAGCTTGCTGCAGGGAGTGCTGGGTAACCCGATCGAGGCCACCGATCCTCACATCACGGTTTCAACCAGCTTTGGAATAGCAATGAGTGATAACGGGTACAGCACTCCCGAGGCAATGTTGGAAGATGCTACGGTAGCGTTGAATCAGGTGAAGTTGTCTGGCAAATCGCAGCTCGCCGTCTTCGGCGTCCATATGCGCGAACGTGCGCGGAGACGGGTGGAACTGGAGCTCGATCTTCGCACGGCGATTGAGAAGGAGCAGTTTTGTCTCCACTATCAGCCGAAGGTCGTTTTGAGTTCCGGAGAGTTGACCGGCTTTGAGGCATTGGTCCGTTGGAACCATCCCGAACGCGGCATGATATCGCCCGCCGAGTTCATCCCTTGCGCAGAGGAGAGCGGTCTCATCATTGAAATTGGGGCCTGGACTTTAAGGGAGGCGCTCAGGCAGTTGATGGAATGGAGAAATGCGGGCCTTATCTCGAACCTCGTGTCCATGGCTGTGAATATTTCCACGAAACAGTTTGAAAAAAAAGACATACTCACCATCGTCCAGCACTGTCTGTCCGAAATCCATTTCCCGCCTGATAGCTTGACACTCGAAGTGACTGAAAGCGCCTTGATCGGCAACATCTCCCATGCGAAAGACACACTGACCGCGCTGAGCGATCTGGGGATCCACATCGATATGGACGACTTTGGCACTGGATATTCCTCGCTGAGCTATTTGCATACGCTGCCTTTTCACTCGCTCAAGATCGACCAATCGTTCATTCGAAACCTGGAGATATCCCATGAGAGTCGCACCATCGCGCAGTCCATTATTCACTTAGGGCATTCACTGAACATGGCTGTAATCGCTGAGGGGATTGAGACCGAAGCGCAGAGAGATCTTCTCGCCAGCTTCGGTTGTCTCTTCGGACAAGGCTACTTCTATGCAAGGCCGCAGACGAACGAAGAAGTCATTGCTGTATTGCAGCAAGCATTAGCGCTACCAAGGGAAGGCGTACGGTTTCCTCTGAAACCATGATGCTGGCCGTAGGAACGGATGAACTGCCCAGCACTGGGCGCTGGGATAAAGGGCGAGTAGCCTGCCCACTCAATCTCTCTTCCATCTATCGCGCAGATGTAAAGTGTGGGACTTGAAGGAGAGAATATCGCAGAGAAGATCTTCAGTTGATGCGAAATCGCCGACGTAGCAGGATCAACCGAGATTGCCTGATGAACACAACGCGGCACCTATGTGGGGCACGAGAACCGGGGGAGAGAGTTGTACGTGATCACACGTGCGATGCTATTGCACCTCTATCGCGGACACGATCGCGTCTCCTCTGGTGGGTTTGAACTCAAGAACGATCTTGCCGTCCAGCGCATTCACTTCGACCTTCCGTTGAATCGCGGTCAGAGCGCCTACGGCAGCCTCTGCCACATTCATGTCGGTCAGCACTTTCTGCCCGTTCGCGAAGACATCGAAGATGCGCTCGCTTGTGCGAAGCGACGGCTCAACAAAGGTGAAGACGACAGTGTGCGGACCGTCATCCACCGGAACACGATAGCTGAAGGTTCCCATGCGGTATGTGGCCGCTACCTCGGGTATGGTGGTCCCGGCAATCGACGCCGGTGGAGGAGCTCTGAACCCAGATCCTGAGCCGGTGATGACCTGCGCCGTTCCCCCTTCGAAGAAGGTATCCGATCCAAAGCGTTTGTCCTGGCTTGCCCCAGCAACCAGCGCGCCGCAATCGATATAGATTCCCTTCGCGGCGGCGGCGGAAAGATGCCACTGAATCTTGTCTGCTACATCTCCGTTCGGAAAGGAGCCAGTTGCAGTGATGTTGTTCGCGCCAGGGCTGAGTACGACGCGACTCCATACACAGATGCGATCTGGGCAGCTTTCGAGCACTCCGATCAATTTCCCATTCACATCTAGCGAAGTCTTCGGGGCGTTGCTATACACGCGGACATCTGCTGTCCGGTAGACTCGCTCGGTGTACAGGCTGGAGTTGATGTGCACCGTCGGCGTCGCCGTCCAGTTGGCTTTATAAAAGAAGTAAGGGTCCTTCCTATACTTGTGGTCGAAGGTGACGACGCCTTTCGTATTGATGTCCTGGGCATTGCCTTCGCTGCGCGTCGTGCTTCCGAAGTCAAAGGAGTTCCAGAGAAACGTCGCCCAAAGATACGGCTTGCTCCGCAGCGTCGACCAGTTCTGTTCGTGGATGTAGGACTCGTATTCTTCCGCCTGGGGCCGGTTGCGAGACTCCGGGCCGCCCAGCGCATTGTCTGAGTGCAGCGAGATAGCGCCACCAGCACCGTATTCCGTGACCGCCATGGGCTGTGCCGGCCGCGCGTGGTGCACGGCGTCAAGATGAGGCGCCAGGGCGGAGGGCTTGTCGTAGTACCAGCCGAAGTAACGGTTCGCACCGGAGAGGTCAGTAACCGAAGCGGTGATGGGCACCTGGGCGTCCGGTGCGGAGCCTCTTGCCTCGCAGCAGGTCGCCAGCGTTGTGGGCCTGCCCGGGTCCAACTCGTGCGCCAGTTGATTCAGTTCTCTCAACAAGGGCAGCGGATCGGGGACAGCGCCGCTTTTGTTCCCGACAAAAGCGGGTATCGTGTTTCCGAAATCGATCTCATTGCCGATAGACCAGGTGACCACCGAGGCATGATTGAAGTCCTGAGCGATTAGCTCTCGCAGCTGCTGTCGGGCGTTCTCACGAAGCCCTGCTGTCGGCTGCAGGCTCTCGCCTAAGGTCCATTGGCTGACCAGCGGGATTTCGTCCCAAACTACAAGTCCGTCACGGTCCGCCAGATCGTGAATTGGCTGGCCGTGCTGATAGTGCGTCAGGCGGATGCCTGTAACCCCCATCTCGCGCATCGTCGCCTCGTCCGCGGCGACTTCCTCTGGTTCCCGCGCCCAGCCTTTGCCCTCACGATCCTGGTGGTAGCCGACGCCGTGAACCGCCACGTGCTTGCCGTTGAGAAATAGCCCTTGATTTGCGTCGAAACGGACCTGCCGAATGCCAAAAGGTATAGAAACGCGATCCACCACTTGCGAAGATTTGTTCGAGAGCTCCACCACCAGGCGATACAGGTAAGGGTCTGCCACGCCTTGCCAGAGATGTGGATGCGGCACCGTCACGTTTTCGGTGCGCTCTTCCGAACTCGCCGTCGCCACGGTGACCGTCTGGGCCTGCCGTCCTGCAACGTTGCCCTGCGAGTCGACGAGGCGGGTCCGAAGCACAAGGGCTTCACTCTGCTGACTGTCGTTGCGCACCCGTGCGCGCACCTGCACCTGAGCATTGCCCAACGCGATCGACGTCGTCTTTGCGTAGACTCCTGCAGAGCCATAGTCCATCAAATCAAGATGCGTCTTCTTCGTGGAGACAAGGCTTACCGGACGATACAAGCCACCGTAGACGAAGAAGTCACCGGTGAGCGGCAATACGTCAGCGGTCGAGCTTCCCAGCGCGGGCTTCGTGTTGTCCACCTTCACGGTGAGCCTGTTCTCTTGGCCCGGCTTCAGGGCGGCCGTGCAATCCAGACGAAAGCGCGAAAAGCCTCCGCGGTGGGTGCCGAGCAAGGTTCCGTTTAACCAGACGGTTGCGATGCGGCTTGCTGCGTCGAATTGCAGAAAGCTTTCCATTCCGTTCACGTTCGCTGGAGGCGTGAAGACGAGCTTGTACCAACCGACCCCCTGCGTTGTTACGACGTTCTCGTGCGTATTGATGTGACTTGCGGGTGCGTCTTTGTAATATCCAACCCGATTCCAGGTGTGGGGTACGCTCACGGTAACCCATGTGCCATCCGGTTCAGCCTGCAACTCTGTCGCAGAGTCCTGACCAAGTTTGAAGCGCCAGCCATCGCGCAGTGTCATTTGGGAGCGAGGATCGACGGCCGCCAAACGGTGAGTTTCGCTCGTAGATGACCTCTGTGCCTGAGTCTGCGTGGTGAGAGGCAGGAGGCAAAGCATAAATAGATAATGTGTGCGGTGCAAAGGCAGCTCCTACAATCCCTATTTACTTCAGTGTTCGCGATCGAGGAATTATAGAGAGGGCATCACCCGCTGTCACTGGGGCGAAGTTAGCGGCATAGATGTCGGCATATAGGAAGTAATGAGCCGTTCGATGAACGCGTTGGCGATGGGGCATACTCCGATGGTCACCACACGAAGGGTGATTTTCAGACGATCGGCTCCTCTATATGTTGCAGACGCCGGTGACGTCCTTAAGGCGCATCGGCACCATCTCGCTCAGAGGCGCGGCGAGGCGCGGCGATTGATAGGCAGTCTCAAGCTCAGCGTGCCCGTGGCCAGTGAGTCGAAGTCATGCCTTTGAGAAGGCGATGAGGAAAGAAAGGATTTTACCCAAGTGCTATCACTTCTCTTTCAAAACCTTATCCGCCTTGCCATCGATCCTCTTCTTGTCAGTTGCACTCAGCTTGCCCGCCTTCTCTGATTGTGACGCCCGGGCCTTCGCATTCCGAGCGTGACCGGCGTCGGGCATGGGATACTTGCGTTGCTCCGGAAGTCCAAAATCGCTCTTCGGCTCAGCCTTTTTTTTCGCCGTTGTGAGTTTTGCCATTGTTCCCTCCTGACTCAATAAGATGCAGTCCGGTCAGACACTGTCGTAAAAGCAAAGACTTGCCGGCAGACGGTTCCTAGTCCAGAGTCACTCGATTTCCCGATTGCAAGACTCAGTTGGCGCATCCAACCCCAAGTAGGTGTCCAGCGTTGGGAGTGATTCCAAGCGCATAGGCGATAATGCGCTCTTCGACGACTAAGTCGGATCGCCGGCGACAAGCCCGTTCTCAGTAGTGATCCGGTCAGCAAAGAAGATGCAGGCGATTCTGCGCGCTGCTAGAACAGGATCTTCGCAGCAAGCTGCACATTGCGTGATTGGATGTCGCTCGTGATCTGCCCGAAGCTCGCGCTTGTGTTGACGCCGTTATTACCAGCAGCCGGAACAAACGTCGTGTTCGGCGAGCGGAAGTTAGGATGGTTTAGCGTGTTGAAGCTCTCCAGCCGCAACTGCAACCGGACCGACTCCGTAATCTGCGTGGTCTTGAAGATAGAAGAATCCACGTTCACGTACTTTGGTCCGCGTGCGTTGGGCAGTACACGCGGGACGTTGCCGTAGGCCCAGTTATCGGGGTTCTGAAATACCGTGGTGTCGAACCACGAGGTAACGCTGCGGTTGGACTTGTTCACATCTTTCGCTGACTTACCCGGTGCGAAGTTGGGACGCGTCGCGATATTGTTGTTCGCCCCAGAGATGCTCAGCGGTAATCCACTCTGCGCCGTCACAACGGCATTGACCTGCCAACCGCTGATCAAACGATCCACGAATCCATTCGTGTGGTTCAGAAACTTACGACCGCGACCGATGGGCAGTTCGTAGAGGGCGCTTCCTACAAAGCGATGCTTGATGTCCGTAGGATCCAGGCTGTACTCGAGCTGCCGGTTATTGGGATCCTGTGGGGTGACTGAACCAGCTTCTGATCCTATCCCGATGTAACCATCCAGAGGATTTTGGATTCCATTGTCGAGCAACTTACTAAAGGTATAGCTGCTGAGCAGCGTGAGACCGTGCGTCGCATGGCGCTGCACAGCCAGGATCATGGAGTCGCCGTGAAAGTTTCCATCCCGTGGGCTCGTTACCGTGATCGCGTTGTAGTAAGGATAAGGCAGAAGGCTCTGGCGGCGCGTGATGGTGGCGGCACCCAACGATCCGGAGACCTTGCCTGCATAGGGGTTGGCAACATTCTGCTTCAGCGAATCACCAAGCGATAGAGATTGATTCGGCAGAGCATTCAAGTTGTAGTTACCGGAGATCATGTGTACCCCGTGATTTCCCAGGTATCCGATCTCTGCGACGAAGCCGCCGCGGATCTCATGTTGGATATTCAGGTTCCACTGTTGCGAACTCGGCGTGCTTGCCTTCGGCTGTACATAAGAGGCCGCCTGGCCCAGCAGGAAATCCGGTCCGCCGTTTGCACCAAGTGGCTGCAGCGGGCTGTAAGGGAAACCAGACGAGAGCTGGAATGCAGGGACGATCCCTGCATTCGTTGAAGTATAGGAAGTGGTCGTCGAAGAAAAACCGGCCGTTGGCTGATTGAATAGCTGAGTGTTCAGACTGATGTAATAGATGCCGACACCTCCGCGCAAGGACGTGCGGCCATCTCCTAACACGTCCCATGCAAAGCCGAGACGCGGACCAAAGTTCTTATAGTCGTCGCCGGTGAAGGTTCTGCCTCTTCCTCCAACAGTGGCATAGGCTGTGGTGCCTGGCTTGCCCACGCTTGGGCTAGTGCCATTCGGGTCGAAGTTGCTCAGGCCGTCATGATGTTCGCGGGGCGTCTGCTGGAAGTCATACCTGAGCCCCATGTTCAGCGTGAACCGTGGCGTCAGCTTGACGTCATCCTGCACGAAACCCGAGGTAAGAAAGTTCCAGTAGCCCGGTTCACGATAGACGGTAAGCGTTGCACTCTGGACGGATCCCAGAAGGAAGCTTGCATACGCGCTTCCCGTACCAGCGGTTGCGTTGGGCTGATTTGTCAGTGCACTTGAGAAGCTGAAGTTACCGGATGGCGTCGTCATCTGTGAGTTGTTGGCCTGGCTATGGGCGATGCTCGCGCCAAAGCGGATACTATGCCGGCCACGGACCATCGTGACCGTATCCATAATCTGAGGATTTGCCGTATTGCGCTGGCCCACTTGCCCGTTCACCGCAGGCAAGCCGGTTCCAGTGATCGTCGGAAACACATAGTTCGGCACGTTCGAGGGCAGACCGAGCTTCGAGGGCCAGTCCTGGTTATAGTTCGCAACCACAAAGGGGAACGTCGTTCGAGTTAGCGCGATGCGCGCCTCATTGATCGTGGAGGAGGAGATTGTGTAAGAGTGCTGCACCACAAAGCTTTGGCTGCCAAAGGCGTCGTTCCGTTTCGCCACAATCGGGGAAGGAAGATAGCTTCCATTGGTGCTTCCGTTATCGGTGTTATTGACGTAGTAAGCGTAGCGCCCGTACATGCTCTGTCGGTTGGAAAGTCGATGATCGAGACGCCCAAGGGCCTGGTACATGGAACGCACGTTAGGCTTTACGGTCTGGAAGTTGTTGGTGTTTGAGAGCCGCTGGCAGGTATCCGACGCAACACGGTTGGGTTCGGGATAGATTGCATTTTGAATCGCGACGGAAACGGGATCCAGCCCGCGCGTAATCTTATTGCCCGCAAACGCCGTGCGGCGGAAGCTGTTTCCCGAAGCCGTCGTCGTGTTCGGATCGTAGATCAGAACAGGCGTCACAACAGCCGCTCCGCCCGAGTTATAAGAGCACGTCTGCAGATCGCTAAAGTCGCCTGACCGCTGCTTCAGCGTTGGCACGCTCGCCGTATAGACGGCGCTGGTGACGTACTTGAACTGCTCATAGTTCGCAAAGAAGAAGAGCCTCTCCTTCATTACGGGGCCACCCACCGCGCCACCGAACTGGTTGTATCGAAGAGGGGGTTTGGATGTCGTCTGCTCTAGAAAGTAGGGACGAGCATCCAGATAATCGTTGCGGAAAAATTCGTAGACATCACCGTGATATCGGTTCGTACCCGACTTCGATGCGAGCGTGATGACGCCGCCGCCCGTCAGGCCAAACTCCGCGGACATGTAGCCGGTTTGGACCCTGAACTCTTCAATTGCATCCACCTGCGGGTTGATTGCAATTTCACCCGAGAAGTTGTTGATGTTGTTCGCACCGTCCAGAAGATTCGCGTTGAGGGCTGTCGGACCGTTGTTAATCACAATGGCGGAGAGCGATGTCCCGCGGTCCGCAAATCCTTGCGGATTATTCGCTGAGTTCGAACGCACAGCGGGCGTCTCCAGCGTGAGCGCCAGAGCGTTGCGGCCATTCAGCGGGAGTTCCTGCACGGGACGGGCCTCAACCACCGTACCCACACTGCCGCTGGTGGTCTCCATAGCCGGAGCCTGAGCAGAAACATCCACGGTCTCGGACGCACTTCCGACAGGCAACACAAGATTGACCGCGCTCCTGCTTCCAACCTGCAGGATCAATCCATCTTGTCGAACCGGCGAAAAGCCCGGCGCCGTCACCGTGACCGTGTACGTTCCGGAGCGAAGTGTAGGGCTTAGAAAATCGCCGTCTCGGTTTGTCTTCAGATCGATCTCTTCCGCCGTTGCGGTATTCACAATGGCAACCGATGCGTTGCGGACCACCGCTCCGCGCGCATCGCGCGCATTCCCAACGATGATGCCGCCCTCAACCTGCGCATAGGCTGGACGGGCGTGCAAAACATTCAGCGATAGCGCTATGAGTAGAACCTTCCACTTCGTCTGCATGCATATCCTCATCAAGAACGTTCTTTCGCATGCCACGCACTGTCTCAAGGCGCAGTTTTCCCTGCGCTCATGGGAGCGCGATTCGGAGGAAACCTATACGAGGTGGGACATAGCGCTATGCGCTACCGTGCGGTCTGCGATACCGAAAGACTATTACGAAGTTCCTCGAGAATTATGAATGGAAGATGAATTATAAGATTATCGACGGAGCACATTCCTCCGAAGTGGCGCAGATTATCCGCATGGATAAGCGCTAAACCTGCATTTTGGACCCACCCTGTGATGTTTGAATAGCGTTATCAATTTAGATTTTCAACGGCACGGCTCAGCGGTGACGTTTCGAATTGAGGATGCCAAACTCCTGTCGATATTGCCCCGGGGTCCACCCAGTGCGCTTTCGCATCATGTCGTGCATGTATTCCGGATGCAGGAAACCGCAGAGTGTTGCGACGTCTCTCAGAGGAATCTCCGTCTCGATCAGAAGCTCGCGAATCCGGCCAAGGCGAATCTCCACAATCATCTCGTGCACAGACTTCCCTAACTCGTGTCGGAAGCGTTCCTGCAAGGTGGTGCGCGATATCTCCATGTGTGCGAGAACATCGGTCACCTGGATCCCCCTGACCGCGTTCGCACGCATGAATCGGATTGCCTTGGCGACCAGCGGATCGTGGACGGCGACGCCGTCCGTAGAACGACGAAGCGTCACTTCCAGTGGCGGCACCTTCTGCGCGTATCCCTTCGGTACTTTTTCACCCTGCATCATGCGCTGGAGGAGGGAAGCGGCCCTGTATCCCATCTGCCACGCATTCAAAACGACACTGGAGAGGGGAGGGTCCGCCAGGGCGCAAGCGATGTCGTCATCCCCCACGCCCACAACTGCCGCCTCTTCCGGGACCGAGACCCCCGCCATGCGGCAAGCGGTCAGCACCTGGAGTCCTCGAAAGTCCGTGCTCGCCATAATGCCTATCGGCTTCGGTAAAGCCGCGACCCAGCGAGTGAGGTCGTCCAGTTCCGTGTTCCACATGCCTTCGCGCAGATCCTGCACCTGAAGTTCCGGGCCTGCATAAACGGAACAGGGGTAGCCCTGGATCGCAGTCAAACTTGTAAACGTTCTTTCACGCTGATCGGACCAGTGGTGCCCCGGGTGCCCCGCGAAGGCAAAGTTACGGAAGCCACGTTCGAGAAGGTGAGCGGCGGCCATACTCGCAATGGCCACATGATCGTTTGAGATCTGCGGAAAGCCCAGATCTGCGGTCTGCTCGTTCAGATCCACTATGGAGGTCTTCTTCCGGACGAGAAAGGGGCGGATGGCCGGCGACGGCACGCGCGTAATAATGCCATCCCCGGACCAGTCTTCAAGCCAGGAGGGTGGCTGATCGTTTACCGCGCGATCTGTGAACATGACGCTCCACGGCCCATTCTCCCGCACAAACTGAGCAACCCCCGCAAGCAGCGTCCGCCCAAACTGTGTTGATGTTTCGACAACGAGTGCCACACGTGGTGGGACCGGAACCTTCTTCTCTTTCACTCTTCAGAATCTCCTCAAGCCGCAAGCGAGATGCTAAATGATCAGAACGACGAGCGTTCCTCCTGCGACCCGGGTGAAGCTCCAGCCGGATCAGGTGTTATCCAAAACATCTCTCCCAAAGGTGCATCCATGCCTTGCCGCACGGACGGCGACCGTCACGGAAGATCGCGGTCCGCCAAACCTTTTAATCGGAAGAGTTTCCATTCCATATTGAACTGGATCAAAGCTGAGTCAGTACGTCTGGCATCGACGATGCAGTAACGCCAATCCATGAAACGATGGTGGGTCACCAAAATGAGGGCGTCTTCTCGCAGGCAGGCTACCGAAAATGATTCGAACACCTAAAGTATTCCGACTACTTCGCAATGCGGCCCTGTTTACCGCCATGGCGGGGGCAGGTCACGTGTCCGGGCAGGACTTGAATTTAAGTCCGACGAGACCTACTGTCGCGAACAGCGCGACCATTCAAAGTCCTGGTGTGCTGCAGGTGGAGCTCGGTTACGACGCTTATCCGCGAGGAGTGCCTGGTGAACAGCACACTGTAGCGACGTCGTTTTTTTATGCTCCGCTGCCAAGACTTCGACTCGATTTTGGGTGGTCACCCTTCAGCTTCCTGCAGCAGCAGGAAGAAACCGCTCAAGGTATCGGCACGATCCTCCTGGGAGGCAAAGTAGAGCTTTGGAAAGAGGACTATCACCGACCAGCTCCAGGCATAGCGGTTCAGTACGAAGCGGAGTTACCAGCGGCATCGCAGAACGGGATCCAGAACTTTGGCCAGCAGATCATTGTGTTGATGAACCACCATTACGGCAAGGATGGAGACTTGGACGTGATTCTCAATGGATCGCTGGTGCAGTTCGACTGTCAAACTCCGGCGGGTTGCACCTACGGCGGTCAGCAATCTCTCGCGTTGAGCTATCACTTACAAAAAGACACACGCCTCTACGCCGAGGCTTTCGGACAAAACAACTCGGAGTCGAATACACCGCCGGGAACCTATCTCTTCGGCGGACTTTACCATCAGTTCAAAGAGTCTTTTGGGATTGATGGAGGATTACGCTTCGGTGTGAGCAGTCACTCTGCACGGATCGGAACAACGATAGGGCTGGTCTTTGGCAAGCGGCTCCGCAGATCCCAGAAATAGGCAATAACTGTGTTCCGCGCTAGGCCAATATAGCTCAGACGCTGTCTATCATTTTGAAACAGACGAGTTTGAGGAAACCGCCTTCTAGGTCCTGATGAGGCTATGGCTGCGCGCAGGTACTCCTCCCAGAGCAAGACACGCGCGTATACGCATCGACCACGCTAAGGATCCGTACCGTCCAACTAGAGTCCCAGTGAGTGAGCCTTCGCAGCCTCACGCTTCACAAGGTAGAGGCATTCCACGTGATCTGCTTTGGGTGCGACATGACGGTTCCAATCGGATGGATGGATCTCTGACAAAGTTAGCGGACTGCATGCATTCCCCGTAGCGATTTGTGCGATCAAGTTCGCGGAGACTCGATTGCCTATGTGAAGAAAATGCTCTCGTGTAATACGAGAAATATCACTTACATATTCGGGCATCACCGCGGGTGAAATATCTGATATCGCGTGCGAGCTGAAGCTGAGGTCGATCGCCCTGTTCGGTAGATTAGCAATCTCGAAGATCGGCATAAGTACGATATCCGCTTGGGAGATCGTCTCAGCGGTTAGCTCCGCTTCGCCGTAAAGAATGACTTTCCGTTCCGGGAATGCCTTAAGCAGATAATACGTTGTGAGGGCAATGCTCTCCGGCACATCGAAATCAATATAAGTAGTTGCTGGCCGATCGCGAAGAAGATAGTATGCCATTCCGCCAAAGCCACCACCAATTTCAGCGACGGTAGACTTACCTGGCCGTAGAAGGGCTGCAATTCTCTGTGCACAATAATGCTGATATTCAGAGCCAACGCGTACAAGCGTATCGTTCAGCATTACCCCAAAGGGATTGCCAATCACTGGACCGGCTAGATCGCACAGGGTGTATCGACCCTCGGTCTGCGCCTTCCAATAATCCAGACGGTATAGAGCATCGATCAGGTAGAGATTGCGATGGAACTCCGTAATGACTTCTCCAAAATAGCCGTTTTTCATGCGCTGTACAGGGACGAGGCCAGTCGCACAATCATCGCGGAAAAAATTCCGATACATTGCTCCCAACGTGTCGATATCATGGGAGCTCAACGCTCGCATGATAGGTCCCAGAGCCAGGTCACGGTGCTGCTTCCACCATGGGGTTGAATCGTATTTCGCTGGCGCGCTCTGCTGTCTTTCGATCGCCAGGGAGTAGGCGTTGCAAATTCTTTGCAGAAGCGCTCCGTCAGAGCCTGGATCCGCCGCATGTTTTCGGAAGCCGAGAGTGACAGAGGACAGATCGTAGCGAACATCCCCCTTGAAGTGAAGTCTACCTCGATACAACAGTTTCCTATCGGTCCAAGCGGACTGCCAAACAGACTTTGCGGAAGTGAGCGTCCGAATCGGATGACGTACTCGTCTCCAGGTTGATGTCATGCTGCCATCCGAAAATAGTTTCATTTTGATCTGCCATAAACAGCGCTTCGAGGGCATCTGTATCCTGGACGGCCCCGTCTACATTTATGGCTCGAGCATATCTTTTGGCTTTGGACCATTTGTCTCCAGAATGTCTGGATATCTCGACAGCCTTGTTGAAGCGGCAGAGATTCCTATTTGCCGCGATGCCAGAGAGCAGGCTTTCGCTGTGTCGTGAATGGACCAATTTAATTTTTGTTCTCGCGATTCTGGAGACAATCAAGTGACAAAGCTTTGACAAGCAATCGTGGACTCGAAAGTAGGCTTTGCATGTATGCAAAAGACTTTGCCAGCGACCTGCGGCACGTTTCTTTGAATCCAGACTAGCAATCTTGTAGGTGATTGATGAAGCCGTTCCGCGATATTCATGGGAAGGACCTGAGTTCAGAATACCTTCAACGCGAACTCGCTTTGCGCGGATATGTGCTTATCAGGCAGTTATTGCCGACTGATGATATCGATCCACTGCTCCGCAAGATCGTCCAGATTCTCTCCGCAAATGATTGGTTGTTGCCCAATAGTAACGCCATGGAGCACGTGGCTAATCCAAATGCAGCCTGCGGCGAATCAGATCCGTCGTTCAAGCTGGTTTACGAGCAGATTTTCAATCTTGAGGCGTTTCATTCTTTCGCTCACCATCCACGACTCCGCGCGGTTATGCAATGGATTGTCGGCTCTAGGCTTCTCATACATCCGAAACCGGTCGGACGCCTGATCTTTCCTAATTGCGATCGCTTTATGGTGAAGGCGCATCAGGACTATCACGCAATCGGGGGGGATCCAGAGTGCTTTACGGCGTGGATGCCCCTTCATCACTGTCCAGAAGAGCTTGGACCGTTACGTATTCTGGAAGCTTCACATCATTTCGGTTCTCAAGAAACCGACTCTGCAACTGGAGAGATCTTAGAAGGCAGAGTGCGCGGAGGAGATTGGGTTTGCGGGCAAATCAACGCCGGTGATGTTCTGATCTTCCATGGTTTGACAGTACATTCCGCATCTGCCAACACATCTGGTCAAATCCGTATCTCGGTGGACTGTCGGTTTCAGGACTATGCTCGAGCCTTTAATCCAGCGAACGCTGTATTTCCCGGGTCGAAGGATAGATCCTGGGAGACCACGTATGCGAATTGGCATTCGGGGGAGCTCAAGTATTTCTGGAAACAAGTTCCCCTGATACTCAAGCCATCCAGGGAAGAGCTGGTTGAGCTTATTAAGACGGATGAATCCGAGAGAATGAGAACGCGGTACGCGAGGATTCTGAGTCAGCTTGAACTTCAGATGTCAGCCGAGAACCTTTCGGGGAGAGAATCAGGAGCAATTCGAGCTATTGGCACATCTGTCCAATAGCTCGACCTGAACGTGAGACTATGAATTCCTCTTCGAAAGTATCCAGCCTCAACAGCTCACTGGATAAATCGGACCTCCGATCGAGCGGCGCCCAAGCTTTCGCTATGAGACGGCAATGGAAACCGAGGTTCGCAGCCACATCGCCTGAAGTATGGAACCTCATCAAGCCACTTCGATGGCTTCTTACCGGTTGTTTTGGTCTCATGATCGTAAACCGTCTCTGCGGTCTAGCGGTGCCGGTCGCCTTCCGATATCTGATCAATGACGTCATGTACCAGCATCGTTTCGATCGGCTCCCGATGATCGTAGGTACTACCGCCGGGGCCACATGCGTCCAGGGCATCACTGACTTTATCCTTACCCAAAATCTCTCGATCACTGGCCAGCGCCTGGTCGCGGACCTGCGAAAGCAAGTTCAGCAGCATGTAGGAAGCCTCCCTGTCTCCTTCTACGACGGCAGCCGCGCCGGGTCTCTCGCGACCCGCATCATGCATGACGTTGAAGGAGTCCGCGATCTTGTCGGAGCCGGTCTCCTTGACTTGGCGGGCGGAGCGCTGACGGCCATCATAGCCCTGATCCTCCTTCTGCGGATCAGCACGCTAATGACAGTGTTTACCTTTTGCATCCTGATCCTTTTTGGCTTATTCCTCAAGAAGACATTCGGCATTACGCGCCCGATCTTTCGCGAGCGAGCCAAGATGACGGCTGAGGTGACTGGGCGCCTGACCGAATCGCTCGGCGCTGTGCGTGTCGTGAAGGGCTACCGTGCGGAAGCGGGCGAGGCAGAGGTATTTGCTGGCGGAGTGGAACGCATCTTGGGAAGCTTTGTAAGTTCCATCACCGCACAGTCTTATATGTCACTTGTATCCAAGATACTTTTTGGCCTGGTTGGAAGCGTGGTCATGTATCTTGGGGCGGTCGAAGTCAAGGGACACCGGATCGATGTGGGCAGCTACGTGGAGTTCATCATGCTGCTCGTTTTCGTAGCTACTCCCGTTGCGTTGCTTGTAAGCGTCGGGAGCCAACTCACCGAGGCATTCGCTGGGCTTGAACGGACAGTCGCTATCCTGAGAGAAGCGGAGGAAGACAGTGATCCGAAACGCGCTCAGACGATCGGACCGATTCAAGGCAGTGTCCTCTTTCGCGATATCTCATTCGCTTATATCCCCGGCAAACCGGTATTACATGGGATTTCCTTCGAGGCCAGGCCGGGTACAGTCACTGCTCTTGTTGGGGCTTCTGGCTCTGGGAAATCTACAGTCATCTCTCTGATTTGCGGATTTTATGACGCATCCGACGGGCAGGTACTCATCGATGGAGTCGATCTATCCACTCTACGGCTAGGCAGCTATCGTCAACAACTCGGGGTGGTGTTACAGGATACGTTTCTCTTTGACGGCAGCATTCGAGAAAATGTAGTGTTTAGCCGCCCTGGCGCCAGTCAGGAGCAGTGGCTCGCGGCTTGTCGCATTGCCCGTGTGGACGAGTTTGCTGAGCGGTTTCCCGATGGGTACGAAACAGTCGTAGGGGAAAGAGGTATCAAACTCTCCGGCGGCCAGCGTCAGCGGATCTCAATTGCGCGGGCGGTTCTGGCGGACCCACGCATTCTCATCCTGGATGAAGCGACCAGTTCACTCGATTCAGAGTCGGAAGCGCTGATTCAAACAGGCCTCTCCTCACTGATGCAGGGCAGGACCACCTTCGTCATCGCCCATCGTCTTTCCACAATCCAGCGCGCCGACCAGATCCTCGTTCTCGACCACGGAAAGATTGTCGAACGCGGAACACACGCATCACTGTACGCGCTTCAGGGGCTTTACCACGCTTTTTACACTCGACAATATGGCGTTGAAGTAAACCTTTTCCTGGCTCCGGGGGAGGGAGAGTTATGTCCAAATTAATCTTGAACGCTCGGCGAATTGCAAGGCTTCAGACTTTCAGAACTGCAAAGAAATGGTTCGCCACGCACCTTCACCTGTGGAGATTCGGCAACCATGGCCGTCAGCGTTTTCAGAATGACTCTCGCTATAACCTTGAGTATGTCAGCAGCGGTTTCGCAGATCATATTGACGAATCATGCGACGATACTGCTCTACTCAGCCGAATTTGCACAGCTTACAACAAAGCGGTGACCCAACAGCAAGCTCACCTAACGGTAGCGTCTTGGGATCGTCTGCGTGAGGGGCCGCTAGCTCCATCCATTCGCGCGCTTCGCGAAAACAATACCGTGGCCCTGGGGAGAATGTATCGGAACTTCTATCGTGATCCATGTTCCGCAGGCCTGCTGGCAGCTCCTGGCGGAATGTCCAGGGCCTATTTCGATGGACAAATCAAAGATAGGTATCGCCGGTTCTATTTGAGCCATGTCTTGTATCGGTTTGACTACTGGAACGAGCTCACCTCGGGCAGTTTTTCACTGAAGGATTTATCTGGTCCAGGGGTAGGAAATCCATTCGGCGTGATGATTGACGGAACGCATATTGGCGTCGGTTCAGAGTACTCTCACTACTGCGCGCATCGTTTCGGCAGCCTTATAAGTAGCTCTGCAGCGCAGCGCACTTCGGTGGCAGAGATCGGCGGCGGCTTCGGCGCCATTGCTTATTATCTTCTGCGAGATTATTCCCCACTTACTTACTTCAATTTTGATCTTCCGGAGCGAGTGGCGTTGAGTTCGTATTACCTGATGAAAGCATTTCCCGGACAGAGGTTCTTGTTGTACGGAGAAGAACCCCTTGCAGGTGAGACGCTCTCGCAGGCGGATGTTGTGATGATGCCACTATCTGCACTGGACGCCATGTCCCCTTCATCGGTAGACGTTACGTTTAGCTCAAACGGATTGGTAAACCTTTTGCCCGACGCCATGAGTGAATCTCTAAAGAAAATCGAAAGCATCACAAGACGTTCCTTGTTGTACATCGGCAATGAAACGGCGAGCAAACCCGTTGTGGAATATTTTGACAGGGAGCAAAGCTCCTTCGCGCTGGCGGATCGGCGCACGTCGGGATGGCATAGCCACAAAGTCTCTGGAGCCGGTGTCGGAGGTGCAGCAGGCCTCTCCGCTTCTACTTTGCTTGAGCAGGTCTTCAGTCGAAAACCTAGAGCTGAGAATTCTGACACGCGCTCTCCATCGCTTCCTCGGGAAGTGGTTCAGGCTGTCCAAACCATAACGTAAGCGTGCGAATTCTTGCATTACGCCGTCTGCCGCGTACGAGAGCCTGGGCAAGCATCGGTTGCTCAGGCTCGTGCGGATTCTAGAGGACTGACATCGTGAAAATTGAACAGACAGCCATACAGAAAAAGATGCCTTCCTCGATCTTTCCGCGGCACTGGATGAAGGTTGCGCTCTGGATCACGATCGGTGGGATGACCCTTTCCGTAGTGCTTTATAGCGAAGTACCGCTTCTTCGCCAGGCAAAAGAGCGTGCTTATCTAGGCACCATCCCTTTGCTCATTGGACCTCACATCGTAGGCGGTATCCTCGCCCTCCTGAGCGGTCCTCTTCAGTTTTCAAGTCGTCTGCGCCGCCGTCATTTGCAATTTCACCGGGTGCTGGGGCGACTTTATGTAATTTCTGTTTTTATCTCCGCTCCGCTCGCGATTGTTCTCTCAAACCACCGTCATGATCCTCGAGCGATTCATTTTGTCGTAGCCACTTCTTGCCAAGCCTCTACCTGGATCATTACCACTCTCGCCGCATTTGTTACCGCTCGCAACGGCCACATCCAGCAACATAAGGAATGGATGGTCCGGTCCTATGCCATGACCCTTACATTCGTGGGGACGCGTGTATTGCAGCCGCTACCTGCCTGGAATCGCCACAGTGAAGCTGGCTTTGCCATGGAGATCATCATGATCACATTTCTGGCCATTCTCGTTCCAGACATCGCTTTCCATTGGCGACAGCTAACGATGCGGCGCGTCCATTCCGCCACGGCGATCTCGCACACGACAGGCCTAGCGAGAAAAAGCAGCCTCACAGGCGCATCAGCACCGGTGTCCCAGATTGAGGTTGGTCGAATTTGACCCTTCTTGTTACGGCAATCCTAATTTCAAAAAGCGAAAGCAAACGGATTTGACTGGAACTTACCAATGAACCCCAAGTGGCAAGATGAAAAACTCATCTACTTCTGCTCAAGTCGATTCCAGATCAATTAAAAGAGGACAGTAATATGTCGGCCACTATTTGGATCCGTCGGGCCATCAAGAAGCTCACACTATCCAAAACTCTATTGCCGCAAGAGTTCACCCTCGGGTTGCCGGAACCTCAAATGGAGATCACCGTTTGGCTACGGGGGAAGGAGATGAATTATGACGTAACCAATCATCACTCGACAGCCTGTGCCGAGCCGTTGACACTCTGTATCGGTTTTGAACAAGGTGCTTGTCCGAAGGAGAAAGACCGCTCCAATTTGACTTTGGCCTTCTGCGAGCGAAAGGGGAAGAAGCGACTGTTGGGAGAGATCGGCCTCAAATATAAGGGTACTTTGCAGGGTGGGCCCTCTGAGATTATGCTGTTCGAGCCGCGAAGCTCGAAGAACCTTTGCCTACCCAAGGCGCGGATTGCCCTTCACTACCTCCTCCACGCGTATCGGCAATGGAAGAGGGATAACACCCAGGGAATCAAGATGTCTTTTCTTGAGAGGCGGGCCGCAATGGTGACATTCATCCGGCCTCACCCGATTGTGCTTGTGAGCGTCGGCGATCGGGAGAATGGCAACATCTTTCCAATGAATCTTTGTGGCGACCTTGGTAACGGCTATTTTGGTTTTGCATTAAGAACCGAAAGGGTTGCCGGGACGCTTGTCAAAGAAGCGGGACGTATGGCGTTGAGCAGCATCCCTGAAGCACAAGGATATCTGGCCTATCGGATGGCAGATAACCACACAAAAAGATCTATCGACTGGAGTCAGCTACCCTTCGCAACCAAAACGTCTAAGGCTCTTCGTATTCCCGTACCTGCCTTTGCACAGACGGTGAGGGAGATGGAGATCGAGACCTCCGTCGCTGTAGGTAGTCATCGATTCTTTCTCGCTCGGATCATCGAGGAAGAAAAGTTTGGCGAAGGGTTAGTGTTCTGCTCGATTCATGGGTTCTATCAGTTCTGGCGGCTGAATGAGCGAGAACACCGCGATAGCGAGTTGGCGCGTGCTCTCGCTGGAGATGCACTGCACAA
>Ga0157290_10000086_pt1 | contig 20917 bp, 19 predicted proteins | sample NitcycUS149409B1_FD_108389 | JGI IMG/M metagenome (GOLD analysis project Ga0157290, IMG submission 108389) | Soil microbial communities from Arlington Agricultural Research Station in Wisconsin, USA - Nitrogen cycling UWRJ-S149-409B-1 | ecosystem: Environmental > Terrestrial > Soil >...
ACTTTGACGGATAAGTTATTGCGTACGTCGAAACTGGAATCTCGAGAGGTCTTCGTTCAGAAGCATCGGGCCAGTCTCCGGGATATCTTTGATGCTGCCGCGGAAGAGCTACGGATAGAGTTCGATGTCAGACGCATCGTTCCCCGTTTTCCAGAAGGCAGGCTCGAATGCGACATGGATCAGGATCTGGTGCGGATGGCGCTCGTCCAGTTATTGGAAAACGCACTGAAATATAGTCCAGGCGGCTCAAAAGTGCAGATGTGTGTCAATATTCGTCCGGGAGAGATCGAAATCTCGATTCACAACGAGGGCTCCTATATCCCCACAGAAGAGAGGGAGATCGTCTTCGAGCGATATTACCGAAGCCCTGCAGTCGAGCACCGGGCACCGGGCACTGGCATAGGCCTCTCGGTCGCAAGGAGGGCAGTCGAAGCCCATAACGGACGGATCTGGATCGAAAGTGAGCCTGAGGAGGGAACCACGTTTCACGTCTACCTTCCGCTCGAAGGAGTTCTGCAATGAGTAACGGAATGATTTTAATTGTTGAAGACGATGTTGCCCTTAGACATACGCTGTCTGCGACCCTTGGCGCACTGGGCTTTGAGATTATGGAAGCTCCAAACGGAGAAACGGCGCTGATAGAGCTTCAAAAGCATAAATTCGAGGCGGTGTTACTGGATCTCAATATGCCAGGCATGGGTGGTATGTCAGCCTGTGAAAGAATTCGAACCGCACATCCGCGTTTGCCCATCATCGTTCTTACTGTGCGTAACCGAGACGAGGACAAGATTGCGGCTTTGGATGCTGGAGCAGACGATTACGTCACCAAACCCTTCGGACTTCCCGAACTGGCGGCGCGCATACGTGCTGCGGTAAGGCGTATACGTCAGCCTGAAATGAAGGATTCGAGCCCAATCGAAATCGGAGATTTGCGGATTGATCCTGTTGCCCGTCGCGTGACAAAAAACGGGACAGATCTGCATATGACGCCCAAGGAGTTCGAGCTCATGCATGTGCTCATGCAACACGCAGGTGCACCCATCGCACACCACAAGCTCTTAGCCCAAATATGGGGAGAGGAATATGGAAATGAGCGGGAGTATCTCCGCACCTATATCAGCCAACTGCGGCGGAAGATCGAAGATGATCCCTCCGAGCCAAAGTATCTTCTTACTGAAAACTACATTGGATATCGATTTCAGCAACCTTTGTGAGCATCTTTATGCGCTCCTTATGTCCTCCAGCGCAAGATGAGAGAGTCGTAGGAGATCGAGCACCACACTGGAGTCTCATGCTGAGCACAATCAAAGCAGGACGAGGAAAACGTCTCTTTCTGATGTTTACAAAGCGCTCGGATCGGAGCCAGCAGCTCCAGGAGAAAGAGAACCCATGGTCGAAGCTGGTGCTCTTCATTCTATTTCTGTTTGCTACAGTAACGATCGTGGCAACTCTGTTTGCGTTCTTCAGGCACGATCTCTAAGACCGCGACACCATTAGAAGCGCCACTGCGGCCGGATGAGACGCTTGATCTACCCAAGATCGCCGCCGCTGCTAACTGCTGCCAAACAAAATGAAGGAGTAATCTCAAGCAGCGCATCATTGACGCTCATATCTCGGACAAGCAGCGTGGGCGGCTTACGACATTCGATCACCCAGGAGGAGCTCATCAGGTGGGTCTGCAGTAAACCAATTCGGAGGCGCATGCGGCGAATCGCTATTTAATAGTTGTTGACTTCCGCAAAAAATTCGTACATCATTCAACTCAATGTCTCCCAACCGCCAAATCGCGACTTGTTGTCCCGCACTGCAATTCTTGCAGCGCGGTCGATTTGGTTGTTGCCTCTAATATTTTTAGAGCATGTAGCCTGACGTGACCCGCTAGTTCTCGCTGAGCGGGTTTTCTGGGTCTGCTTATCAAATATACCTATTTAGCACAACGGCGCATTCGCCTCTCTTAATGCGCGACCGACCGCTTGTGCCTGACGGACTGTCTTAGGAGACTCTGTGCGTAAAATTCTGATCGTTGTTCTGTCCTTGTGGGCGGGGACGCGACTTATCGCCCAACAGACGAATGATGCTGTGGTCTTGGGCCGCGTTACGGACACACGACACAACGCGATTGCGGATGCCGCGATACGCCTGAAGCAATCTGCCACGAACGAAGTGATTGAAATTCACAGTAACGGAAGTGGAGAATTCCGCACGCCTCCGCTGCGCATTGGAGACTACGAGATCACTGTCGAAGCCGCCGGATTCAAGACATTTGTGCAACGCGGTCTAAGCCTTGGTATCGGGGACGTACGGCAGGTGAACGCACAGCTCTCCGTAGGCGAAGTGGCGGAAGTCGTAAGTGTGCAGGCCTCGGATGCCGTGCTGAATAATGCAGATTCGACGGTCGGCACCGTGATCGGGAACAAGCAGATCGTGGAGTTGCCGCTGAATGGTCGCGATTACATGCAGCTCGCAGCACTCTCCGCGGGGACGGTGCCGTCGACGGCCACGGGTTCACAGGGTCCGATTGGTATCAGCATTGGCGGTCAGGTGGGGTACGCTGTTGGTTTTCTGCTGGATGGCGTGGATAACAATAACCAGTTCATTCGCTACTCCTATGGCAATCAAAAGGAATCGATCAAACCTTCTGTAGATGCCATCGATCAATTCAAGGTCGTGACGAATGGTTACTCCGCAGAGTATGGTCGCTCATCCTCGGGTGTGATCAGCGTTTCGACAAAGTCCGGTACCAACCAATTCCATGGAACAGCATATGAGTTCATTCGAAACGATGCTCTGGACGCACGGAACTATTTCGCCAAGGTGAAAGCTCCATATAAGCGGAATGATTTCGGTGCGAGTGTTGGTGGTCCTATTCTGCACGATCGATTCTTTGCCTTCGGAGATTTCGAGATTATTCGCGTACGGCAAAGCACCACGCAGACTGATACAGTGCCCACGCTGGCTCAGCGACAGGGTGTCTTCGCAACGACGATCTATGATCCAGCAACGTACGATGCGGCGACAAAGACGCGCCGAACCTTCCAAAACAATACGATCCCATCCGGACGTATTGACCCGATCGCGCTGAAGTTGCTGAACTTCTATCCTCTGCCTCAGACCAGTGCAGCTACGAACAACTACATCTACAACGCACCTTCAAACCAGAATCCCTATCGCTATGACATACGCCTGGACGGCACGCCATCCGACGGTCAGCGAGTCTTCTTCCGATACAGTACACAAATCCAGGACTACGCCGCCGTGTCCACGCTACCACCGATCAACGGCGTCTTCTACACGTCGGCGCAACCGACACGCATCACCGGACATGCCTTCGCACTTGGCCATGACCGTGTATGGTCGCCACGTCTGATCAGTTCAATTCGTGTTGGATGGAACTATCTTCTTTCCAAGGCTTCCAGTCCGGGAACGCAAAACATCAACTCGCAGATAGGCTTCACGGGCGCCGATACCAGCTACCCTGGCGGGTTAGTAAGCCTACCCATCACTGGCGTTACGTCGCTGGGTGGCGGAGGAAAGGGCAATATCGCCGGTACTCAGGCGCGGCAGGTCTCGGGCGATCTGACGTGGGCCCGTGGACATCACAATCTCAAGTTTGGTGTGCAGCAGTATTGGCTGCAGAGCAACTTCTTCAGCGCTCAGCAGTCACAGGGCATCCTGTCGTTTACCGGTGTGTATACGCGCAATCCAACGACGCTTGCAGGGGGAAGCCCATTTGCGGACTTCCTCCTTGGTACAGCAGCGACAGGCACACTGTCGGACGAAGAGACGGTGATCGGTAGACAGCCACTCACGCATTTCTATGCTCTGGATGATTGGACCGTAACGCATCGGCTGACGGTGAATCTCGGCCTGCGGTATGAACTGAATCGTCCAGCGATTGACCAGCCGAATCACATGGCAAATCTGGATCTCGATACGACGTCTGGAACGCCTGTGTTGGTATTGGCTGGGGCGAACGGCGGAGGGCGCGATAGCCGTGCGCTGACAAAGACCGACTGGAATCAGTGGGCTCCGCGCGTGGGATTCGCCTACTCACTCCCTGGGGATAAGACGGTGATTCGCGGCGCCTACGGGCTGTTCTATTCCAACATCACAACACCGGGTGGCATGCAATCGATGCAGATCAATGCGCCGTATCACGCGCAGATCAGCATCTCTCCGGATCCAACGGCGCCGTCGCTTTACCTTGGAAGCGGCTTTCCTGCTGGAACACTTTCGCTTGCGAATGCGAAGAATGTTCTCGCTGTTTCGCACGACCGCCGCGGTCTATGGCCCAGGTCGCAGCAATGGAACTTCAACATTCAGCGAGAATTGCCAGGCGGATTTCTGCTTGAAGTGGGATATGCCGGTAACAGTCTGACGCGTGGGTGGATGCAGTACGACGCAAATCAGGCATTGCCTGGTCCAGGCAACACTAACGCGAACCGGCCTTATAAAACGTTGGCGGTTACAGGAACGCCCTTTACCGTGTCGCTCGCGGATATTGCGCGCATCGCAAAGTCGGGGTATAGCACCTACAACGCGCTTCAAATCAAAGTAGAACGGCGGTATCGCGGCGGTATCAGCCTGCTTGTGGCCTACGGCTATTCGAAGACGATGGCGCTCGGCGAGAACCAATCTGGCGGCGTGCAGAACTCTCGTAATATCAATGCCGATCGTTCCATCTCGAGCCAGGATATGACGCATCATCTGGTAGCGAGCGGCGTCTTCGAATTGCCCGTCGGTCGAGGGAAGCATTTCGGAAGTTCCTGGAATCGCTATGCCAATGGGGCGCTGGGCGGCTGGAGTCTCGACCCGATCGTCACGATTAACTCCGGCATTCCGGTGAACCTGTCCGTTACGGGTAATCCTTCTAACTCGGGGCAGGGAAGTCTGGTTGGGAACAACGATCGCCCCAATGTGGTGGGAGATTGGCATCTTGGCGATCGCACCGTGCAGCGTTGGTTCAACACGTCGGCCTTCGTGGCGAATGCACCCTACACCTTCGGCAACGCAGGTCGCAACATCCTTCGGGCACCGGGTCTTGCCAATCTGGATCTGGGCGCACATAAGTCTTTCGAGATACACGACCGCTTGAGTGCGCAGCTGCGACTGGAGGCATTCAACCTTACAAACACGCCACATTTTGGAGCACCGAACGCCGTGGTGGGGAATGCTCTCTTCGGTCAAATCAACTCTTCCGGAGATCCCCGCGATCTGCAGGCCGGACTGAAACTCATCTTCTAGCTTCACAACGAAAGGAAACAGCATCATGAATCGCCAACAACTCGTACTTCTTGGTGTAGCGCTTGCCGCGTCCGCGGCGGTGCCAGCCTACGCGCATCACTCCTTTGCCGCGGAGTATGACGCAAACAAGCCAGTCAGCTTCAAAGGCAAGTTAGCAAAGCTCTCCTGGGTAAATCCTCACGGGTGGATCTACGTCGATGTCGCAGGCCCGGACGGAAAGCCGTCGCGGTGGGCAGTGGAGTTTGGAAGCCCGAATGCGCTACTGCGACGGGGCCTGCGTGAAACAGACTTTCCTCTTGGCACGGATCTGACGGTCTCCGGTTATCGGGCCAAGGATGGAAGCCAGACGATCAACGGAACTTCGGTGAAGTTGCCAGATGGCCGCACGCTTTTCACTGGCTCCGTGGGCACTGGTGCACCCGGCGACCCGCAGTAAACGAACGAGCATGAGAAAGGAACAACAGCAAATGTTTCGTCGAACCACATCTCTAGGATTGTTTGCAATCGCCCTCGCTGCTTTAGCCGCACCAGCAGCGAAGAATGCGCATGCGATCCCACGGTTATCCGATGGCAAGCCGGACCTCAATGGGATCTGGCAATCCATCTCTGGGGCCGACGTAGATCTCCTGGACCACGTTGCAGATAAGAATGCTCCTGCGGGGCGGAGCGTCGTGGAGGAGGGAGCTATCCCTTACCTGCCTGAGGCAAAGCAGAAGCGGGAGGAGAATTTCACGCAGCGTGTGAAGGCCGACCCGCAGACGGCCAAGTGCAATCTTCCGGGTGTGCCACGGATCACTTACGCGCACAACCTGCCCTTCGAGATATTGCAGAAGCCGAAGGGCGACCGCGTCGTCGTGTTGTATGAGTTTGCAGAGGCGCACCGGTTTCTGTACACCAATGGCACGCCGCATCCTCCGGGCCACATCAACTGGAACCTTGGAGACTCTCGCGCAAAGTGGGAGGGCGACACGCTCGTAGTTGATTCCGTCGACTTCAACGACCTGACATGGTTCGATCACGCGGGCGACTATCACAGCGAAGCGCTACATGTGATTGAACGGATCCGCCTCCTTGATGCAGACCACATCGAGTACAAAGTCGAGATCGAAGATCCGAAAGTGTACAGCAAGCCCTGGCACATCAACCTGGTTCTATATCGGCGTAAAGAAAAGAACGCGCAGCTGCTGGATTACGTCTGCTACGCCTTTGATCTCGCTCCCTACTACCCATAGTCATGCAGACAACGATGAACAAGCAAAGAGGATGGTTCGCCATGTACATCTCAAGGAATAAAGCTGCTGCTGCCATGCTTTGCATGACGCTTGTCGTATCGCAGGCCGCTGCGGGGGACACGGCATCGCAGAAGAATCATCAGGCTAAATCCTGGAAACCTACGTTACTGAGTGACGGACAACCGGATATCCAGGGAGTCTGGACGACGGCTTATTACGGTATGGGATGCCTCTCGAATCCGGCTAACGGAGACGTCGGTTGCGTCTCTCCTCCTGGGCCAAGGCCGAAAGCAGGTACTGCGAACGCGGGCGGCCCACCACGCAAGGGCAGGGAAGCTCCCAGCCGCATTCTTGAGACCGTCGATGGGAAGATTCCCTACACGACTGCAGCGCTGGCGCATCAGCAAGACTTGTTCTCGCACTATTACGCACCGACTCGTCCTGGGGATATTGACCCGCAGCAGCGTTGCTTCCCTCTGGGACCTGTACGTCAGTTCACCTGGCACGATGTGCAGATCTTCCAGTATCCGAAGAAGATCGTCCTCATTTACCAAGGGGCCGAGCAGTACCGTGTGATCTATCTCGACGATCGCCCGCATCTTGGAAAAGATCTCAAGCTCTGGTTTGGAGATTCGCGCGGGCACTGGGAGGGAACAACGTTGGTAGTCGATACAACCAACAACAACGGAAAAGGACGTCTGAGCCGTGCCGGTGATTTTTCCAGTGACCAGGTGCACTATGTCGAGCGGTTCGAGTTCAAGGACCAGGACCACTTTCACTATGAAGCCGTGATGGACGATCCGACCATCTACACGCGGCCCTGGAAGTTCGGCTTCGACGAAAAGCGAGGCTACTTTGCCGGGGATGGCGGTGTGCCAGACGGGCCTGTAACTGCCGCATCGCAGGCGAGTTATGAAAACTGGGAAGAGGCTTGCCACGAGGGACTTCGCGACGAAGATAATCCGCTCTACGGCGCCGATGGTGCAAAACAGACTAAGGGCATTGATGGAAGGGACGAATCCAAGTGAAAGCAATTCTTATGATCGGCGGACTTACTCTAGTCGCAGCATCAATATCCGCGCAGCGACTTCCTCTTTCTCCGGCTGTAAAGACCGTGTGCGAAATCAGCTTTGAGAAAGATGCCAAGCGGCCCGCTCGCGTTGAAGACGGCGCACTTGACTGCTTACAAAAAGCTGCACAGCTTCTGCAAAAGTCGCCGAAGCAGAAGCTTGTGATCGTCGGCATTTCGCATCCTCTTTTCGATCACGAAGAGAAGGATCACGGAATGGAGCGAGAGGTCGAAGACGCATCGGGTGAAGACATCCGATTCGAAGATGTCGCCGCATACAGGGCGGTGAATACAAAGGCGTACCTCATTAAGTGGTACAGCATTGCTCCGGAACGCATCATTCCGACCACCGATGAATACAAACTCGGCCGCAAAGCAATCCTTTACCTTGTCCCCGGTGACGCGAACTTCAAGCACAACTATCTGAAGACGACGGCTACAAATGAAAACCCGTGCACGGTAAAACCTTGCTATCCATCGCAGGAAGATTCTCTGCTGGCGCAGAACCGCGACAAGATTCACGCACCCGATTCGAAGTAGGAGCTTCTTCATGCCTCATCTACAACAGTTCTGTGTATGGATATCCTCGACACCATTTTCGCTTGCCATCCGGAAGTCTGTCTGGGCGTTCCCGATCATTGAAAGTATTCATGTGCTGGGTATCGTTGTGCTCGTCGGCTCGGTTGCGCTTCTGGACCTACGGCTTCTCGGATTCATCATGAAGAACGAGCCAGTCTCACGCGTGAGCCGCGCAGTTCTGCGATGGACGTGGTCAGGGTTCGCAGTCATGTTTACTACCGGACTTCTGCTGTCGATCGCCGAGGCTGCTGAGAACTACGCCAACATTGCATTCCGAGCCAAGCTTGTCCTGTTGATCCTCGTGGGGCTGAATCCTCTCATCTTTCATCTCACAATTTTTCGCAGTGTCAACAGTTGGGACGTCGCACCGGTCGCTCCCTGGCGTGCTCGAACGGCGGCCTGGAGCTCACTCTTTCTCTGGAGCGGCATCATCGTTGCGGGACGAATGATCGCGTACATCCACTAGGTCAAAGGACGGATATTCATGCTTTCACTCTTTCATTGGCTGGCCTCAACGCACTTGAGTATCGCGCTAGCGAACTCGCAGTGGGCGTTTGCTGTTATCGAAGTCTTTCATCTTCTGTCTCTCGCGATCTCTGGCGGCGCGATTCTTTACTTCGACATCCGCTTATTGGGATGGGGCTTCGCATCGCAGTCGGAGAGAGGAGTTGCCAGATCCCTCTTTCCGCTTGCGATCATCGGGATCACCGCCATGATGATTTCAGGTGTTCTTATGGTGGCTTCGGGGCCGGTTCGTTATTACTACAACCCCGCTTTCCGCCTGAAGATGTACCTCTTTGGCGCGGCACTGGTTTTTCACTTTGCAGTGCAGTGGGCGATTTCACGCCGTAACGAGGACAGGAAGACCGCAATTCCGGACCGCATAGCGGCTGTGATTTCGCTCCTGCTCTGGTTGAGTATCGGAGTCGCAGGAAGAGCCATCGGTTTTGTATAGCAGTCCCTGCGTTGCTTTCTTGTAACGCCAACCTCAAATAGTCTCACGCACTCAAAGGAGCTTTCATGAACCGTTCGAACGTTCGCCTCGCTCTCCTCTCTCTCGCGTTTCTGCCGGTAGCAGTGAACGCCCAGCAGCCTGCAGCCACCGGAACCGCACATACTGCTCCAGCTGGAAAAACAAAGGTCTTCACACGCGCAGAGTTCGATCAAGCGATCGCGGCAAATCCCGACGCTATTCTTCTCGATCTTCGACGCCCCGATGAGATCACCAACATCGGTGGCTTTCCTGTATACCTTTCGATACAGATAGCAGAGCTTGATAAGTATTGGGAAAAGATCCCGAAGGGCGCCAAGATCATCACGGTTTCTAACCATGCTGCACGCGCGGTGAAGGCTGGTGACAAGCTGGGTGATAAGGGCGTCACGGTGCTCGGCGCTGTCGGTGCACAGACATATGAACAGGAAGGCGGCACCATTGTGCACATCAAGGCACCGGCTCCGAAGACCCCAGGCGCAGGAGCGGCACAATAATGCGCTTAGGATTTCAGACGTCCGCACTTCTCCTCTCCGCCGTCTCCTTGACCGCCTTCGGTCAGGGACTGACAACGCAGCGTACCTTGTCCCAGGAGGCCGTTCTCAAAGTGGCTCAAGGAACGGTCGAAAAATGTAGCTCGCAAGGCTACAAGATAAGCCTCTCTATTCTTGATGCAAGTGGCGTCGTTAAACTGCAGCTACGCGGGGATGGAACCGGGCCGCATACGCTGGAACATAGCCGTCGCAAAGCCTACACGGCTCTGACCTTCAAACGGAGCTCCGCGGAATATGCGGAAGCTCAGGCCAAGCGAACGGGTCCCGCGCCAGCGATTGAAGGCGTAGTTGCAGCGGCAGGAGGTATTCCCATCCGCATCGGAGATGAGGTGGTGGGCTCCATTGGCGTAAGTGGTGCGCCTGGTGGAGAGAAGGATGAAGCGTGCGCTGCATCGGGTCTGTCAAAGATTGCTGACTGGTTGAAATAAAGAGGAGAGAAGGACGGATGCCGAGTTACAAACTGAGCACGGACTGGTGGGCTGTCCTTCTCGCCCTTTTTACGGCGGCTGTGATACGCCTCGGATTTTTCCCGCATGTTTCCTGGTAACGAAAGAAGTCTCATGACACTTACAGCAGATCGAAATGCCGTTTCGCAGAAAAGCTCCAGGACTGGTCTGCTGCGCCTGCTTCCCGGAGTCGTGCTTCTTGCGGTGATTGGCTACGCGGGCAAATTGACCGAGGTCGCAATCGCGGCATTTGGCAAGGCCCACCATGTGGCATTGCCAAACATCGAATACGTTCTGTGGGCGATCGTTTACGGACTTATTGTCAGTAACTTTATCGGCTTATCTTCGATCTTTCGGCCGGGCGTTGACACATACGAGTTCTGGCTGAAGCTTGGCATCGTCTTCGAAGGTGTTCGATTCTTACTCGGGGATGTCTTTCGTCTCGGTGCCACCACCCTCATTTTCACGTCTTTCGTGCTGGCTTTTTCTATTGTGTCTATGACCTGGATGGGGCGACGCTTCGGCCTCTCCGAGAAGCTGACGAGTCTGTTGGCGATCGGTTCCTCCATCTGCGGTGTCTCAGCCATCATCGCCGCCAAGGGAGCCATTGACGCCGACGATGACGACGTTTCTTACGCGATCGGCGCTATTCTTGCGCTCGGGGCTTTCAGCCTCATAGGCTTCCCGTTTATTGGCCATCTGCTTCACATGAGCGACGCAGCGTTTGGTTTGTGGGCCGGGTTGGCGGTGGACAACACAGCAGAGGCAACGGCGGCTGGCGCTCTCTACTCTGACGTGGCCGCAAAATTTGCAATCCTCGCCAAGACAACGCGAAACGCGACCATTGGTTTCGTCGTCCTCGGTTACGCGATCTACTGGGCCAAGAAGTCAGGGAAGGATACACATAGAACTCTTTCACAGAGTGCCGACTTTCTATGGGCTAAATTCCCCAAATTCGTTCTTGGTTTCCTGGCACTCTCTCTGCTTGCAACGTTGGGTGTTTTTTCTCCTGCCCAGATCAAGGACATGGCAAACCTATCTCGCTGGGCGTTTCTGTTGACGTTTGCCGGGGTTGGACTGCGTACAAATATTCGCGAACTTACACGTCAGGGGTGGAAGCCTCTTCTCGTAGGCGCAGTCGGCGAGTTCGCCATTGCAGCCGTAACACTCCTTCTTATCCTGATTGCTGCTCCACATCTTCACCTGTAAAGCGAATTCAAATGCGCGTGCATCAAAAAAATACGGCGAGATCGCAGAGCGTGATCAGCGTGCCCTACGCAGGTCCCCTGTGTCGTTGTTGTCGCTAGACTCAAGGCTCCCGTTTTCTCAGTCCCATTACAAAAATTATTAAAACAGCTGCAGCCGCAGAGACGCGTTGCTGCACGAAGGAACCTATGCGAACGTATCTTTCTGCTCTCTTGTTGGCGCTCTCGTCTGTACTTGCACATGCCCAGGGCGCAAACGACGCCGTTGTTGTGGGTGCAGTCTTTGATTCTGTCCATGCGGCGGTCCCAAAAGCCACGATTACGCTCACCCACGTTGCGACGAAAGCCACCTACAAAGTGGTCGCGGGCGAGAATGGCGAATTTCGATCCTCGCCCTTGCGTATCGGAGAGTATGTCTTTTCCGTCGAAAGTCCGGGATTCAAGGTCTACCGGCAGACGGGGATCAATCTCAGCATCGGCGATGTTCGAGAGGTGAACGCCGTGCTGGAGGTGGGAGAGACAAGCGAGAGCGTGAACGTGCAGGATCAGCCGCCCCTTCTGCAAACCTCCGACTCTTCGGTGGGAACAGTGATCACTAACCGACAGATTGTGGATCTGCCGCTTAACGGCCGTGACTATCTACAACTCGCCGCGCTGTCTGCAGGGACGCTGCCTGCTGCGACGACGGGCGGAGGTATCAGCATCGGCGGCCAGGCCGGAAGTCAGGCGGCGTTTTTGCTGGATGGCCTTGATAACAATAATCAGCAGATTTCAACGGGTCACACAGGGCAAAAAGAGATTATCAAGCCTTCGGTGGATGCAATCCAGGAGTTCAAGGTCGTCACGAATAGCTACTCCTCGGAGTACGGCCGATCGTCTTCAGGCGTGATCAGCGTATCCCTGAAGTCGGGAACCAATCAGATTCACGGTGCAGTCTTTGAATTTCTCCGAAATGATGCGCTGGACGCGAAGAACTACTTTGCCACGCGACGGGCTCCCTACAAGCGGAACCAGTTCGGTGCCGCGCTCGGCGGACCGCTCTGGAAAGATCACACGTTTTTATTTGGTGATTTTGAAATTACTCGACTAAGACAAAGCATCACGACGGTGAGCACTGTTCCTACTGCAGCGCAACGGACGGGACAGCTCGGCGGATCTCTGAACGTACCAGACAGCCAGATCGATCCTATCGCAAGGAAGATTATCGCCTTTTTCCCGCTTCCAACTTCTTCAGCTGCTACAAGCAACTTTGTCTATAACAGTCCGCAGCCACAGAGCCCTCACCGCTGGGATATCAGGCTCGACCATATCGTAAGCAACACGCAGAACCTGTATTTTCGATACAGTTCGCAGCAGATTGATAACGGTCCCATCTCACCTTTCCCGCCGCTTGCGGGACAGGGCTATTTCTCTGGCTCCGGAGCGGAGCAGGACAGTGCACGCAGTTTTGTTCTTGGGCATACCAAGGTCTGGAGTTCTTCTCTTGTCACCTCCGTGCATTTGGGATGGAACTACCTTATGTGGGTGAATCAGCTCTCGGCTCAACCGCTCACATCCGTGGGGATTCCTGGCGTGCCTACAAACATTCCTGGCTTTTCGAGTATCGCGATCACGAACTATCAAAGCCTGGGCATCACGAACGTGCCGAATCAGGATGGAAGTCAGAACCGACAGTTGGCAGCGGACCTGACCTGGACTCATCGGGCACATACGGTGAAGGCGGGAGCACAGCTTTATTGGTTGCAGACCAATTTCCTCAGCACGCAGAGGGCTACCGGTATCTTCAACTTCAACGGTCAATATACGGGGAGTCCGCTGGCGGACTTTCTGCGCGGCTATGCCTCTTCCGAAAGTATCTCCCGAACCGCAAAGCTTAACTTCCGCACACACTACACGCACATGTTTGTGCAGGACGACTGGAAGATACGGCGCAATCTTACGCTGAACCTCGGGCTGCGCTATGAGATAAGCCCGCCAGCAGTCGATAAGTTCAACGCGATTGCGAACTTTGATATGGACACCGCTCCTGCGTCCCCTTCTCTGGTGCTTGCGGGAGCGCAGGGGAATGGCCGCGCATCGCGGGCTCTGCAGGGCGTTGCGTATGGCAACGTCGCGCCGCGTGTTGGATTGGCCTATACGTTGCCAGGAGAAAGGACGGTTGTGCGGGGAGGCTACGGCATCTTCTACTCCAACCTGATCACGCTTGGGGGTATGCAGTCATTGGAGATCAATCCGCCCAATACCCTACGGGTAAGTCTGAGTACAGATCCAGCAGTTCCTTCTTTATTTCTGAAAAATGGATTCGCAGAGAATACCCTCTCGCTGGCAAATGCTTCCAATGTAACTCTTGTTTCTTATGATCGCAGAGCTACTTCTCCTATAGCGCAGCAGTGGAATCTGAATATCCAGCATCAGCTACCGTCAGACATTCTGCTCGAAATCGGTTATTTCGCAAACAAGTTTGACCACAACTGGAGACAGATTGACGGCAATCCGGCACCTCCTGCTCCGGGCAACATTAATTCCCGCAGGAAATTCACTCGAACTGTTATCCCCGGAAATAAGACGTCTACAAGCCTCGCGGATGTCGTGCGAATCCAGAAGGACGGTTGGAGCCAGTATCAGGCTCTCCAGATTAAGGCGGAGAAGCGTTATGCGAAGAGCTTGACCTTGATCGCCGCATACGGCTATTCGAAGGGGATCGGTGTCGGAGATACGGCGGGCCAGCAAAATCCGAACGACGTTCTGGCGGAGCGAGCAGCAACGAATCAGGATATGCGCCATCACTTTGTCGGAAGCGCGGTTTTAGCACTTCCTTTCGGACGTGGACATCGCATTGGCGCGCAATGGGGTGCGCTCAGCAATGGTCTTCTGGGCGGTTGGAGCATCAGCCCCATCGTGACAGCGAACACGGGATTTCCAGTTAATCTCACAGTCAATGGGAATCCGGCGAATACGGGACAGAATGATCGACCCAACGTCATCGCAGACTGGCATATTTCGAACCCAACTCCACAGCGCTGGTTTAACACTGCCGCATTCGCGAAGAACGCTCCTTACACCTATGGAAACGCGGGTCGAAACATCATCCGTGCTCCCGGCTCGTTCAATCTGGATGTTTCCATCCACAAAAACTTCCAGGTCCTGGAAAGGGTCACCGCGCAGCTCAGGCTTGAGTCTTTCAATGCGACGAACACGCCTGCTTTTGGTGTTCCGAATGTGGCAGTCGGAACCAGTGCATTCGGCCAGATCTCAACGGCTGGGCAGGCCCGGCAGAACCAGTTGGCAGTAAAGTTTCTGTTCTAGGGAGCGAATCATCTCTATCTACTCAAGCACGAGGGCCTACCTCAAGACATGGATTCTCATTGCGTCCCTTCTTTTGATTCCAGGCTCGCCGATACTAGCCGCCACCGGTGGCAGCATCGCAGGGTTGGTATCGGATTCCACCGGCGCAGTTGTGCGAGGTGCGACCATAAATCTCGTTCATGAAATGCAGAAGACGAGCTTTCACGCGACCACGGATAAATTAGGACTGTATGCCTTTCCCAACCTTCCGGTGGGTCGCTACGATCTCCTGATTTCTTCAGGTGGCTTCAGACCAAAACAGCTGACGGGACTCACAGTCGATACAGATTCCGCCGTTCGAGTCGACATCGCACTGGAGGTGGGTGCACAAAGTGAGAGCATCACGGTTACAGACGGCAGGGGCGTGCATGTAGAGACATCCGTAACGCATCTGGGAGAAGTAGTCTCGGCGGAGCAGATGACCGCGCTCCCTCTAAATGGAAGAAGCTATACAGACCTCCTCTCGATTCAACCCGGTGTCGTGCCTGTCTCAACCTTGTTACCGAGTTCGGTCATCATGGCGGGAGTCACGGGAAGTATCTCCCCATCGGGGGATTTGAACCCTGGAAACCTTTCCATTAGCGGTCAACGAGAGTCATCCAATGGCTTTCTTGTAAATGGAATCGATGTCCAAGAACACATGAATGGTGGAACCTCGATCATTCCGAATCTCGATTCCATGGAAGAGTTCCGTGTCCTTACAAATAACTTCGACCCGGAATATGGTAACTACAACGGGGGTGTGGTAACGGTCGTGACGAAAGCCGGGAGCAGCGCGTTCCACGGCACCATCTACGAGTTCTTTCGCAACACAGCGCTGGATGCGAGAGGGTACTTTGATCCGGTACGACCGGCCTTCCGGCAGAATCAGTTCGGAGGTGCGCTCGGTGGACCGGTTCACAAAGAGCGGGCCTTTTTCTTTTCGGATTATCAGGAAACGCATACGACGCAAGGTGTCTCTACCGGGAATATCTCTGTTCCTACGATGTCGGAGCGAAGTGGGGTCTTTGAAGATCTTACTGGCTCAGTCAGTGGTCCCTATCTTGCGGCGATTCTCTCGCGGAGACTTGGTTATCCAGTCAGTTCCGGCCAAAGCTATCGTGATGTCTTCCCTCGGGGCGTGATCCCGGCAAATGCATGGTCCGCTCCTGCAAGAACGTTGCTTCGATACATTCCGACACCGAATGTGAGCGACAGCCAGTTTGCGTCGTCAGCGCATGCACAGACGGTTCGCGACAATAAAGGGTCTGCTCGCGTCGACGGCAATGGCCGATTCGGGCAAATTTCGGCGTACTACTTTGTGGACGATTACCATCTCGACAATCCGTATCCGGGGTCGGTCGCAGGCGCAAGCATTCCAGGCTTCGATGCGTTGACGATCGGTAGAGCGCAGTTGCTTTCACTGGGGGCGACTAAGATCATAGGCTCTCGCGCAGTCAATGAGTTTCATGCTGGCTATCTTCGTAACAAAAACGTGATTGGACAACCGAAGGGTGGACTAGGGGTTAGCCTTTCTTCTCAGGGATTTGTAACGGGCTTAGGTAGCCCGGGAATCGTTGTGCAAGCACCAGAGTTCGAGGGCGTAGAAAATATTACCTTCCCCACATTCGTGATGGGCGTTCCGATTACCAATCTTACGCAGGTAAACAACACGTTTTACTTTAGCGATGGCTTCTCGATGGCGGCTGGATCGCATACGTTCAAGTTTGGCGGGCAGATGCACTTCGACCAGGTGAATGAACATCCAAATGGCACGTTTAACGGTACCTTCAACATCAACGGCACTGAGACAGGATCTGCGTATGCAGACTTTCTGATCGGAACGCCCAGTAACTTCACACAATCTTCCGGACAGCACTTCTATCTGCGCAATCGCTACCTCGGACTCTATCTGCAGGACTCATGGAGACTTCGGAACGACCTGACGTTCAACGCTGGCGTCCGTTGGGATGTCATCATGCCCTGGTGGGAGAAATACAACCAACTGCAAACCTATGTGAAAGGTGCGCACTCTGCTCTCTTTCCGGGAGCGCCCGAAGGTATGGTCGTGGCTGGAGATCCCAGTATTCCCAAAACTCTTGCACCTACCCGCTATGGAAACGTAGCTCCGCGCTTTGGTCTGGCATATTCCCCTCATGCGGAGCATGGATTTCTGAAAGTGATCTTTGGAAGCGGTGGTCAAAGTAGCATACGCGTCAGCTACGGCATGTTCTACACAGCTTTTCCTGGATTGGCCGCGGGCATCATGTACGCGGTTCCTCCCTTCGGCTACAACTACCTGAGCCCCGGTCCTCCTCTCCTGGAGACTCCATTTATCACTGCGGCGACGGGTGCAAACAATGGACAACGCTTTCCCTTCCCATTTCCAGCGCATGGTATTTCCACGCAGCACCCGGACAGTTCAGTCGATTGGAATAACTTTCTTCCAATCTCGGCCGATCCTTTTTTCGATCACAGCAACCGCGCCGCTTATAGCAGCAGTTACATGCTCTCCGTTCAGAGGGAGTTGGCGAAGGATGCAGTTCTGACGGTGAGCTACGTGGGCAATCAAGGACATCGGCTTCTAACGCTCGTCTCGGCGAATCCAGGTGATCCCGCACTCTGCCTAAGTTTGCCAGGCTGCGGCCCATTCGGCGAGGACGCGGTCTACACCGATAGTGCTGGCAAAACGATTCAGGGAACACGTGTGGGACAGGGGTCGAACTATGGGGAGAATACGTCCAATAGGTCCATCGCAAATTCAAACTACAACGCTCTTGAGACAACACTTCGCTGTGCACACCAAGGATCCCAGTTTCTGTTGAGCTATACCTATGCAAAGTCGATCGATCAGGGATCGAATCTCGGGGAGCAGTTGAATCCAATCGACGCCCGACGAAGTAGAGCCATTTCCGCATACGATCTCAAGCACGACTTCGTCGCAAGCTTTGTACTTAAGCTTCCATTGACCAATATCTTTCGGGTGAAGAATCGGCTCGTGTCGGACTGGAGAGTTTCGGGGACGGCACGTTTCGCGAGCGGCTTCCCCGTCACGCTCTATGACAACTCCGATAACTCGCTCCTGGGAACCCTTGGAAATGGAGCGAACAACTACCTTCTCGATACGCCGCAATACACTCCCGCACCACTTCGCCTCAACACCGACGGCCGCAACGGAAAGCCTGCATTTGACACCGCCCTCTTCTCCGAAGAGGAACTCGGTCAACTCGGCAATGCAAGACGCCGCATGTTCTACGGACCGGGGATAGAGAACTTCGACGCTACGTTGGGTAAACGAGTGGCTGTTGGAGAGGGGTATTCGTTGGAGCTACGGTTAGAGGCTTTCAATGTTTTCAATCATGCGCAGTTTTACGGACCGGCTGCCGTAAATGGCCAGATCGAGGATCCCAACTTCGGACGGATCGTGAGCGCTGCTCCACCGCGTCGTATGCAGATAGCGGCGAAGTTGAGCTTTTAGTGGGGCGACGCAATGGAGCATCGGCATCATGATCTTCCTCTTGTTCTTTCTGTACCGGGATCCCAGGTTTGCATCTGCCAGCCTGCGAGCGATTCTTCGGTTGGACGATGCGAAAAAAGATTTGTTGCTTACTCGAACCAACGACACAATCCACGCGACCGCTCTGGAGGAAAGTGCAATAGAAAAGCAAGATGCACTGAGCGACTATGAGTGCCTAAGGATTTGCTCAGATGTCTTGCTTTAACGCAGGAGAAGAGAGCCGTGGAGCTCCTCGATGCGGTAGTCAGATAAATGGAGCATGTCTCGCGAGCCAGTTTGTTGTGGCCCGTTAACCGCCTCCGGGCTGCTGGTCATGGCTTGTGATCCGCATTGCGATGCAGCGTCCGCTGATAGATACCGTTAAAGGTGACCCCCATCCCTCCACAGCCGGAGTTGGCATCGTCTGTGGCGCCGTCGGTGATGAGGAGCCATGGGCCAAGCTGCTTCAGCATCACGGTGCACACGGACGTCGGGTCGCCGGCGTTCTGGGTGAAACTTGCGATAGCGCCAGTTACAGACGTCGTCACGTGGAGCGTTCCATCTGCGGTGCCAGTGCGCACGTTATCCCGACCCACCGAGTAGGTCGCAATGCCGGAAGCGATGTATTGGCCTGGAAGTTTGCGAATTGTCACGACCGCGTCCCCTTGAACGCGCTTCCACACATCGGCCCAGTCGCCTTCGGGAGCAGGAGGAGAGACAGATGTGAGGCCATCGCTCTTGACCCATCCAGTCGTCTGCCGGTTGCCATTGAAGTAAGCGACGCAGCGATAGCCATCCTGCGTGTTCGATACGAACACCTGGTTTCCTTTAACGAGATAGGCCTTGCCCGCACACTTGCTCCCAGCAGCCGGACATCCGTCGTCGTCGCGCAGGATGGGCAAGCGGTCAGAACGCACCGCTGCAAGTGAAACATCGGCCACGGTCTGCGGAAAGAGGTAGGCATTGCATCCCTCTGCGGTCGCCCGTTCTGCCCCGAGAAGGCACAGCACTATCCCGACCGTTGCAACAAATGCGCCATTCAGTCTCTTATGTGATCGCACTCAACGCCTTCAACTAAAACTTTGGATAGCACAGTTTACGAGAACCAGCGCGCATCTGCACCCATCATAAGAGACAGAGGCCTACACAACGAACGCCCAAGGTGTGCCCGCTCGAAGATGCCCGAATGGAAGAAGCCAGGCCGAGGGCTACTGAATCATCGGGGGGACTACGATCTTACTCGTCCTGGTGAGAAGATGTCAGAGAGGTTTTCCCGGCATGGCAGTAGCAAAACTAGCTGATATCGCGAAGCGCGCGGGCGTTTCAATCGCCGCGGTTTCGATCGCGCTGAATAATCGAAACACAAAGAGGGTCAGCGCCGCCAAGCGCGCCGAAATCCAGAAGATTGCGGAGGAGCTCAGCTATGCTCCCAATGAACTTGCGAAGGCCCTGGCAGAACGAAAGACACGCTTACTGGGACTTATGGTGCCCATGCGGGACCCCATTTTCTTTAATCAATTTATCGCGCAGGCGCTCAGCGGCATTCAAGCCACATTGATACGTCGCGGCTACAACCTGCTTGTGTACTCTCCATCAGGCCGACCGGGGCGCTCCACCCGCGATCAGATTCTGGAGAGCCGTTTCACGGATGGGTTGATTTTCATCAACACTCGCTCCTGCTCGACGCGCGATATTGCCGAGACGATCCAGGAACTGGACGCGGCGAAGATCAAGTTCACCATGATCAACTCCTATTATGGTCGCGCTCCGGTGAACTATGTAGGAGTGGACGATTCCGCGATAGGCGAAGCCGCAATAGGCTACCTCGTCGAACGGAAGCACCGTCGGATCGCTTTTTTGAGCAGCTCCGAAAAGCTGCCGACGCATATCCATCTGCTTCAGGGACTTCGGAAGGGAATGGCGGCGCACGGTCTGGAACTCCCAACCGAGCGTATTGGGTGCTCGGAGTATGAAGTGACGACCTCTTTCGCGATTCTTGACCGTTGGTTTGCAAACAAGAAAACGGCGCCCACGGCGATCTTCTGTGCCGACGATCAACTGCTTATGCACTTCTACGACTACATCGAGGCGCGTGGCAAGAAGATTCCAGAGGATGTAGCCGTGCTTGGACGCGGTAATCCCGGATTGACGTCGCTGCTGCGGCCCAGGCCCACGGCCTTCCACATTCCGACCTACGAGATGGGGGAGTTGGCTGCTGAGATGCTGATTGATTCGATTGAGAAGCCGGAACAGAAGCGGCAGCGCGTCCTGCTTCCGTTTAAGCTTCACGCCGGAGACACGGCCTAGGGGGTCACAAAACACCGTTGACAAGCAAATCTCCGCCCTGATAGAGTCCGGCATGTTAAGCGCTTAACCCGTCTTCACATGCCAACCTTCCTTCCGGACCACCCAAACCCGGTGCTCGCGTCTTCACCGCCCATACCGGCGGAGAGCGAACATACGCGCCGCCCGATCCGCTGGGTGTTCGCAGGTCTTCTTTTACTGGCATCGGTCATCAATTACATCGATCGCCAAACCCTTTCCGTGCTCGCCGTAACGATCCAGCGCGATATGGGGATAAGCAACGTACGTTACGGCTATGTGGTGCAGTGCTTTCTTTTCACCTACATGGTGATGTACGTGGTCTCCGGGCGCCTTGTGGACCGCTTCGGCGCAAAACGAACCCAGGGTATCTTTCTACTTTGCTGGTCGCTGGCGAATGGGCTGACCGGGTTTGCGACTGGATTTCTTTCCCTTGCGGCATGCAGGGCCACTCT
>Ga0157290_10000087_pt1 | contig 20862 bp, 16 predicted proteins | sample NitcycUS149409B1_FD_108389 | JGI IMG/M metagenome (GOLD analysis project Ga0157290, IMG submission 108389) | Soil microbial communities from Arlington Agricultural Research Station in Wisconsin, USA - Nitrogen cycling UWRJ-S149-409B-1 | ecosystem: Environmental > Terrestrial > Soil >...
CCGAGGTGATGCTGCGTTGAATCTCTGGCCGTCGCAGTGCATGAATTTCGCCCTCAGCTGGGGTGATGCGGAGGGAGGACTCGTCACGACGGAAGCGCGAAAAGAGGTTCGCGAATGACATGTCTGGATTTTAGTGTGACGGCGGAATTAACCTTTGCTGGGTGCCCGTACATCGCGCTTTGCGATGTGCGGGTGGGCTGCTTGTTCCATTTGGATTTGAAGTGGGTGGAGATCTATAAGCGGTTCGCGCCTTCGCGCGAATGCCCACAGATGCGCGATGAAGCTGCGTATCTGTGGGCACCCGGCACCCAGTTGAAGCTGACAACGTCTGCCTCAGCCTGAAATCACATCAATCAATTTTTTTTCGATCCATCCAGACCTACAACCTTTTGTCTTTTGCACATCTAGACCATTGCTTGACATCTGGCTGCAGAGCCCATCTTTACCAGCATAGAAAATCTTGAACCATTCTCCCTGTTCGTCGCAGATATACATTCCTCTACCAGAACGAACTCGGTCTGTCTCTCGGAACTTAGCGCCAGGGCCTGGACGTATTACGGCAAAATCTCCTGGCATAATGTGATTTTTCACCTTTGCAAAATTGCAAACATAAGATGCACCAGTATTTCCCCTGAGGCTCTGCGCGGGAAGATTTCCCGCTGAAAATACCATCAACATTGCGAATACTGCTAGTGGTAGATACATGTCCTATCCTTCTCAATCTCAAGACCCGAGACGACTAAGTGCTATTCCACTGTCACGCTTTTCGCTAGATTTCTCGGCTGATCCACATCGCATCCTCGTCTCACCGAGATATGGTACGCAAGCAGTTGGAGCGGGATCGTTTCCAGAATGGGAAGTAAGAGGTCCGGGGCGGCGGGGATGTGGATCGTGTGTTCTACGAGGCCTGTGATCTGGTGGTCGCCTTCGGTGGCGATGGCGATCACGCGGCCGGAGCGGGCGGTGACTTCCTGGATGTTGCTGAGGGTCTTTTCGTAGCGCAGGACGCTGCTGGGGTCTGCCGGGTCCTGCGTGGCGATGCAGACGACGGGGAGGTTTTCGTCGATGAGCGCGTTGGGGCCGTGTTTCATCTCGCCTGCAGGGTAGCCTTCGGCGTGGATGTAGGAGATCTCTTTCAGCTTGAGTGCGCCTTCGAGCGCGATGGGGAAGTGGATGCCTCGACCGAGGAAGAGGAAGTCGTTGGCTGCGCTGAAGAGTTTGGCGAGCTGCACGCACTGGTCGTCGACGGAGCGGAGGATCTCTTCTGCCTTGGCGGGGATTCTGGTGAGTTCGGTGGCGTAGTGGAGCGACATGGCAGGCGTGAGGTGGCCGCGTTGTTGTCCTAAGTACATGGCCAGGGTGAAGAGGGCGGTGAGCTGCGCGGTGAAGGCCTTGGTGGAGGCGACGCCGATCTCCGGACCGGCGTTGGTGGTGATGACGCCCTGGGCCTTGCGTGTGATGGCTGAGCCGACGACGTTGCAGACGGCGAGCGTGGGTGTTCCGGCGGCGATCATCTGGGCCTGCGCGGCGATGGTGTCCGCGGTCTCGCCGGACTGGGTGATGAGGAGGCCGAGGGCGGAGGGGATGGGGTCGCGGTAGCGATACTCAGAGGCGTAGTCGACGTCCACCGGCAGGCGGGCGAGGCGTTCGATCATGTACTTGCCCGCCAAGCCGGCGTGCCAGGAGGTGCCGCAGGCGGCGATGGTGAGGTTGGAGGTGGCCTGGATCTGTTCCTTGCTGAGCTGGAGGTCGGGGAGGAAGATCTCTCCGGTATCGAGCGAGACGCGGCCAAGGGTGGTGTCGCGGATGGCGCGGGGCTGCTCGTTGATCTCCTTGAGCATGAAGTGCTTGTAGCCGTTCTTTTCGGCCTGGATGGGATCCCAGGTGATGCGCTGCGGCTTGCGTTCGAGGGGATGGTTGTCGAAGTCGAGGAAGCGGACGCCTTGCGTGGTGAGGACGGCGATGTCTCCGTCCTGGAGAAAGACGATGTCGCGCGTGTGGTGGAGGATGCCGGGAACGTCGGAGGCGAGGAAGTACTCTCCTTCGCCGAAGCCGATGACGGCAGGCGGGCCGGAGCGCGCGGCGACGAGCTTGTCCGGCTCATTGGCGGAGAGCACGCCGATGGCGAAGGCACCGGTGAGGCGGTGGACGGCGCGGCGGACCGCTTCTTCCAAGGGCAGATTTGTTTTAGGGGCCGTGATGACGGCTTCGGATTCGTTTGTTTCGACGGTGGTATCGGCACCCACACCCGCAGCCGGACCTTTGGCCAGGTTGAACTCATCTTCGATCAGGTGGGCGATGATCTCGGTGTCGGTCTGCGAGGCGAAGGTGTGGCCGCGTGCGATGAGTTCCTGTTTGAGCGTAAGGTAGTTTTCCACGATGCCGTTGTGCACGACGACGAGCGTGCCGGTGCCATCGCGGTGGGGGTGGGCGTTCTCTTCTGTGGGTCGGCCATGCGTGGCCCAGCGTGTGTGGCCGATCCCGTAGGTGCCATGCACGGGGCGGTCGCGGAGCGCGGCTTCCAGGTTGCCGAGTTTGCCTGGGGCTCGGCGAAGCTCAAGCTTCGTGGGGTTAGCGGGGTCGCCTGCGACGGCGATCCCGGCGGAGTCGTATCCGCGATACTCAAGACGGCGCAGGCCTTCAATGATGACGGGGACGACGGACTTGGAGCCGATGTAACCAACGATGCCACACATGGTGACAGCTTAGCCGAAGGTTGCGGAAGTGCAATGTTTTGTTGATGAGGTGAGGGCTTAAAGTTACAGGGCAGTGCCCGGCGGTATCGTGACGGGATAATATCAGGTAATATTTCCTCTTTCCTTCAGATACCAGCTTCAGATTGTAACCAACTGAGCAATGTCGTTCGATGAATCGAAAGGGTTTATGGCTGGACTGATGCATTGTATTTCTGCCAGTGTGGCTACGGTCCCACTGAGTACTGCTGAGATGGTGGAGATTCTAATGGTGGCCCGGGCGAACAATAAACGCCGCGGCATTACGGGAATCCTTCTGCACATCGACGGAAGTTTCTTCCAGATTCTGGAAGGAAGCCAGGGGGATGTGGCCGCTACGTATGCGAAGACCGCGGAAGACCATCTCTTTACCCGGGTAACCGACATCATCTCTGAACCGATTGCGAAGCGGGCCTTCAGCGATTGGACGATGGGTTTCGCGGACCTCACCCATGAAGAACAAAAGGCGATTGGCGGGCTGAATGACTTCTTCCAGGAGGGGACATGCTGCACGGTACTGAGACCTGGGAGAAGCCAGAAGTTACTACGCGCGTTCGCGGCGGGTCGTTGGAGAACGAAGCTGCGTCGCGATCTGAAGAAGATTGCGGGATGATCGTGCTGAGCCAACCGGAATCGTCGAGGCCTTTCAGCTTTGCCTTCCAGCCCGTGATCGACGTGGTGGACCGCAAGGTTGTGTCTTATGAAGCGCTGGTTCGCGGGCTGAGTGGTGAATCGGCGCACCAGATGCTGACACGCAACTCTGCCGAAGAGCTTGCCCAGTTCGATCGGGAGTGCAGGGTCGTTGCCATCCAAACGGCTGCCAGGCTTGGTTTGAAAAGCCATTTGAATCTGAACTTTTTACCGACCACGATCTACTCCTCCTCGGAGGTCATCCTGAGTACGGTGCAGGCGGCGGAGAAGAACGAGATTCCCCTGGACAGTATCGTGCTCGAGATCAGTGAGGTGGAGCTGATCGGCGACCAGACGGGATTTGCTCTGCTCATCAACGAATATAAGAGCCTGGGCATCAATATCTCGATCGATGATTTTGGAAAGGGTTACTCGGGTCTGAGTCTGCTGGCTGATTTTCAGCCGGACCAGATCAAGCTGGATATGAACCTGGTACGGAGGATCGAGGCGCGCGGTGCGCGACAGGCGATCGTGCGCGCTCTGGCGGTGGCCTGCGGCGACCTGGGTGTGGACATTGTGGTGGAAGGTGTGGAGACCATCGACGAGTACCTGTGGTTTCGCGATGAAGGATTCCGTTGGTTCCAGGGATACCTCTTTGCGCGGCCCGCGTTTGAACAGTTTCCCGAGGTCCACTATCCGGAGTTTGAGGCTTAGCAACCTCGCTGGCGGGGATCAGCTTTCGTGCTGCCCGTTACCGCAGGACATATAGCCGATAGCCGGATGGGCCATTCATATTGGGTGCAAACCGCTTCTCATCCCACAGGATGAATCTGCGCTGGAGAAAAGCGGAGAACTCCGGCCACCGTTGGAGCTTCTGGTAAAAGTCCGGGCCTTCTGGAAACAACCATGGTGAAACGATGAGGAGCCGGGGCGGATTTTGTATAAGCTCCGTGAGGAACTCCTGCCTCAACTCTGCAATCTCTTTGGCCTGTTTGGGTGATTCTTTTTCGGGTGGAGCGAAGAGGAGTTCGTCCTGCATCTGTCCCGTCGATTGAGTCAGGTTCAGAGCGTAGAGTGTCGTCGCACAACTGCTGATGCTATCGAGGCATTGCACGTTACCGCTGAGGGATTCTATTTTGCCGGGTTCGGCGATGGCCTGCAGATCCGCCGTGAGAAAGGCCTGTGTCTCCATTGGCCAATGATCGTGCAAGGCGCGGGAGATGCAGAAAGGCGCTGTGATCGTACCCACGGCAAGACCGGTATATCCCAGAATGCGCGCTGTCCCGTCCTTTCGAATAGCGGATAGGAACTCCAGCGCGAGAAGCGGCAAGAGAAAGGCATAGGCCGGATAGCGATGATATGGAAATCCCTTTCCCTGCAGGAAGTAGGAAGCGGCTCCGCAGAGCGCGCCTGCAAGGAGAAGACGACGCTCGGGAAGCTGCGTTTTTCCAAACCATCGGGAGGCGATGGCAAGGCAACTCAGAAGCAGAAGGGAGCGCGCCAGGGCCCACGTCAACAGGTAGGAGGCGCTCGCGTGTCCGAGCCTGGCGTGCAGAGGAACGAGTGTCGAGACAGTGATCCAGAATGCCCGCAGCGCGTGATTCTTGAGCAGCCATAACCCAGCGATAAGTGGAGCGACCAGAAGGCCTAGAGTTATCTCTAGCGTCTGACGCCAACGCGGAACCCGCACGCATCTCGCATATTCAGGAAGAAAATAGAAGCAGGCGAGGAAGAGGATCGCAGTCGGCTTAACCGTGAAGGCAGCGCCGAGACAGATCCCGAAGCAGATCCTGGAGGTGAGAGATCTTCGCCAGGTCTGGCTGAGCAGAACTGCAACGCCGACGAGGAGCAGGACAGCAACGGTGAGGTCTCGCTGGCCCGTTTGAGCGATGCCGTCCCGAGCATGAAAGGCTGCGAAGAGAGAAGCCGCATAGAAGCCGGCGAAGCGGCCGTAGGGCCTACAGAGGATGATGGTGGCGAGCGCGGCGACTACGAGTAACCCCAGATCATAGATGCGCCACGCCAGCGCTCCCATGCCTAAAGTGTGCATGACCAGCCAGTCGATGGCGTATGCTCCGGGCATCTGAAAGTCGATCAGATCGCGGTAGGGTGCGTGGTGATGCCCAAGCATGAAGACCACATAGTGGAGGTATGCTGCATCGTTGACCAAGGGCCAATAGAGGGTCAAGCCTGCGAACGCGGCCAGGCACAGGGAAAGAATCCCGGCGATAAGAACCTTGTAATTCTTCGCGGTCTCACGGAGAGATTCCCAGATCAACATCTATCCAAGCTACTGGACGCAGCGGCTTGGAGATCATGAACGCAGAGCGAATCTTCCATCATTTTGGAGGAAGCCTTGAAATTCCCAAATTGGGCAATTTCCGGTGAGATTTTTAGCGCCGTATGCGGATGGCGATTTGGGCCACGCGCGGGTCGGTTGTGGTGCTGGTGATGCTGCCGAAGGCGGCGGAGCCGAAGGAGCCGTTGGGTTGAGAGAAGGCCGGGGTGTTGGTGATATTGAAGAGTTCGGCGCGCAGCTCCACATCCGTGCGTTCGCGGATGGTGGTGTATTTGACGAGGGCAAAGTCCGCGTCGCGATAGGCAGGGCCACGGACGGGGTTGCGCGAGGCGTTGCCGAAGGTGAACTGCGGTGCGTTGGCGAAAGCAGAAGTATTGAAGAACTTTACCGGTGTGCGTTGGCCTGCAGGTAGAGCGGGATCTGCGAGGAGGTTCGGCCGCTGCAGGACGATGCCCGCGAAGCTGTTGTTGTTCGTGGCCTGGGTCACGGTGATGGGCATGCCGCTCTGCATGGTGAAGATCACGTTTGCGGCCCAGCCGCCGAGGACAGCGGAGGCGAAGCCGTGTCCGGCGAACTTCGGAAGATCGTAGACGGCGGTGAAGGTGAGGACGTGCGGCATATCGCCCTGCGAAGAGTCGCGTTCGAGATAGGGACGGAAGGTGTCCGCTGCGATAAGCGAAGAGGTGTTGGGTGAGGAGAGCACGGTGGAAGAGAAGACGGAGGAAGCGTCGTCGATCAACTTGGAGTGTGTGTACGAGAACAGAAGATAGAGGCCGCGGTTGACGCGTTGTTCCAGCTTGGCCTGAATGGCGTTGTAGTTGGAGGTGCCGGTGTTGTTGCGGTAGGTGGCTACGTTCTGAAAGCGGGGAAAGGGCTTCAGCAGCTGCGCGGCGGCGATGGTGGAAGTGTTCAGCGTGCTCGATGTCGGAATCTGGTTGAAGAAGGGATTCGTGACTCTGCCTGTGAGTGCAGCTGGGTTCGTCAAGCCTACAGCGAGCTGCGCGGCGGTAAGTTGATTCAAATTCGCATCGGGGATGCCGACATGGACGACGTGTGATCCGACGTAGGCGATCTCAAGGGAGAGGCTGTTGGTGAGCGAGCGCTGGACGGCAAGGTTCCACTGCTCGACGTAGCCTGAACCGGCTTTCTTATTCGCCGTATAGACACTCTGGCCGAGACCCGCGTCCGCGGTGGGTTGCACGGGCGTTACCGTGGGTCCGTTGCTGAGCTTGAAGGCCGCGGCGTATCCGTCCTGCGTTCTCTGCTGCACGTTCTGGATGAAGGGATACTGCGGTGTGGTGAAGGGCGTGGTGATGCCGCTCTGATCGATGAAGACGATGCCGAAGCCGCTGCGGATGACGGTCTTCTGATCGGGCGAGTAGGCGAAACCGATGCGAGGGGCGACGTTGCCCCAGTGGAGCTCGCGTGCCGAGCGTGAGTTGCCGTTCACGCCAAGGTAGTCGAGCTGCTGCGTTGCGAGGTTGAATACGGCTCCTTGGTTATGCGTCTCCGTCGAGGGCATGTGCAGGCTCCACCGCGCTCCCGCGTTGACGATGAGCTTCGGTGTGACGCGCCAGTCGTCCTGGAGGAAGAACTCGTGAATGTAGTCGCGAGGCCGAATGGTGCGGCTCTGCAGGTCGATGGAGAAGGTGTCTACCTGTCCGAGGAGGAAGCTGGCGAAGGAGTTGCCTCCCGTGGCTCCGGTGGCTCCGGTGATATCCGTTCCCGTTGTGGTGAAGGCGAAGGAGCCGGTGGGATTCGGCGGGGAGATGGCGTTCAGCTCGTAGCGGCGAAGGTCGGCACCGGCCTTGAAGGAGTGTGCACCCTTGGTCCAGACGACGGTGTCGATGAGTTCTGCAACGGCTGTCTGAAAGTTTGCGGATGTGCTGGCGCTTGCTCCAAGCTGTTGGAATCCGGTGAAGGTAAAGAGAGGGAGTGTGTTGTTGAAGCTTGCGTTCGTTGGGATGCCGGGAATGCCGAGGGCCGTGGAGGCTGTGTTGTTCAGCGTTGCGCCGATTTGCGAGTTGCCGCGCCGCGTGTAACCGATGCGGAAGTTATTCAGAAGGCTGGGCGAGAAGGTGTGGGTTTCGTTGAAGACGATCTGCTGGCCGAGGATGTTGGTGAGCCCGGAGACATTCCCGGTTCCTAAGACGGAGCCGCTGATGGCTCCGGAGCCGTCGGGCAGAGGCGTGACCGGCTGTTCGACTTCGTTGTAGTAGCTGTAGCGCGCGAAGCCGCGATCGTGCTGGCCAAGAGCTGCATCGAGACGGAGATCGAACTGGTTCTGGTGGTCATCGTCGTTCGCGGTACGCGTGTAGTTATTGGCCGCGCCTGAGCTGGTGGGAACGGGGATGCGCGAGAGCAGGGCGATGGCTGCGGGATCGAGCGGTGTATCGATGGTGTCGTTGGCATACTCCGTGCGAACGATCTTTCCGGCTACGGTCTGTGTGCTGTTCGGGTTATAGATCTTGGAGACGCCAGAGAAGTTGCCCTGGCGCATGGCAAGGGTAGGCACGGTGGAGATGCGTGTGACACCGATGCGCTGCTTGACTCCCTGGTAGTCGGAGAAGAAGAAGAGCCGATCGCGCAGGATGGGTCCACCGAGTGTCGCTCCGTAGAGGTTGCGGCGGTACTCGGGTTTACGTGCGGTATTGCTGGCGAAGTAGTTGCGCGCGTTCAGGGCTTCGTTGCGGATGAACTCGAAGACCGAGCCGTGGAACTGGCTTCCGCCGCTGCGTGTGGCCACGTTGACCACGCCGCCGTTGAAGCGGCCAAACTCGGCGGGGACGTTGTTGGATTCCACGGTGAACTCCGCGATGCCATCGACGATGGGGAAGAAGGCGACCTGGCCAGGTTCGGGCTGCAGTGCAGAGATGCCGTCATAGAGATACTCGTTGGTGCGTGGACGGCCGCCGTTAATGCGCGGAAGCAGCGTGCCGGGCGGAAGCTCCACACCTGGCGCGAGCTGCGTGAGCTGGATGAAGTTACGCGAGTTCAGCGGAAGAGCGACGACGGTGCGACCGGGGATTGTGGTGGCGATGTCGCTGGTAGCAGCCTGGAGCAGGGGAGCATCGGCGTCCACGGTGACCGTCTGTCCGGTGCCACCGACCTGGAGTTGCAGGTCGAGGCGTACGGTCTGGCCCGTGGTGACGGTGATGCCGGAGCGCTCAAGGCGCGAGAAGCCGGGCTTCTCGACGGAGACGCTGTAGGTGCCGGAGTTCAGCTGGGTGTAGCTGTACTCGCCCGCGCTTGTGGCTTGAAGGGCCTGGCTGACTCCGTTGGAGGTCTGCGTGAGCGTAATGCGCGCTCCGGGCAGTGAAGCGCCAGAGGCGTCCGTGATCTTGCCCCTGAGTTCGCCGAGGATCTGGGCGTGGGAGTGCCTGGTGAAGAGGCAGAGAGCGATCAGGAAGAGCAGAGGTTTGATGCGAGACATAATACGAATCTAAACGATTTGAATCGTATTAGGCGAAGAAGAATATGTGCTGGCTTTGAGGTTTCAAAAGCAGATTCCTGCGCTTCGCTACGGAATGACAAAAGTCTCTTCTGGTGAGAGGGTCTGATGGAAATGGACAAAGCTCCGCTGCGCACGGAAGAGCACGCGTCTCCGGATCACAGAGGCTTCGCTATGGAAGGACAAATGGGATGATGTGGGCTGATCGTAAAACGCTTAGCTCTCGATCTGTTCGATCATCACGTCCGTGGATTTGATGAGGGCGGCAGCGGTCTGGCCTTTTTTCAGGCCGAGTTCGCGTGCGGCTTCGGCAGTGATGATGCTGGTGATGCGCTGATCGTCGATGGCGAGGACGACCTGTGCGAGGAGGCCTTCGATGCGGATGCTGACGATCTTGCCGACGAGCTGGTTGCGGCCGGAGACGCGGCGGTAGCGCTCGCGCGATTCGGTCTCGGGCTTCAGTTTGTCTTTCTCAAGAAAGGGCTTGAGCGACGAGGCCGCAATGCGGTGGTGGCCTCCAGGCGTCGTAGACGTCTTGAGCTTGCCCGTCAGAATCCACTGCTTGATGGTGGGATAGCTGATGCCGAGGAGACGTGCGGCTTCCCGCGGGTTGAGCATGGGCGTTGTGGTCATGGAGTTATTGTGCCGCAACGAGCTTACGCGTGGACAGATAGATCCAGCTTCTGCGCTCTGCGCGCCCCCACCCTTTCGCCATTGAAGCTGGCGAAAGAATGGGGGGACGGGACGGCTAGACCGTGGTGAAGCGCATGCCGGTGGACTTCGGTATGGTCACGGTGAGTCCAGCGGAGGTGGGTTTGATCGTCCTGCCGGGTGTGATCTGCGTTTCGCGGCTGTCGAGCGAGGGGCCCGTCAGGAGTTCCGTCTTCACAGTGATGCGTTTGCCCGGGATCGTGAGTGTGAGATCGCGGGTGGCGTCCTTGTTGAGCACGATGAGCGAGAAGTGGCCGCCGGGGAGTTTGGCAAAATAAGCCGTCGCGTTGACTTCGCCCGGATTGAAGTTCAGGGGAAGGATCTCGGCGCCGGCAAAGGCGGAGGCGAACTTCATGCCCATGGCCACAGGTTCCAGAAGATACTCATCCCCGGTTGGTTTGGGGAAGGTGGCGATGGGTGTGTAGAAGGGATGCGGGTGCGTGGCGATCTGTGAAGGTGTCGATCCGGATTGTTCGAGCATGGTGTCGCCGGGGAGAATGCCACCGACAGAGTTGGCGACAGATTTTCCGGTTCCTCCGTGGAGGTTAACGCCGGAGTACCCGTTGAAGGCGAGCAGAAGCGTGTAGTCCGCCGACCACAGAGCGGAGGCGAAGGTGTCGGAGACGCCGGGCTTGCCGCCGCGATAGCAGGTGTTGCCTTCTGTCATGCGTACGCGGGCACTCATCTTCTGCGCGGCGGCGGTGGCGACGTCAGCGTTGTGTTGCACCTTGGGGTTGGGTTTGAGGAGCCTCGGGATGTTGACGTCAGGGTTCGTGGCAGGCCCGCCGAAGTAGTAGTGATGCGAGACGGTGGTGACTTTGGGCGGATTTGGGATGGAGGACCAGAGTTCCGCGATCTTTGGCAGCCAGGTTATATCCGAGGCGATGTCCGGGATGCCGAACTTTGCGTCGGGCACGCGTGCGGTGATGGCCTGCGCGATGGGAATCCACTCAGCGAGGTAGGCGTCGACGGACCAGGTCTTCGGATCGCGGAGATGCATTTTGAAGAGGTCGACCTCGTTGCCTACCTGGAAGTACTGCAGGCTGGAGCCGAGGGTTTTGGCGGCGAAGGCTGCTTCATCCGCCGCCCGCTCCGGCGTGTTCGTGCCGAGGTTGATGCCGTAGAGGCAAGTCCAGCCGGTGGCGTGGAGGAAGGCGGCGAGATTCTGCACGGCTTCGGCGGTAACGGCGTAGTATGCCGCTGGCGGCTCGCCTTCGACGACGCGTGTGACGGGGTGGGTCGGCTCAGGCGTGGAGGGCGTGGGCTTCCACCAGGCGAACTCGCTGGTGTTTCCGCCGAGGCGGAGGACGCCGTTCGGCGTCAGATCCTTGAAGGCGCGGACGAGGCCGGTGTTCTTCGGGGAGAAGAAGTTGGGGTCGACAAGTTGCTGGACCTCGTAGGAGAGACCGATGAAGTCTGCGGGGACATGATGCAGCGGCGCTGCTGCAGGGTCGAGCGTGAGAGTGATGCTGGCGGGGTCCTGCGCGAAAAGTCTGGCTCCGGGGAGGGTGAGAGCTGCGGCTGCGGCGGTGGAAGCGAGGAATTGGCGGCGGGACGGGTTCGCGCTCATATTCCACGATGGTAACTGACCGGAGATCCCGCTCAGGCAGGACGGGGAAGTGGCTTCCGCAGGCGACCGGCGGCGTAGGCGGCTGGCGCGGCGACAAAGAGAGCGATCAGCTGCGCCCAGTGGTGCTGGCCAGGGGTGTGACGGTCTGCGAAGACTGCGGCGATGGCGATGAGGGCTGCCATGGCATCGGCTGCGCCACGCGGCGTAAGCGGAGCGGAGAGTGCGCCGATGTATCCGCCGATCAGGCCGCAGATCGCTGCGACAAAAGCCGTGAGCACCATGAAGCCGAAGGTTTCACCATCCCAGGGGTGGTCGTGATGGGTGATGGCGAAGAACCACGCGAGATAGAGGCCAAGCGTGATCAGAGTGCCTAAAATAGCTGCGAGAGTGGCCCGGAGGATGATCATGGTGGCTGATACGGATTATGGCATAGATGAGGAAATCTTCGACTTTGTCCCGCGCAGGCGAAAGAGCGCGGACGGTGCGATCATGGCTTTATGAAGATCGGGATTACCTGCTATCCGACGTACGGCGGCAGCGGCGTGGTAGCTACAGAGCTTGGCCTGGAACTCGCGGCGCGCGGTCATGAAATTCACTTCATTACGTACGCACAGCCGTTTCGCCTGACGGGACGCGAAGAGCGTATTCACTTTCACGAAGTCACAGTGTCGGATTATCCCCTCTTTCAATACCCTCCTTACGATCTCGCTCTTGCGAGCCGTATGGCGGAGGTGGCGGAGTTCTACTCCCTGGACGTTCTGCATGTGCACTACGCCATTCCGCACTCCATCAGCGCTCTGCTGGCGCGGCAGATGCTGGCGGCGCGCGGTGTGCGTCTGCCCTTTATTACGACCCTGCACGGCACAGATATTACGCTAATCGGGCTGGACCGTTCGTATCTGCCAATCACGCGCTTCGGGATCGACGAGAGCGACGGCGTGACTGCGATCTCCGAGCATCTGGCGGAGCGTACGCGCGCGGCGTTTCATACAGAACAGAAGATCGAAGTGATTCACAACTTCGTGAACTGCGACGAGTATGTACGCAAGCCAGAGCATGCTGAGGACCGTTTGCGTTATGCGACGCCGGGCGAGCGCCTGGTGGTGCATCTTTCAAACTTCCGCAAAGTGAAGCGTGTGCTGGATGTCGTGGAGGTCTTTGCACGTGTGGCGAAGGTCGTACCTTCGCGGTTGTTGATGATCGGCGATGGACCGGAGCGTTCCGGAGCGGAGTGGCTGGCGCGCGATCTGGGTGTGCATGACCTCATTCATTTTGTGGGCAAGCAGGACCAGGTACAGGACCTGCTGCCTCTGGCCGACCTGATGCTGATGCCGAGCGAGATGGAGTCGTTCGGTCTGGCCGCTCTGGAGGCGATGGCGTGCTCCGTTCCGGTGATCGCTACCCGCGTAGGCGGCGTGCCTGAGTTGATTGACGAAGATGTGACGGGGCTGCTGTTTCCCGTGGGGGATGTCGAGAAGATGGCGGCTGCGGCGGTAAGCCTGCTAAACAATGAGCCTCGGCGCGCGGCAATGGCGGAGGCGGCCCGTGGTGTAGCGCGAGACCGGTTCTGCACTACGCGCATCATTCCGAAGTACGAGGATTACTATCGGGCCGTGATCGAGCGCGAAGGTCGAGCGACGCTCAACCGATAGCTGCTCGATTGCGAATCAGGTATCCGCCCACGATGGTGGCGGGCGCCATGAGGAGCATGGAGATCAGGTTCGACCAGAGATACTCCGCTGGTGCCGCATGTGCGGCGTGCGATTCGAAGATCGACCAGATCGAGAGAAAGACGAGCAGCGCTGCTACGCCGTAGGCTGAGGCTATATTTCCTCCGATGCGCGCAGCGAGGTATCCCACCACGATCGAGCAGGCGATGCCATAGATCGCCGTCAGCGCCACGTAGGGGATGGTGGCAGGGGCCGTCGGTGCGTGGTGCGTGAAGAGGAACCACGCGATCGAGGTGGCTGCGGAGAGGATGTATCCGAGCAGGGCGCCAACGACGATGCGGAAGATACGCATGATGGCCGAGAGTACACCGGATTTCTAACAACTCAAAACTGTGTGCCCCATTCTTTCGCGCTCTTTGCGAAAGGTGGGGTTGCGCGGAGCGCACAAACCGGAGTTGTCAGGAAGCGAAAAGAAGCAGATCCCTCCGCTTCGCTGCGGGATGACAAAGATTGAGTGCAAAGAGCGCGATGTACCGGGGTACCCGGATTTTCGATCCACCCAGGGTTTTCGATTAACCTTCGAGCGTGTAGGTGAACTCTTCAATCACGGGGTTCGTGAGAACTTCGCTGGCGATGCGTTCGACTTCAGATTTTGCGGCCTCGTGGGCGAGCGAGTCTTCCAGCGTGAGGACGAAGTATTTGCCCTGGCGAACGTCGGTGACGGCTGGATGGTGCAGGCGGCGGAGCGAGTTGGCGATGGTCTGCCCCTGTGCGTCGAGCACGGTGCGCTTGAGTGTGACGTAAACGTGGGCCTTCATAAGGAAATTATAGAGTGACACGACTTTTTTCCCCGAAGCGGGAATTTATCGTGTGGTGCGGGGTTCTATTCGCGGAGTGGTACGGATTCGTGATGCCCGTACGACTAAAGTCCCAGCCCCGATTGCACGAAAAACAGGGGTTACAGGTAAGATGGCGGAGTTACCCTTCAAAGCGAGTTGTCACGGAGCGAAACTTGCATCGAATGGATGAGCGCTAACAGAAAGCACTGGTTGAGAGAAAATGCCCAATTATCTGGAATTGCCCGTAGGATCCAAGGCTCCGCATGAAGTAAACGTAGTGATCGAGATTCCACTCGATGGCGTGACGAAGTTTGAGTATGACAAGCAGTTGCATGTTTTCCGGCTGGACCGGAACCTGTATTCGCCGGTGCATTATCCAGGCGACTATGGCTTTATTCCCTCGACGCTGGGGGATGACGGCGATCCGCTGGACGTCCTCGTGCTCGTGGACACACCCAGTTTCCCGGGTTGCGTTCAGTCCGTCCGACCGATTGGCCTGATGGATATGATCGACAACGGCGAAGGTGACGAGAAGATTCTGGCGGTGGGATGCGCGAATCCCCGTTATTTCGACGTTAACAGCTATGAGCAGATTCATCCGCATAAGCTGAAAGAGATCATTCACTTCTTCTCGACCTACAAGGATCTTGAAGGCAAAAAGGTGGAGATCAAGGGCTGGCGTGACGCGGCGTATGCGCACCAGGTCATCGAGAAGTCCGTTGCGGCTTTCAAGAATGGGACCAAGGGGTAAGCGTTCTACGTGCGCTTTTATCTCGCAGCGGGCCGCAAGACAAAGCGGCCCGTTGCACGTTAATGCGGAAATGCGAAGGCGGAAAATGCGGAATAGTGAAACATCCCGCGGGGGCCAGAACCTCATCGAAGAGGTAGGCCGTTCCGGGTGGGACACTTTTCCAAAGGTAAGCAGTTCCGTAGAGATAGAGCATGAGCGAAGCGACAGAGACACAGGCTGACTGGAAGCCACGGGCAAATCCATGGCTGATCGCGGCCACGGTGGCTCTTGCTGCGTTCATGGAGGTGCTGGATACCTCTATCGCGAACGTGGCCCTTCCTCACATCTCCGGAACGCTGGGAGCAAGTCCCGACCAGGGAACGTGGGTACTGACCAGCTATCTCGTAGCGAACGCGATCATTCTGCCTGTGGGTGGATGGGCTTCGAGCGTCATCGGACGGAAGAAGTTTTTCATGCTCTGCATCGTGATCTTTACGATTGCCAGCTTTTTATGCGGCATAGCTCCAACCCTGCCGTTGCTTCTGCTCTTCCGGGTTCTGCAGGGCCTGGGTGGTGGAGGTCTGCAGCCTATGGCGCAGGCCATTATGGCCGACTCATTCGAACCCAGAAAACGCGGTCTGGCCTTTTCACTCTACGGCCTGGTGGCGGTGCTGGCACCCTCGATCGGCCCGACGCTGGGCGGTTGGATTACAGACAATTACTCATGGCGATGGATCTTTTACATCAACATCCCAGTGGGCCTGCTGGCGCTGGTGCTGGTCACGCGCCTTGTGGACGATCCGCCATGGATCAAGGCGGACCGCAGCAATCTCTTGAAGCTGGACTACATCGGCTTGGGACTGCTGACACTGGCGATGGGTGGCATGCAGATCATGCTGGATAAGGGCGAGGAGAAGGATTGGTTCGCTTCGAACTTTATCCGCACCTTTGGCGTGATGTTTGTCGTTGGTCTGGTTTCGTTGATCTGGTGGGAGTGGCGGCAGAAGAACCCGATCATGAATTTGAAGCTCTTCAAGTTCAAAAACTTCGCAATCTGCTGCGGCCTGATGATCCTTGTGGGCGGCGTGTTGAATGCTTCTACCGTGCTCCAGCCGCAGTTTCTGCAGGGGCTGTTAGGTTATACGGCGACGACCGCGGGGGAAGCCCTCACGTGGGGCGGACTGTCGCTCGTCGTCGTCATGCCGCTTGCAGGTGTGGCGACGGGGAGATTCCCGGCGCGGAACCTGCTTGTGATTGGCTTCATCCTCTTTGCGGTTTCGTACTACTACACGGCCACGCATCTTTCACTGGGAATCAGCTTCGGATTTGCCTCTGTGCTGCGCGTAATCCAGGTGTTGCCTATCCCGTTCTGCTTTATCGCGATTACGAATGCGGCGTACATCGGTCTGCCGCGCGAGGCAAGTAATCAGGTCTCGGGCATCATCAACTTCGTGCGCAACGTGGGCGGAAGTATCTTCATCGCTGTGACCGGAGCGCAGGTGACGAATCGATCCCTGTTCCATCAGGCGCGCTTGCAGGAGAGCATGCAAAGCGGAAGCGCTGTGTTCACGCAGTACGCAAACTCCTTTGGAGCAGCGGCTGGCGAGGGAAGCGTCGCAGGTTTAGCTACGCCGCAGGGGAACCCCGTGGGACAAGCGATCATCTACCAGCAGTTGAACCAGCAGGCCGCAGTGCAGGGTTACGCGGATGTCTACATGATGCTGTGCTGGATGGCGTGCGGGATGGTGCTCTGCGCCTTCCTGTTGAGCGGAAACCGTCCGGGCCAGAGTGCTGCGCCTGAGGGTGCTGTGCACTAGCTCGTTCGCTGCCGTGTGAATTTTGCCAGCAGGTACAGTGGAGCTCCAAGGGCGGCGATGCCGAGAGTGAAGGCCAGTGCAGGGATGCCGCCTACTTTTTCCGTTCTTGAAACGTAAAGCGCGAAGACTGTAAGCAGCATCGGCCCACTGCCAAGCGCGACGGCGACCCATGTCGGGCCCGGCACGCGGAAGGGGCGCGGAAGCTGCGGTTCGCGTTGACGGAGGATCACGAGCGCGGCAAACTCCAGAGCGAGGGACAGTCCCCAGAGCGTGATGTCGACGGTGATCAGGCGCTCGAAGGTGAGGCCGAGAGCCATCGCCCAGCACGTCGCGCAGGCGAGAACGCAGACCCAGGGGACACCATTGTCTAAACGCCGTGTGAAGACCTTCGGCAGCAGATTGTCCGTCGCCATGGCATAGGGAAGGCGTGTGTACGAAAGTGTGAGCGCGTTGAAGGTGCCGAGTGAATCGAGCGCGCCCGCAGCGACGATGAGAAGGGCTAGGCCGGGACCTCCGAGGAGACGGCCCGCGTCGGCCCAAGCTCCGGTGCTGAACTGGTCTGCGGGAATGCCGGCCCACGCGACGGCCGCGATGGGAATGAAGTACGTCAGCATGACAATGAGCGCGGCGAGCAGCATGGCACGCGGGTAGTTGCGCTGCGGGTTGTCGACCTCTCCAGCGATGGTTGTGGCGTTGTCCCAACCCATGTAGTTCCACATGCCGACGAGGATGGCGGATGCGAGGTCCGGTTTGGTAAGAGCTCCCAGATGCGCGTGGGGTGTATGCAGGCCTTTGTAAAAGGCGAGCCCGATAAGGGCGAAGTACGGCGCGATGGCGATAAACCAGAGTCCGACCGAGCCTCTGCCGACAGCGCTTGTGCCTTTGAGGTTCCAGGCTGCTGCGGTGAGGACGACGGCGAGTTTGATGGCGAGGCCGCGATGTCCGTTGGTGATCTCCGGAGCGAGGTGTGTGAGGTAGCTCACAAAGAGCGTCGGATAGATGGCCATGTCGAAGACGGAGGCTGAGAGCGAGAGCCACGCCTCCTGAAATCCCCAGAAGGGGCCAAGCGCTCGCCGCACCCATGCGTAGAAGCCGCCCTCCTCCGGGATGGCGGAGGCGAGTTCGCCGATCATGAGCGCGGTGGGCAGGCTCCAGACGAAGGGCAGAAGTGCGAGGAGGATCAGCGCACGACCGTAACCGGCGAAGCCGATGATGTCTTCCAGCCCATAGGGACCGCCGGAGACCATGAAGTACGTTGCGGCGAGGAGCGGGAGGAGGCGAAGTTTTCCTGACCGCTTGGACATTAAAAGAGAGTACCGCGCCTTTGAAGACGCGGTGCCAAGAATCCTGCAGACAAGACCAGAGCCGCGCTAGGCGGCTCCGCTTTTGTCTTCCTGATAGTGCTCGATGTGTTTGTAGATTGCGTCCGGAAATTTGAGATTGCGATAGAGGTTCCCGCAGTTCGAATCTTCCGGGTAAGGGAGGATAGGAAACTCCTGCTCGGTCTGCCACTGAACAATGCGGTCGCGCCGTGGCGGTGTGTAGTCGTGCGCATCGACCTGGTGCAGCATGGCAGTGGCCTGCGCGGCGCTGAAATCGGGGTCGCGTGTAAGCCAGCTTAGGACCTCTTCATGCGAGAGGAAGTGGCGAGCGACCATGGTGAAGACGAGGCGGCCGTAGTGACCGATGTCCTTTCCTGCATCGAGAGAGTCGAGCAGGTGCTCCATCATGGAGTCCTTGCGGAGTTCATCGATGCCGCCTGAGGGCTTGCCCTTCGGCTGAATTGGATCGGGGAAGATTTCGCCTTGCTGAAGCGCTTCAGCTGTGGAGGGGGAGGGCGGCTGTTTCTCGGAGAGCGTTCCTGCCTGCTGGACAGCGTTGCACTGCTCGGGAGGGACGGGCTGAATGTGTTCGGAACGAAGACGGGCGAATTCTTCCTCGGCCCGCTGGGCTCGCTCAATGGCTTGCTGCAGTTGGGTGTTTTCCTCAGCGTGGACTTCGGCGGGATCGAGAGCGATCTGGCGTTCCGGCATGTGTATCTCCAAAGTTGGATATTCGCTTTTCTTTCACTTTGGATGCGCACTCGAATGGTCCGAAAATTTATGGCGCATTCCGGCGTAGCTCTGATATTGTGCGGCTCATGTGTATTACGGGTGCAGTCGGTCGCGGTGCGACGAACGCGCGGGATGACGTGCGGACGGTGCAGCTTTTGCTCAATCTGAGCTCTCCGCAGACCGTGGTTCCACTTGTGTTGGATGGCTCCTGCGGCGACGGAACCGTTGCTGCGATTGAGATGTTTCAGAAGGGTGTGATTGGAGACAAGGATCCTGCCGGTGTGGTGACCGTCGGTGGAACGACGCTATTGGCGCTGCGGGCGGGGATGGGAGCTACGCTGACGGAGGCGAAGATGCAGGGCATCTGTATTCACGCGTCTCCGTCCCTGGTAGCGAAGTATTTTGCGGCGCTTTTGGCAGGAATGCAGACCGGCGACATCGACACACCGCTGCGCCAGTCGCACTTTCTGGCTCAGCTGGCCCACGAGAGCGGGGAGTTTCGCTATACCGAAGAGCTTGCGAGCGGAAAGCGGTATGAAGGCCGGAAGGACCTTGGCAATACGCAACCCGGGGACGGCGTCCGCTTCAAGGGCAGGGGTCTGATCCAGGTCACCGGAAGGGCGAATTACACGGCATTTGGCAAATTTGTGAAGCAGGATTTCACCACGGGCGATGCCATGGACCAGCTGGCGACGGACGTGGCGTTTGCGGTGCAAGTAGCGGTTTGGTTCTGGGGCACACGGGGATTGAATCTTCTGGCGGACGCAGACGATGTGGAGGCGATCACAAGGAAGATCAATGGCGGCCTGAACGGTTTCGATGACCGCAAAGCGAAGCTGGAGCGGGCGAAGTTCTTTCTTTTGCCGCCAGATAGGAACACGCACCCGGGCGCAGTCCTGCAGGCGATGGAAGCTGTCACTGAGAGTGCGCAGTAGAAAGAAGAGAGAGGGAAGCGTGAAGCGGACGCACGTCACGCTATAATCGGAGACGTTGATGAGCAGCCGGTGGCGGCTTGTGACAAAGTGCGGAGAGATGGCCGAGTGGCTGAAGGCGGCGGTTTGCTAAACCGTTATAGGGCTTTAACTCTCTATCGGGGGTTCGAATCCCCCTCTCTCCGCCACAGATCTGGCCTTCCGGCCGACAAAACCCGCCCCATCAGGTGGGTTTTGTTTCGCCCGAATCCTGCCGTTCGGTGGGTCAAAAATGAAAGATGACATCGGTTGCGAGCGTGAACTGATTGCGCCGCGTTCCTTTGTCGTAGCCGTTTCTGTCCCAAGAGTGATCGAAGCGAGCCTCGGGCCGGATCTGGATGGTGGAGCCGATCCAGTGACTGAGCATAAGCGTGTTTTCGGTGAATTTCGTGGCGACTCCCGTGCGCTGCCCTTTCTTGTCATTTAGAAAGTCCGATCGGAACGAGAGAAAGTCATGCGGCGAGAGCTGCTTGTTGAGGTAGTTGACGACGGCCCACTCCGGCGCCAGGCAGCGGTCCACGCCGGACCTGCAGTTCGCGCCGTTGGTTCCCTTTTCCTGCCTAATGGGACCGTTCACGCTGGGGACATCGCGCTGGTACATGATGTAGGCCTCTGTGGCGATGTGCCATGTCTTCCCTATCTTGTGATACCAGGTGCCGTCGTACATCTGCAGATTGTTGAAGGCGTATTTGCCATCGTTGATGCCGTTGGCGCAGAGATAGAAGTTGTCGTTGACGGACTTCGTCGTGTAGCTGACGCATCCTGTAAAGGCGGGTTTTGCGTCCGCGGTCCAGAGAGCGACGTCGTGACTGCCGGAGACGCCAGCCTGCACCACGAGCTGGTCTGTGACCTGGATGGTTGCGAGCACGCCGGTGTCCGTGAAGGGATCGACGGCGTATAGCAGCGAGTGGCTGAACATGTAGTTGTTCGGCGTGAGCTGGGCTTCGATTCCAGGAATGGAGATGTAGCGGCCAGCGCGGAGGTTCATTCCTTTGGCGACGTGAGGGAAGTAGATATCGATGTACTCGAGAACGGGATCGAAGCCGTACTGCCTGTCATTGTTGATGAGTTGCTGGCTGAAGTAGCCCTTGTTGGTCGTGGAGCGATAGTCCGTTCCATAGAAGCCCGTGAGGTGAAAGCCCCAGTCGATGTGATCGCGTTGAACGGAGTCGGGCAACCGCTCGATGTAGACGACGGCCTGGTTGAGTTCGAAGCGGTTCGAATAGATGTCGTTTGCGGTGGGATAATTGCGGTCCCGCGAGGTGCTGTAGTTGACGGTCGGTTCGATCCAACCGTAAATCTTCGTCCGGCTGCTGGCTCCATTGATCGCCGTCATGAGCGGGTAGACGTTGGTGTCGGCTTCACCGATGGTGGGAGAGCCACCATAG
>Ga0157290_10000088_pt1 | contig 19798 bp, 18 predicted proteins | sample NitcycUS149409B1_FD_108389 | JGI IMG/M metagenome (GOLD analysis project Ga0157290, IMG submission 108389) | Soil microbial communities from Arlington Agricultural Research Station in Wisconsin, USA - Nitrogen cycling UWRJ-S149-409B-1 | ecosystem: Environmental > Terrestrial > Soil >...
CCTGCGCCGCACGGTCGCAGAAGAGCTGCCCCAGCGTCTTCTCGTGGTATGGAATGCCGTGCTTCTCCACCAGTGCGATGAACTCCTGCGGCGTGTAGCGCGAGAGCGCAGACTTCGCAAAATGCGGGTTCTCGGAGAGGAAGTTCGCCGGGGTCGTGTGCAGGTTGGTAAAGTTGCAACGCCCGCCGCCGGAGATCAGAATCTTCTTGCCCGCGCGTTCGGCATGATCCACCAGAACGACGCTCTTTCCGCGCTTTCCCGCCTCGATCGCGGCCATCAGTCCCGCGGCGCCCGCGCCCAGCACCGCTACGTTGTACTGTTTGGTGCTCTGTGAATATTCATCTGCCATAGACCCTTATTCTATGGGGATGGCCACACGCAGCCTCACCACTGAAGCCGGGTACATCAACTCCAAACGCCAGAAGGTCCTTCGCCGCGTCGCCTGGATGGACGCAGGACGCGACGGGCAGTACGTCTATCATCTGCAATGCCAGCGCCCCGGCTGCCTCTTCGAGTACGGCTCAGACGGCATCTCCATCCACCAGCGCAAGTGCCCACGCTGCGATGACGGCAAGGCTGGCCTCCCCGTTCCGCCCCAAACAGTGGGCCTGTTTGGATAGAGCTTTACATTATGCCCTACCTCCCTATGGCATAATGTAGAAGCGAGGTGAAGCATGGCCACTGTGCCGTTTGCCGAATCGATTGGCCTGGGTTCCGGAACGGAGTTCGATCTGGCGACCGCCGTCGAGCATGGTGCTTCGACGGACTCCATCGATAGCCTCCGCCAGCTCGGCCTCACCTTCTCCGAGATTGCAGCCATCGTCATCTCGCCCCGCAGCTTGAAGCATCGCGAAGCCAGCGGCGGCCTCCTGACTCTCGAACAGACGGACCGAGTCCTCCGTGTGGGAAGAATTCTGGAGATGGCCACCCGCATCTTCGCCAACGCGGAGAAGGCCCTGCGCTGGCTGCGCATGCCGGATGACCGCCTGCAAAGCCGTGCCCCGCTCCAGATGCTGGTGACAGAAGCCGGTGGACGCCTGGTAGAAAAGATGCTTTGGCAGATCGACGAAGGCATCTACACCTGATCGATGGTGGATACCCTCTGGCGCATCAGCAACTACAACACCCTCGACGGCCTTGGCGGAGAGCGCGCCGACGGTCGCTGGCATACAGCGGAACGCGGCAAGCGGATTGCCTATCTGGCTGAATCGCCAGCACTGGCCATTCTGGAAACACTCGTGAACCTGAAGGGATCGCCCGACCTTCTGCCCGACACCTTCCAACTCCTCGAAATCGCGATGGAGGAAAGCGCCAGTATCGAGGAAGCCCCGAAGCTCACGAAAGGATGGGAGAGTGCTCTCGCTCGTACCCAATCCATCGGAGACAGATGGTTACTGAAGCGGGAGTCGGCGCTTCTCAAGGTGCCTGCCGCCGTCGCACCCTATTCCTTCAACTACCTGCTCAACCCTTTAGCGCCGGGCGCGGGTTCACTCAAGATAAAGAGCGCCGGAAGAGTCGCGTACGACCGGCGACTCTTCCGCTTGGTCACCCGATAATCTTCATTCTTCGAAGGCTACTGTGGTGGTTCAGGAGCGGCTGTTTCGGGTTTGGAGCCAGGCTCCTTTGACGTGGGTCGAAGACGTCCAGGTTCCATCTGGGCAGGCGTGTTTTTGCCATGCTCCGGGTCATAGTCGTGCTTTGCCATCCAACTCTTAAATTCGCTCACTGGTTCGGAGAGTAAACGTCCGTTGTATTGGTAATACGTGGAGTCTTTGACGTCGGTTTTCAGATTGCAGGTAAAGAAGGAACCGGTTTGACCGAAGACCGGCAGAAGTACGGTGAGTTCTTTTCCCGGTTTACGCCATTTTGCGGAGTAGGTCTCGAAGCTGAAGGAGGCCCTCAGTCTCTGCGAACAGTCGTAGGAGAAGTCGACGGCGTGGGCCTCGCCGCCCTGATATAGATCCGCACGCCCCTCTCCTTTGACCTCTTCTGTCATACGGTTGTGAAGAAAATCCGTCTCGTTGCGGCTAAAGATATGAAGGCGAAGGGGATATTCGGCGGGATTCTTGCTTTCGGAGAGAAGTGAAGACGCTCCCAGCAGAAAGACGGCGCAGACAGACGCAAAACGTGCCATGAAAAATGCTCCTGATGCCGAAATCCTAGCGTGGTTTCCAATGGACGTAAACAGATTTTCAGAAGATACGCCAGCCTCTTTGAGAGGGGTTCGATGAATCCTTTTGCGAGCATAGATCGTCTATCTAAATGTGGTATTCTGTGTCAACTTGGGGAATTGCGCCTTGATGGTTTCAACTGTTTTGTGTTGAAAACCTGCCGCCGCGATCCAAGAATCGCACATTGGTTCCCCAATTCAATGACAAAGTACCAACCCAGGGAGAAGTGTATCCGCGCCAGTCGCTTTTGCGCCTGCACTCAGGGATTCCCGAAATATTTTTAAGAAATGTGAGGCCAGCACGTGGCTGAAGAGATTGAGAAGTACGAAGAAGACGTAGACCGCATCGTCGAAACCGGTAAGGAAAAGGGATATCTTACCTACGGCGAAGTCAACGACCTTCTGCCCGGGGATATCACGACACCGGATGACCTCGACGACCTGTTGACGACGATCAACACACAGGGAATCGACGTCCTCGGCGGTGAAGATAAGTTCGATGTTCGCGACAAATACGAAGAGCAGGAAGAGTCCGACGACGTAGAACTCGATCTGACGCCCGGTCAGCTGGAAAAGACGAACGATCCCGTCCGCATGTACCTGCGAGAGATGGGAACGGTTCCCCTGCTCACACGCGAAGGTGAAGTCGAGATCGCAAAGCGCATCGAGCGCGGCCAGCTCCGCGTGATGAAGGCGATCTCGCGCTCCTCGATCGTCATTCGCGAGATCATGGGCCTCGGCGAAGATCTCAAGCGCGGCGTCCGGAACGTGAAGGAAGTCGTCACCTTCGACGAAGAAGAGTTGACGGAAGAGGTTCTCGCGGCCCGCGTCAAGCAGACCGTCAAGCGCATCGACCTGCTCGTCACGCACTACAAGAAGGCCGAGAGCCTGCAGGATCGCATCACCAACCCGGTCGGCAAAGACGCCAAGGCGAAGTCGAAGGATTTCCGCAAGCATCGCTGGATGGCTGGCCGCGAACTTGTCAAGGTCACGCGCATCGTCCGTGAGCTCAAGTACACGAACGGCGAGAAGAAGCGCCTCCTCGACAAGGTCAACAAGACCGTAGACGCGATGCGTACGCTCGAGCGCCAGATCAAGCAGCTCGACGCCAAGTTCGAAGCTTCGAAGTCCGAAGAACTGAAGAAGGAATACAAGCGCCAGCAGAAGAACTGCAGGGTCGATCTCGATCGCCTGGAAGTTGATGCCGGCCTTACCGTGGAAGATCTCAAGCGCACGCAGCGCGAGATGATCCAGGGTGACATGGACGCGGAGAAGGCCAAGCGCGAGCTGATCGAAGCCAACCTCCGTCTCGTCGTCTCCATCGCGAAGAAGTACACGAACCGCGGCCTGCAGTTCCTCGACCTGATTCAGGAGGGCAACATCGGCCTGATGAAGGCCGTGGACAAGTTCGAGTATCGCCGTGGCTACAAATTCTCGACGTACGCCACATGGTGGATTCGCCAGGCAATCACGCGCGCCATCGCCGATCAGGCACGCACCATCCGTATCCCGGTGCATATGATCGAAACGATCAACAAGCTGATCCGTACCTCGCGTCAGCTGGTGCAGGAGCTTGGCCGCGAAGCCTCCTCGGAAGAGATCGCCCGCCGCATGGATATTCCCGTCGCGAAGGTCCGCAAGGTCCTCAAGATCGCGCAGGAGCCCATCTCGCTCGAGACACCGATCGGCGAAGAGGAAGATTCGCACCTCGGGGACTTCATCGAAGATCGCATGGCTGTCAGCCCCTCCGACGCCGTAATCTCCGTGAACCTGAAGGAGTACACCTCGCAGGTGCTGCGTACGCTCACACCGCGTGAAGAGCGCGTCATCAAGATGCGCTTCGGCCTGGAAGACGGCAGCGAACACACGCTGGAAGAGGTCGGTCAGAGCTTCCAGGTCACACGTGAACGCATCCGGCAGATAGAAGCAAAGGCGCTCCGCAAGCTTCGTCACCCGAGCCGCTCGCGCAAACTGAAGGCCTTTGTCGACGGTGTCCGCGAGATCTAATGGCCTCCAGCAGGAAGAATCAAGAGAAGAGCTCCGGCATCATGCCGGGGCTCTTCTCCTTTGCGGAAGAGGAACCCGCAGCACGCGAGCCCGATAATCGACTAGCGGATCTGGACGCACGCCTGCGCGCCATGTACGGCCCACCTGCACCGCGCACTGTATGGGATCCACTCACGCAACTCATCTACTCGCTTCTTTCGTCGCGCACCAAAACGCCCGAAAGCCACGCCGTCCTTCGCACGCTGCGCGACCGCTACGACGGTTGGCCACGCGAGGACGGTACGGTCTGCTGGGACAAGTTGCGCGACGCACCCATCGCCGAGATCGAAGAAGCCATCGCCCTTGCCACCTTCCCCGACAGAAAAGCTCCGCAACTCAAAGAGACGCTGGAGGAGATCACACGCCGCGTAGGCAGACTCTCGCTTGACTCTCTTGCTACCTACAAGACGGAAAAGATCCGTGCCTGGCTGGAACAGTTCCCCGGCGTCGGTGTGAAGACCTCCGGCGCCGTCGTGAACTTCTCCTGGCTTCGCCGCAAGGCCATCTGCATTGACGGCCATCATCAGCGCATCGCCATCCGCCTCGGCCTTGCCCCCAAAGGCGCAGACGCTCGCGCGGTCGAAGCGAAACTCATGGCCATCGCACCGGAAGAATGGACCGCCGAGCAGATGGACGAACACCACTCGCTCGTAAAGCTCCACGGGCAGGAACGCTGCGTCCAGCCCGAACCACGGTGTAGACGTTGCGCCCTGCGTGAAGTCTGCCCAACGGGCGGAGGAACGCAGAGGCTCGGTGGGCATTCTCTCGTATAGCAGATCGCGCACAGATGAGCGCTTTAGGATACTCCGGGCTTAGCGGTGACACCGCCGAAGACCGCGTCAAGTATCTCCTCGGCGAAGCGCTCGTTGAGCTTCGCATTCTTATAGGGCACGAGCAGACGGTGATCGATGGCCCCATACAGCACGTCCAGGACAATATCTGCATCCAGGTCGGGCCTGATCTCCCCCCTGCGGATTCCGCTCCGCAAAATCTCTCGGGCGAGTCTTCGTCTGGGCTCGACCCAACGCGCCTCAATCGCCTCACGGAGAGATGCATCGACCTGGGCGCGACCGATAAGAGCACGCAGAATCTTTCCATTCCGGCCCGCATACAGCTTGATCAAGAGCTTCATGGACACGGCAAAGGTCTCCCGAACTGTCGATCGCTCTTCGATCGGAGCCGCCTCGTTAACCTGTGACAAGACGGCATCCATCAAAATATGGGAGACATTGGGCCATCGCCGATAGATCGTCGTCTTCGCGATGCCGGAATGCTCCGCAATGCCTTCGACGGTCACAGCATCGAGACCACTCTCTTCTGCCAGATCCAGGGACGCACGCAGGATCGCCTGTGTGGCCTTACGTCCACGCTGCTGGACAGGAGGTCGGTCGATATCCTGCACGTTATTCGCCTTTGGCATCCTCTTCGTCCGTGACCACGAATTTTGGTTCTCTCGTCATTATCTCGTGCATCATCTTTCTATCGCTACGCATCGTATCGTTAGGAGGTAGATTCCATGAACTCTTCAGTGTTGCCCTTCGCGGGTAAAGTCGCAATCGTTACTGGTGCTGCGAGCGGTATTGGACTCGCGACCACCGAGCTGTTTCTTGCTCAAGGAGCCAGGGTGGTTGCCGAGGACATCAATCCTGAAACGGAAAAACAATTTGAAGGAAACGAAAATGTCGCCGTCCTCGTCGGTGATGCGAGCAAAGAAGAGACCGCGGTTGGCGCGGTTCAACTCGCAAAGGATCGCTTCGGCAAAGTCGACATCCTTGTAAACAACGCGGCTCGCATTGTTTATAAGCCTGTTACGGAGATGTCCCTCGAGGATTGGAACTCTATTTTGGAGGTGACATCGACTGGCACTTTTCTTCATTCGCGGGAGGCCTTGAAGGCGATGATCCCGAACAAAAGCGGAGCCATCGTCAATATTGGCTCGTACGCCTGCTTTCAGACCTTCCAGGGTATCAGCGCCTATGCCGCGGCGAAGGGTGCATTGGCACAACTGACCCGAACGCTTGCCCTTGAGGCGATCGACCATGGGGTGCGCGTCAATGCTGTTGGTTCAGGGGATGTCGTCACCAACCTTCTCAACACCTTCCGCCCGGACGGCCGGGAGTTTCTTACGGAACATGGAAAGGCTGCGCCCATCAAGCGATCCGCCCAGCCTGCCGAGATCGCCGAGGTCGTGGCCTTCCTCGCGTCGGAGAAGGCCAGCTTCATCATCGGTGCCGTCGTGATGGCCGATGGTGGGATGAGCGTCGCGATTCCCGGCTAGTCCTCTTACTGCAGGAAAAAGCCGCGCCTTGAGGCGCGGCTTCCTTTCGTTACTGCCAAAAGAGGGAGATAGAACTCTATTTCTTTGGTTCAGCGTCCGTCGTCCACTCTTCTACCGGAGCCAACTTGAGATCCTTCAGACCCGTTTCGATCGCGGCCTTGTCTCCCACCGTGACGATCACACTCTCGTCCGGACGGACATACTTCGTCGCGGCCTCCACAGCCTGGGCAGAGGTGACTGCCTCAAACTGGGCGGGTAGCTTGCCGAAGTAGTCCAGAGGCAAGTTGTAGATCCAGAGCTGCGCCATCGCTGAAGCCAGCGCGGCATTGGTTTGGAACTGCCCAGGCAACGAGTAGATCGCGCTGTCCTTTGACCTCTTCAGTTCGTCCGGCGTGAGCGGTGTGGTGTGAATTTTATTCAGCTCGCCGATCAACTCCTTCACTGCGGGAACGGTCACGTCGCTACGAATGTCGCTGCTGGCAACGAAGTATCCCGTCATCCGACGATAGGCGAACTGTGTAAATGCACCGTAGGTGTAGCCGTGATCCTCGCGCAGGTTCAGGTTGATGCGAGAAGAGAAGGAGCCGCCCAGCGAGGTATTCATCACCTGAATCGCAGGATAGTCCGGCGTCGCGCGCGAAGGTCCGCGCTGCATGACTATCACAGCGGTCTGCGGGCTTCCCGGCTTGTCCACCACGAGGATGCGATGGCTTAGAGGATTTCCGTTTGCCGCCACCGCTGGCGCTGTGGGCGCAGCGGAGTTCCACGTACCGAAGTACTTGTTCGCCATCTCCCTGGCCTGAGGAACAGTGATGTCTCCCGCGAAAACGAGCACGGCATTCTTCGGCCCGTAATGGCTGTTGTAGAAACCCGCCAGGTCATCACGGGTGGTAGCAACAGTTGAATCCGCGGTGCCGCTGGCTGGATAGCCATACGGCGAATCCGCTCCGTACAGCGCACGAATTCCAACCTTCGAGGCGACCGCTCCCGGCTCTTCGCTGCTCTGCAGGATCGACGTCTTCCGGCGCGCGCGAACACGCTCGATCTCCTTTGCATCGAATGCGGGATGCTGCGCCACGTCGGCAAAGAGCTCCATCGCCTGAGTGGAGGTGTTCGTCAGCGTGGACAGGCTGACCTCGGCTGTCTCCGTTGCGGCACTCGCGCCAAGCATAGCACCGAGATCTGCCGACAGGTTGGCGATCTGTGTCGACGTACGCGTCGTCGTTCCCTCACTCAGGATGGACGCCGTGAAGCCAGCGAGCCCGGGCTTCGCCACCGGATTCTGTGCGCTGCCTGCGTTCGCCACCAGAGCTACGGAGATCAGCGGAACCTTATGACGCTCCGTCACAAGAACCTTCAGACCATTCGACAGCGTGAACGTCACGGGCACTGGCAGGTTCACCTTCGGCGTGGGGCCAGCCGGTGGCGGGTTGTCGCGGAACTTCTGCGACGCGTAGAACTCCGGCGTGTACTCCTTGTCGAACTTGAAGTCCTTGTCCGTATCCGCTGGGCTCTGCGGAACATCCTGCAGCTTTTTGTCCCCGGCGATGATGGTCACGACAGCGCGCTTGTTCGGCACGAGATACTGCTTCGCAGCCTCCATCACAGAGGCCTTCGTGGCAGTCTCGTAACGCGCGAGATCCTTGGGTAGGTAGCCGGGATCGCCCTTGGCCTGGTTGTACTGCTGCAGCGTTTCGGCGACGGACTGCACATCTTCCAACGGCCGGATCAGGCTGGCTTCCGATTCGGTACGTGCGCGCGACAACTCTTCGTTCGTCGGCCCGTTGGCGATAAAGTCCGCAAAGACCTTGTCCGCAGCCGCCTGCAACTGTTCCGGCTTTACACCGGGACGCGCGATCAACTGGCAACCAAAAACAGAGGTCAGGTGCATCGACTGTTGGAAGCAGCTTGCTGCCTGCGCGATCTGCTGCTTGTAAACCAGCTCCTGGTACATGCGGGAAGACTTGCCGCCGCCCACAATGGCAGAGATAAGATCCATCTCCGCGTCTCCGGGAGCGAGCGACGCAGGTGTGATCCATCCCACCAGAAGCGCCGGAAGCTGCACGCGGTCGGTCAGCGTAACATCGCGCTCCGTTGTGATCTCCGGTGTCACTGCCGATGCGGGGGCAGGCTCTGCGCCACGCTGCAGCGGCCCGAAGTACTTCTCAATCATCGCCTTCGCTTCGGACTTTTTGAAGTCGCCCACCAACGTCAGCGTGGCGTTGTTCGGCGCGTAGTACTGCTTGAAGAAGTCGCGAATGTCGCCGATACGTGCAGCTTCAATGTCCGCATGCGATCCCATCACGACACCGTAATAGGGATGCTCCTTCGGCAGAAGTGCGTGGAAGAGTGTCTCGAACCCCATGCCATACGGAACACTCTCCGTGCGCTGACGGCGCTCATTGCGAACTACGTCCCGCTGAATGCCTAGCTTCTCCCGGTCGACGGTATCGAGCAGAAAGCCCATGCGGTCGCTCTCCAGCCATAGGCCCAGCGCGAGCTGGTTAGAGGGGACGGTCTCGAAGTAGTTCGTGCGGTCAAAGGAGGTAGAGCCATTCACCTCTCCCGCTCCAGCGCCTTGCAGAAGCCGATCGGCGGCGCGGTTCGGCACATGGCCGGAACCAGCAAACATCATGTGTTCGAAGAGGTGCGCAAAGCCGGTGCGTCCTGCACGCTCATTCGCCGCTCCTACGTGGAACCAGACATCGACCGAAACCACCGGAAGCGTGTGGTCTTCGGAGAGGATGACCTCCAGCCCATTGGGCAGCGTGTACTTCTCAAAGGGGATATTCGGCGCGACCAGTTTGGGTGCTGGCGCTTGTGCCACGGAGAGCAACGGTACGGCGAAGCCAATCGAAAGTGCAAGAACGAGTGCGCGGCGGCGAAGCTTCATGGGCAAGGACTCTTTTCTTTTTTCTTTGCGGCAGTTCTTGACAACGCATCTTGAGACAGGAAGGTGTCAGAGGTAGGACGTTTGCGGAGATGGTGGCGGGAGCTTCACGTAGTGGAGGCAGAATATCAAAGGCGCCGAGAAAGAAGCGATTAAACGAAGACGCCCCGCATGCTGAGCATGCGGGGCGTCCAGAAACAGGAAAAGCCTTACGCTGCTGCTGCCGGAACAAAGCCATCGCAACCGCTGATCGGCGTAACCTTCAGATGAAGCGGTGCATGCTTCGGATGACCGCACTCGTCCAACACTGTCGTTTCGGCCTGCTTGCTGCTCATGATGCTCACAAGCACATCAGTTTTGGCATGGTTTTCGCCAAAATGGCCACAGAGTCCACATTGTCCGTCCTGAACTGATTGCATATCGAACCTCCTGAACTTATCTAAATAGATTGAAAAACTCATCAGCGCGTTGCCCGCACAACCGCTGAATCAAACTTACTAACTACTTTATTTTCTGTAAATTGCGACTGACTTGGACCGCAATATCTACGACCAAATGCGTCCGTGAACTGGAGCTTCTCTAAGTCGAAGATATGCTTGGGAGATGAGCGCAAAGCGTGATCAGCCGGAGTTAGCTGCACATCAATTAGGCCCCGAAGAAATAAACATTTTCCGGCGAAAGCTCTCTGGATGGTACCGCCGCCACGCCCGCGTCCTCCCATGGCGCACCAAGGTAGAGCCCTACAGCACATGGCTTAGCGAGATTATGCTGCAGCAGACGCGCGTCAATGCTGTCGTCGATCACTTCCATCGCTTTCTCAAAGACTTTCCCACCATGCTCGCGCTCGCTCTGGCCGACGAGGATGCTGTTCTCGCCGCCTGGAGCGGCCTTGGCTACTACCGCCGCGCGCGCATGCTGCATCGCGCCGCCAAGTTCGTCGTGGAAGAGCATGAAGGAGAGCTTCCCAGCACGGCAGCAGAACTCCGTCGCCTCCCCGGCATCGGCGAGTACACCTCGTCGGCGATCGCCAGCATCGCCTTCGGTGAATGCATCGCTGTGGTCGATGGCAACGTGGAGCGTGTTCTTCTCCGCATCGCCGGTCGTCCCGAAGATAAATCCGCCGCTGGCCGCGCGCTCATTACGCGGCAGGCGCAGGCGCTGGTGCCCGCACGCAAACCCGGCGACCACAACCAGGCCATGATGGAGCTTGGAGCGACCGTCTGCCTTCCACGCGGTCCCCTCTGCGCCGTCTGCCCCGTCTACGAACTCTGCAGTACACGCGGCGAACACGTGACTGCGCCGCGCAAGAAACTGCTCAGCCGCCTCATCCGCTACGCCCTTGTGCTTCGCGCGCGCAGGGGAGAAGAGCAGGTTCTCCTCCGTCGCCGCGCAAAGACCGAGAGCCTGATGCCGAATATGTACGAGCTTGCTCCTATCGAAGATGCTCCGGTGGGCGAAGAGCCTGCCCTGCGCCTACGCCACAGCATCACCAGCACCAATTACTACGTTGAAGTCTTCAACTTTCCGTCGGAGACCTTCTCCGGCGACGGTCTAACATGGATGCGTACCAGTGCTCTGCACCGTCTACCGCTTACCGGTCTCGCCCGCAAGATCCTGGAACGCACCAACGTTATGACACCCGCCCTTAGGCTTTTAGAGGAAGAAACTAAATGAAGACTCTCGCACTTCTCAGCGCCCTGGCACTTCCTCTCGCCGCTGGAGCGCAGGTGGTTCCGCCTGCGGTCAAAGCCGCAGAGCAATCCATCGACGCGGAGAAGATCCGCGCCCACGTGCGCTTTCTCGCGGACGATCTCCTCGAAGGCAGAGGCCCCGGGCTGCGCGGCTCCGAGATCGCGGCGCAGTACATCGCGACGCAGTTCGCCCTTGACGGCCTGGAGCCTGCGGGCGACAACGGAACATTCCTGCAGCAGGTAAAGTTCGTCGGCGTGAAAGCCGACCCCGCCCGCACCAGCTACACCCTGGAGCCAGCGAAGGGCAAGGCGATCAAGCTGAACTTCGGCGAGGACTACACAGCTTCCAATCAGCAGCACAACCCCACGGCGGACTTCGACGCACCCATCGTCTGGGTTGGCTACGGCGCGCGTGCCCCCGAGTTCCAGTGGGATGACTACGCGGGCCTCGACGTCAAAGGCAAGATCATCCTCTGCATCGTGGGCGACCCGCCTTCGGACGACCCGAAGTTCTTTGGCGGCAAAGCCATGACCTACTATGGCCGCTGGACGTACAAGTTCGAAGAGGCCGCGCGCATGGGAGCTGTCGGCGCACTCATCATCCATCGCACAGACCTCGCGAGCTACGGCTGGGACGTCGTCAAGAACTCCAACACTGGCGAGAAGACCTATCTCGCCGAAGACGAGAATCCAAAGCTTGCAGGAGCCTCGTGGATCCAGCTTGAAGTCGCGCGCAAGATTTTCGCAGCCAGCGGCATAACACTCGAGGATGCCTTCGCCGCCGCAGGCAAACGCGGCTTCAAAGGGATGGAGCTTCCCATCAAGCTAAAAGGACACGTTGAGAGCTCGATACGCCCGTTCCTCTCGCCCAACGTCATCGCGAAGCTTCCCGGCACCAACGCACCCGGGAAAGATCAGGCGGTTCTTTACTCCGCGCACTACGACCATCTCGGCTTCAAGCCGGGCATGGCGGGCGACAACATCTACAACGGCGCGGCAGACAACGGCACTGGCGTCGGCCTTCTGCTCGAACTCGCGCGTGCGTGGTCGACGCTCAAGGTCAAGCCCGCGCACTCGGTCTACTTCGCGTCGGTCACGGCAGAAGAACAGGGATTACTTGGTTCTGAATACCTTGGGCAGCATCCGCCCGTTCCCGCAGGGCAGATCGCACTCGACATCAACTTCGACATGATCCTCCCCGTTGGCATTCCGGAAGAGGTCAACGTCAACGGAGCACAGCGCACCACCTTCTATCCGACAGTGCAGGCGACGGCGAAGCGCTTCGGCCTCACGATCGTTCCAGATCCACGCCCGGAGGCCGGCAGCTACTATCGCTCCGACCACTTCTCGCTCTCGCGCGAAGGCATCCCCGCTTTCTCCGTAGACACCGGAGCGAAGTACGAGGGCCACGATCTCGCCTGGGGTACCGCGCAGGAGCACGACTACAACGAGAACCGTTACCACAACTTCTCCGACAACTACACACCGGAGATGGACTTCCGTGGCAACGCCAAGTTCGCCCGCTTTGGCATGGAACTCGGCTGGCTTGCCGTGTCCGCTCCGCACACCGTCGAGTGGAACCACGGCGATGAGTTCGAAGCCGCCCGCAAAAAGAGCGAGCGCTAAATCTTCCCTACCTGGGTGCCTACCGGTCTTCGGAGCATCCAATCAACCGCAGCACACTTCAAGGAGATAGAACATGGCAACTGAACGTAGCAGCAGCGCAGTATGGCAGGGCGGACTCAAAGACGGCAAAGGCACCATCAGCACACAGAGCGGCGTGTTGAAGGATCAGAGCTACACCTTCGTCTCGCGCTTTGAAAACGGCAAGGGCACCAACCCCGAAGAGCTGATCGCCGCCGCGCACGCAGGCTGTTTCACGATGGCCCTCTCCGCTGAACTGGAAAAGAACGGCACCAAGGGCGAAGAAGTCGCCACGACAGCCAAGGTTGTCCTGGAGTTCGTAAACGGCGCACCCACCGTCACCAAGATCCACCTCACCACCACCGCAAAGGTCCCCCGCCTCGACAAGGCCAAGTTCGACGAGATCGCCAAGGGCGCAAAGGAAAACTGCCCCATCTCGCGCCTGCTCGCAGCCGCCGAGATTACCCTCGACGCGACCCTCGCATAAACATTTCTGCGTCGCAGACAACGGGCGATCCAACACACCCTTTGTCATCCCGTAGCGCAGCGAAGGGATCCGCCCTTACAACAACAGAGGCCCGGCAACAATTGCCGGGCCTCTGTTGTTTTGCTTTTGAAACTATAACCCTAGTGAACCGGAGCGTCCCCAGCCATCTTCGCCGGCTTACCCACAATCCACACCAGCGGCACGACCGCCAGGCAGAAGACCATCAGTACGCTCATGATGTCGAGATACGCCAGCATGGACGCCTGTGAATGCACCTGGTTGTAGATATTTCCCTGCGCGGCTGCGATCGTATCGCTGGAGCTTCCGCTTCCCGTGTGCCCCTGCAGGAAACTCGACAGGGAGTGGATACGCTCCTGGAACGCGGGATCTCCGTTCGTAAGGTTCCGTCCTAGAACGGACTGGTGCGCCTGCGAACGCCGCGCCAGCATCGTCGCGACGAACGATGTGCCCACCGATCCACCCACGTTACGCGCCAGGTTCGAGAGGCCCGAGACGTCGTTATTCTGGGCCTGCGGCACGCCGTTGTAACTGATCGTATTGATCGGGATGAAGAGGAAGGCCAGCGAGGCTGCCTGGTAGATACGCAGCCACATGATGTCCTTGAAGCTCGATTGCAGGCTCAACGAGTGCATACGGTAGAGCGACCAGGAGAGCAGCAAAAAGCCAAAGGTGATCATGTAGCGCGGATCGACGCGCGAGATCATGAAGCCCACCACAGGCATCATCAGCATGATCGTAAATCCGCCCGGGGAGAGCACGAATCCAGCCAGCTCCGCCGTATAGCCCAGCAGCGTCTGCACATACTGCGGGATCAGAACGGTAGAGGAGTAGAGCGAGAAGCCGAGAACAAAAAGCAGGACGAATGCGACGGCGAACGACTTTCGCTTGAAGAGCGTCAGGTTCAGGATCGGCCGCTCCCCTATGCGCAGCTGCCGTAGCTCCCAGTAGATGAGCGTAACCAGCGAAACCACGCAGAGGCCGATGAAAAACGTGATCAGGTGCGATCCAAACCAGTCATCCTCCTGCCCCTTATCGAGCACGAACTCCAGAGAACCAAAGCCCAGACCGAGAAGAGCGAAGCCAAAGTAGTCGAGGTTGATGCCGTTCTTCTTGGACAGCTCGACTTCCTTAACAATGTGTGGCGGGTCTTCCACCATTTTGTTCGTCAGGAACAGAGACAGAAGAGCCACGGGCACATTAATAAAGAAGATCCATCGCCAGGTATAGTTGTCGGTAATCCAACCGCCCAGGGTCGGTCCGATCGCGGGTGCCGCTACGACCGCCAAGCCATACAAAGCAAAGGCCTGCCCTCGTTGATGCGGTGGAAATGTGTCGGCCAGGATCGCCTGTTCGCTCGGCCCCAGGCCACCGCCGCCCGCGCCCTGCAGAATGCGGAAGAAGACAAGCATCGCGAGTGAAGGCGCCAGGCCGCAGAGCATGGAGCTGACACCGAACATGACAACGCACATCATGTAAAACTTTTTGCGTCCGATGAAAGTCGTAAAGTACGCCGAAGCCGGAAGGATCACGGCGTTCGCGACCAGGTAGGAGGTAATCACCCACGTCGCTTCATCCGAGCTCGCGCCCAGGCCGCCCGCAATGTGCGGCAGCGCCACGTTGGCAATGGACGTATCCAGAACCTCCATAAACGTCGCCAGCGTAACGGTCAGCGCGATCAGCCAGGGATTGCCCCGGGGCCGCCACGGCTTTTCTGCGATCACCTCTTGCGGGTGTCCTGTCTCTGCAACTGCCGTCTGCGCCAATTGAACCTGCCGGATTTATATGAAAGTCTCATACTTCGATTCTCCCCGCGGAACACGGGATGCACTTTATCCCGCGCCGGGTGGAACAACCCATATTGTTTTCGTGCCTATTTTTGTGAAAGCGTGGGGTCGCGGAGCGCACAAACCAGATCTCAGAGAAATAAAAGCAGATCCTTTCGCGAGTGGTACGGGATGAAAATTATAGGGGTCTTGTAACGTCGTATCCTGTCTATAACTTATGCAAACAACTCAAAAACGCATCTGCGTCGATATGGACGAGGTCATGGCGGACACCGTCGCCGAGCATCTTTTCCGCTACAACCGCGATCACGGCGGCAACCTCACGAAGGCCGACATGCAAGGCAAGTGGCTCTGGCAGGTCGTCCCCGTCGATCATCACAACAAGCTGGAAGAGTACCTTCGCACGGAAGACTTCTTCGACAGCCTTCCGGTCATGCCGGATGCGCAGCGTGTCCTGCAGCGCATGCAGCAGCACTATGAGATCTTCATCGCCTCGGCGGCGATGGAGGTGCCGACGTCCTTCGCTGCGAAGTTCCGCTGGATGCAGCGTCACTTCTCCTTCATTCCGCCTTCACACATCGTCTTCTGCGGAGATAAGACCATCCTGAACGCAGACTTTCTCATCGACGATAACGTTCGCCAGTTTCGCGGATTCCGCGGCGAAGGGATACTCTTCGACGCTCCGCATAACGCACTCATCACCTCTCATCGCCGCGTGACTTCGTGGCTTGAGGTGGAGAAGCTGTTTCTCGACGACTTGGACCTTACCTGACCCTAGCTTGCGCGTGATATTTCGGTGCCCTGCGCTCCCTCAACACGCAGTTTTACGTTGCGTATGGGGAGATGCTGGAGAGGTCCCGAAGCCATGGTGACAATCAACGCCGACGCGGAACTCGCGCCCACGCAACCATAGCTATGCGGCACATTCGAATCGAAGTACACCGCATCGCCCTGCTCCATCTGGTAGTTTTCCGCTCCATGCTGAATGGCCATTGCGCCTTTCAGCAGGTAAAGGAACTCGCATCCTGGATGCTGATGCGCTTTACCGCCGTGCATTCCCGGCAGAAACTCTGCAAAATAGGGATCCAGCGCACGGTCTGGCACCATATAGCCCAGACTCTCAAAGTAATAGGCTGGCTGGTCCGCACCCGTCTGCGGAAGACGTGTGCGTTCCTTGCCCCGATGGATGCGAAAGAGCGTCCGAGGTTCAGGTTCGAAGAAGTAGTTCAGATCTTTCGAAAACACCATTGCAATGCGTGCAAGGTTTCTGAGGGTCGGAACGACGCGCCCGGTCTCCAGCTGCGACAGAAAGCTCGCAGAAAGACCAGTGTGTCGACCAAGTTCTACCAGGCCCATGGATTTTTTGAGACGGAGTGCCTTGATACGTTCACCAATTCGTTTCTCGGTTATGAACGCTTCGGCATCCTCACTTTCGATTTGAATGCCAGTCGTATCGGGGAGTGCGTGTGCTGCCATGGGGCGCCTCTTTCTGCTCAATCTGCTCAAGTGCGATATCGAACGTTAGCGCAATGCCTGACATTGAACACTATGTTCAAGCCGGTTGGTATCAATACTTTTATCGGCGGCCTTAAAATATTCCCGTTTCATAACAACTTTGATGTGAAATACGTCGATCACCTTCATAGGAAATACGTTTCAAACCGTTTTTTGGATTGCATGAACATTTTTGAACCCCGGACTCCTGTTTTGGGACTCTGTACCTCAGGTGTAGCCTTACCTTATTGTGAGCACCCTGAGATATCTACCGGCCGGAGTCGTCTTTTTGACGGTGGGTCTGGTTCTGACCGGCTGTGCCAGCCCCGGCCCCCCCAAAGCACCGTCGTTGAACCTTCCCAGGCCTGCGGCGGATCTGACCGCCCAGCGCCATGGAACGACCGTTCGGCTGGAATGGACCACGCCGGAGCGTAACACCGATGGCCTTCTTCTGGCCCCGCCATCTTCCAGAAAGAGACATCTCGCTCCGACGGCTGAGATCTGCCGCTCCGAAACTCCGAACGGTCCCGCCTGTACCGTCACAGGACGCATTACGGCTCACCCCGGCGCAGCGGAGGGCTTCGACGACAGGTTACCCGCCGAGTTGCAGACCGGCCCCGCAAGGATCATTCAATATCGCGTGCGTCTGCTCAACGCCGCCGGTCGAAGCGCCGCCGCCGCCACCGTCTTCGTTCCCGCCGGGGAGGCCCCACCGCCGACCGCGAGCCTCCGCGTTCGCGCCGTTCGACAGGGAGCGGAACTCGCCTGGAATCAGATAGCTGAATCGACCCCGGGCGATACCGTACACATTTTGCGGAGCGAAGCGGACGCCCCGGTGGCCGTAAAGAAGCCCGGAAAGATGTCCCGGCTCGCTAAAAGCCCCTCTTCTTCCTCCAACCGCCCCGAGGCCTCGCAGCTACGTCTCTCTGCCAGCCCCGACCCCGGCGGAGCCGTCGATCCGACGATCACCAGCGGCGACAGATATGTCTACACCGTGGCTCGTGAGCGCTCCGTAACGCTTGCCGGCCACGTCTATACCGTCTCCAGCGATCTCGCCACCGTTACCACCTCGGCGCTGACTGACACCTTCGCTCCCCGTGCCCCGGCGGGTCTCGATTCCATCGCCACGCCACAATCGGACGAAAGCAAGGCCTCCATTGACCTTTCCTGGGAGCCGAATACGGAGACCGACCTGGCCGGATACCTCGTCTATCGCCGGGATTCTGTCTCTGGCGCCACTGCAAAGCTGACGCCAGAGATCCATCCCGGCACCGCCTTCCACGATGAAACGATCCTCACGGGCCATAAGTACATTTATTGGGTCACAGCCGTCGACCATTCCGGGAACGAAAGCCCCCGGAGTTCTTCCACAGAAGAAACCCTCCCATAGAGGGGCTCCGGGCATCTCACCATTGCGCGTAAAATTAAGACAACCTGTTGTGCGAGGAGATTTCTGATGGCAACACTTCTGGACCAGCTCAAGCAATTCACCACCGTTGTGGCGGACACCGGCGACATGCAGTCGATGGAAAAGTTCAAGCCCACGGATGCGACGACCAATCCATCGCTCATCACCGCAGCCGCAGGCATGCCTGCCTACTCGCAGATCGTCGACGATGTTCTTAAGACCGCGAAAAAGAACGCGGGCGAAAATGCGGACGATAAAAAAGTCGCAGCAGAAGCCTTCAAGATGCTCGCCGTCGCCTTCGGCCGCAAGATCCTGGAGATCGTCCCCGGACGTGTCTCGACCGAAGTCGATGCCCGCCTGAGCTACGACAAGGAAAAGACCCTGGCCGAGGCCCACGCCATCATCAAGCAGTACGCCGATGCCGGCGTGAGCAAGGACCGCATCCTGATCAAGATCGCCTCCACGTGGGAAGGCATCCAGGCTGCGGAGGAGTTGGAGAAGGAAGGCATTCACTGTAACCTTACCCTTCTCTTCGGTCTGCACCAGGCCATCGCCTGCGCAGAGGCTAAGGTCACGCTGATCTCGCCGTTCGTGGGCCGCATCCTCGACTGGTACAAGAAGGACACTGGCAAGGACTACGCTCCTACCGAAGATCCCGGCGTTCAGTCCGTCACCACGATCTACAACTACTACAAGAAGTTCGGCTACAAGACCCAGGTGATGGGAGCCAGCTTCCGCAACATCGGCGAGATCGAACAGCTCGCCGGCTGCGATCTGCTAACGATCGCTCCCAAGCTCCTCGATGAGCTCAACTCCAAGGAAGGCACTCTCGAAAAGAAGCTCGACGCCGAGAAGTCCAAGACCCTGAACATCGAAAAGATCCCGATGGACAAGGCCACCTTCGAGAAGATGCACGCCGAGGACCGCATGGCCCACGACAAGCTTAAGGAAGGCATCGAAGGCTTCTCCAAGGCCCTCGAAGAGCTTGAAACCCTCCTCGCCAAGCGCGTCGCAGAACTGGCGAAGTCTGAGCCCGTCAACGCATAACTCGTTTCTGTAACCGAAAAAGGGCGGCCACGATGCATCGTGGCCGCCCTTTTTTAGTGTGTCCCGATATGGGTCTAGGCTATTGCGGGAACAGAGAAAGGCATCGCATCCGCAGGTGCCTCCAGTAGATTGAAGCTGGAGAATTCATGCGCCTTGTAGCCACCGCCGCCCTCCTGTTTGCCCTTCCCGCGCTGCCGCAGCAGCAGTCGTCCTCCGCTCCCGCTCCAAAGGCTCCGTACTCGCTGCGAGCCAATGCACGCATCGTGGTTCTTGATGTCGTTGTCGTCGACCGCAAGGGACAGCCGGTCACCAATCTGCAGAAGGACGACTTCCAGGTCTACGAAGAGAAGCAGCCGCAGGTCGTTACGTCGTTCGAGTCGCCCGCTGTGCACCCCGTCCCTCCATCCGCCGCGATCAACTCCACCGCCGATCTCGACCGCCTGGCTCCGCAGTCGCCGGTCAACATCATCGTTCTGGACGAGCTCAACTCACGCTTTGAAGACGAGGCCTTCACGCGCTACTCGCTCCAGAAATATCTCAGCCGCCAACCCGACAAGCTGAACGCGCCCATCACCTTGATCGCAGTAAGCCCGCACAAGTTCAACGTGCTGGTCGACTACACGCAGGATAAGAACGCCATCCTGAATGCGCTCCAACATCACACAGCCGCCAACCCCTGGCAAGTCGGTTCGCGCTCGTGGGCAGGCGAGCAGTTTTCCAGCGCCTTCTCCGCGCTCATGCAGGTCTCGCAGGCGACTGCAGGTCATCCCGGCCACAAGAATATGATCTGGATCGGGCGCGGCTTCCCCACGCTTCGCCTGGACAAGGTCTCCGCCGA
>Ga0157290_10000089_pt1 | contig 19643 bp, 15 predicted proteins | sample NitcycUS149409B1_FD_108389 | JGI IMG/M metagenome (GOLD analysis project Ga0157290, IMG submission 108389) | Soil microbial communities from Arlington Agricultural Research Station in Wisconsin, USA - Nitrogen cycling UWRJ-S149-409B-1 | ecosystem: Environmental > Terrestrial > Soil >...
ATCAAGTCCGTGACATTGCTAAGCATGGTTGTTCCCCAGAATCCTGGCAAAAGGCCAGACGAAGTTTCGTTGAAGTAGTCGGGAAAGAGGGCGGCGGTGACAGCATCTATGCCCTCCGGTTCGCGTCTCTCCGACTTTGCACTCACTGGATCAAAGTCGACGAACCATGATTTAAATATCGCTCGCGTCATTGCTTCGAGTGTCTCGCTTGTCTTCCTCAGAAGATCAGCTCGTGCGTCAATTCCTCCGATGAGGCTCGCGATGCTCCGCTGAATGCGGATAGGCGGCAAGAGAACCTGAAGGCCTCTTTGTGAGGTAAGGCTCGCATAAGGTGCCATGTCCGTTTCGCCACCGACGGTGCGGAGTGCCTGCTGGAAACGCGGTGAGCGCAAAAAAACATATAAGTATGTTGGATCAAGAACTTCTGAGTTAAGAGAACGCCAGAATGTGGTCTGAGGACTACAGACAAAGGGGGGAGCATCAGCAGGTGCAATTGCGACTTTTCCGACCGTTCCTTTGTGTGACAGTAGAGAGTCGTTAGGAGCTCCAATTCCTTTCGTTATTCGTCTACGTGCGGTCTCGTTGATCTTTTCGCATCGGGCGAACAAGATGCTGCCAGCATCCATGTCTGCAGCTCTGATGAATGCCACCCCGTCGGGAACGAACTCATCGGGACGTGGTCGGTACTCACCGTGATTTCCATCCTCAACTCTAAGGACACCCCTGCGCTGGAGTTCGGTCACAGAGAACTCCGGCCACGGGAAGACGACGTTCCCAATAGCTTGTCCATCGATCGAGGCGCTCTCAGATGCCATAACCGAACGCCCCCAGTTTCTGCCGGATAACGCCGTCCAGCTCCGCTCCAAGCACCATCTGCTCGGCGAGCCGTGCGGTCAGTTGGTCCATTTTGTCGGTGAATGCCTCGTCATCGTCTTCCACGTCTTCGGCACCAACATAACGGCCTGGAGTGAGGACGTATGCGTGCTTCTGAATCTCCGTTAGGTGCACTGAACGGCAGAAACCAAGAATATCCTCGAAGGTTCCGCTAACCTCGCTGTCTTCTCGCCAACGATGCACGGCGGAGGCAATCTTCTCAATGTCTGTCTCGTCAAACACGCGGTGAACACGATTCTCAAGGCGACCAAGCTTCCGTGCATCCACGAATAAAAACTCGCCTTGGCGGTTGCGGCCATGTGCGGTCTTATCGCGTGTGAGAAACCAAAGACACGCCGGGATTTGCGTGTTGAAGAAGAGCTGCGGCGGCAGCGCGACCATGCACTCCACCACGTCGGCATCTACCATGCGACGGCGAATTTCGCCTTCGCCGCTTTGGTTTGTAGACATCGAGCCGTTAGCGAGCACCACGCCCGCCTGACCGGTCGGCTTCAAGTGCCAAAGGATGTGCTGTAGCCAGGCGTAGTTAGCATTCCCAGCGGGCGGCTGGCCGTATTGCCACCGCTTGTCTCCTTCAAGGCTTGCGTTCCACCAGTCGGAGATATTGAACGGCGGATTGGCGAGGATGTAATCCGCTTTAAGATCCGGATGCTGATCGCGCGTGAAGCTGTCGGCAGGCTCCTTGCCAAGGTCGAAGCCAATGCCGCGGATGGCGAGGTTCATGGCGATCAGCCGCCAAGTGGTCGGGTTAGACTCCTGCCCGTATATGGCGATGTCGTCGGTGCGTCCGCCATGCGACTCGACGAACTTCTCTGACTGCACGAACATGCCGCCCGAACCGGCGCAGGGATCGTAGACGCGGCCTTTGTGCGGCGAGAGCACGGCGACCAGCGTGCGCACAACTGAGGCGGGTGTGTAAAACTGCCCGCCCTTCTTGCCTTCGGCTGACGCGAACTGCCCGAGGAAGTATTCATACACTTCCCCGAGAACATCCTTGGCACTGTCGCCTTCCCCGAAACCAATCTTCGAGATCAAGTCCACGAGAGCGCCAAGTCGAGCGGGCTCAACCTGAGTTCGTGCGAAACGTTTGTCGAGCAAATTCTTTAGGCGCGGGTTTTCATCCTCGATAGCAACGAGAGCGTCGTCTATGATCTGACCGATATTGGCTTGCTTTGCTTGATTCCGAAGATGCTCCCAGCGTGCTTCTTGTGGCACCCAGAAGACGTTCGCCGAAGCGTAGTAGTCCCGGTCCTCTAGCGCAGCTTCTTGTTCGGTCGCATCGTCGCTGAAATAAAGCTCTGATTCAGGATTGGCTAGCTCGGCAGCAACCTGTCGTCGGCGTTCCTCGAAGGCGTCTGAAACGTACTTCAAGAAGATGAGACCTAGTACAAGGTGCTTGTACTCTGCCGCGTCCATCTGTGCTCGGAGCTTGTCGGCTGTCTCCCAGAGCGTCTTCTTGAGATCCTGGCTGGTCATTCGGCGGGTGAATCCCTTCGTTTACGGCATTCCCGACGAAAGACTAGTTACCGCGACAGACTTGATGGGCCGATATGCCACTCACAAGACCTCCGATGGGATGTTCACCATTTTCGCATCCCGGACCGCTGTAGAGCCAACAGGAGCGGCATACATTACGCACGCTTAGTAACTGCAGGGCGTCTGAACGATACCTGCCAGGACTGGGTTGCGCGTTGCGGTTGCACTTAGGGGGAGGTGCAGGAGGAGGAACGAGGCTGTTACGGAACTCGAGAAGAGTCGGCGATTTGGCCTCGGCCGTTGTTTGGATCGCAGCTGAACGTGGCTTTATTCCGTTCAGTTCTTCTGAAGTGCCAGTGTCAGACGGGTATTTCCTAGTACGTTTGCCATTCTTTTGAGGTTGTAGGCCATGACACCGAGACTGAGCTCTGTGTGGGCTCCTGTTCGTCCACGCAGAAGCAGCCGTGGATGACCGAAGATCCGGTACTTGATGGTTGCGAACGGGTGTTCAACGATCGATCTTCGCAGCCTCATCGTAGCTGCGGTCGCGCGTTCATTCATCTTGGTAAGTGCATCTTCGAACATGTGCCGCGATACCCGGCGTGCGGTAGAAGCTGTGCAGCGATGCTTTAGCGAGCACTCTCCGCAGTCCTTTGCGTTGGCTAAATAGATGATGGATTTGTCTTTCTTTAGGCGCGCCTTGCGCTTCAATGTTTTTTCACCTGGACATCGATACGTATCGGTTTCGGGTTGGTAGCGGAAGGCATTGCATTGGAAGAACGTGCCATCGCCATGCGGGTTTCTTGTGCGTGTGACCGGAACGCATGGCATGATGCCTTTCGCCTCGCAGTTGGCCGCTTGCTCTCCGTTCGAGTAGCCTGCATCCGCGACGATATAGAAGGCTTCTTTTTCGAGCACGGCCTTTGCCGCATCAGCCATGGGCTCCAAGCTGCGGTTATCGGCTGCATCCAGCACAACATCATGCGCGATGATGATTGCGTGCTCAGCATCAACGGCGCTTTGCAAGTTATACGCAGGTTGGGTGTTTCGACCCATCACCATGAAGCCCGCTTCAGGCTCTGGATGCCGCTTCAGCTTTTCAAGAGCGGCTTGGACGCCAGTACCATCGAACTCTGGCGATTGCTCACCATCCAGCTTTTCCATGCTGTCGAGATACTTCTGCAACTGGAAGCGCTCACGTGCTGTGTCGATACTTGCTACGGCACGGAACTTGCTTCCGTCGCCTGCAACCCACTCGCCGCGGATCAGGCCGCAGCTTTTCGCGAAGCGAACAAGCTCCGCTCCAGCAGCAGTCACTGCCTCCCGGTGCATACGCCGGAACTCGGCGATGGATTTGTAGTCCGGATATAGCCGCTCCAACAACCACATCACTTCTACATTGCGATGGCACTCTATCTCTAACCGTCGTGACGAACGGATCTGATTGAGGTAACCGTAGAGGTAGAGTTTCAAGAGAGCACGCGGATCGTAACCAGGCCGACCGGTATCAGCGGGCTCAGAACGTTCGAAGCCGAGCTGCTCCATCTTGAGCTGTCCGACGAAGGCCTCAATGACACGACACATGTGATCGACCGGAACGAGGTCGTCCAGTGTTACCGGGAACAGCGTGCCTTGGCTACGGCCTTCACCTTGGATATAAGGCATAGATGATGTCCTCGCGTTGCGAAGACATCATCTCACGTCATGAAGGCATATTCAGAGGTAAAACTCGGCCATCATCAAGGCCAAATGAGACTGGTAGGATCAGTGGTCGATAACGTCACGCTATTTACAGAACCGGCGACTTTGAGGAAAGGGTTTGACGATTCAGAGTCGGCGAATTCCGTATGATGGCCGTCGAACGAATCGTAAGCAACAAGCCATGTACCAGCGTTCGCAGGCAGAACTTTGGAGTCACCCCAAACTAGAGCCACACTCTGCGCATTCACATCGGTTACATCGTGCGGGCAAACCTCTTGGAAGGAGATCGTGAAATTCACTGCTCCAGAAGTTCCAAATCGATGGTGAACAGTCGACACAGAATAGCTCACGACATTGCCATCGTCGCCGGTGAAAGTCTGGCTCCAATCGCCTTCGGTATGGCTTGTGTTCAGGCGAGCTGAACCCCTGACAACATTGCAACCGTTGTCCGGAGTGATGCGATATGGGTGATTTAGATCGTCATTATTGCCGCAATCGCCAGTAGAACACTGTCGGAAAGATCCACTCGTGAAGGTCCTAGGAGGCCCATCCTCTGTGTGCTTTGTGGTCACTGTGAATTTAATTGATCCAATCACTGCTGGTAGAGATCCGAGATAAAGGCGATATGAATCCTTCTCTTTATGCTTAATCAACCCCAAGAGAGAAGCGCTTTGCCACGGTACATCCAAAGTGGCTACAGCCGACTGATACGAGTGCGAGTTCGGATCGGCAGTAAATACGTCGGAAACAGGTACGGAGAAGTCCAACTCTTGCGTGGTGCTAGAAATAGGCGTGTAAATGTGCCCCGAAACGTTGAGATTTGGCGTGAATTTCTGCTGTGCTGCATATTCGAAATTTCCAAATACCCGAACCATTACCGGATACGTGCTTCTCGAAGGAACTACAAAGCGAGGCGTAAACTTCGTGAGCTGTGGCTCGTGTTGGCGGAATGGAAGAGAGTTTACGACTTGTTGGGCTTTCGCTGTCGCATCAGCTAACGCTGTTGTCGTGCCAGTGGTCACATCGTTAGCCGCGGTTTGGAGCTGATCGAGCGTACCTCTAATAGTAGGGTTAAGGTGGTCGTCAAACGTTTTGTTGAGGCTGTCCAAGTACGCATTCTTGGCATTGCTGATCGAGATGGCCACCTCACGTCCTGCTTCGATCGCCACACTGTTGCCGGCGTTACGCGCTGAGATTATGGCGGTGTTCACTTGGTCCATTAGCTTGTCTAGTGCTGCGCCGACGAGTAGACCACCTAGTTGCGCGTCCGATCGCTGCCCTGATAACGAAAGGAGCGACAGGAGAAGAACGCATCGCATGTTCTTTTTCATAAAGTGCTGAATTCCTTTCCATCTCAACTGAATCCCGAACAACTCTACTGCCTGTGCGGCCCAAAACTTACGTCCCGTGTTTGAGGAGCAGCGTTGTGAGCTACTTCTCTCTGCATAATTTTCAAAGAGGTTGAAAATCATTTTGGGGCGAGTATCGTTGCAGATTGCGTATGAAGGTGAACAACTACTAATCGGAGTGCTTGCCTAGCCAGATGCGTGAGGAACCTGGGTCGTACACTGTCTGCCCGAAATCGATCAAAAACGTGGAACCAAACTGGGCTGCCGGTATCTTCCAAGTACCGATTCCACCGCAGGACTTCGCATTTTCCGGGGTGTCCTTCAGGAAGATTTTGTAAACGGTTGAATGGATCACGGCTTTCCCATTGGTACCCGTAACATCAAAGAAGGTGCCAGACGAAACGGCATACGGAGTGATCGTTTCACTAGATCCGACACAGGTGGTGAGAGTTTCAGTCCCGCCACTAACCGTGGGCTTCAAGTCAGCCTCTTCGAGTGCCTTCAACATTGCCTTGTTGATCAGAACAGAATGTTTCCCTTTGTCGTCGAACCCTGAGTCAACCTGAGCCACTCCGGCGACAGGTCCGATGCGGATCGGAACGGTCGGAATATTGAATACAGAAATGTCGTTGAGTTTGTCATCGCGATCTGCGAAGTATCCAGCTGTGGATATCGAAGTGAATCCTTCATTGCGCAGGACATCGTCGGAACAGTAAGGAGAGGCGATGTTTCGGTAGAGGAGACGGTTCTTGTAATCAACTGTAAAGAAAGCATGAGAAATCAGGTCGGCTCCGAGAATACCAACCTGTCTTTGTCCTACACCGCTCCCATCCTTGATTGTGACCCCGCTGAGGTCTTGTACCTTGGTGTCTATAGGATTCCAGCCGCCACCGAAAAATTCCAAGCCCGCAAACGATGAGTAGGCACTCTCGTTAGCTTTGTGAGAATAGAGGTGAGGCTTGAGAGTAAACGATGGCCCCAATAGCGCTTTAGAGTCTACGACCGTGTCCAGCGATCCCCAGTCGACAACAAAGAAGCCTGACGCACCTTCTAGTTTCACTGTTACATATGGCATACCGCTCATTACCATCATAGGCATCGTGTTGCCATGACAGGAGTCAAGAGCGCTCGATGACGAAACCGTCGTTTGAGCGAAGGCAGATGTTGTCGTTAGTAGGAAAACAGACACAAAGGCGAAACGCAGCAAGGAGCACCTCCGGGAAATCCTTTGACAGAATTCATGCTGACAGGAGCCCAAAACTAATGTTTTCTGAATGAGGCGGATCATACGGGTACAGCGCCTATGTGTAAAGGCAAATGTGATCCGCTGGTCTCGTGAACTGCGACCTGATGGCCCGGACGACCTGAGAGTTCCGTAACAGCCTCGGAACTCGACTTCTGCCGCGCGAACCGGCGAGCGAGGGCCGGCGGCGGGACAAGGGTGCAGGGAGAAACCGAAGCGGTCTCTCCCTGCCGCGCGAAAAGCGCGGGATGAAGCGAGGCCGCAGGTTCGCGGCCTCTTTGACGAACGGTTAGGCAGCTTTCTCTACCTTCGCTGCAACTTTGACGGCTTGCGGCTGCTTCTTCGCCTTGGCCTTCGCCGCAAACTCGGCTTTGACTTTCTGGGCGATGGCGTCGGTATCCACCTTGTAGGTGGTCGCCGCTTCCCTAAGGATGCTCGACGCATTCCCGCGAGAGGCGGTGAGAACGATGGTCAACTCGACCACGGCGCGGGAGAGTGTTGCCTCCTGCGCACGGCGGAGGTAGGCGGCGAAGAGCTTCCCGATGTTCTCGGTGTCCTTCGACCGCTTGATGCCGTGCTGCTTGGCGATGGTTTCAAGACGACCCTCTCCCACAAGCTCCGCAAGTTGCGAACCGATGAAGAGCAAGTCCCGCTTCATGAGGCGAACCGGAACTGCGGCGCTGATGGCCGCGAGGACCCTCAAGCCGGTCGTGTTGGCGATCGCCTCTTCCCGGCGCTGCTTCTGCTGCGCGGCTTTCCAGCTTTCATCGTTGCGAGGGTTTGGCCGCTGCGGGTGATGTACGGGGCAAGTGGTATTGGTGCAAACCTTGCGCATGGTTCCCACTTCGCTCCCGTCCGTCACAATGGCCTCGGTGGTGAACTTGCACACCTTGAACTCAGGCCGTTTCGCCTCTTCCTTGGTCTGTGGCTTTTCGGCACGAATCTCGGTGTACTTGTTGCGCGGGAGAGTCGTGCTGCCTTCCTTCTGCTGACCGAAGGCCGTGCTGATCTGCACGAGGTTCGGCTTGGCCGCGACGGTCTTCGCGACGTGCGCCGCAACCTTCGACTGGTAGCAGGTCGGGTCGGTGCAGGAATCGAGCTTGCCGCCGATGTCCGAGAACAGGAGCTTGTTGTGTCCTGTACGCTTCGGGCAATCGACACAGCTTCCGGCCGCTGGCACAAGCTGCGCGTCTCGCTTGTCGAACGGAGCGTCCTTGAGGGCAAGAACGATGTTGGTATCAATCCAGAATTGCAGGTTTCGTACCGGCAGGAGAACGCGGGTCGGCTTCTGGCCGCCGTTGTAAACCTCCTTGTAGCAAGCGGAGAGTGCCTGTTCCTGCTGGTCGGGCTGGAGCTTCGCCAACAAGAGCGCATGGCCTACCCCGATTTCCTCGGCATAGAACGCCTCGACCACGATGGGCGCAAGGTCGGTGAGCTTGAGCCGGGTGGTCACGTAAGCGGGCGTCTTGCCCATCTTGGCGGCGATCTGCTCCACGGTGTACTTCGGCTCTTCCAGATTGAGCAAGGCGCGGAAGCCTCGCGCCTCTTCCAGCGGGTGAACGTCACGACGTTGTAGGTTCTCGATGATTTGGGCTTCGAGTGCCTGGGCGTCGTTCAAGTCCATGATGCGGACGGGGACGGAATCGGACTCCGCGATCTGCGCTGCACGGTAGCGTCGAGCACCCGCAACAATCTCGAAGCCATGCTCCGCAAGTGGGCGAACGAGAAGCGGAGAGAGAATTCCTTGGGTTCGGATGGATGCGGCAAGCTCTCGGAGCGCATCATCCTCGAAGATGCGGCGCGGGTTGGTCTTGGACTCGCTTAGCAGTGCAAGCGAAACGTTGCGGTACTCGGTGGCGTTGACGACTTGAGTTTTCATGGTGATGTGCTCCTTTCGAGCGGTTGGACTGAGGGTCACAGAGCGGCACACGTCGGGCATGGTTCCGCTCCAACGGAGCGGACTAGCCGAGAATGCACTTGTCCGTAAAAGCCTCTTCAAAGCCCTGCAATCGCAGGTTGCTGTCCCACGTCTTGGCGAAGCTCTCGTGCTGCTCCTGCAACTGGAGCAAAGCGACGTAGTGGTCGTTCACGATGGCGCGGGATACCTGCTCCAAGGCGAAGTAATCATTGCGCCAGTAGTACGGAATCAGGTGTGCGCCTCCCGCGAGTCCAAGCTCGAAACACATCTCCGGGTCACGCATGGCGTCGCCGTTCTGTTCGCCGTAGTGACAGACTGAGATTGCGGGGAGTCCAAGAGGACCGGACTCGTCCACCGCTTCAATCACAAGCGGCATATAGGGCGGGTTTTCGATTTTCACGTAGAGGTTGGGTCGCCAGCCTCCGGCTTTCTGCAAGATGGCGAGTAGGGTCTTCATGCCGCCACCTCCGCAAGCTCCGGTTCGCTCGTGGAGCCTTTCTCCTCTGCGGTCGTCTCCAAGGCGGCGAGGATGAGGCTTGCTGCTTGCTGGATGACTTCCAAGCTCTCGGCCAACAAAGAGGCGTTGCCCTGATAGAGCTGGATGTAATCCGCCGATGCTGAGTCGTTTACAAGGCCGATCGCCTTTCCTACAACAAAGGCAACGGATTCGGCTTCCAGCTCGCGGACGGTCTTGGTGGTCGCGGTGCGGCGTTCTGCCTTGTGCAGCAGTTCGTGCGCGGTTTCATGCACCAGCGTCGAAAACTGCTCGGCCTTGGACTGCCCGTTCAGGATGGCAATGCATCCGCCGTAGCTCTTGCCAAGCGCACCCTGCAAGTCGTCGCTGTAGACAAGCTGGATGCCCCTGTCCTTGAGAAAGGCGGCGATACGGTCCATGTTGCCGCCGGGATCGCCTCCCACTTCGTGCATGGCTGGCAGGTCTACGCCGTTGGTCTGCGAGATGTCGAAAACGTACGCATTGCGGAACCCAAGCAACACCCGCTCGTTCTGCTTGGTGATGTCCTTCTGGGCTTCCTTGTCCTTCTTGCGTCGGACTCCAACGATGGGAGCAAGGATGCGAATGCCTTTGGCTCCCGCATTGACGGAACGGCCAAGCTCTTTCCATGTCCAGAACCCTGCAACGCGGGTTGCGGTGGGCATCTGTCGCGCAATCTCCAGCACGTTGCCAAAGCTGTAATTGTGGAAGCGGCTCATCGCCGTGAGGTAGTTCGTAAGGGCGTCCGACTTTCCGGCCTCTAGCTGTTCAATCAACAGCTTGACGTTGGCGGCGACTAGCTCTTGCTTGGTGGTCGGCTTCTTGGTGTCGATGGCGGTGACGTTGTTGGCTTGGTTGTTCATGGTGTCTTCTCCTTGGTGTTTGGCTTTTGCACTTCCGCGTTGAAACGCGGCATGTACATGCCGAACGCCACCTGGCGAAGGCGGGGGTAGCAAGGTGCAAGGGGAGGGGTCTCCCCACCCTTGAAGAGGAGCCGAAGGCGGAACGGAAAGGGCGTAGCGAAGCGGAGGTCTGCACAAGCCCGCAGGGCGCGGAAGATTGGGGAAACCCCTTGCGCCGCGCGATCGGGGCAGAGCCCCTTAGCGAGGTTTGGCTTCCATATTCGTGCGCGTCAGCGCACAAGACTTATGAGGGTGGGCGTTGCGGGCGGGAACGGCCCGCTGAGGTGGGTGACGAAGGTCAAAGGACCGGAGACAGGGAGGATACTTCCTCCCTCGGCCGCAATGTCCCTTAAACTATGTTCCGTAAGTCTTTGATGATCATGAAGTTAATCTTTGAACTTGGAAAGCACGGCTGAGGCACAAGAAAGCTCGATTTTTTCTAAAACCGCTTTCCGATCTTCTGCCCCGCTCGCGATCAAGATAGTAGGGTTCGGGATCTCGGGCTCTAAGATGTGTTCATTGCAAAGGAACGACATGGCGCGAGCTCTAACGAAGATGACACTGGATGGAACGTTATATGTCCGTCCGCCGGAGACCGAACGCCAGATTGACGAGGTCTTATCGTTCAGCATCCTAGAACTGAAGCAAAGATTGATGGTTGCTGACAAAGGCTCAGTAGGTTACCTCCGAAGTGAGACATTGGTTCATCTCATGCGAACGTCGATCCTGGAAAACCGGCCAGAAGTAGCTGATGTCGTCCTGCCAATACTCCTAACCCGATGCGAAAAGAACTCGAGGTTACCGTCGACGGAGACCTCCGCGATGCGGCTATTGTGCGAGAAGAGATTTTGGGTGAGTTCTGTGAGCTCATTGCGCTGGACTCAAAAACTGAACCCGGAGTCCTTGACTTCTACGAATGTCGCTTTAATTCAGCATTTGCCTCGCTTCGGGTGAGCGTCGTTCGCAGAGCGCTCACCCGCCTCAAGCACGAGGGAGAACCGGATGGCGCAGACTTGCCCGAAGACGAGATGTACGGGCAGCCCGCGGGCTTTCTAAAAACATTGGTAGACAACGTATCGTCGCCGGCTACGCAGGAATGGGACGCTCTTCGTCGTCCCATTACTGCAGCCATCAAGAGCCTTCCGCGCGACGAACGGAAAGCCGTATTTCTTGTTCACGTCATGGGCTACCAGCAAAGTTCCAGCGACCCGACCAAGATCACTGCTGCCACTCGGTGCAACTGCGATGCTCGAACGATCTTCAACAGACTGCAGCGTGCCGAGAAGAAATTGTCAGTTTTCAAGGAGTATGTATGATGCGCCCCGCCGAAATCCCCAAGGGAACGTTGCAAGATGCCCTTTACACGCTATCGATTGAGAAAGAAATGCCCGATGCTGCCTTTTTGGATGAAGTCATCCGCGCTTATCCGGAGTATTCGGAGGAGCTGACGGACTTTGCTGTTGATCTCGCTATTGATCGCTTTGCGAACCGGATACATGAGGAAAGCGCAGTCCCGAGTCTTGCGGAGTTGCAGAACGTGAGTCCCTCCGTTAGCCGAGCTCTCAGCCGTTTTCAGAACTGTCTACACTCGGTTCAAACGACGGCTGTCTCGGACTCCGTGATCGATTTATTGCACGGGACAAATCAGTCTTACGAGGTAGCCAATCCGTTCTCACGTTTGACTCGCGATCAATATCGGAATGTCGCAAGGAACTTGAACGTCAACACAGTTTTCATATCGAAATTTCGCGATAGGCAGATTGTTCCAGACACTGTTCCTGTTGAATTCCAGAGAAGGATGGCGACGGCGATTGATGTGCCTGTTGAACTTCTGATTGCTCACATCAATGCTTCTCAGGGAGCGCCCCAGAGACAGCTCTATAAGGCAGACAAAAAGCCGACCAACTCAATACAGCAAAATTTTGAAGAAGCGGTCAAAGGATCGGGCCTAAGTCTCGAACAACAACAAGCTTTATTGGAGCTTTGACCCTTCATGGACTCATTTGATCAGATTCGACTGAAAGCATCACTGCGAAGCACCGCGATCATCCAGGCAGGCATTGATTCGGTGAATCCGCTCGCTGTTGTAGAGGCTGCAGCGATGTCGCTCGACCTCGATTTGATCGAATTGCCAACTGGCGATGCAGGTCTTAAGGGGGCGAAAGCGCTCTATGACGATCAAAGCGGCACCATCTGTTTCGAGCGAACTTCTAACGCTGCGGATCGAGCTTTATTAATAGCGCATGAACTTGGTCATGCCGAGCTGCATGCAGGTTCGTCGAGTTGTGATTCTTCAGAGATTGATCCCAGTCAAACGAGTCAGAACAGCCCAACTGGTATCGAGAGAGTTGAAGACTACGGTGCAAAGGAACGGAGAGAGCTTCAGGCCAACGTGTATGCGCGTGAACTTCTATTGCCTCGACAGCTCGTCGCGGATCTCTATCTAGCGACAGGGTTCACGAGCCAGGACATTGCGGAGAAGACAGGTCTACCTTTAGCCCTGGTAAGGCAGCAACTGATCGATGCTGTTTTACTCCCGCAATCTGAGGCGCAATCAGAACAAAACGAAAGTGTGGTCACTACTCCACCATGTGATTCATCGCAGTTTCGTGCAGTGTCCCATCGCGGCTCTGCCTATCAACTCCAAGCTGGGCCAGGGACTGGAAAGACGAAGACTCTTGTAGCGCGGGTCAAATCTCTCGTGAATGAAGGAATCGACCCCGCGGGGATTCTTGTCCTGACCTTCTCGAATCGGGCTGCAGGGGAACTCTATGACCGGCTGGCTCAATCACTTCCAGAGGCCGTTGACAAGATATGGATTGGTACGTTCCACAGCTTCGGTCTCGACCTCGTTCGCCGGTTTCATGACAAGCTTTCGCTTTCAAACGATCCCTCGCTGTTCGACAGAAGCGATGCCATTGCTGTGCTTGAGGAACAATTGCCAACCTTGGCTCTGAAGCACTATCGCAATCTGTGGGATCCAACGATGGTTTTGCGCGACATCGTATCTGCGATTTCGCGAGCAAAGGATGAACTGGTTGACGCAACGCAATATCGAAGCCTGGCCGTGGCGATGAAGCAGATAGCTACATCAGAAGATGGAATTGAAGCCGCGGAAAAGTGTTTGGAGATTGCGGATGTGTATGACCGTTATGAGGAAGCCAAGCGAGAGCGCGGTGGCGTCGATTTCGGAGATCTTATCCATCTCCCTACCCGTCTGCTCGAAACGGACGAAGCGGTGCGTCTCAATGTGCAGTTGCGACACCGACACGTGCTTGTTGACGAATATCAAGATGTAAATCGGGCGAGCGCCCGTTTGCTCCAATTACTGTCGGGAAGCGGAGAGCGACTCTGGGTCGTTGGCGACGCCCGACAATCAATTTATCGTTTCCGAGGTGCATCGAGCCTCAATATGGGACATTTTGCCACCGACTATCCGGGTGCAAAGATCGATCGCCTCGAAATGAACTATCGCTCCATTGAACAGATCGTCCAGACCTTTAGCGATTTCTCGAAACAGATGATTGCTTCAGAGGGTATGTTGCCGCTTATGCTGACCGCAACCAAAGGAGCTGGTCAATATAGGCCCGAGATACATTCGTTCGAAACGCTTGATGATGAGATTGGCGGTGTGGCAGCGAGCATCAAGGAAATCGAATCAACTGGAATTCGCCTCAGAGATCAGGCGGTTCTCTGCCGCACCAACGTGAGATTGAATGAGATTGCACAAGGGCTTGAGAGTCGCGGTATACCAGTGCTCCACCTTGGCAGCTTGTTTGAACGAGACGAAGTAAGGGATTTGCTGGCCGTACTCGCATTCGTTGGAGAAAGCTCAGGTGATGCGCTCGTCCGGTTAGCTGCGGCGGAACGATATTCGATTTCCCTTCAGGATGTTCATAGGGTTCTACGCTATCTCCGCGAATCTGGCGACCGTAGTCAGTGGGACCTTTCGGCTGCTATTGACGGAGTCAGCGCCGAAGGATCACTTGCATTGACGCGTTTATGGGAAGATGTTGGGGGATTCAACTCGAGCATGAGTCCATGGGAAGTTGCGCTTACGTATCTCCTCGACAAGACCGATGGAGTAAGGCGTTTTGCCTTGGACACTTCCGTGTCCGGCCGAATGAAGGCCGTCGCGCTTTGGCAATTTCTCAATTTCCTCCGGAAGCCAAGCCCCAACCGGCACGGAGCGCCAATCACGCGACTGCTCGACCACGTCAGGCAGCTTGTGCTCTTAGCCGAGGAGCGTGATCTTCGCCAAGTCCCTGCAGCGGCTCTAGGGCTCAATGCCGTCCGTCTGATGACTGTTCATGGCAGTAAAGGGCTGGAATTTGAGGCGGTTCATATTCCTGGGCTGACTGCTGCTGGGTTTCCTAGCTCCAATCGTGGGGAACGGTGTCCCTGTCCAACAGGGATGATTGAAGGAAGCGATGTAGGGACGAGGGACACTCATACTGAAGAAGAAGAGTGCTTATTTTTTGTTGCATTATCACGTGCAAAAGAACGGCTTCTAATCTCTCACGCAATGAAGCAGCGGAATGGGAATGTACGAAACCCTTCAGCGTATCTTGCGCTGCTTCCAAGTGTTGAACGGAGAGACGCACGAAACACAGAGGTGATGAGGGTAACGGATGGGGGGAGCTTGACGTATATCGTTCCGGTCTCGTTTCCTTCTGAGTGGCTGCTTACTGACAGCAAATTGGCGACATTTGAGAAGTGCCCTCGCCGGTTCTTCTATACGCATGTCTTAGGTTTGAGGAGCGCGCGCAAACAGACCGCATTCTCGCGCACACATGACTGCTTGTACGAACTCATCAGCCGTGTTCACGCACGGCGCCTCGACGGAACACCCACACAAGCCGAGGTTCTTCTCGAATTGGAAGAAATCTGGGCGGAACGCGGTCCTATTGGACACGCATATGAGAAGGAGTACCGCACTCTTGCAGAACGCCTTGCTGCCGCCCTTCTGACTGCGGGAGCTGACAGAGCCTTCCATAAGCCGACCCTTCTCCCTGTGGACCTACCGACAGGACGGGTCTGGGTAGAGCCAAGCGATGTTTCTCAACTCGCCGACGGTAGGACGAGTATCCGCCGTGTACGGACGGGGCACCTGCGCAGCACCGAGTACGACAGTCTGGAATACACGCTTTACCTTATGGCCGCTCGAACAAGTTTTGGCGAAAAGGGCGTCGTGCACGCGCTTCATCTGTCCGATGAAGTAGAGGAAATCGTCAGCGTAACGCCGGCGAAGCTCACTAACAGGATGAGGAAGAGCCAGGATATGTTGTCCGGCATTGCGGGAGGCGAATTTCCACCTGAGGTCAACGCCGTGACCTGCCCTCGGTGCCCTCACTTCTTTATTTGTGCTGCCACGCCCGGCGGTCCTCTCGTCATTCTCTCCTCTGGAAAATAATCACTTCGACGCCTTCCGGTTTCTGCTCCCACTCGCGATCAAGAGAGTGAAGGACGATGCAGGCAATCAGGCCTAGCAACTCGATCCTAAGGAGTGAAGAACATGGCGATGATTGATGTTTTCTATCAGGGCGAGCAGCTGGGAGAGGTCCAGCACTTAGCCCTCGACGCGAGCTCTACGATTGGTGTGCTGCAGGCGGCCATCCGCGAAAAGCACGGCATCGTTTACGAAACCTTCCTGTTTCTCGAAAACGGGGAGGAGGTTATCGAAGAACTCGTTTGCATCTCGGAACATGCCCGCGGCGGTAACCTCAAGGTTCACGTGCATCGCTGCCGGCACGTAGAGGTGACGGTGGGCTTCAACGGCCGCGTGGCCGAACGTCGTTTCTCTCCCGCAGCGACTGTGGCGAAGATCAAGCGCTGGGCTGCTGAAGAGAAGTTCGGGATGACTCCGGAAGAAGCAGGCGAGCATGTCTTGCAGATCGCTGGCACGCATCATCGTCCGGCGCCGGGGACTCATGTCGGGGCGCTCACCGACGGTCGGGTCTGTGGTGTGGCTTTCGACCTGGTCCCGGACGAACGCGTAAATGGAGCGAGTGAGGCCAGCGAATGATCGGGCCAGACCAACGGGCGTTCGAAGCGGACACCGCGAAAGCCGTGTTCCGCCTCGGCGTGGCCGAGGGTCGGTGGCGCTTGCTTTCCACGGGGTGGCCGTTCGCTTTCATTGAAGTAGCTTCGAAAGATGGTTTATGGCATACGCTCCGATTCAACTGCTCGGGATACCCTCAGCTCGCTCCAACAGCGGGCCCTTGGGACACCACTAAAAACGCGATCCTGCAATTCGATCGATGGCCGCGCGGGAGCGGCGGACGGGTAACGGCTGTCTTCCGTACCGACTGGAAAGGCGGGACTGCGCTTTATCTGCCATGTGACCGCGAGAGTATTGTCGGTCACGACAATTGGCGGATACAGATGCCATCGAAAATCTGGCGCCCAGAGGATGGGCTCATTCAATATCTGGAGCTTGTGCATGAACTTCTCAATAGCCGGGACTATTCGTCGCCTGTTTGCACCACGGCATAGGATTTCTTGTTCGTGGCAGCTGTGGCGGCGTCTCTGCAAAGAACTGCGAGTCCGTGGTCGCAACCGCACACGCGAGAGCGGAGCCTTCCTCTTAGGTGACGTTGTCGACGGTAGAAGGCGAATCGTTGATTACATCTTGTACGACGACCTCGATCCGAATTGTCTCGAAACGGGTATCGTTCGCTTCGATGGCCGATATTTCAGCGAATTGTGGTCTCACTGCAGGGCGCACGGTGTCACGGTCGTTGCTGATATCCATGTCCATCCTGGCGGTGCAAGCCAGAGTGGTTCGGATAAAGCCAATCCGATGATTTCAATGAAAGGGCATATCGCCTTCATCTTGCCTGACTTCGCGTCAGAACCTTGTTCTCGCCGTCGCCTCGGTATCTACGAATACGAGGGAGCCAAAGAATGGACAACTATCCCGGGAGCCCAACGAAATGCTTTCTTCCAAATCGGACTGTGAAACCCAGCCGTCAGCCGCGGTAAACCCAGATAGTCTGCACCGGCTTGTTAAGCAGCTAATGGACAATGGCACTGCACCCACAGTGGCTGAAGCTGAGACAATTTTCAACGGATACAAGCTCGTAATCGAATACAAGCCACATGGCGATGACGAAGTCAGCGACCAGACAATCTTGCTTACATGCGTAGCTTTGGCCAAGCGCGTATTCCTGGGCGGCGTCACCGTGGTCGGAGACCTTTCTGCGAATCAAGAGACCCCTCTACCGCTGGGTCTTACCCTACAAGATGCTGTTCTCTCTCTTGGGGCGAAGGCCGAACTCGAGGACTCTGTATGCCAACCGCGAATCCTGGTAGGTACTGCACCAGCTCCTATAAATGGCTTTGCAGTTCGTGCAGTTGCTTCAGGCTGGAGAGGCGGAATCATCCCAGGTAGCAGTTCTTTTGCGCCGCGCGGTACAATTCCGATTCCGACCGCATCCATGCTCGCTGCCGCACTGGCAGTCAATGAAGCATTTCTTCATGTCAATGGAACTGCACCCGTGGCTGGCCGACGGTCGCTTGGTTTATCCCTGTGGAATCTCTCGACCGACACAGATTGGCTAGTTGACGATCCTAATGAGCCGCCATTGACATACCTTCCGTCTTCTCTTTGGTTGATCGGGCTTGGCCATCTCGGACAGGCATACCTCTGGGGTCTCGGGTTGCTGCCCTATGCCGCCCCGGAGAACCTTAGACTGGTTCTGCAGGACACAGATCGGGTCACTGAGTCAACGGAGAGCACCTCGATTCTCACCGACGCTTCGATGGTGGGCCATATGAAGACACGCGTCCTTGCATCGTGGGCCGAGCGCAGAGGCTTCCAGGCTGAAATACATGAACGTTTGTTCGGTCCGTGGGTCAACAGGCAGAACTTTGAGCCATCTGTTGCGCTGTGCGGTATCGACAATGCGCTCGGCCGCAGAGCGCTCGATCAGGCGGGATTCGACCTTGTTTTGGAGGCTGGCCTAGGTCGAGGCCATCAAGACTTCCGAACTATGCGCATTCATTCATTCCCGGGCAGTCGCCCGAGCGAAGACATTTGGAGGAGAAAAGATGCGGTTGAGGAAGACGCGATCCAGCAGCCGGCCTACGAGGATCTATTGACAACGGGCAAGCTCGATCAATGCGGTATCACTCTGTTGGCAGGTAAAGCCGTCGGCGCTCCATTCGTGGGCGCTACCGCAGCAACTCTTGTTTTGTCTGAGCTGCTGCGCATTCTCCATGGAGGCGGCTTAAACCAGCTGGTCGATGTCGACCTGCTCAGCGTCGAGCATCGCACCATCGTGCCAAACAAGACCTCTTTTCACGAGCGCAACACCGGATTCGCATTGGCGAAAGGACTCTCTGGTCATAGAGTTTAGCGATGTCATGTAGCAAGTATTGCCAGTGCTTCTGGTCGCCTCCCCGAAAGACTGATTGCGGCTTCTACCAAAGCTGTTTTTCACCGCACGCCCATGCCCGCAGAGCTAACATTGCTAGACCCGGTCAAAGACGTTCAGATCGGCAGGTTGCGGAAGTGCGAGGCGGGTAAAGGTAAATGACGATGCACGAAATAAGCTGCCCACATTGCGGTAAAGCTTTCAAAATCGACGAAGCGGGATACGCTGACATTCTCAAACAGGTGAGAGATGGCGATTTCGAACGGCAGCTACATGAACGGCTTGAGTTGGCGGAACAAGATAAGCAGAATGCTATCGAACTCGCTGGAACTAAAGCAGCCAGTGAAGCCCAGCGGGATGCCGCAGCCAAGGACGCTCAGATTCAAGAGCTGAAGGCCAAGCTCGACGCCGAAGAGGCGGCACGAAAGCTCGCCGTGACAGAGGCACTGAGCTCTGTGGAGAAGCAGCGCGACTTGCTCGCGTCTGAACTTCAACTTGCTAAGCAGGACAAATGTAACGCTGTCGAACTCGCCGAAACGAAGGCTGCCAATGCAGCTCAGAGGGATGCCGCGACCAAGGACGCTCAGATCCAAGAGTTGAAGGCCAAAATTAGTGCCGAAGAAGCCGCGCGCAAACTCGCCGTTGCTGAGGCGGTAAGTGCAGCAGAGAAAGAGCGCGACACGCTAGCAAATGAACTACAGCTTGCGAGGCAAGATAAGCTTAGCGCTGTCGAACTTGCCCAAGCGAAATCTGCCGGCGAGTCCCAGAAAGATGTCGCAGCCAAAGATGCTCAGATCCAGGAGTTGAAGGCCAAGATCGACTCAGGGGAAGCTCTAAAGAAACTCGCCATCACCGAGGCAGTCAGTGCTGTGGAGAAGGATCGTGACAAGCTGAAAGGCGATCTCGAAAAGGCTGAACTTGAGAAGCAACTCTCGGAACAATGTCTAAAGGATAAGTACGAAACGCAAATCAAGGATCGAGATGATGCGATCGAGCGTCTTCGTGACATGAGGGCTCGCCTTTCAACCAAGATGATCGGCGAGACCCTTGAACAGCATTGCGAAACTGAATTCAACCGAATCCGATCTACGGCCTTTCCGAGAGCATATTTTGAGAAGGACAACGACGTCAAAGCAGGCAGTAAGGGTGACTACATCTTCCGCGATACCGATGAGGGTGGAACTGAAATCGTCTCGATTATGTTCGAGATGAAGAATGAGGATGACCGAACAGCAACGAAGGGTAAGAACGAAGATTTCCTGAAGCAACTAGATAAGAATCGTGCCGAC
>Ga0157290_10000091_pt1 | contig 19407 bp, 19 predicted proteins | sample NitcycUS149409B1_FD_108389 | JGI IMG/M metagenome (GOLD analysis project Ga0157290, IMG submission 108389) | Soil microbial communities from Arlington Agricultural Research Station in Wisconsin, USA - Nitrogen cycling UWRJ-S149-409B-1 | ecosystem: Environmental > Terrestrial > Soil >...
AGCGGGGAAGAAGTGAAGGCGAGTCGAGCAGCTCCGTAAACGAGACATGAAGAAGGACGAAGGAGACGAGGATGAGGCCGTCCGCTCCGAGAAAGGTCAAAATCTCAGGAAGTTTTCCGGACAATCCCAGAAGCATGGTTCCCGCTCCTCCGGTCGCAAAGGCACCGCCCAGCCAGCCGAGGCCAAGGAGGTGGCGATTGCTCCAGCGCACGGCCATGAGCGAACTGCTGCCTGCAGCGAGGATGATGCAACCGACGAAGAGGATAAAACCGGTGCTCATGGGAGGGGCGTTCGCCTTCTCTCGCTTTCACGACGAGAGATACTTCGATTTTCGAGTAGTTTGATAGTAGCCCCATGCAGAAGGTGCGCATGATCTGCACTGCAGGTCCCTTTTTCGGGACGATGGGACGAAGGAGAAAGAGTAGATGTTTGGTATTTCCCGATTGGGTGTTTTGATGCTGCTTGCTGTTCCCACGCTCTATGCGCAGGTGGCAAAAGATACGCCAAAGAGTTACGAATGTTTTCGGGCAGAGAAGCCGCTGGTCATCGACGGGAAGATCGACGACAAGGCATGGAAGAAGGCGGAGTGGACGACGGAGTTCGTGGACATTGAGGGCTCCGCGAAGCCCCTGCCGAAGTTTAAGACGCGCGCGAAGATGCTCTGGGATGACCAGTACCTCTATATTGCAGCGGAGCTGGAAGAGCCCGAGGTGAAGGCTACCCTGACCGAGCATGACTCGGTGATCTTCCATGACAACGACTTCGAGGTGTTCCTCAAGCCGCTGGCGACGGAGAAGGGATACTTTGAGTTTGAGATCAACGCTCTGAATACGGGTTGGGATCTCTTCCTGAATAAGCCGTATCGCGAGCAGGGCAAGGCAGATAACAGCTGGGAGATGCCGGGGTTGAAGACCGCTGTCCAGGTCCGTGGAACGCTGAATCAACCGGGCGACAAGGACAAGGGATGGACGGTGGAGATCGCCATGCCGTGGAGCGCGTTTGCCAGCCGACTTCCCGTGACGACGCCGGTTGCAGGAACGGAGTGGCGAGTGAACTTCAGCCGCGTGGAGTGGACGGCGGGCAAACCCAAGGAGGACAACTGGGTCTGGTCGCCGCAGGGGGTGATCAACATGCATGTGCCAACGCAGTGGGGCTACCTGAAGTTCCAGGGAAAGAAGTAGGAAACCTTTTGTGGTCGGAGGCTCATCCTATGTATGAAAGTAGACATAAGGGCTTGCTCGTTGTGGTCCGAAGCAATCACAACTGGCTTGTGGAGGAGCTTCCCTCCAGTACCTGACGTCTTCACGACGTTCTTCCAGTTGCATCATTTCTGCGGAAGAGTCCAACGTGTCGATCGAAGAGCAGAACGAGGGACGCCTTCAGGAGCTCGAAGAGGCCCTGCAGAAAAGTGAGCGTCTTGCGATCGCTGGCCAGTACAGCGCGGCCATCATGCACGAGATCAATAACCCCCTGGAGACCATCTCCAACCTGGCTTACCTGGCCAGGGAAGAGGCGGATGATGCGGCAAAGGTACGCAAGTATCTAGCGCAACTGGAGACAGAGCTCGCCAATGTGATTCGCATCGCCAAGCAGACGCTGGGTTTCTATGGCCCGGCTGAAGCCCTGCGACCGGTGAACCTGGTGGAGGTGGCGGAGTCGGCGCTGCTGGTCCACGGACGGAAGCTTTCGGCGAAGAAGGTCAAGCTTGTGAAGCGCCTGGTGGATGAGGCGACGGTGAAGATTCATCCGGGCGAGATGCTGCAGGTGCTCTCCAACCTGATCGCCAATGCCGTGGATGCTCTTCCGGAGGAGGGCACCTTGTCGCTTCGACTGCGAAAAAGCAGGAATGAGGTTCACCTGATGATCGTGGACGATGGGCACGGCATTCCCGCGCCACTGATGGACAAGGTCTTCGAACCGTTTTTTACAACGAAGAAGGAACAAGGCACGGGGCTGGGGCTGGCTCTGTCCAAGGCGATCGTCGAGCGGCACAAGGGCAGGATCCGCACACGCAGCAGGGTGAGCGAGGGGCGGTCGGGAACGGCGTTTCGCATCTCTCTGCCTCTGCACGAAGCTGCGTAGTGGTTTGAGATTCCTCTTCTGGTGCGGGAGGTTCATGGTTCCGACCTGGTTTTTCAGCAGGTGGGGATTTAAGAGCGGTTCGCGCTTTCGCGCGAAGACCCACACATCGCAAAAACCGCGATGTATGGGGCACCCCGCTTTCTGTGCCTCCTCGGATTTCGATTGAGCCGTTGGATGGCTCTTCCAGCCAAAGATGCTTCTTTTCGCATAATCCACGTCCCAAAGCGGGATATGGGGCACACCTCTTATCTGTTCCTAACGGTCGTGCCAAATAAGTTCTTTTTTCTCAAACGGAGCTGGCCTATGCTTCGGCTATGGCACACCCTTTCCGCTCCTCTTGTTTCCTGTCAAAGATCTCCCTCGCCGCTCTTCTCTTGCCCTTCTGTGCTTCTGCGGGGGCGCAGGGCAAGCAGCCCGTCGCTCCCGTGCGCGCCGTGACGGAGACGCTGTACGGGCAGACGGTGGTGGACCCGTATCGCTGGCTGGAAGACCAGAAGTCAGACGAGACGAAGCAGTGGATGCGTGGGCAGGCGGATTACACGCGCGCCACGCTCGATAGCCTGGGGGGAAGGAAGGCGTTTGCGGCAGAGATGGAGAAGTACATGAACGCGGCCGAGGCGACGATCTCTGATGTGCAGCTGGCCGGGCCGTATGTCTTTTACCGCAAGCGAGCACGCGGTGTGAACCAGGCGAGCCTTTATGTGCGCGAGGCGAAGGGTGGGCCGGAGCGGTTGCTTCTGGACCTGCCGAAGCTGGGAACGGCGGAGGTGCATGTCTCGCTGGATCAGTACACGCCCAGCACCGATGGAAAGATGGTTGCGGTGGGCCTGTCCAAGGGCGGGTCGGAGATTCAGACCGCACATCTGTACGAGGCGGCGACCGGCCGCGAGCTTCCGGAGACGATGGATAGGTACGAGGGCGGCGTGTTCTCCAGGGATGGAAAGACCTTCTACTATCTGCAACTGGAGAAGCTGGCTCCCGATGCCCCGGTGACGGACAAGTACAAGCGCCCGATGGAGATGAGCCACGTGATCGGCTCCAGTGTAAGCACGGACAAGGTTGTGCTGGGGCAGGGGGTTTCGCAGGACATCGTCGTGGGCGACCAGACCTTTCCCTTTGCGTTCGACGTGCCGGGATCGAAGTTCGCGCTTGCGATGGTCACACCCGGTGTGGAGACCTTTCGCATGATGTACGTGGGCGATCCAAGCGCGCTGACCACGCACAAGGGATGGACAAGGGTCGCCGATCTGAAAGACAAGGTGACGGATGGTTTTCTGCACGGCAATGACCTGTACCTGGTCAGCTTTGACGGCACGTTGAACGGGCAGATTCTGCGCCTGGATGCGGCGCATCCGGATCTGAAGAAGGCTGAGGTGGTCGTTCCTTCCAGCGATCTGGTGCTGAGCGGAGGGTTCATCGGCAGCGATGTGGTGCATGCGGCCAAGGATGCGGTGTATCTGCAGGTGCTGGATCGCGGTGTGGGCAAGGTGCTGCGCCTGCCGTACGGTGCGGGAGCGAAGGCGGAGAAGATCGAGTTGCCGACCGGTCTGCAGGCCTCGCACACGATTACGGATCCATCGGTGGATGGAGCTCTCTTCGACCTGACGGCGTGGACGACGCCTGGCGACTACTACCGCTATGACGAAAAGAAGAAGAGCATGCTGGCTATGGGGCTGGAGCCGCCGAACGAGATCGATCCCAAGGATCTGACGGCGGAAGAGGTTCAGGTGAAGGCACCGGACGGGACGATGGTTCCGCTCTCGATCATTTACAGGAAGAGCTTCGTGAAAGACGGATCCGCTCCCACGGCATTGATCGGCTATGGAGCCTATGGAGACGCCTTTACGGCGGGCTTCAGTCGGAGGTACATGGCGTGGCTGGAGCGCGGTGGCGTTCTGGCGGTAGCGCATGTGCGCGGCGGCGGAGAGTTGGGCGAGGGTTGGCATCTTGCGGGAAAGATGGCGACCAAGCCGAATACCTGGCGCGACTTTATTGCCGGTGCGCAGTATCTGATCGACAACAAATTTACCTCGGCTTCGAAGCTGGGCATCTGGAGCCAGAGCGCTGGCGGCATCCTGATCGGGCGATCTGTGACGGAGAGGCCGGACCTCTTTGCTGCGGCTGTCGACGGCGTGCCCTGCTCGGACATGATTCGGATCGAGACGGGGGCGAATGGGCCGGGCAACATTCCGGAGTTTGGCTCCACTAAGACGGAAGAGGGTTTCAAGGCTCTGTATGCGATGAGTGCGTATCACCATGTGGTTCCCGGAACGAAGTATCCGGCGGTGCTGGTGACGGCGGGAGCGAACGATCCTCGCGTGGATCCGTGGCAGGGAGCGAAGATGGCGGCAGCTCTGGAGGCTGCGAATACGGGCGACAAGCCGATCCTGTTTCGCGTGAACTATGACGCCGGGCATGGCATTACGGATACCGTGGCGCAGCAGGTCTCGGACTGGACGGATATCTTTACGTTCTTCTTGTGGAACTTTGGAGATGCCGGTTTTCAGCCTGGGAGGTAGGGCTGGGCGTGACAGGATTTGGATACACCTACGTTGCGATGTGCGGGTGGATGCTGGTTTTGCTGTCGGGCTGTGAGTTTTAGAAGCGGTTCGCGCCTTCGCGCGAATACCCACACATGCGCGATGAGGCTGCGCATGTATGGGGCACCCGATTTTGTGGTTTCCCTGTCTGTTGCTTCCTGGGGGAGCTGGTTTGTACGCTCTGCGCGACCCCACCCTTTCGCGATGAGGCTGCGAAAGAATGGGGCACGAGGTAGCTACAGCACCAGTAAGAGGATTTTGCCGGGGACGTGTTCTTTTTCCATGGCGATGTGCGCTTCGGTGGCTTCGGTGAGGGCGAGCATGCGGTCGATGGGGAGGATGAATTTGCCATCGCGGAGGTCTTCGGCGAACTCGCGGACCTTGGCTGAGTCGGGTTGGGACATGATGTGGTTGAGCTCGATGGTGGGGTTGAGCGTACGGTCCGGTTGTGGGGTGACGACCGTTCCGAAGACACCACCTTGTTTTACATGGGTCATCAGGATGTCCGCCGTCTTGCCGCCGACGGTATCGGCCACCGCGTCCACGAAGCCGAGCTTTGCGAGCGCATCTGGATCATCCAAAGCGAGAATCGCGTCTGCACCGAGTTCTTTCGCGGCTTCGAGGGAGTGCTTGCGGACACCGGCGATGACGTGTGCGCCCAGCTTCTTTGCCGAGTGAATGGCGGCACGACCGACGCTGCCGAGCGCGCCGGTGATGAGGACGGTCTGTCCGGATTGCACCTTGGCCGCTTTGCGGACGAGTTGGTCTCCCGTGAGAGCCACAAGAGGAAGAGCGGCGGCCTGGACTAGATCGAGGCCTTCGGGAACATGGGTGACTTCGGCCGCCTGGGCCACGACGAGTTCGGCGTAGGTGCGGTGGGTCAGTGCCATGACGCGGTCGCCGACGGCGACTCCTTTGACCTCGGCACCAATGGCGCGAACGATGCCGGAGACATCACGGCCAAGGATCGCAGGGAAAGAGATGGGGAAGCGAGCCTGCGCGCTGCCGTTGCGGACCTTGTAGTCGATTGGGTTCACGCTGGCGGCGGTGGAGGCGATGAGGATCTCGTGCGGAGCGATCTCGGGGTCGGGCGCGTCCGTGACGTACTTGAGTTTTTCAGGACCGCCAAATTCGTAGAGCAGGACTGCCTTCATCGTTTTTCTCCCATCCGTTGGATGCAGTGTAAATAAGCTCAGGTGTATTTTCGCCATGCCTCGTCGGGATCTTCGGCGATGCGCTTGAGGAGTTGAAAGCGCGCGTGAAGGAGACGCTGCACGTGCGGTTCGATGAGATGCTTTGCAACGAGAGCGCCCAGAGGACCGAAGGGAAGGGCGAAGTGGACTTCATCGCGGAGGAAGGTGCCTTCCAGGGTCTCCGTGAAGTAGTGGTCGTGGTGGAAGTGGGCGAAGCGGCCAGCCTCCTGGCTGTCCTGAAAGAAGTGGGGAGGATCGAAGGCGGTGATGAGGGTGTCGTGCTTCTGGGGAAGGCCGAAGAGCCAGCCCGACCAGTGGACGCGGCTGCCGGAGGAGATGTGGCCGGTGGCGGGTGTGGGTTTGAAGCCGAGGGTCTGCTGCACGAGTTCGACGTTGGTGGAGAGAGAAAAGACGCGATCGATGGGGGAACGGATGAGGATACTGTCCTGAAGAATCGTTTCGCGCATGAAGATGGGATGCGCGATATCCTGTGCGGGCGCGAAAGGTGAGGTGTTGGATGTTTCGAATGTTCATGGGATTGTTTTTGTCGGTTGCTGTTTCCGCTGTGGCGCAGGAACCGGTACGTGTGGCTGTGGTGGGCCTGGAGCATGGGCATGCGGGTGGGGTCTTCACCAATATCGAGAAGAACCACGATGTGAAGCTGGTGGCGATTGTGGAGGCGGACAAGCCTTTGCGCGAGAAGTATGCGTCGCGGTTCCATCTGGATGCGAGCCTTTTCTACGACAACATGGACGCGATGTTTGCGAAGACCAAGCCGGAGGTGGTGCTGGCTTATAACGCGGTCCAGAAGCATCGCGAGGTGGTGATTAGGGCCGCGGAGCATGGCGTCTCCGCGATGGTGGAGAAGCCGTTGGCGACGACGCTGGAAGACGCCGAAGCGATGCGTGCGGCGGCGGTGAAGAATCACACGCAGCTTCTCGTGAACTACGAGACGACCTGGTATGCCAGCAACACAGAGGTGTTGAAGCAGGTAGCCGATGGCAAGCTGGGCAATGTGCGCAAGGTCGTCGTCCACGACGGGCATGAGGGACCGATTGAGATTCACGTTGGACCGGAGTTCGCGAAGTGGCTGACCGATCCGATTGGCAACGGAGCGGGTGCGATGTTCGACTTCGGTTGCTATGGCGCGGACATGGCGACGGTGATGATGCATGGGCAGGCGCCGATCAGCGTGACGGCGGTGGCGCAGACGAACAAGCCTGAGGTGTATCCGAAGGTAGACGACGATGCGGTGATCATCCTGAAGTACAAGGGATCGAACGTGGTGTTGATGCCGAGCTGGGACTGGTCGTTTGCGCGGAAGGATATGGAGGTCTACGGCGACGGTGGCTATGCGATCGCTGTCGATCCGACGGCGCTGCGTCTGCGCTACAAGGGCGAGAAGACGGAGACTGCGGCTGTGGCTCCCGCGCTTCCGCCGGAGCAGGCGACTTCGTTTGGCTATCTTGTGGCGGTGATGCGTGGGCGCGTGAAGCCGGTCGGAGATTACTCGGGTCTGGATACGAACATGGTCGTGATGCAGATTCTGGATGCGGCGCGGCGTAGTGTGAAGGAAGGGAAGACGGTGCAGGTTACGCCGTTGAAGTAAGTCTTCTTGCGACGCCACACGTTCCGTGGGGCAGTGAGGTTCCCGTCATCTCGACCGGAGCGACGGCCTTATCGTCGCGTAGTGGAGAGACTGCTGTTCTCGCGCGGAGTGCGATTGGATGCGCCTTGGGCGCATAAGAAAAGCGATTTCTCCGCTCCCGCTGAGCGCTCGGTCGAAATGACGGTGGTGTGGTGTATGGGGCACCCAGAGGACGTGGGGCATTTCTTCTGGAAGAGCGCTCAGAGCATGACTATATCGTTGGCGTCTGCGACAGAGCGGCGTCGCGCTCTTTCTGCGTGGCGGTGTGGCAGGCGTGGCAGAGGAGCTGGGTGTTGGCTTCGGTGTAGCCGTCGATGGCTTTGAAGCGGTCGAGTTCCGCGCCCTGGGAGGGGAGTTCTGCGAGACAGATGTTGCAGAGGCCCCGTTGCAGCTTGAACTTCGCGTCTTTTAGCTTGCGGCGTGCGGTAGGTGTGCCGCGCTCGTCGAACTCCAGGCGCTTGGCGATGTAACGGCGTATCTGGTGACGGAGGGAAGGGTCGCCCGCGGCTTCGCGGTCGATGGACTCGCGCAGGGCGGCGAGGATGGGGAGGACGCGGAGCCTTTGCTCTTCGGTGAGGGATGGCATGCGGTGTCTCCTTGGGTAGAGCTAGGCTTCGTGCCAGTTCATTCCATTTGGAAGCGTAACGCTTGTGTAGTCGAAGTGAAGCACGCGGCGATGACCAGGGATCGACGAAGCCGAGGAAGCGTGGAATAGCAACGGACGCATGATCAGTGCGCCTCCTGCTGGTACGGGGCATATGTGTTCCGAGGACTCCGATGCCAGCCTCTCGACATCACGCGCAGCGACCTTGCCATCTTTATGTGAAGCAGGAATGACGCGCAGCGCGCCGTTCTCGATAGGGCAGTTGTCTAGGTGCACGCGCACACTGAGCATTCCCTCCATCACAACGGAGGGCGGTTGCACATGCAGCACACCTTCCTTCGTTGACCACGCACCAAACCCATCCGCTTCAACACGTTCCTTGACCGCGATGGTCACGTCCTGATGCCATGGCACCTTCCAGTTCGTGCTCTCTGTTTTATCGAAGAGGATCCCCCGGACAACCGTTGCATTTGGGCCAAGTACAGATTCAACGAGACGCCTGAGGGTCTCGCTGTTTGCGAGTTTCCGCATTGACGGAAAGTCGAGGAGATTGCGCAGGCCTCCACGACGATCCGCAGAAGAGTGCTGCCATGACCCAACTTCACGAAGAAAGGCTTCGACCGTCGTGGGAGGTAAAACCTCTTCCACGACGGCGAAGCCCTGTTCGTCTATTTCTGTTGCGAGCGACATAGTCAGAGCGCCGCAGCCTTCGTTTCCAGCAGGTTCTTGGCGCGGGCGAGGAAGTCCGCAAGCGGTGTGGAGCCTTCGTCGCCCTTTCCGCGTGTGCGGACGGAGACGGCTTTGGCTTCGGCTTCCTTGTCGCCCATGATGAGGACGAAGGGGACCTTTTGCAGTGTGAGGTCTCGGATCTTGGCGTTCATCTTTTCGTTGCGGGCGTCGAGCGTGACGCGAAGGCCGATGGCTTCGAGTTCCTTCTTTACGGTCTCGGCGTAGGCGGTGTGTTTTTCGCTGATGGGAACGAGGCCGATCTGGATGGGTGCGAGCCAGAGCGGGAAGGCTCCGGCGTAGTGCTCGATGAGTACGCCGAAGAAGCGTTCCACGGAGCCGAAGAGGGCGCGGTGGACCATGACGGGCTGGTGCTTCTCGCCGTCTTCTCCGGTGTATTCGAGCTCGAAGCGCCGGGGAAGGTTGAAGTCGAACTGCACGGTGGAGAGCTGCCAGAGACGGCCTAGGACATCGACGAGTTTGACGTCGATCTTCGGGCCGTAGAAGGCGGCTTCACCGGGGATCTCCTTGTAGGGGATGTTCTTGCGGTTGAGCGCGGTCTTCAGGCCGTTGACGGCGAGTTCCCAGTCCTTGGGGTCGCCGACGTAGTGCTTCGTGTCGTTGGGGTCCCAGGTGGAGAGTTCGACCTTGAACTCGTTGAAGCCGAACTTGTGCAGGACCTCTTCGGCGAACTCGACGCAGGCGACGACCTCGTCTTCGATCTGTGCGGGCGTGCAGAAGATGTGCGCATCGTCCTGCGTAAAGCCGCGGACGCGGAGCAGGCCGTGCATGGTGCCGGAGCGCTCGTAGCGGTAGACGTTGCCGAGTTCCGCGTAGCGGACGGGCAGGTCGCGGTAGCTCTTCGGCGAGTTTTTGTAGATGAGGATGTGGCCCGGGCAGTTCATGGGCTTCAGGCGATACTCGGCGTCGTCGAGCTCCATGGGGGCGTACATGTTCTGGCCGTAGAAGCCTTCGTGGCCGCTGATCTGCCAGAGCTCGCGGCGCATGACGTGCGGCGTGACCACGAGGTCGTAGCCGCGGCGCAGGCACTCGTCGCGCATCCAGTCTTCCATGGTCTTGCGGATGATGGCGCCGTTAGGGTGCCAGAAGATGAGGCCCGAACCGGCGAGCTCCTGGATGGAGAAGAGGTCGAGCTGCTTGCCGAGGACGCGGTGATCGCGCGCCTTGATCTCTTCGAGGTGCTTGAAGTGCGCGTCGAGGTCTTTCTGGTTGTAGAAGGCGGTGCCGTAGACGCGCTGGAGCTGCGGGTTCTTTTCATCGCCCAGCCAGTAAGCGCCTGCGATGGTGGTGACCTTGTACGCCTTCACGCGGCCCGTGGAGGGAACGTGAGGTCCACGGCAGAAGTCGGTGAAGGCGCCGTTCTTGTAGAGGGAGACCTCTTCACCGGGCTGGGTGAACTTTTCGATGAAGTGCTGCTTCATGAACTCGCCGTGGGCGGCGTAGTCGGCGAGGGCCTGCTCGCGCGGCTCGTAGGAGCGGAGGAAGGGCTCGTCGCGCTGGACGACATCAGCCATGCGCTGCTCGATGGCAGAGAGGTCGTCGGGCGTGAAGGGCTTCTCGCGATAGATGTCGTAGAAGAAGCCGCTATCGGTCGCGGGGCCGTGGCCGAGCTTCACCTCGGGGTACAGCTCGGTGATCGCAGTCGCCATGACGTGCGCGGCGGAGTGGCGCAGGACCTTGAGCGCTTCGGGGTCGGACTCTTTGAGGAGTTCGAGCGAGACGTCTTCGGTGAGAGGATGGCGCAGGTCAACGATCTTCTCTGCTGCTGTGTCGTGGGCGGCGTACATCGCGTCTTCGCTGGTCGTCTCGTCGGTGGTGCTGGCGGGAGCGGCGGCGTGCAATGCCTTGATGCGGGCGACTACTACTACTGCGGCGAGGCGCGGGGAGATGCTGGTCGCGATGTCGAGGGGCGTTGTGCCGGTGGGGACTTCGCGGATGCTGCCGTCGGGGAGGTGGATCTTGATCTGTTCGCTCACCTTTACAGGATATGGTGTGGGCGATAGCAGAGTCGAGCGGGAGGGAAAACGATGGTCGTTTGCGCCGCGCACTCTCTGCGAGAAATCCCGCGATGGAAGATCAAATGACAGCGTGAAAGAGCTAACGGTTGAACGGATTTTTATTTTGATCGAATTTGCGCCGGGCTTTTGCAGTCGTGCCTGTCACAACGCCGGTCTCGGCATTGCCAGAGAGCTTGCTGTATTTGGTGGCATTCGCCATAACAGGATGCTCACGTATCTGAAGCAGATCCGCCGCAATCGCAACGTCCTGTGTATAGCCGTAGATGCTGCAGAGTCGATAGCCAAGGGTTCCCATTGCCCTGCTGAACTGCTGCGCAAAGCTTTCGCTTCCAAATCCGGAACCGCAGGTGATCAGCCGTATCGAACCGAAGAACGCTTTGGATAAGCCGCGCTGCTGGAGCTGAATCGCAAGGTCCAGAGGATCTAAGGACGGCTGACCTGTTTCGTCGTTTGCGGTAATACGTAGCGATCCGGGTTCGCCGTGGCCCGTGATGTAAATATGGGTCCCTACTCCTGCACGCGACAGATTCTCCGGAGAATCCCGGTAGAGGACCCTGATATTGCGCTCTTCAAAGCTCTTGAAAATTCCCAGGTTCAACTTCCAGGCGGCGGGCGTCTTTCCCGTGTTCTCTATAAGGGTTTCACCAGATCCGGCAAATTCTTCCGCCGCGTCCTGCTGATTAAACGGAATGTAAAAAATAGCCATATTTCTCCGAAGATTTGCTTTATCGGCCAGCAACCGCTTCTGTATTAACTCCGCAGCCCTCCTTTTATTTCTCGATGGAGTGGAGACGATGCCTCAGTGGATGGCGAGGAGGCCGAAGCTGCTGCTGTTGAAGGCTGCAGCCGTGTCCAGGATGGCTGGAGCGACGTCTCCGGTGGCGGTGGGGGCGAAGGCAGCGAGTTCGAAGAAGCTGTTTCTTACACCGTAGACCGCGACGGCATAGATGTTGCCGACGGAATCTACTTGCACACCGCCCAGACCCTGCGTGGCTCCGAGGTTCGCGCCACCTACGGTCTTGATGGGGGCGACGTTGCCGTTGGCGCCCGCGGCAAATTCGGCGACTGCGCCGAAGTTTCCGGTGGGATCGACCGAGGAGACGTAGATGTTGTTACTGGCGTCGAGGGCGACACCGTTCGCAGGGAAGGCCAGACCTGTGGCGGCTCCGGCAAGGGTGCTCGAGGGGGCGATGTTTCCGGTCGCCGTGGGGGAAAAGACGGAGATGCCGAGCTGGTTCAGGTCGGAGACGTAAAGATTGCCGGTCGTATCCACGGCCAGGGAGATGGGTTGATTGAGCAGTGTGGCCGCTCCGGTGATGGTTCGTGTGGGCGTGGAAGCGCCGTTGGCCTTGGGGTCGAAGACGAAGATGGACGATGGGTTGGAGGAGTTGTTGTAGAAGGGAACGTCCGCAACGTAGATGCTTCCGGCGCTGTCGACCGTAAGGCCGAGGGGAAAGCTGAGCGAGCTGGACGTGATGGTGCGTGTGGGCGTGGCTGCCCCTGTGGCGTTGGCGTCGTAGACGAGAATCTCCGGAGCCGAAGTGGAGGTGTTGACGGCGGTGACGTAGACGTTTCCTGTGGCATCGGTGGCAACACCGCTCAGGAAGAGGCCTGCGGGCCCGGTGATGCTGGAGGCGGGGGTTACGCTTCCGCTCGCGGCGGTGCTGAACTTCAGGATGGAGTCTGCGGCGGTAGCGACGATGAGGGTGTTATTTTGCACGACAACGATGTTGGCCGCGCCTCCCTTGACGAGTGGAGTAGCCGGTGTGACAGGTGTGGCGGGCCCGATGGAGCCGTTGTTAGAGCTGTTACCGCATCCTGCCAGAAGTGTCAGGCCGAAGAGGATCGTGCCTGCACGGAGTAGAGAGTGTTTCATGGTGTCCTCGCATCTTTTCGGACACAGCTTTCCGGGATTTGATGCGTCCGTTTGAGAGAAAATTACAGGAACGGTCTGCATCCAGCAGGGATAGCACCTGCACTTATAGAAAAGCACCACGAGGTGACCAAAATGGGATTGAAGGTAAGCGATCTGGCACCGCGTGCGTTGCAGAGCGAGATCCGTGCGATGACGGCGGAGTGCCAGCGGATGGGTGGTGTGAACCTGGCGCAGGGCGTCTGCGACACCGATCCTCCGGAGGTCGTGCTGCGCGAGGCGAAGGCGGCGATGGATGCGGGGCTGAACCAGTACACACGGATGGAGGGAATCGAGCGGCTGCGTGTGGCCGTGGCCACGGAGGTCTCCGCGCGGCATGGCGTGAGCGTAGATGCGGAGAGCGAGGTGCTGATTACGAGTGGGGCGACGGGTGCGTTTCACGCGACGGCGATGGCGCTGCTGAATCCGGGGGACGAGGTGATCGTGTTTGAGCCGTTCTACGGATATCACGCGGGCACGCTGCGCGCTCTGCGGATGGTGCCGGTGATCGTTCCTCTCGTGGGCGATGACTGGGAGCTCGATGTGGAGGCGATGCGCGGAGCTGTTACGGACAGGACGCGCGCGGTGCTCATTAACACGCCGAGCAATCCTTCGGGAAAGGTCTTCTCACTGGCAGAGCTGGAGGCGGTTGCGGCGCTTGCGCTGGAGCGCGATCTGTTTGTCTTTACGGACGAGATTTACGAGCACTTCACGTACGGCGAGCGGCCACATATCGCCATGCGCACGCTGCCGGGGATGCGCGACCGCACCATCACGATGAGCGGCTACTCGAAGACGTACAGCGTGACGGGATGGCGCATTGGAACGGTGCTTGCCGATGCTCGGTGGACGCCTTCGATCAGCTACTTCCACGATATGACGTATGTGTGCGCTCCTGCTCCGCTGCAGCATGGCGTGGCGGCGGGGCTGGAGACGCTGGACGCGTCGTTCTACAAGGGGCTGGCGACGGAGCATCTCTCCAAACGCACGTTGCTGGTGGATGCTCTGCGCGATGCTGGGCTGACGCCGCATGTGCCGGAGGGGGCGTATTACATTCTTGCGGAGGTTGCGCGTCTGCCGGGGGAGACGGCTTCAGAGAAGGCGCGGTGGCTGCTGCGCGAGACTGGGGTTGCAGGTGTGGCGGGGAGTGCGTTCTTTCGTCCTGGTGGAGGCGAGGGGTTGATGCGGTTTTGTTTTGCGAAGAAGGATGAGGAGTTGAAAGAGGCTTGTGTGCGGTTGGGAGCGCTTCGGGGGTAGCTCCAGTTTGTCCTCGTAGCGGAGAGATCTGTTGTGATCGCGCGGAGCGCGATTCGATGCGCCGAAGGCGCATAACAAAAGCAGATTTCTCCGCTCGCGCTACGCGCTCGGTCGAAATGACGGTAGTGGGGGACGGGTGACGTATCCGTCGTTATCTCGACAAAAAAGAAGGGGCTCGCTGAGGGGATCCGTATTGTGCACTTGCGCATAAAACCCATGTCCCAAAAGCGGGACACTCGGTCTTTCGACTGTTCAGCCTACGCGGCTGAGGGCGTACTGGCGGCAGTGTTCGAGGTAGCTGGCTTCGTGATCGGCTACGAGTGAGACGACCGAGGTCCAGAGCCAGCCTGGGGCTTCCAGGCCGCGGCTGTGGCGGCTTTTGAGCTGCTTTGCCCAGGCCTTGCGTACGTCGGGAGACATCTGGCGGGCGTGGGCTTTGCCTACGACGGAGGCGAAGAGGCGCGCGGAGAGGATGGCCTCCTGCTGCGTGAGCGCCGCTAGTTCGAACTTCAGATCCTGCGGGCGCAGTTCGCGCACGACAACCTGGCGACCTGCGAAAGTCGACGGCAGCATGCGCTGGCCGAGGAAGGGTGAGAGAGCCATTGCTCCGCAGACGACGCGCTCGGCGTTGTTGGCGGGCATGTCCACGTTGGGCGCGGTGGGTGCAGCGGCGCGCGTGGCTTCTTTGATATCGATCATGCGGAAGCCGTGGCGGTTCTTCTTGCCTACGCCTACAAGGACGGCGTAGCGCAGACGACCCAGCGACGAGCAGCCCTTCATCCAGTAGGCAGCGTCGAGCATGCGGATGGGTTGGCCTTCGTCGGCCTGGTGAAGGTACTGCACAAGGGTGCGTGCCTTTTCGCCTTCGAAGAACTTGCGCAGATGTTCACGCTCGTCTTCGGTGAGGGACCAGAAGCGCTTGCCCAGAGGGATCGTGGGCGTGACATCTTCGATGCGCTCTTCCGCAAGATGCTTCCACTTGCGGTTGAAGGCCTCCTGCATGACCTTTTGAATGGGCGCGATCTGGTTCACGTCCTGCTCTTTGCGGCGCGAAGAGAGTTCGCCGAGGTAGCCATCGATCATGGCCTCCAGCATGAACGCCGTTGTGACGCCGGGAAGATCGGAGGAGCGCGCCGCCATGGCGAGCGAAAGACCGAGGCGGAGAAGGTCATGCGCGGGATTGCCGATGACGGTCTGGTCGAGATCGCGAATCTGGATCTCCACGCGGCCTTCGAGGTTCGCTACGGGACCGAGATTGCCGATGTGACAGTCGCCGCAGATCCAGATGGGCGGACCGGAGGGAAGCGATGCGGGCGCGTTACCCTTCGACAGCCAGTCGTAGAAGCGGATCGTGTTGCCACGAACGTAGGCGTGGGCGGACGAGGCCATCTTGAGATGGCGTTGATCGTCCAGGACCTGTTTGCGGTGCGCAGGTTTCACCTGCAGGGCAATCTTCATCGGGCGAGCGGAGAGCTGTCGTAGTTGCGGTAGAGATCGGCGACGTCTTCATAGACGGCGATTGCGCCGGAGAGTTCTTCGGGTGTCCAACCGCCGGAGCAGACGGCGATGGTGGGAACGCCTGCTTTGCCTGCGGCTTCGATGTCGTAGGGCGTATCGCCCAGGGCGATGCAGTGTTCTGCACTGAGGCCGAGCTTGCCCAGTGCGGCCTGGAAGATGTCGGGATCGGGCTTGGAGCCGCTGGCGTCGGCGGAGGTGGTGTCGGACTCGGTGAGGTCTTCTACCTCGGCGATCTTCTTATAGGCATCGAGGTCTTCCGCGTCCATGGAGGAAGCCACGGCGATGCGGAGACCGTTCTCCTTCATACGCAGGAGCAGATCGCGCGCGTGGGGCAGAGGCTGCAGAGAGGGAAGGTAGTCGCGGTGGAAGAGGCCGGTGCGGTGTTCCTTGATGCGCGTTTCAAGGCGTTCGAGATCGTGCGCGGGAACGTATTGGGGGATGATCTTGTCGCCACCCTTGCCTATCTGGTGCAATAGCTCATCGAAGCCAACGTGGATGCCGAAGTGGGCGAGGGTCTTCATCCATGCTTCGGCGTGCGCGGCATTGGAGTCGATCAGGGTCCCGTCGACATCGCACAGGACAGCTTTTAATTTGCTCATGTGGAGTAGGATGCGAGCGAGAGGGAAGGTGCGTATGAAGAGCTGCAGTCATTTAGAGACAATTACGGAACCCAAGCCCCATACCAAGGGTTGTGAAGAGTGCCTGAAGATGGGCGACAGCTGGGTGCATCTCCGGTTATGCGAAGAGTGCGGCCATGTGGGCTGCTGCGACGACTCGAAGAACAAGCACGCGACCAAGCATTTTCATCACACGAAGCACCCTATTATGCGCTCGCTGGAGCCGGGAGAGACGTGGGGATGGTGCTATGTGGATGAGGTGATGCTGGATTTCTCGTAGGGCTGCGGGTGGGTGGCTTGTGACTGGTGTAAAAAGCAGATCCCTCCACTTCGTTACGGGATGACAAAGGGTTGTTGGTTGGTTGAAGTTGTCTCGCAGCGTTGCGGAGGGGATCTGCTTTTTAAAGCGGCTTACGCGTTGCGCGAATACCCACACATCGCAAAGAGCGCGATGTATGGGGCACCCGGTTTTGTGGTTTCTCTACTTCGCTTCGAGCAATGTGACGGCCATGCGATTCAGCGGTGTGGCGATGCCGTGTTTTTCTCCGAGACGGACGATGACGCCGTTGCGCGCGTCGGTCTCCATGGGGCGTCCGGCCTGGCGGTCGGCGAGGAGCGAGTTGATGGAGTCAGGCGAGACGGCGGAGTAGAAGTCGAGCACCTGCTGGCCCATGTCGTCGGGCAGGTTTGCACCTTCGGCACGACCGATCATGGCGCACTCTTCGGCCAGATCTTTTGCCAGGCGCGCGGGGGCTTCCTGCTGCAGAACAGCAACGGGGCGCAGGGTCAGAGCGGAGACAGCACCGGCGGCGTTGACGCAGAGTTTGCGCCAGGCGATGGAGAGAAAATCGTCGTGGGTCCGGACTTCTCCGGGAGAGAAGAGGTCGGCGAAGGCCCTGGCGGCCTCCGTGTTTTCTACGTCGAGTGAGATGGGGCCGCGCTGCAGGATATCGCCGTCAGGCTTCCGTTCCGCGGGATGCTGCACGATGACGGGAACGACCCTGTCCTGGGCAAGATCGGGGAAGCGTTCGCGGTGTTCGACGCCGTTCTGCAGGATGGCGACCTTCGTCTCTGGCGAGAGCAGCACAGGAAACCAGTCCGCTGCGGCTGCGGCGGCATAGGTCTTGGTGACGACGAGGATCCAGTCCGCAACCCAACCTTCGGGCATGGCCTGGTTGGGATGGGTGAGGTTCAAAGCGTGTATATCGACAGCGCCGGAGGGGGATTCGACGCGTGGATGCGCGAGCGCGCGACGTGTGCAGAGGATGAGGTCGTGATGACCGGTCTGCTGAAGGGCCGCGGCGATGGTGCTGCCAATGGCTCCTACGCCGATGATTGCAATGTTTGCCATTACTTTAGTATGCCGCATGGAGTGGCGGGCTAGATGCTCCCATAATGGGAACATGGTATTTTTAAAAGGATGAGGGTTGTAGCTCGGTCTACCTTACGCCAGTTCGTTGAAATTCGGGTGCAAGGACGCGAGCGCACGGCTGTAAAGAAGCAACTGGATGCCTGGTTTGCGGAAGTGTGTCATGCGACATGGAGCAGTTCCAGCGAGTTGAAACAAAAGTATCGGTCCGCCAGTATTCTCGGTTCAGATCGCGTGGTCTTCAACATCAAAGGGAATGACTATCGGCTCATTGTGAAGATCAATTATGCGGTGCAGGTGGTACGGATTCTTTGGATCGGGACACACGGCGAGTATGACAAGTTGAATGCGAGAGAGGTTCTCTATGAAAAGCAGCGGTATTTTGATTCAACCGATCGAAACAGAAAAAGACCATGAGAAGGCTCTCGCGCGGATAGACATGCTCATGAATGCTCGGGCCGGAAGTTCGGAAGCAAAGGAACTGGACATGCTTGCGACTCTTGTCGAGGCCTACGAGGCGAAGCACCATCCTATCGACGCTCCAGACCCGATTACAGCGATTGAATTTCGTATGGAGCAGGAAGGGCTGACGCGAAAGGATCTGGAGGAGCTGATCGGCAGTCGGGCGCGCGTGAGCGAAGTTATGACCCACAAACGATCTCTCACTCTTCCCATGATCCGTCGCGTGCGGGCAAAGTTAGGTATCTCTGCTGACCTGCTCATCGGGGAAAAGACGGAGAAGCGTCTCACACGTTAATCGCACCGGAGACCATCAGCCTCCGCGCTTCGAGCAGGCGAAGCTGCTTCTGATACTGCAGCGGCGGCGTCACTTGAATGGCTTGCCTTTCAAGCACTGTCGCGTTTCGCTATCCCGCTCCGGGAAGGCTTCCTGCGCACCCTACGTTGTGAAGGCGTCGTCTCCGACGCCCTCGTTGTTACAGCGCCATGCCACCGGAGACTTCGATCCGCTGCGCGTTGACCCAGCGGCTGTCCTCCGAGAGCAGAGCGGCGATCATCGGGCCGATGTCGTCGGGAAGGCCTACGCGACCGAGAGCCGTTGCGGCCGCTACCATCTTGTTCACCTCGGGATTGTCGCGCACCATGCCGCTGCTGAAGTCTGTCGCGACCGCTCCGGGTGCAACCGTGTTAACCGCGATTCCGCGTGGACCGAGTTCCCTTGCGAGATAGCGTGTGAGCACCTCGACAGCACCTTTCATGGAGGCGTAGGCGGAGCTTCCCGGGTAGGAGACGCGTGTGAGGCCGGAGGAGACGTTGACGATGCGGCCACCGTCGTTGATCAACGGAAGGAGCTTCTGGGTAAGGAAGAAGACGCCCTTGAAGTGGACGTTGTAAAGGCCGTCCAGATCTTCTTCGGTGACCTTGTCGAAGGCGGCGTGGTGCGAGGTTCCGGCGTTGTTGACGAGGTAGTCGAAGCGCTCCGCTCCCAGCTCCGCGAGCGCCTTCTGGACAGACTGCACGAAGGCGTCGAAGGAGCCGGTGTTGCCGGTCTCCAGCTGCAGAGCGATGGCTTTGGCTCCGGTCTCGCTGACGGCGGCAACGACCTTGTCGGCCTCTGCACGATTGGAGTTGTAGGTGAAGATCGAGTGGACGCCACGTTGCGCAAGATGGAGGACGGTGTTGCGTCCCAGACCGCGGCTGCCGCCGGTGACGATTGCGATTTTATGCTGAGAAACTAGAGATTTTTCTGATGACATGAGCGACTCCTCTGATTCTCAGGTTAGGTTCATGCCGTTAGAAAAGGAATGCCGGAACTCGCCTGGTTCTTGCCTATTCCTGCTTACAGACCTAAGCTTGAGGTGAGGGACCGAGATGCTGGATGGGTTGCTGGAGGCGGTCAGGCGTTACACCGAGACTCATGCTGGGGAGAGCCCGTTTCGCACG